>ENA-UOJL01000205-UOJL01000205.1-human-gut-metagenome-genome-assembly--contig:-P47-NODE-205-length-96390-cov-7.338434_pt1 | contig 96390 bp, 92 predicted proteins | sample MGYA00242347_ERZ723894 | MGnify/ENA metagenome assembly ERZ723894
ACGTTGTCTTAAAAAAGAAAAGCCGTGTATCCCATTTGGTACACGGCTTCCTTTTTATTATATATTAGGCGTTAAGTGGATGCAGTACGGTTAGGTGTTGTTAGGATGACAAGGCGATTGTTGTAATCCTTATGAAAAAGCTCTGCAATATATTTGGACGGGGTGTACTTCGAGTATTTTTTAAATTCCCGTATGAAGTGGGATTGATCGTAGTACCCCAAATCTGCAATGATGCTGTTATAATCCACGCGCTTTTCCGGACTGACCACTATTTTATTTAAAGTCCACTGAAAACGCAGAATGTTGCTGAAGCTTTTCGGGGAAATTCCAATTTCATGCAGAAAAATTTTATCAATATAACTGACCGAGTAATTGGTTCGCTCAGAGAGTTCCTCTATCCGAATGTTTCCATAGGCTTTTACAATTTCTGCAATCAGGCCGAACTTGGTGCGATATGGATCATAGACGCTTTTTTCATAGTATTTGAGATAGAACTGCATAAATGCGCCGATCTGATCCATGAACTGATCTTGTTCTGCAACGATAGCCGGCAGATCATGTCCCTTTGCAATTTCCGGAAATGGAATAATTCGATCGATCATCTCCGGCATAGAAGCATCTACAAAAGCCGGCACATAACCAGGCAAAAACCGTACGCCAAAGTGCGTACAGCCTTTGAATACTTTCATAGAATGCGGCAGAAGGTCGGTGCCGTAAAAATCGGCGCCGACACAAGTTCTGCTTTTATTATAATGAATCATCATGTCGATGCAGCCATCCGGAACAGAGATACTAATGGTATCGGTGTCTTTTACAAAAAACGAGTAAAAGTGGGAAATCCCAAATGCATTTACAACGTATTTGTAGTAGTTGGAGGACAGCTCCACCATAAAAGGTTGTTTGGGAATTAATGTCACATCTCGGATGCCAGGCATATTGAATCACCACACGTGCTTTAGATTAACAGAAAGCCGGTGCGTCCCAAAGCGGAAGTTTTGTTCCGATGCCCAGTTTTAAAGCATTTTCATAGACGACTTTGCCCCATGCGACATCTTCCACCGGCATGCCGCCGACAGAATACATAATAATTTGATCTTCGCTTTCCCGTCCAGCTTTTGTTCCTTTTATTATATCACCTAGATCATCAATTTTGCTGGCGGAAATTTTACCATCATGTACCATATCTGTAAATTTTGATCCGATAATGGTAATTGGACCAAAGGTTGGATACGGATATTCCTCTGCCCATGCCTCATAAAGTTTGATGTTGTCTACAACCAGTTTACACTTTGTTGCAAGAAAATCATCATCGAAGTTTACCGTTGCCGGTAAGCAGAAGAAAGCGCCTTTTTTGATCCATTCCTCTTTTACAAAGGGATAATCCTCTACAAGAACCGGGCTGGAGGTGCAGAAGCTGATGACATCGCTGTCTCGAACAGCTTCCTCAATGGTATCCACCACCTGAACGGTTTTGATCTGCGGGCATTCTTCCTTGACAAAGGCAAGATAACTGTCAATAGAAGCCTTGCTTCTGCCCTTGATTTTCAGAGTGTCCAATTTCGGACACTCGCAGCACATTGCCTGCAATACGGTTCTGCCCATGACGCCAGGGCCGATGATGGCAACGACTTTGGAATCCTTTCGTGCCAAATAACGGGCACCAACTCCCGGAATGCCGCCGGTTCGGTAGGCACTAATTAAGTTGGCAGACATCATGGCGACCGGCGCCCCTGTTTCCTTATCGTTGAGCATCATCATGAGGATGGAACGGGGCAAGCCCTTTTTCTTATTTTCCACGTTGGATCCATACCATTTCATGCCTGCCATATCAAATTCGCCGCCCAGATAAGCAGGCATTGCCATGAATCGCCGGTCACAACCATTCTTCGGCATATTGGGGAAGGCTGGTTCATCCGGAAATGTAACCATGGCACCATGGGAATTGTGGTTGTTGCCGCTCATCATATAATCGCCAGCATTGAGCAGCTGAATGACCTTTTCCATGGTATCGACACACAGCGGCATATTTTTGACACCGGCTGCAATCATATCCGGTTCACTCAGGTACAGGAAATCAATTTTTGTGTTTGGCATGGTACTTCACTCCTTCAAATATTTTATGGAAACACACTTTAAAAGGATGGGATGCTGCTTTCAATTATGCAGCTAGCCTTATTTCAGAAATGGATCTTTGCCGTTCTGTGTCAGCAGCGGGGTATACAGCTCCGGACGTCTATCCCGGAATACGCCCCATGCACGCCGTGTCAGCGCCAATTCATCCAGATCAAATGTAGCGGTAATCACGCCTTCGGTTTCCCGATCCATGGTAGCAGCCAGCTGACCGTGTTCATCTGCAATGAAAGAGGAACCATAGAACGTAATATGGTAATCTTCACAGTACTCCGTACCGATTCGGTTTGAAGCAATGACCGGCATCAGGTTCGCACCGGCATGTCCTTGCATAACGGTCCGCCAGTGCGGCATGGAATCGAAAGTGCTCTCATCCTCGTCCGGCTCGGAACCGATTGCTGTTGGATAGAACAGCAACTCGGCTCCCATGAGCGCCATTGCTCTTGCAGCCTCCGGATACCACTGATCCCAGCAAATGGCACATCCGATGGTTGCATACTTGGTTTTCCAAACTTTAAAACCAGTATCCCCGATGTTAAAGTAGAACTTTTCACTATAGCCTGCGCCATCCGGAATATGGCTCTTGCGGTAGGTGCCGAGAATGGTTCCATCCGCATCGATGATGGCAAGGCTGTTGAAATGTGCCTGGTTGTCCTTTTCAAAGAAGCTGACCGGAAGCACAACATCCAGTTCCTTGGCAAGTTCGGAGAATCGCTTTACAGCCGGATCTTCTTCCAGCGGAAGCGCCAGCTTCATATTTTGGTCGATCATTTTCTGACAGAAATAATCGGTCTGAAACAGCTCCTGAATCAGGATAATATTGGCACCTTTGCCAGCTGCCTCCCGAATCAGCGCTTCGGCTGCTTGAATATTGGCTTCCCGATCGAAGCCTCTGCTTTTCATTTGTGTTGCTGCAACTGTTACTTTTCTCATAATTTTTGTTCCTTTCTGTTTTTCAAGTTTATATGCAATCGGTCACAGCTGCGCTGCCCTTCAAAGAGCAGCGTCTATGCTGTGCCGGTATTGGCTGGCTGGATGGACTGGCTTAAAGTTTGCCGGTCTGTCCAAATTTCATGGATGCGCCTTTGCAGATGAGATCAATGGTTTGCTCCATCGGCAATGCGGAACTGTCTACCAGGAGATTGCGATATTTCAGGGAGTGGAATTTTTCCCCGGTATGTTCGATGTAGAAGGCTTCTCTTGCCTTATCGACCTTTTCCATATAGACCTCGGCTGCCTCATTGGTCAGCCCCAAATTTTTGATGCAGTAGTTGAATCTTGCCGGATGCGGCGCATAGATGAAAACGCTGTAGACGTTTTCTAGGCCAGCCTCCTTGAGAATGTAGTCGGAGCATCTGCCGACAATGACGCAGTTTTTGCTGGTTGCAAAATCCAAAATAACTTTCTTTTCGATTTCAAAGAGTTTCTTCTGTTTGGATTTGATGCCATAGCCCAGCGGAAACATCATTCTGCCGTACTTGCTGTACTGGTGCCCGTCGTACTCGTTCAGCTCATACACCGGCTCTGCAATTTCTTCCGCCGCCGTTTCAATGATATCACGGTCATAGTATTCATATCCCAGCTGTTCTGCAACTCCTCGGGCGATGAGCCGCCCGAGGCTGCCGAACTCTCTTGTTACAGTAATAACATGTGTGTCCATTTCAGCACTTCCATTCTTTTTTTCTGTCCATGGAATTAGTTGGCTGCCTTGTACTGCGGCGAACTGCAAGTGTATGCAGTTGCATCCGCTTCTACAGCTGCCCGATCCCATGCAATCTTTTCCACATAATCGTTGGTATAGTAGTCGGAAGCATTGTATTCCTTGGAAATTGCACCAGCTTCCAGCAAGTGGTCAGCTGCATTCTGACAAAGGGTCATATCAAACATACCAATGCCTGCATCAATGGTTGCTTTTTGGTCTGCATCAGAGATACCGAAAATTTGCTGTACATCGCCGACTGCTGCACCATAAGCACCGTCCCAGTCGATTTCCAGGTTCGGACAAGTCAGCAGCGTGATATCGGCAGCAGCTTCCGGATTGCAGTAGCAGAAGTACATGGACTTGGTAAAGGCATTGACAAACTTCTGTACGATATCCGGGTGTGCATCCAGGAATTCTGTACTGGTGCAAAGGGAGTTGGAAACCTGCGGAGCAACTTCGTTTCCGTTGAGGTAGTCCAGGTCATATCCTTGTCCCACCAGCTGGCAGTATTCCGACAGCCAAGTGCCCAAGACCGGTGCAGAGTTGGAAGCAACTGCTTCATATCTGCCGTCGCCGTAGGAGACCATATTGACATCACTGACGGACATGCCTGCACCGCTAAAAATAGGTGCCAGTAAAGAAGACCAGGATTCTGTTGCCAGTGCAACATCCTTGCCCTTGACATCTGCAAAAGTCTTGATGCCAGACTGTGGATTCACTGCCAATCCAAAGATCATGATGGAGTCGTAGTTGCAAATTGCCCGAACATCGGTAATACCGGCGTCAATACACGACCACATAACACCTGGTGAAGGATAGGCAAATTGTGCGGTTCCGGCTGCCAGCATCTTGACGTCATCGGTACCGGTTTGTTCAACCAGCTCCACTTCCAAACCTTCATCTTCAAAATAGCCGAGATACTGTCCGGCATAAATCGCAAGGTAATCGTAAGATTCCAAAGAGGTTGGGGATACAAATGTTACTTTTGTGAGTCCATCTTCTGTCACTGCAAGAGAGGAAGATTTCTTACTGTCCGAGCCGCATCCTGTCAGCAGCGCTGTGCCCATGGTACATGCCAGTACAAATCCTAAAACCTTGTTTTTCATAAGTATTCCTCCTTATATTCTGGAAAAGTTTATGATAAGCTTTGCAGCTTATTGATTGGATGATAAATGATGCAGGATTATTTGGTTCCCTTTACAAGCAGTTTCTCCAGCAGGCAAACACCGCCATAGAGAAGAACGCCCAGGAAAACAATATAGAGAATGCAGGAAAGTGCTTCTGGTGTTTTCGAGAATCCCATAAAGTAGCTGATTCTCGCACCAATTCCACTGCTGCCGCCAGTCATTTCTGCGGTGACACCACCCAGCATAGACATGATTGCTGCCAGCTTGATACCGGTAAAGACGCCTGGCAGAGCATCCTTTAAAATACAGTACCGGAATTGTTGTACTCTGGAAGCCTTCAAGGACTTCATCAGTTCCAGTTTCGTAGGATCCACATTGAGGAAGGCCGTCGCCGCATTCATATTCACAAGTGGGAATGCCTGAATGACAATCGTAATAATTTTTACCTGACTGCCCAATCCGAATACCAGCATCAGCATAGGTACCAATGTGATAACGGGAACACAGCAAAGTGCAACGATAATCGGCGTGACAGCAGAACCGAATGTGGGGAAAGAAGAAATGAGGATTGCCAATCCGATTCCAATGATGACCGACAGCAGGAAGCCGACGATAATATTAAAATAGGTAACACCAATGTGCGGCAGCAGTTCCTGCGTGTTCTGGAAAAAGACCGAAGCAATATCCGTTGGTTTTGCTAGCATCCACATGGGCACGTCGTTTATGGTACACATGCTTTGCCAGATCACCAGCAGCAGACCAATTAAAAGAATCGGCGGATAAATGAAATTGAGAAAGCTAACGGCTTTTCTGCCGACGGCGTGATTTTTGGTTGGTACGGTTTGCATCATACATACACCTCCTGTTATTTGATTTCATCCAGTGCAAGGTGTCCGATCAGCTGCTCAATTTGTGTGCAGTACTGTGCGAACTTTGGATCGGACAACAAGTCCAGATCACGTTCCTTTTCGCCGAAATCAATGGTCAATTCTGTTTTCACCTGACCAGGGTGAGAAGACATCACATAGACACGCTGACTGAGCAGTACGGCTTCTTCAATGTTATGTGTGATGAAGATGATGGTCATTCCGGTATCTCGCCAGATCTTAACCAGTTCCACGTTCAGCGTTTCACGGGTATCCTCATCCAGTGCTCCAAATGGTTCGTCCATCATGAGAATCTGAGGATTGTGAATCATAGCACGAATTACACCGATTCTCTGACTCATACCACCTGAAATTTCATTGGGGTAGGAATCCGCATATTTTTGCAGCCCGACATAGGCGAGCAGGTCATCTGCTTTCTTCTCATACTGTTCGCCTTTGAGTTTGTGGATTTTCAGCGGCAGCATGATGTTTTCCCGGATGGTCAGCCAAGGGTACAGGTTCGGAACCTGGAAGATAAATCCCAGCTTCTGAATGACCTCCTTGCTGATCTCCTTGTTGTTGTCGTAGACGTAGCCGTCTACGGTGATGGTTCCGTTCGTTGGCTTGATGATGTCATCGATGATGCGGATGATGGTTGATTTGCCGCATCCGCTGGGGCCAACGATTGATACGAATTCGCCTTTGCCGAACGTCATATTGATATCCTTTAAGGCATAAATCTCACTGCGTTCTGTGCGAAAGGTCTTATTGACATGTTCCAGTGTAATGAATTTCTCTTCCATGGTTCGCACTCCTTTACTTCCAGCGAATCACCCTGCGTTCAATCAGGGAAACGATCATATAAAGTACCACACCGATAATGGCTGCCACCAGGATGGTTGCATAAGCTGTATCTGTTGCCGACAAAGCGGAGGAAACGGAAATCCGGTAACCCAGACCGCCCTGTCCGACTGAAAGGTCGGCGCTCATTGCAGCGATGGTGCAGAGAATACAGCCAAGCTTTAAGCCAATGAAAATTTCCGGCATGGCATTGGGGACGCTGACCCGGAAGAAGCTTTCCCACTTCCGGCAGCCAAAGCCTTTCATTAAGTCAATCTTATTTTGTGGGACATGGGTAAAGCCGCTGATGCTGTTGACGGCGATAACCGGCGTACATTGCAGGACAACAATCAGAACCTTTACCATGGAGGAAACGCCAAAGAACAGCTTGAAAACAGAAACCAGCGTTGCCATCGGCGTTACCATCAGGATAATCAGCACCGGCATTGCCATACGGACGGCAAAGCGAAACTGGGAAAGCAGCGCTGCAATGAGAAATCCGAGCGGAATGGCAATCAAATATCCAATCATCATGACCCGAAGGGATGTCAACATATCCGGGAAGATGGTTCCAATGAAGTTCCGTCCCAGTGCTGCTGCAATCTGTGTTGGCTTTGGCAGCAGATGGAAGGAGATGTGAAAGGCGGAGCAGCTGATCTGCCAAAAAATCAGTAGCGCAGCAACGACACCGCACGGTGCAAGCACATGAAATAATTTCGATTTTTGATTCATACAAACCTCCGTTTCTGTATGCAGGGATGCAATACAGCTTCCGCTTTCCGGCATGCGGCACGCCTAGGCTACGATCTGCTTACTTTAGACTTCTAACCAGCTGATCCAGCTCGGAACGAAGTTTTAAGTATTCTGTGTTTAATGCAAGCTCATCGTTTCGTTCTTCATAAGAAAATGGTACGTGAATTTCCCGCACGATCCTTGCAGGAGAATTGGATAACACGAAAATACGCTGACCCAGATAAAGTGCTTCGTTGACGTTGTTGGTAATCATGACGCAGGTTTTCTGCGTTTCCTTCCAGATTTTCAGCAGCTCTACATTCAGCATTCTTCTGGTGATGGCATCCAATGCACCGAAGGGCTGATCCAGCATCAGCATATCGGGATTGGTAACCAGTGCCCGTGCAATGGCGGCTCTTTGCCGCATGCCGCCGGATAATTCGTGCGGCAGGCAATCCTTGAAATCAGAAAGCCCAACCAGATCCAGCACTTCCATGATGCGTTTCTTGGCATTCATGCTGCCTTTCATTTTATAAATGGAAAGCGGTGCTTCTACATTTTTATAAACGGACTTCCAGTCCAATAGGTTATCACTCTGAAAGACAATGCCAAATTTTTTCTGGAAGCGTTTGCTTGGCTTTTTGGGAAGAGTCTGTCCCTCTAGGATTACGGAGCCTTCGTCCGGTTGTTCGATGCCTTCCATAATGCGCATCAATGTGGACTTTCCGCATCCGCTGGTACCCATGATGCAGATGAACTCTTTTTCAGAAGCGGTAAAATCAATGCCGCCGAGTACTTCCAGCAAGCCTTCTCTTGTTTGAAAGGATTTCGTTACGCCTGATATTCTGAAATAATCGGACATCGTTTCATTCCTCCTTTTTCTCCATGCTCAGGAGATTGCCGGGAAATTCATCGGATTCTGTTATAAAAAAAGCACCCATTGTCGTCCTTGACAATAGATGCGCCTTTGCATAACATGCAAGTATTAAATTTCTGCAATCACCATTTGGATTTGCTGCGCTACGTTTGGTGCAGCCCGTTGCTGCCGTAGCTTTGAGCTTATTTTACAGCAGATTTCGGCGGCTGTATTGTAAAAATTAGCACTCCCCGGCAAATGCAGGATAAAAATTTTTTTTGCAAATTTCCTCTTGACAAGCGGCGAATTTCGTTGTATGATGTTCTTGAACAAAGGCGTTTGAAGCGGAAAAAGTTCCGTTTCAAGCGCCTTTTTCAAATTTTAGTAGAAATGGATTCTTACAGGAGGGAATTGTTATGGCAGACTATATTCTGAAGAGTACAGCAATCTTTGACGGAATTTCGGACGCACCGGTACCGGGTGGTGTCGTAGTAGAGGGAAACAAAGTCAAAGGCATTTTCAGCGGAGAAGAACTGGAACAGTTTGCAACGCCGGAAACCCAAATCATAGATTACGGTGATAAGCTGATTATGCCGGGCTTTATTGATTCCCATATTCACATGGGGCAGTGCATGGATTTCCTGGATGAATCCTACTGTGTGGACATCGGAAGTGCTACAACGTTCGAAGGCATTGTGGAAATGATGAAGGAGTTTGAACGGAAGTATCCGAGCAACAAGGTTGTCTATGCAACGAATTTTAACTATTTCAACTTGGATCCGATTGTAATTCCGGATGTCAAGCTGTTGGACAAGTATTTCCCGGATAAGCCGGCGCTGATTCTGACTTGGGAACTGCATACCTTTTACGCCAATTCTAAGGCTATGGAATTGGCAGGCTATACAAAGGATACGCCCGATCCGAACAACGGCATCGGTAAGTATGAAAACGGGGAGCTGAATGGCGTTTTCAATGATACGATGTCCTTTGCGCTGCACAAGCTGGTACAGCGTCCGATGGAAGAACGGAAAAAGTCTTTGGTACATTTTATGGATGTCCTCAATGAATACGGCATTACATCGGTCGGCGATGTCTATCCCTGCGGAACGGAAAAGCCCTATCCGCTGTATAAGGCGATGGAGGACAAGCTGACGGTGCGCATCAACTTTTATCCGGAACTGCTTTCCTTCCAGCCAGAGGATATTGCAGCCTACAAGGAAACATACCATGGGCCGATGCTGCAATTTTCCGGTTTGAAGAACTTGATTGACGGCGTAATTTCCGTGCATACTGCGTGGATGTCTGAGCCGTATTATGACGATCCTTCTACTTGTGGATTCCCGGCTGTTCCGCCGGAGCTGGTACGGGAAAAGATCTTGCAGGCATTGGGCATGGGCGTCAATGTCCGGATCCATACCATTGGAGACAAGGCTGTGCATTTTGTATTGGATGTATTTGAAGAAGCAAAGGAAAAGTATGGACTTCTGCCAAGACGAAATGTCATGGAACATCTGGAATATGTCAATGATGAAGATATCCCTCGTTTCGCAGAGTTGAATGTTGTCTGCGGGATGCAGGGACGGCATATTACCTTCTATGTCGATGACGGCGAACCGATTATGGGCCCGGAAAAGATCAAGAAGGCGTTCCGCTGGAGAGATTTGCTGGACAGCGGTGCGATCATCGGAACGGGATCAGACTACTGCGTGGTACATTTCAGCCCGGCACGTTGTATTTATGCAGCCGTTACCCGAAAGGTCGAGGACGGACATCCAGAGGGCGGCTGGCTGCCGGAACAGTGCGTCACCCTTGCAGAAGCATTGCGCAGCTATACCTATGGGGCAGCTTGTGCAGTGAACCGGGAAAAGGAACTGGGCACACTGCAAGAAGGCATGTTGGCAGATATTGTGGTACTGGACAGAAACCTGTTTGCAGTTCCGGAAGAAGAATACCTGAAGATGATGCCGGTTATGACCATGGTAGATGGAAAAGTTGTATTTGAAAAAGAATCCTAAATGCTATAGTTGTTGCAAATTTTAGCAGAGGCGCTGCCTGTATTTTCATAGAATGCAGGCAGCGTTTTTATTTTGCCGATCAAAGTGCACAAATGCAGGAAGGCTTTTCTAAACAATCTACACAATTTACAATTTTCTTTTTCAAAATAGGAAAAGTTCTGTTGACATTTTTGGACGGGTATGCTATGATAAATGTATCATTGTTGTTTGATAACATTTAAAAGGAGTGATTGCTATTATGGCATCGTATTGGAAAAAGGCACTTACATTGGGTGTCGTTGGAGCATTGACGGTGAACAGCCTGATGCTCGTTCCGTTTTCTTCTTCCGCTGCGGACAGCGTGAAGTATGAATTTGAAGACGGAACGCTGGATAATTCATCTGTTGCGGATACAACGCAGTATGCAGAGGTGGCAACCGAAATTTCCGGATACTCCGGAACCGGTTATGTAGACATCAAGGAAGGCAGCGCATCGGTAACTGTTACAGCAGATAAGGCCGGTATGTACAACCTGACACTTCGGTATTGCCTGCCGGATGACAGAGGCAGCAAGCAGGAAAATCTTTCCATTAACGGCGCCTCTCAGGGCAGCCTGGCATTTTCTACCACCGGCGGTGACTTCGTAGACATGGTTACTACGGTAAAGCTGTCAGCTGGTGAAAACGTTGTAACCCTGAGCAAGAACTGGGGCTGGATTCTGTTTGACTATCTGACCGTAGAACCGGCAACTCTGCCAGAGGTAAAGGCATCGCAGACCAGTTGTTCTGACCCGCAGGCAACATCTTCTGCACAGGGCTTGATGAACTATCTGAATTCCGTTTACGGTGAGCATATCATTTCTGGTCAGCAGGAATACTACGGTACTTCCCGTGAGACCGAATTTGAATACATTAAGAGCAATTTCGGCGATTATCCGATCATTCGTGGTTTTGACTTTGGCAACACCTGCCCGCTCTTTGCATGGGATGACGGCGCTACCAATCGTATCATTAAGTGGGTAAACGAAACCGGCGGTATTGCAACAGCAAGCTGGCACGTAAATGTTCCGAAGACCATGAGCTCCTATACGGTAGGCAATACCATGTCCTTCGATCAGACCACATATTCCGAAAAGACCGACTTCGTAACAGCAAATGTTATGGTAGAAGGCACCAAGGAACACGAATTCTTCCTGCTGGCTGTTGACAACCTGGCAAAGGAACTCCAGAAGTTGCAGGATGCAGATGTTCCGCTGTTGTTCCGTCCGTTCCATGAAGCAGAAGGCGGCGGCGGGGCAGATGGTTCCGGCGCATGGTTCTGGTGGGCAAAGGAAGGCGCAGATGTTTATGTACAGCTGTATCAGTACCTGCACACCTTGCTGACTGAACAGTACGGTTTGCACAATCTGGTTTGGGAATTCAACAGCTATACCTATGATTCTTCCGCACAGTTCTACCCGGGTGATGAATATGTAGACCTGATTGGTTACGATAAGTACAATGCAACCACTTGGCATGCAGACGGCAGCAAGACCGTTGCACCGAATGAAAGTGCAATTTCTTCCACCTTCTATAAGCTGATGGAAATGTACGATAGCAAGAAAATGATTGCATTGATGGAAAATGACACCATTCCGTCTCTGGAAAATCTCACCACAGAGAGCGCATACTGGCTGTACTTCATGACCTGGTATGATGATGCTGGTTCTGAGTTCCTGAGCGGCAGCAACTATCAGGTATTCGATCACCTGAAGGAAGTATACCAGAGTGATCTGGTTCTGACACTGAGCGAACTTCCGGAGGGCGGTTATAAGACCTTTGGCGATACCGATCCGAAGCCGACTACGACAAAGGATCCAAATGCAACTACAACTGCACCGGTTACCACAACCAAGACCACAACTACCACAACACAGTTCCAGCCGGAAAACGGCACTGCTGGTCAGATTAAGAAGAGCACCAATGGCTACACCATTACATTTGACCGTGCAATGGAAGATGAAGTACATCTGGTACTGGATGCAAAGTCTCCGGTAAACTATGCAAATGGCTGCCTGGGCGTATCCGTAACCGTAGATGGCACCGATTATTGGGTTTCCTATAAGTGGGAAATTGCATCCGGCAATGGCCAGGATGTTGCCGTTGATCTGAACACACCGACAGAAGCTTCTACCAACAATGGCAAGGATAAGGTAACTGATCCGGATCTGCTTGCAAAGATTGCAGAAGCAGCAAAGGCACAGAAGACCGCAGAAGTACAGATCTGGTGGGCAAATGATGCCGGCGGCAAGGAAACTGCAACTTCTAATGTTACACTGGTTGGTGCGTACCTGCCGAACAAGGGTACTACGGAAACCACGACAACAGCAGCAGTTACCACGACAACAGAAACCACAACGACTGTTGCTGGAGAAACCACCACAACAGAACAGGCAACCACAACCAATGAGACCACCACTGCACCAAATGAGACCACCACAACAGTTGCGACTACTACAACCGGCAGCCAGGGCACTACGACCACTGCAACAGTAGATCCGACCGCGTTCTATGGAGATATCAACCTGGATGGTTCTGTTACCTTGGCAGACCTGATTACCTTCCAGAAGCAGCAGCGTGGCGCATTGGAATTCAATGCAGCGCAGCAAGTCAATGCAAACTGTGACTTGACCGATTCAGAAATTACCCCGCAGGATGTTACCGCCCTGCTGAGCTTCCTGATTGGTAAGATCAATGCATTGCCGATTCAGTAAATAGTCGATCAAATCCTTTCAATTCCCCGACGGTTTCGAACTGCCGGGGAATTTTTTTGCTGGAATGAGCGGAAATGCTTGCAGAAATCCCGGAAATGTGGTATCATGAGGGCAAGTTCTGAGAAAGAGGTGGAATATGAAACAAAACGGAATTGTATTTGATATGGACGGTGTTTTATTTGATACCGAGCGCCTGGGAGAAGCGGTTTGGCATGAGGTCGCAGCGGAGATGGGCTTGGAGGAATTGGCGGCAGCGCTGCCATCCGTTCGGGGCTGTAATGCGGCGGATACGCAGCGGTATATGGAACAGCGCTTTCCACATGTTGATTATGCTGCATTCGCCAAGCAAAAGCGTATCCGCATGATGGAACGGCTGGATCGGGACGGTATGCCGCTGAAACCAGGCGTACGGGAACTGTTGACCTGGCTGCGGCAGGAAAATTGGCAGGTTGCACTTGCCACTTCCACCAGCCGAACCAGCACCCTGCATCATTTGGAATTATCCGGTTTGACCGCATTCTTTTCGGTGATTCTGACGGGGGATTGCGTGACACACAGTAAGCCAAACCCGGAAATCTACCTGTTGACTTGCCAGAAAATGGAAAGAGCACCGGAAGAAACCATTGCGGTGGAGGATTCCTTTCATGGTGTGCGCAGTGCCCATGCAGCAGGCATGCAGGTGCTGATGGTGCCAGACCTGGCACAGCCGGATGCTGACATACGAGCCATGACCTGGCAGATTGCAGATAGCTTGCTGGAAGTCCCGGCGATGCTTCAGAAGAGACAGAAAACCATGTTTTAACAAAAAAGCTTTTTGATGCAGACCCTCAACGAATGGTCGCACCAGAAAGCTTTTTTCTTTTTGCGTTGTTTTGCTGGTTTGTGGAACCAAAAAGCATTTGGATTGGCTTGCTATTTTCGAAAAGGTGTGGTATAATGAGGATGTTCTCTTCGGAACGGATGGAATAAACTGGCAACCCGTTCGCATAGCCAAAGTGCAGGAATGCAGAGGAAAAACCACAGGATGGTAAACGGCAGACAAATCTGCCCATATAAATTGAGCGGCATGTCCGTGTAATCCCAGACATTCCAGTGCAGAATCAGGTTGTCTGCAACACCGACCAGCATTTCAACAGCTGTAATCATTATGGCGCCGGTTATATATTGCAATAGGCGTGTGTGCGGTGGGGCGTACCAGTTCATCAAATATAGTACAATGGCAAGAAATCCGCCAGTAACGGTCATCGTCCAATGCGTGAACCCACGAGCGGCAACTTCCAGCAGACTATAGACCAAACTGCCGATCAATGCCATGTAAAGCAGTTCATACGGTTTGATGTGCATATTTTTTTATTCACCTCCGAAGAAAAAGTACCCGTTTCGGGTGGAACCTTTTCTAGTATTGACAAAGATTTGCCGGGTTATGTATCCGGGAAAGGAAGAACATTATGCGAAAAAGTGGAATTTTACTGCACATTTCCAGTTTGCCGTCTGCGTACGGAATTGGAAAAATGGGGGCATCTGCCTATGCATTTGCAGATTTTTTGGAAAAGAGTGAAATTGGTGTCTGGCAGATTTTGCCGTTGTCGCCGACGAGTTACGGAGATTCTCCGTATCAGTCTTTTTCCGTACATGCAGGCAATCCCTATTTCATTGATTTTGAAACATTGGAGCAGCAGGACTTGCTGTTGCCGGAAGAATATAAAACCATCTCCTGGGGAAGCGACCCTCGCCGGGTGGATTATGCCTGCATTTATCAGAATTGTTTTGCTGTTTTGCGGAAAGCATTTGCGCGCTTTGATCAGCAGCAGCCTGCCTATCAGCAGTTTTGCAAAGAGCAGGCGGACTGGCTGCCGGACTATGCCTTGTTTATGGCGTTGAAGCAGGCGCATGGCGGTGCTTCCTGGGATCAGTGGGAAAAGCCGCTTGTGATGCGGCAGCCAAAAGCCCTTGCAGAAGCGAAAAAGACCTATCAGGAGGACATTGCTTTTTACAGCGTGATGCAGTTCTGGTTCCAGCAGCAATGGTTTGCGTTAAAGCAGTACTGCAATCAAAAGGGCATCTCCATTGTAGGGGATATGCCGATTTATGTGGCATATGACAGCGTAGAAGTCTGGTCTATGCCGGAACTGTTCTGTTTGGATGCGGAGCGTGTGCCGATTGAAGTGGCTGGCTGTCCGCCGGATGCATTTTCCCCAACAGGGCAGCTCTGGGGCAATCCGCTGTATCAATGGGATTACCATAAAAAGACTCATTATGCTTGGTGGGTATGCCGGATGCAGCGTGCCACGCAGCTGTATGACATTGTGCGAATTGACCACTTCCGTGGATTTGAGAGCTATTACACCATTCCCTATGGAAATGAAACCGCAGAAATCGGACAATGGCGCAAGGGCCCGGATTATGCACTCTTTGAAGCCCTGCAAAAGGAACTGGGTGATTTGCCGGTATTGGCAGAAGACCTGGGCTTTGTGACACCAGAGGTGCAGAAACTTTTGGATCGCTGCGGCTATCCAGGCATGAAGGTGCTGCAATTTGCTTTTGACAGCGATTCTTCCAATTCCTATCTGCCGCATAACTACACCACTTCCAATTGTGTGGCATACACCGGTACGCATGACAATATGACCTTGCGTGGCTGGCTGGCAGATGCCTCGAAAAGGGAACTGCGGTTCGCAAAGAAATATCTGCGCTGCAAAGAGAAGCATGACGTACCAGCAGAGATGGTGCGTGCTGCTTGGAGCAGTGTTGCGGAACTTGCCGTGGCACAGATGCAGGACTTCTTGGAATCACCTGCCTGCGCACGGATGAATACACCGTCTACTTCTGGCGGAAACTGGCAGTATCGTACCCAGAAGGAAGACTTTACGAAGAAGCTTGCGAAAAAAATTCGCAAATTAAATGAGTTGTATAATCGCTGCCGTTCTACTGCATTGCAGCAGAAAACAGAGGAGGAAATACTGGCGCAGGAACCGGAACCGACCCCAAAATCTGACGAAAAGCCTACGCCGTCCGACACAAAACCTTCCGCAAAGCCGGCTGTATCGAAAGGAGCAAACAAGGATGAATAAAGAACAGTTGAAAGAGCAGATTTGCGCAGCGCTGCATGGCGTTGCCCCAACAGAAGCCACTCCGCAGCAGCTGCACGCTGCATTGGGTGCAGCTGTCATGCAGGCGTTGCAAGCTGATTGGAGCAAGAGCACACAGGCGCATCGGACGCAGCGGCATGCCTGCTATTTCTCGATGGAATTCTTAGTGGGAAGAGCCGTTTTCAACAATCTGCTCTGCTTGGGCATTTATGAGGAAGCCGAGCAGGCATTTGCAGAACTGGGCGTTTCCCTGTCTGATCTGGAAGAAATTGAAGACGCAGCGCTGGGCAACGGCGGTTTGGGCAGACTGGCTGCCTGCTTCCTGGATAGTGCTGCCACTTTGAATCTGCCGCTGGATGGCTATGGCATTCGGTATCGGTATGGCTTGTTCAAGCAGTCTATCGTGGACGGCAGACAGAAGGAAGAGCCGGATAACTGGATGCAGTACGGCGATGCCTGGTCGGTTCGCTGCGAAGCAGATGCGGTAGACGTGCACTTCCAGGGACAGACGGTACGGGCAGTGCCATATGACATGCCGGTAATCGGATGCAAAACACCGCATGTTGGAACCTTGCGTCTGTGGCAGGCAGAACCAGTTACAACATTTGATTTTGATTTGTTCAATCAGCAGAAGTATCTGGAAGCATCCAAGGAAACCATCTATGCAGAGGACATTTCCCGTGTACTCTATCCGAATGATGACACCTGGGAAGGTAAGAAACTGCGTTTGAAGCAGCAGTATTTCTTCTGTGCAGCCAGCCTGCTGGATGTTCTGAAAAAGCACAAGGCGGTTTATGGCACCTTTGAAAATCTGAGCGACAAGCTGGCCGTTCAGCTGAATGACACCCATCCGGTTATCTCCATTGCAGAATTGATTCGTCTGCTGACACAGGAACTGGACAGCATGTCCTTCGAGCAGGCATTTGCCATTGCCCAGAAGGTATTCCATTACACCAATCATACTGTTATGCCGGAAGCATTGGAAAAGTGGGACTGCCACTTGGTAGAGGAACTGCTGCCGGAAATTTATGCCATCATCATCCGCATCAATGAGCAGCTGATTACCGATCTGTACCGCAAGGGCGTGGATCCGAAACAGATTGCTTCCATGAAGATTCTGCAAAACGGCATGATTCATATGGCAAATCTGGCGGTTTACGTATCCTCGCATACCAACGGCGTTGCAGAAATTCACACCCAGATTTTGAAGGATACCGTATTGGCTGACTGGTACAAGGTTTGGCCGGAACGGTTCCAGAATAAGACAAACGGAATTACCCAGCGGCGCTGGCTGGCACTTTGTAACCGGGAGCTGTCCGCTTTGCTCACAGAGCTTTTGGGCAATGACAGCTGGATGACCGATCTGTCTCAGCTGAAAAAGCTGGAAGGCTATGCAACGGATCCTGCTATTTTGCAGCGCTTCCTGGCCGTAAAAAAGAAGAAAAAGCAGCAGCTGGCAGCCTTCATTCAGCAGAAGGAAGGTATTTCCATTGATCCGACCACGATTTTTGATATTCAGATTAAACGGCTGCATGAATATAAGCGGCAGCTGTTGAATGCATTCTCGATTTTGTATTTGTATTACGGCATCAAGGATGGTTCCATCACCAACTTTACACCGACTACATTCCTGTTTGGTGCAAAGGCTGCGCCGGGCTATCGCCGTGCAAAGGCAATCATTCTCTTTATCAATGAAATTGCCAAGATGATTGCAGCGGATGACGAAGTCAACCAATTGATCAAGGTGGTATTCGTTTCCAACTACAATGTTTCTTATGCAGAAAAGCTGGTGGCAGCGGCTGACGTATCCGAGCAGATTTCAACTGCCGGCACAGAGGCATCCGGTACTGGTAATATGAAGCTGATGCTCAATGGTGCGGTTACACTGGGTACCTATGACGGTGCCAATGTGGAAATCGTAGAGGAAGCCGGCGAGGAGAACAACTACATTTTCGGTGCCAAGGTAGAAGAGTTGGAAACCATTCTGCCGCAGTATGACAGCCGGAAGCTGTTCGTTGAAAACAAGCGGATTCGCCGGGTCGTAGAAGCATTGATTGACGGAACCGTTTCCGATGGCGGCAGCGGAGAATTCCGGGAACTGTATTATGCCCTGTTGGATGGTGCAAGCTGGCATGCACCGGATCACTACTACTTGCTGGGGGATCTGGAATCCTACGTGGAAGCCAAGCTGCGCTGCAACCAGGATTATACCGATTCGATGGCATTTGCCGCGAAGCAGTGGATCAATATTTGCAATGCCGGTAAGTTTAGTTCTGATCGTACCATTGCAGATTATGCAGAAAATATTTGGGGCATTGACCCGGTTGCACAGTAATCGCTGGCAAGCGTAAAAGAAAAAAGAGGATTGGATGGAAACGTGCCAAATACCATCCCAGCATATGACAGAAAAGGAGGGGGAAAGATGGAGCATCAAATGCAAACGGTTAAAAAAGCTGTGCGCAATGCAACGCTGCTGGTCAGTGTGATCTTTTTGCTGCTCGGTGTTGTTTTTTTGGGCATCGGTGCAGGATTTGGCATCCGGGAGCAAGCTATGCATGCCAGATGTACCGAGCCGGCAGTTGGAACAGTGATTGAATTAAAATCCAATAAGAGCGAAGCCTATCTGCCGATTATTGAATTTGAAACAGCAACTCGAAAGATGCGGGTCAATACCGGAATTTATGAGTCTCCGGCACCATTTGAGACGGGGGAACAGGTCAATTTACTGTATAATCCGGATCGTCCAAAGGAGTTTTACATCAAGGATTATGCCGGCTTTACATTGTTTACGGTTATTTTCTGCGCCGTAGGCGGTGCATTTGCGTTGGTCGGCATCGTTCTGCTGATTGTCTGGTTGGTACGCAAGCAGCGCAGCAAGGAACAGCAGCAGCTACAGCAAAATCTGGATGCCGGGCAGTGGAGTCCGCAGCCGGAAGAACAGCAGACATTCCAGCAGGAATAGCGGATTCCTTCCGCAGAGTCTAATTATGGTAAAATTCCAGTCTGCACGCCGTTTTTGTGCAGACTGGGTTTAAGATACGAAAAAGGAGAAGCCAATGAGAAACACAAAAAGTTATGAAAGTCCCTTTTGTACCCGTTATGCCAGCGAGGAAATGCAGTATGTTTTTTCTGCTGACAAGAAGTTTTCAACCTGGCGCCGTCTTTGGGTGGCACTGGCACGGGCAGAAATGAATCTCGGTCTGCCGGTTACCAAAGAGCAGGTGGAAGAGCTGGAAGCCAATATCGACAACATCGATTATGATGTTGCAGAAGCACGGGAAAAGGTTGTTCGCCACGATGTTATGTCCCACGTTTATGCATACGGACAGGTTTGCCCGCACGCAAAGGGAATCATTCACCTGGGTGCAACATCCTGCTATGTCGGCGATAATACGGATATTATCATTATGCGGGATGCTTTGGAAATCGTGCGCCGCAAGATGATTAACGTGCTGTCCAATTTGTCGAAATTTGCCATGCAGTATAAGGATATGCCGGCACTGGCATACACCCACTTGCAGCCGGCACAGCTGACGACAGTCGGCAAGCGTGCAACCCTTTGGATGAACGAGCTGCGCATGGACTTTGAGGAACTGGAATATCGAATTGCCAACCTGCGTCTGTTGGGTTCTAAGGGTACCACCGGTACACAGGCTTCCTTTATGGAACTGTTTGAAGGCGACACCGATAAGGTAAAGCAGCTGGAACAGCAAATTGCAGAGGAAATGGGCTTCCATGGTGTCGTTCCGGTTTCTGGTCAGACCTACTCCAGAAAGATTGATGCACAGATTCTGGCAACTCTCAGCGGAATTGCCCAGTCTTGCAGCAAGTTCTCCAATGATATGCGTCTGCTGCAAAGCTTTAAAGAAATGGAAGAACCATTTGAGAAAACACAGATAGGTTCTTCTGCTATGGCATATAAGCGCAATCCGATGCGCTGCGAGCGGATTACCTCTCTGTCCCGGTATGTCATGATTGACAGCCTGAACCCGGCATTTACCGCTGGCACCCAGTGGTTTGAACGGACATTGGACGACTCTGCCAATAAGCGTGTTTCCGTTCCGGAAGCTTTCCTGGCAGTGGATGCCATTCTGAATATCATGATGAATGTAACCGATGGTCTGGTGGTTTATCCGAAGATGGTTCGGCAGCGTGTCATGCGGGAACTGCCGTTTATGGCAACCGAAAACATCATGATGGATGCCGTCAAGAAGGGCGGCGACCGGCAGGCACTGCACGAAAAGATTCGGCAGTATTCCATGGAAGCTGGCAAGCATGTCAAGGAAGAAGGTCTGGAGAATGACCTGTGTGACATGATTCTGGCGGATCCGATGTTTATGATTACAGCAGAGGAACTGAACGCTATTTTGCAGCCGGAGAACTTCACCGGACGCAGTGCGCAGCAGACCGAAGAGTTTGTTGCAGAGTGCATTCAGCCGATTCTGGATGCCAACAAGGAATTGCTCGGTGAACATTACGAAATGAAAAACTAAGATCTGAAAAGATCTGGGAAAGGCAATCGTCTGGGACGGTTGCCTTTTTTGTTGTACTGCAAGCAATTATATGTATAATTTGTAAAATATAGAAGATGATTTTGTGAAAAAGCTTGACGAAATTAGCAGACGTGCTATAATAGTGTTAGCACTCAAATATAGAGAGTGCTAAAACATTGGGAAGGAGTCCCATCGAGTCCGGTGGGGATTGAAAATATGGAAAAGAAAGCATTTCAAGCGGAATCCAAGCGTTTGCTGGACATGATGATTCATTCTATTTATACACATAAGGAAATTTTCCTGCGGGAACTGATTTCCAATGCAAGTGATGCAATTGACAAGCTCTACTTCCGTTCTCTGACGGATGACAGCGTGAATATGAGCCAGTCCGATTTTGCCATCGACCTGAAAGTAGATCCGGAGGCACGAACCCTGACCATTACCGATAACGGAATTGGTATGACCAAAGAGGAGCTGGAGAACAACCTGGGCATTATCGCCAACAGCGGTTCGCTCCAGTTTAAGACTGAAAACGAATTGAAGGACGATCACCAGATCATCGGTCAGTTTGGCGTTGGTTTCTATTCTGCCTTTATGGTAGCTAGCCGTGTTACGGTAAAGACACGTGCATTTGGTTCCGATACAGCGTATATCTGGCAGTCCGAGGGCACGGATGGCTATACCATTGATACCTGCGATAAGGAAACCGTTGGTACGGAAATCACACTGGAAATTCTGCCGGATGCAGAAGATGCGGAGAATACGGATGAGCATTACAGCGATTACCTGGATCCGTATCGCATTCAGTCTCTGGTAAAGCGGTATAGCGATTACATTCGCTTCCCCATCCGGATGGACATGAAGAAGAGCCGGAAAAAGGAAGACTCTGATGAATATGAAGATTACATTGAAAATGTAACGCTCAACAGCATGGTTCCGCTTTGGCGCAAGAATAAAAGCGAAATCACAGAAGAGCAATACAATCAATTCTATAAGGAAAAGTGCAATGATTTCACCGATCCGTTGTGTCACATGCATGTTCGGAATGAAGGTACGGTCACTTATGATGCACTGCTGTACATTCCAACCCGTGCACCGTTTAACTATTATTCCAAGGAATATCAAAAGGGCTTGCAGCTGTATGCAAATGGTGTTCTGATTATGGATCGTTGTGAGGATCTGTTGCCGGATTACTTCAGCTTTGTAAAAGGCTTGGTAGACTCCGAAGATCTGTCTCTGAATATCTCTCGTGAAATGTTGCAGCATGATGTGCAGCTGCGTCAGATTGCCAAGAGCATTGAGCACACCATCAAAAATGAACTGTCCAGAATGCTGAAAAATGACCGGGAAAAATACGAACAGTTCTTCCAGGCATTTGGTTTGCAGTTGAAGTATGGTCTGTACAGTGATTACGGTATGCACAAGGATTTGTTGCAGGATCTGTTGCTGTTCCCGTCTTCAAAGGAAGCCGGAAAGCTGGTTACACTGGCGGAATATGTGGATCGAATGCCGGAAGATCAGACCTGCATCTACTATGCAACTGGGGAAAGCATTGCGCGCATTGAAGCACTTCCGCAGACAGAAGCCGTTAAGGAAAAGGGTTATGAAATCCTGTACTTTACAGAAAATGTGGATGAATTCGCCATCAAGATGCTGATGAAGTATAAGGAAAAGGAATTCAAGTCTGTATCCAACAGCGATCTGGATTTGGAGACCGAAGAAGAAAAGAAGGCTTTGGAAGAAAAGAGTGCCGACAGCAAGAGCATGCTGGAAACCATGACCAAGGCATTGGAGGGTAAGGTTTCTGCTGTTAAGCTGTCCAGCCGGCTGAAAAAGCATCCGGTATGCCTGAGCAGCACCGGGGATCTGTCCATGGAAATGGCAAAGACTTTGAATGCAATGCCGGGAGCCGATCAGAAGGTAGAGGCAAATGTGGTATTGGAAATCAATCCGAACCATCCGATTTATGAGCGCCTGATGGCATTGAGCACAGCAGATGAGGAAACACTGGGCAAGTACAGCAAGCTGCTGTACAATCAGGCCTTGCTGATGGAAGGCATGCAGATTGAAGATCCGGTTGCATTTTCCGATCTGATTTGTGAATTGATGGAAAAATAAACACTTTCAAAAGAGAACGGTCCGTTTGTTGGGGAATGTCCAAATAAACGGATCGTTTTTTATAGGGGGCATGGGAAAACGCTTTTTGATTGGTTCTTTCGAAAAATATTCCTATTTACTCTTGCAATTCCCGAATATTCCTGTTATAATATTAAAGTGTGACATGTCCCCTGCGGAGATGCATATAAAATACAACTTTGAAAAGAGGAACTGAAATGCCTGCAAATATTGTTGTCGGCACCCAGTGGGGTGACGAGGGGAAAGGGAAAATTATCGATATTATGGCGTCCCGTGCAGACGTTGTAGTACGTGCAACCGGCGGAAATAATGCCGGGCATACGGTTGTGAATCACGGCGAGGTCTATAAGCTGCACCTGATTCCGTCTGGTATTCTGTATCCGGATACCCTGTGCCTGATCGGTGCCGGTGTTGTGCTGGATCCAAAGGATTTCACTGGTGAACTGAATGCCCTGAAAGAACGTGGAATTTCCACCGCAAACTTGAAAATTGACCCAAGAGCCCATGTGGTAATGCCTTGGCACATTGCCTTGGACGGTCTGTCTGAAGCATTCCGTGGCAACTCCGACATCGGAACGACAAAGCGGGGCATTGGTCCTACTTATATGGATAAATACGAACGCTGCGGCATTCGGGTTTATGACCTGGTACATCCGGAAGTCTTTGCCGAAAAGGCTCGGACAACCGGTATGCTGAAAAATAAGATCATTACAGCTGTATACGGCGGCGAAGCATTTGATCTGGATGCTGTAATCGCAGAATACACCGAATATGGCAAGCAGCTGCTGCCGTATGTAGCAGATGTTTCTGTTTTGACGTATGAAGCACAGAAGGCTGGCAAGACCATTATGTTCGAAGGTGCACAGGCAACCCTGCTGGACATCGATTTCGGTACCTATCCGTATGTAACTTCTTCTCATCCGATTTCTGCTGGTGCTTGCATCGGAACGGGTGTTGGCCCGAAGATGATCACCAATATCATTGGCGTTGCAAAGGCATATACCACAAGAGTTGGAAAGGGTCCGTTCCCGACCGAGCTGAATGATGAAATCGGCGAAACCATTCGGAATAAGGGTGGCGAATTCGGTACCACTACAGGTCGTCCGAGAAGAACCGGTTGGTTTGATGCGGTGATCGTACGGCATTCTGTTCGGGTCAATGGCTTGGATGGATTGGCAATCAATAAGCTGGATACCCTCAGTGGAATCGGTACCTTGAAGCTTTGTGTTGGCTATGAGAAGCCAGACGGCACCATTCTGCGGGATTTCCCGCCGGCTTTGGAAGATCTGGCAGACTGCAAGCCGATTTATGAAGAATTTGAGGGATTTGACGAAGACATTTCTGCTTGCAAGTCCTTCGATGAATTGCCGGATGCCTGCAAGAAGTACATCGCACGCTTGGAAGAAGTTTGTGAGTGCAAGGTTGTAATGGTCGGCAATGGCCCGGATCGCAGCCAGATTCTGGAACGGTAATCGAAATTCGCATAGAGGACTGCTGGAACAGCATACCAGCAGTCCTTTTTTAAAAGGAGCGTTTTTGATCAATGGAAGTTTTGATTTTGATTGGCGTGCTTGCCATAATTGGTCTGCTCGTTTTGGTACTGTTGCAGCTGCGAAAACAAGCAGCTTCCGAACAGCCGGAACTGGACTTTACACCGGTCTGGCAGGAGCAGCAGCGGCAGCTGCGTGCCTTGCAACAGGATTTGACCACACAGATGCAGACAACCGTCAATAATCTGGGTTCCCTGATGACCCAGCTGCAAAGGCAGCTGGGGGACGGACAAACACAAGTGCTGCAATCCATGAGCCAAAACCTGCATACACAATTGCAGCAGTTTGAAGCACGTCTGCGCACCATGGAGAGCACCAATCTGCAAAGCATGGAGCAGGTACGGACAACGGTTGCCCGTCAATTACAGGGCATGCAGGCAGATCAGAAAAAGAGTTTGGATGAAATGCGTGGCATGGTTGACGAAAAGCTGACCAGAACACTGGAGGAAAGCCTGAGCCGTTCCTTCCAGCGGGTCAGCAAGCAGCTGGAAGACGTTTATAAGGGCCTGGGAGAGATGCAAACACTGGCTTCCGGTGTGGGGGACTTGAAGAAAGTGCTGTCCAACGTAAAGACTCGAGGCATTCTGGGCGAAATTCAGCTCGGTGCCATCTTGCAGGAGATTCTTGCGCCAGAGCAGTATGATACAGAGGTGCCGACCGTTCCGGGCAGCCGGAATCATGTAGAATTTGCCGTGAAGCTGCCGGGCGATGGGGAAGGAACCGTTTACCTGCCCATTGACTCGAAGTTCCCAGGAGAGACCTTTGCAGCGTTGCAGGATGCCTATGAGAGCGGCAGTGCGGAGCAGGTTGCTGCGGCAAGAAAAACCTTGACACAGGTGATTCGTGGCTGTGCCAAGGATATTCATGATAAATATATTGAACCCCCGTATACCACCAATTTTGCCATTCTGTTTTTGCCGTTTGAGGGACTTTATGCAGAAGTGGTCAATTCTGGACTGGTGGAAGGCTTGCAGCGGGAATACCAAGTCAACATTGCCGGGCCGTCTACGATGGCAGCGATGCTGAATGCCCTCCAAATGGGCTTCCGGACGCTTGCCATTCAGAAGCGTAGCAATGAAGTCTGGACGATTCTAGGTGCTGTCAAGACGGAATTTGATAAGTTCGGAGATGTCCTGGCGAAAGCGCAGAAGAGCTTACAGGGTGCAGAGCGGCAGTTGGATTTGTTGATGGGAACCAGAACAAATGCCATTAACCGAAAGCTGCGGGAAGTAGAGCGATTGGATCCGCAGCAGGCACAGACCTTGCTGGAACTGCCCGATGCGTTGCATGCAGAATAAAATGCAACGCAATCAAACGGTGTAGTGCCTTTGCTAGATGCAGCAGACAAGCAATCGTTAGAGCGATCTTCTTTTTAGATTACAGAATCATAAAAATCTCGTGGAAACGTCGAAACAGGACTTTTGCACGAGATTTTCTTTTTTTGGTGCCAAAAATTGTTTTTTGTGGAATATTTTAAAATTCCTGTTGACTATTTTCGCAATTTCGTTTATTATTAAAGGTGACAATGTCATGCTTCTCGTGGCAGTGTGTTTGCTGCATGGGAATGCAATGGATTGTCGTTTGAGACCCTTGTGGCAGTTTACAAGGAAGAAAGGCAGGCATTGAGGGAAATGACGCAACGCATACAAGCTGTTTTGCAGCCGGAATCGTATGGCTGCAAAATGGAAATAGGTGATTGCATTTCGTGAAGAAACAAAAGAAACGATATGGGAAATATGTCTTTCGGTGGCTGGTTGCTGCTTTGCTTGTGATTGGTCTGATCATTGGCGGACAGCGGGGACTGCATATTTACCTCACCCTGTCCGGCAAAATAGATCCGGATGTGCCGGATCCAGAACAATATCCGGTACGAGGCGTAGATGTCTCCTATTACCAGGGCACCATCGATTGGCAGGTGCTGGCGCAGCAGGGTGTAGACTTTGCCTTTATCAAGGCAACCGAAGGCAGTGACCACAATGACACGCAGTTTGTACAAAACTGGGAGGATGCCAAGGCGGTGCAGATCTACGTGGGTGCCTATCACTTTTTCAGTTTTGAGAGCAGCGGTGCGGAACAGGCGGCGAATTTCATTGCAGCAGTTCCGAAAACGGAAAACACCTTGCCGCCGGTTGTGGACTTCGAGTTGTACGGAGATGGGCAAACGCTGCCTTCCACAACGGAAACCAGAGCCATTCTGACGGAGCTATTGGATCAGCTGGAAGCCTATTACGGCGTGAAGCCGATTATTTATACGACCGCCTATGCGCATTTTAAGTACTTGCTGGGGCACTACAGCGGCTATAAAATTTGGATGAGCAATTATAAATACCAGCCGTATATGAACTGGACGTTCTGGCAGTACAGTGATCAGGGACAATTGGATGGCTATGATGGCGATCAGATTCACATTGATTTGAATGTTTACCATGATGATTATGATGCATTTTTAAAGGAATTTGACCTGAAACCGTTTGCAGAAAGCGGTACATAATGGCAGGATGCAAATGCCGGAAAGGAGCTTAACGTCAAATGGAACCTATTTTTTTGGAAGCCGTCTGTAAGGACTATATCTGGGGAGGCAATCAGCTTCGAGAGCGGTTTGGGAAAAAAAGCACCGCAGATCGAATTGCAGAAAGCTGGGAGCTTGCCTGCCATAAGGATGGCAGCAGCCGGATTCTCAACGGTCCGGATGCCGGGAAAACACTGACAGAATATCTCAGCCAGCATGGAACAGCGTGCCTGGGCACCAATTGCCGGGAGTTTGATACCATGCCGGTCTTGATTAAATTGATCGATGCAAAGGAAAATCTTTCTGTACAGGTACATCCAGACAATGCCTATGCGCAGCGTGTGGAGGGGGAACCGGGAAAGACCGAAATGTGGTATATTGTGGACTGTGAGCCGGGCGCTTCTCTGCTGTATGGCTTTCAACATGCCATTACCAAGAAGGAGTTTCAGACTCGAATTGCAGAAAATACGCTGCTGGAAGTGACCAATGCGGTTCCCGTCCATAAGGGGGATGTGTTCTTTATCCCTTCTGGAACGCTGCACGCCATTGGAAAGGGCATTTTGATTGCAGAAATTCAGCAGAATTCCAACACCACCTATCGGGTATATGATTATGGAAGAATCGGCGCAGACGGCAAGCCAAGAGCTCTGCATGTGGAAAAGGCACTGGATGTTACGACTCTTACGCCGCTTCCGCCAACGATTCAGTATCCGGAACAGTCCATTCCCGGCGGCACCATTCGGAAGTTGGCAGCGTGCCCGTATTTTGATACGGCAGTTTTGCAGGTGGAAACAGCTGTGACACAGACTGTCTCCGCAGAAAGCTTTCAGCATTTGTTGGTGACGGAGGGCAATGCGGTATTGGAAACGGCATCTGGTTCTGATCCGCTTCCAATGGGAAGCAGTGTGCTGCTTCCAGCTGGACTGGGCACCTATCAGATCAAGGGAACTTGTACCTGTATTGTGACAAAAGTAAATGCCGAATAATCCTGCGTTTTGCAGGTTTAAGATAATGGAGGAAAAAAGAATGAAGTATTACATTGGAATTGATTTGGGCGGCACCAATATTGTGGCTGGCGTTGTGGATGAGAATTATCAAATTCTGACCAAGGCAAGCGTAAAAACCAACCTGCCCCGCCCGGAACAGGAAATTGCAGCCGATATGGCAGCCGTTGCCAGACAGGCAGCAGAGGAAGCCGGACTGAGTCTGGATCAGATTGAATGGGTCGGCGTTGGAACACCGGGTATTGCCAACAGCGCAACCGGCATCATCGAGTATTCCAACAATCTGGGCTTCTGCAATACGCCGATGGTGCAGTACTTGGAAGAGGCGCTGGGTCGTCCTGCATTCATTGAAAACGATGCCAATGCAGCTGCCTACGGCGAATATGTAGCGGGTGCGGCAAAGGGTGCAAAGCATGCTGTTTGCATTACACTGGGAACCGGTGTCGGCGGCGGTATCATCATCGATGGAAAGATCTACTGCGGTTCCAACTTCGGTGGTGCAGAAATTGGACATACCGTAATTGATGTCAACGGGCCGATGTGCTCCTGCGGCAGAAAGGGCTGCTTTGAAGTCTTCTCTTCTGCAACTGGCTTGATTCGGATGACCAAGGAAGCGCTGGCAGCGCATCCAGAAAGCGCGATGAAGGACGAAGAACGGATTACCGGTCGAACTGCCTTTAACTATATGCGTGCCGGTGACGAGACCGCTAAGCAGGTTGTAGACGATTACATTCGCTATCTGGCAGCTGGTATCACCAATACCATCAATATTTTCCAGCCGGATGTTCTGTGCATTGGCGGCGGTGTATGCAACGAAGGCGATCCGCTGCTCTTGCCGATGAAGGAAATTGTAAAGAAGGAAGTTTACACCAGAAACTCCCCGAAGAACACAGAAATTGTCATTGCAAAGCTGGGCAACGATGCCGGCATCATTGGTGCTGCATTCCTGGGCAATGCAAAATAACAGAAGCAGAAAAGCAAAGCCAGCCGGTACAGACATACACGGCTGGCTATTTTTTTGGGGAACAGATATTTTTCAGATAAATTTAAGCTTTCTTTGGTACACTAAAAATGGATTTAGTAATCCTCAAAATTTCCCCATATGAAATAAGGTGCGGGATGTGCAGCATTCCGTACCGTACTTCCTTTTTCTTGTCTCTCGGCATGTGCACCTAGCTTGTACATGCCCTTTTTTTGCAAAAAAGCTGCCTGCCGGTCAAATTGACCAGCAGGCAGTTTGGATTATCTCCAGAAGAGAAACATCAAGAGCAAGCCATATTCGAAAATGGTAATCAGTGGAAATCCAATTCGAAAGGAACGATGTTTGGTTTTGTGATGAAACCGATGCATGCCCAGGATTCCACCGAATCCACCGCCGAGCAGCACCCATGTGAACAGAACCGATTCCGGAATGCGCCATTGATGCCGCTTGGCTTTTCGTTTATCCAGTCCCATTGCACCATATGCGATCAAGTTGATCAGCAGCAGGTACACCAGACTGATTTTTGTAAGCCATCCCATGCCTTACTTTTTGGACTTTGCTTTGGATTTTGTCTGTAAGGTTTTTACGCCACGCTTCTTCTGCCACCATACCCACAAGCTTGGTACGAAGCACAGGGAGTTATAGGTGCCGACAACGATACCAAACATCATCGGAACGGAGAAGCTCAAAATGGAATCTACGCCCATCACCAGGGAGACAACGGATACAGATGCCATTGCAAAGAAGGTGGTGAAGGAAGTCCGAATGGAACGACGCAGCGACTGAGAGGAGCTGATGTTTACCAGTTCTTCAATGGGGGTTTGCGGCAGCAGCTGCTGATTTTCACGGATTCGGTCATAGACAACGATGGTGTCATTGATGGCGCTTCCGAGCAAGGTCAGGATGACTGCCATGAAGTTGGAGTTGATCTCAAAGCCGCAGAGTACAACGGAACCATATACCACCACCAGTGTTTGCAGCAGACCGATTACGGCGCATACACCGGCAGACCAACCGCTGATCTGCTTAAACCGAAAGGCGATATACAGAATCAGAACCAGTGCAGCAAATGCAGCAGCTACCAGACACTTCCGGAAGAATTCATTTCCGGCGGTTGCATTGACATCGTTGGAGTCCAGCAGTTCCAGCTGGCTGTCCGGATACAGCTCATTCAACTGATCGGTAACCTGTGCCTGCCGTTCTACGGTCAAGCCGTCCTTGGAGGAGAAAGACAGAGACAAGGTCTTGTTGCCGTTGTCCAGGCTTTCTCCCTGTTGTACATTGACATCGGAACCGATTAAATCGGAAACGGCAGAGGATATTTTAGAGTCCTCAATATCGCCGACATAGCTATATGTAATAATCGTACCGCCCTTAAATTCCAGAGCGATTTTTACCCCTAAGAAGGTAGATAAAATAGAAAGTACAACCAATACTGCGGAAAGAATGAAGAACAGTTTGGATTTTCCACAGAAGTCCCGTACTTTTACATTGACAGAAGACTTGGCATTTGCATTAGTCGACATCGTTTGCACCTCCATATAATTTCTTGTTTCGGAAGCACTTGAACTGAGACAAAGACAGCGTCAATAGTCTTGCAGCCAGAACACCCATGATGAAGTTCATAATCAAACCAGTCATCAGCGTATAGCCGAAGGAGTAAATAACGCCTTCTGTCGTTGCACCAAATGCAAAGAAGAGCCAATGCAGTGCCTTTGCCCAGAAGCTGTCCGGAACACCAAATGCACCCATCAGAATAATGGCAACAATCATGCCTGTTACGTTTCCATCGAAGATTGCACTAAAGGCACGGCTGTAACCGGCATGCAGTGCAGAGTCCAGATTCTTGCCTTTTTGCAGTTCCTCTCGAATTCGTTCGCAGGTGATGATATTGGCATCTACACCCATACCAACGGATAGGATGATACCGGCAATACCAGGAATCGTCAAAGTCGTGCTGGGTTGGAATCCAAACCAACCGGATACGGCTGCTAACATACCGGCAACCTGTCCGATCAGGCAGATGGACGCAACCACACCGAGCAGACGGTACAGAACAATCATGTATACAACAATAAAGAGCAGTGTGATGGCACAAGCCAGAATCATTGCATTCAAAGCGCCTTCGCCCAAAGTCGGGGAAATGGTTTTGAAACTGGTGGTTTCCAGAGAGAACGGCAGAGAACCGGAATTGATCTTATCGGCCAGTTCCTTTGCACTTTCATAAGTGAAGTTTCCGGTGATGGTACATTCCCCATCGGAAATGACACTGTTTACAGTCGGGGCAGAAATCATATTGTTATCCATCCAGATGGAAATCTGCCCATTGCTTTGATACAGGGAAGAGGTCGCATTGTAGAATGCTTCCGAGCCTTCATCGGTCAGCTGTAGGGTAACCACCCACTGTGCATCACCGGTGGAGGAATCCTGCTGCTGCGCAGTTCCTGCCTTCTTGACATCCTTACCGCTGATAACAATTTCTCCTGCCGGAGATCCGTCGTCATTGGTGGAGGTGCCATAGCGGAACGTCAATTCAGCGGTTTCGCCGAGTTCCTTAACAGCCTGTTCCGGATCGAAATTGGTTTCGCCTGCCTGCCAAGGGAAGCGGACGATGATTCGATGGCTGTTATAGTCCAGGTACGTTTCGCTGTCGTTGATGTTTTGGTTGACCAGACGGGTTTTGATGGATTGCAGCGCAGCGTCCATCTCATCTTCTGTTGCTTCTTGGTCATCTGCCGGTTCAAATGTAACGTCTACACCGCCTTGGATATCAATTCCGAGACGAATGTCATCCAAACCATGTACATAGGTATGTACGATATCGCCGTACTGGTAATGGATGCCAAAAACGGTTGTTACAGTGAATAATGCGATGACGGCAAAAACAATGAAGAAAACTGGTTTTTTTACTTTTCTCACGATTTAGCCTCCTAATGAAGTTTTACTGTGTCGATGGGTGAATCTACACAAACCAATCGACAATTGTTATAATTATATTATATTTTTTTGGAATAGTCAATAGGGAAATCAAAAACTTGTACAATATTGCTGATTTCCAGAATGGTTTTTCGGCGATATATCTGAAAAACAAAAGCATGCTGTTTTTGATCGATTTCAGCAGGCAATTTGCAGCGAAACCGAATCCCGCCCAACCTCTGAAATTTCTGGTTGAAACGCCTTGTATTTTGTGGTATAATAAAAAGAAGACCAAAAATGGTTCGGCGGTTGTTCGAGCTGGATCGATCACAAAGAAGGAGCAGGTTATGGTACATTTTGAAAATGACTGGGATACGCTTTTAAAAGGGGAGTTTGAGAAGCCCTATTATTTGCAGCTGCGGCAGTTTCTGATTCAGGAATACCGCACCAGAACCATTTACCCCAATATGTATGACATCTACAATGCCATGAAGTATACGTCTTATCAGGACATCAAGGCAGTGATTTTGGGGCAGGATCCCTACCATGGTCCCAATCAGGCACATGGATTATGCTTTTCTGTGCGCAAAGGAGTTGCACCGCCGCCGTCCTTGGTGAACATTTTTAAGGAGATCAAAGACGATGTGGGAATCGACAACACCGGCAAACACGGCGAACTGACCAACTGGGCAAAAAGCGGCGTTCTGCTGCTCAATACGGTTCTGACGGTTCGGGCTGGACAGGCGAACTCCCACCGTGGAAGAGGATGGGAACAGTTTACCGATGATGTGATTCGGCTGCTGAATGAGCGGGAAAAGCCAATGGTCTTTCTGCTTTGGGGCAATCCGGCGAAGGCAAAGCGCAGCTTGATTACCAATCCCCGGCACTTGATTTTAACCGCAGCGCATCCCAGTCCGCTTTCTGCGTATCATGGCTTTTTCGGCTGTCGGCATTTCTCACAGACAAATGCCTTTCTGGTACAAAACGGCATGGAGCCGATTGATTGGAGCATCGATCAGTAAGCACAGAACGGCGTACTGATTGGAAAGACCCGCCCTGCGTTCTGCCAACAGGAGGTTTCGGCATATGAGGGAAGGAAAACGAAAAGAGAACCATTTGATTGATCGAAGGCTTGCGCATACCTTGATTTTCAGCGGAACGGTGCTGCTGTTGATTGCATTCCTATTGATGCGGTATGATGTTCTGGGGCAGGTTCTGAGCAAGCTGCTGAATGTTTTGCGACCGGTTATCATCGGCTTTGCTCTGGCATTGACGTTGCATAAGCCGGTTTGCAGAGTTTGTGCAGGATTGGAACGGCTCTTCCAAGGGAAACGATTTCCTTGCAATGCGGTTGCCGTTTTGCTGGTCTATTTGCTGCTGCTGGGCGGTTTGACTGGCATTGTTTGCATTGTCGTGCCGCAGTTCGTGACCAGTATCACTGATTTTTCCATGAAGTTTAATGGCTACTATGACAATTTGCAGGCACTGCTCCAGCAGGAAAATCCGTATGTGCACCGGTTTACCGATTTGACCGGAGTGGATCCGAGCAACCTCTTTAACATGGAAAAGCTCAAGGAACTTTTCACGCAGCTGAGCGATTACCTGCCAACTGTGGCAGAGAAGGTGGCAAACTGGACATCTAACGTGGTCAATGTCATTGTGGATATTGTCATGGGGCTGGTCTTTTCCATCTATATGCTGCTGAGCCGGAAGCGGCTGCGGTCGCAGATGCAGCGTATTCTGAAAAGAATGTGTTCCAAGCGGCATTATCGCCTGGTTTCGCATTATGGGCACATTACCTTCGATACTTTTTCCAATTTCATCAGCGGTCAGTTGGCAGAAGCCTTGATTTTGGGGGTTCTTTGCTTTCTCTCCATGACCATTTTCCATTTGGAATATCCGCTGATGATTAGTGTTATTATTGGAATCACCAACCTGATTCCGATTGTAGGACCCATTGTCGGAACGATTCCGGGCGCTTTGGTCTTGCTGCTGATTCATCCGCTGCATGCGGTTTTCTTTGTGATTCTGGTCATTGTCCTACAGCAGATCGACAGCAACCTGATCTATCCGAGAGTGGTCGGTTCCTCTATTGGACTGCCGGCTATCTGGGTATTATTTGCCATTACCGTAGGCGGCGGTATTTTTGGCATTCTTGGCATGATGCTGGGCGTTCCCTGCATGTCGGTTATTTATACGGTTTTGCGGGAAAAGGTGGACGGCATGCCGAAACGGAAGAATGATTCCGGGAAAAAGCGGCCGCATCAAAAATTGCGCATTCCGTTTTTCTCCAAGCGCACACCAGCATCGGCAGAGGCAGAAGCTCCCACTGCGGAATCTCCCGAACCAGAAGCGAATGCCACAGAGTCATCGGAATCTTAGTAATTGGTAGAACAGGACAGGTATTATCCTTGCAAACAACCCCCAGTTTTTGAAAACTGGGGGTTGTTTGGGTGTCAAGATGCAGCAGCACGAACTGCTGTATCCAATGCTACTTGAATCATGCTGCGGAAGGTTGTCTGGCGTTCCTCCGCAGAAGTTGCAGCGCCAGTAAGCGGCAGGTCGGAGATGGTAGCCAGGCAAAGCGCCTGCTTGCCGGTACGGGCTGCATTGAGGTACAACCCAGCAGCTTCCATTTCCACTGCCAGGACACCCATACGCTGCCATTGCGGAAATGTGTTCTGTTCCGCATAGAATACGTCAGAGGAGAGCAAGTTTCCAATGTGCACCGGAATCTTGGCTGCCCGAGCAGCGGCTGCGGCTTGCTCCAGTAGAGCAAACGAGGCAATCGGTGCAAAGGTGCCCGGTAGGTGGTATTGTGCAGCATAGTTGGAATCGGTGCAGGCACCTTGCCCTAAGACAATGTCCCGCAGCTGAACGGATGGATGAATGCCGCCGGCTGTTCCAACCCGAAGGATGCGATCCACTTCGTATTCTGTGAACAGCTCATAGGAATAGATGCCGATGGAGGGGATGCCCATCCCGCTGCCTTGCACCGAAATGGGAATGCCTTGATAGGTACCGGTATAACCGAGCATATTGCGTGTGGTGTTGTAGCAGTGTGGATCAGTGAGGAAAGTTTCTGCAATCCATTTTGCACGAAGCGGATCGCCCGGCATGAGGACGGTTTTTGCAATTTCGCCACGGTTTGCCTGATTGTGTGGGGTTGCCATAGAAGAGGACCTCCTTTTTCATTGTATCAAAACGAAAAGGTGCCTGTTATCGGTTCTTGACAACAGGCACCCTTTTTCAAACAAGTTGTGGAAGAAAACAATCAGTTAATGATGGTTTCTTCAGTATCCTTATCAAACAGGTGAATCTTATTCGGATCCAGTGCAATCTTGATGTGGTCGCCCGGCTTTGCAGTAGAACGAGGATCTACACGAGCAGTCATCGGAACGCCTTCACACAGCAGGTACAGGTAGGTTTCTGCACCCATCATTTCGGTGATTTCTACGTCACATTCGATGACACCAGTCTTTGCATTGGAGAGGTACATTTCATCATCATGCAGGGATTCCGGACGAATACCCAAAACAACCGGCTTGTTTACATATTCAGCCAGCTTCGGATCACACTTTGCAGCCGGAATTGCAATCTGGAACTTCTTTCCGCTTGCGCTTTCAGAACCGAATTCTACATAGTAGTCGTTGCTCTTCTTCAGAACAGCATCGATGAAGTTCATCTGCGGAGAACCAAGGAATCCAGCAACGAACTTGTTGCCCGGCTTCTCGTACAGAGCCTGCGGTGTATCAACCTGCTGAATGATACCGTCCTTCATAACAACGATACGGTCGCCCATGGTCATAGCTTCGGTCTGGTCGTGGGTTACATAAATAAAGGTAGTACCCAGCTTCTTATGCAGCTTGGAGATTTCGGTTCTCATTTGTGCACGGAGCTTTGCATCCAAGTTGGAAAGCGGTTCGTCCAACAGGAAGACCTGCGGATTCCGGACGATTGCACGACCCAGCGCAACACGCTGTCTCTGACCACCGGACATTGCCTTCGGCTTTCTGTCCAGCAGGTGGCTCAGGTCAAGAATCTTAGCAGCTTCTTCTACCTTCTTTGCGATTTCAGCCTTCGGTACTTTTCTCAGCTTCAGACCGAATGCCATGTTATCGAATACGGTCATGTGCGGATACAGCGCATAGTTCTGGAAAACCATTGCGATGTCACGATCCTTCGGAGCGATGTCGTTTACCAGACGGTCACCGATGTACAGTTCGCCCTCGGAGATTTCTTCCAGACCAGCGATCATTCTCAATGTGGTGGACTTTCCGCAGCCGGAAGGACCTACCAGAACGATAAATTCCTTATCCTTAATTTCCAAATTTACATCTTTAACAGCTTTTACATTGCCAGGATATATCTTGTAAATGCCTCTCAATGATAGACTTGCCATTTTATGCAGTTCCTCCTAAACTTATTTTACCGAATGCAGCGCAGCCGGAATGCTTTACCAATTCAGCCTATAATAATCATACCAAAAAATAAAAATTTTTTCAAGTCATTTATTGCCCAAAATTATGTTGTTACATTTATCAAATATGACGAATTTTTTTTCAGGCTTTGTAATTTCGCTGAAAAAGTGGTTTCGCAATTCAACAGTTTCTCCAAATCTTTGTCTAAAAGTTCCATACAGCTTCCAAGCTGCAAATCGGGCGGTAAAAACAAGTCGCCGATGCCGATTCGGATGAGTTCCTCTACATGGTTTCCCAAAGCAGCAAACATCCGTTTGATTTGGTGGTACTTTCCCTCCTGCAAGCCGACCAGCGCCCAGGTGTCCCCCAGTTCCGGCAGGGGTGCCGTTTCTGCCGGCAGGCAGAGGCTGCCGTCTCGCAGGGAGATGCCGGCTTGAAACGCATCGCTATATGTAGTAGAAAAAGGACGTGCCAATCGCACCAAATAGTATTTGGGAACATGTCGCTTGGGGGCGAGCATGCGGTGCGCCAGGGCACCGTCTGTGGTCAGCAGCACCAGCCCCTTGGAGTCCTTGTCCAGTCTGCCGGCGGGAAAAAGTCCCTTGCACTGGAGGGCATCCGGCACCAGTTCCAGTACGGTTGGATCCCGTGCATCCTCGGTTGCACAGACATAGCCGGCAGGCTTGTTGAGCAGCAGATAACGACTGCTGGGGTGTAGGACAAGCGGTTCGCCTTTTATGGTGATGGTATCTTGTTCCGGCTGGACTTTTGTGTCTGCTTTTGCAATAATTAAATCATTTACTTTTATTTGCTTTTGCCGCAGCAAGAGCTTGACTTCTTTGCGGCTGTAGGGGGTGTGCGCTGCAATAAGCTGATCCAATCGCATGGAAATGCTCCTTTTGGGTTCTGTTTTTCGGAAAACGGGCATATGGTTTATGGACAACATGGCGCAGCAAAGCGCCGGAAAGGGTGAATGGGTCGTATGATACGTTCTCGTTTGTTGCTGGCAGCTGCTGTTTCAGGAGTCGTTCTGGGAGGCGTATGGCTCTATCGCTATACGCATGCAGCGCCGACTGTTTCTTATCAGATGATTGCGCTGCAAACGGATGCACAGCGCCGGGATTGGCTCACAGCATGCGGCTATTCGCCGACAGAAGCGGCGCCGCAGCTTGCCGCTGTATTGGTGCCTGCCTGTACAGACAGCGGTACCTTTGGGGCATACTGCACCATGCAGGAGGCGCAAAGGCTGCCGCTTGCCGATTCTGCCGGAGCAGAGGCGGAACAAATTACCTATACGGTACAAAACAGCAGCTCCGAAAGCACGTTGCTCGCAGAGCTGCTGATACGTTCCGATGGGACATTGGTCGGTGCGATGCTGTATGATCCGGCACAACCAGATCAGCTGACACCGCTGCTTACTTGTTGAATACGTTGATCAAACCACCGATGATGGGCAGTTCTTTGGCTTTTCCGGTGCCGGCATTGACCATGCCAAGAATGGTCAGACCCAGAATAATCAAATAAATCACAGTGTTGCAGATGACACCTAAAACTGGAATCAATCCAAGAATTTTGCCGACAATGCTCAAAACCAGATCAGTCAGGAAGAGGGCAAATCCCTGATTGGCGTGGAATTTACCGAACCGGGAATCCTTGCAGGCAACCAGCGGCAGGAAGAACAGAATGCCCAGGTACGCCAGAACGGCCCAGACCTTGTTGCTCTGAATGTCCTGTGTGTCGTATTCGTAGGAAGTATCCGGGGTGTTGAATAAATCGTTAAAATTATTTGCCATTGTTTTTCTCCTTTTCAAGGGCGCATTTGGTATGCGCCGGGTGGTTTGGATGAGCGAAGTTTTATTGATCCAATTCGCTGATTGCGGCAATGAATCCAGCTACATCGGTAAAGTCCTGGTAAACGGATGCAAAGCGGATATATGCCACGGCATCAATCTTTTTCAGCTGTTCCATGACGGTATTGCCAAGTTCCGCAGAAGAAACCAGATTGCGCATTTCATTGGCGTACTTTGTTTCAATCTGCTCCACCAGTGCGCCGACCTGGTCGGCAGTCACCGGCCGCTTTTTGATGGCGTTGAAAATGCCGCCCATTAACTTGTTGCGGTTGAACGGTTCAATGGAACCGTCCTTTTTCTGCACCATCAGCAGCGGACGTTCGACAATTTCATAGGTGGTGAACCGTTTGGCGCACTGCATGCATTCCCGTCTCCGTCGGATTTTGGTTTCTGCCGGACGAGAATCCAGCACTTTGGTATCTGCATATCCACAATATGGACATCGCATGGTAATCCCTCTTTTCCCAAGTCATAACACCGATTCTCAACGTATTGGAATGGAATCGGTTTTGTTTGCACTGCCAGGTGCAAGCATATGCTGGATCACCAGGTAGTTGTTCACCAGATCCTGCACATTGTTGAAACTGCTGCGGTACAGCTCTAAGATGACGGAACAGTCCGGAGAACAGGTGCTGAGCGTTTGCAGGAAGGTTCGCACATCGAAGCGGCCTGTTCCAACCGGCAGACAATCTCCGTATTCTCCGTGGTCGCTGAGGTGCACATGCACAATGTGACTACCCAGCTTTTGCAGCATTTGCATGGGGTTTTCGTTGGAGCGGACAGCTTGCTTGATGTCCAGAACGAATTTGGCATCGTTTCCAAGCAGCTTCTGCATTTGCAGCAGAAAATCCAGGGAACGACTGGTGCAGCGAGCGACATTTTCCTGTGCCACCACAACGCCGAAGGTTTTTCCGAGTTCTGCCAGCATTGCAAAGCGTTCGGCATACAGTTCTGCCTGGATGGGACCCTTATTGCCGTGCAGCACAAAGACCGTTGCGCCCAGCGTCTGCATAGCAGAAAAGTAGCGCTTGTAGTATTCCAGAACATCCTGCAAACGGCGTTCATAACCGGAAAAAAGCATCAGTGGTTCCAGTTCGCTGGTAAACGGATGCAAGGACTTACATGTCATATCAAATCGGCGTAAAATATGAGCCAGGGATGCAATGAATGTCGGATGCAGTTCCGAATGGGTATTGATGAAAATTTCTACATGCTGCACGCCGCCAATTGCAAGGTCGTATAGCGCTTCTTCTACGACTTTTGGGTAAAGGCATGCTGTTGAAACGCCTGCTTTTAACATGACAGTCCTCCCTTCTTTGCTACCATTATACCATAACTTTTTGCGGATTTCAATAGGATTTTGTCGAGCCAAAAAAATTCTGTGAAGCAGACACGGAAAAAAGAAAAAGCGGAAGCGCATACAAACGCTTCCGCTTCTGCGTAGACGAGGCTTGCGGATTGTGGGAAATTAGCGATGCTTGAGATGACGCAGGGTTTCGGTTAGTGCGGAGAAGTTGTAGCAGACAATGAACACGAAACTGAGGGTCAGCAGGAAAATCCAGCCGGACGGAGCCGATACCACGAGGATGCTTTGCAGGAATAAAATAATGGTATTCAGGGCAAAGCGGGTATGATCTACATAGAATGGGACGAATTTTCGTGCATCCACAATGCGGATGCAGTAGCAGATAAAGTAGCTGGCAAAGGTTGCAACTGCTGCGCCCATAATGCCGAACTTTGGAATCAGGATGATGTTTAAAACAATATTCAGCACTGCTGAAGCCAGGCTGGTCCAGAAGGAATGGGTTGTGTGCTGCGTTGCCGTATAGATGCTGCCCAGGAACTGGTTGTAGTTCATCATCAGCACAGCGATAACCAGGATGGGGGTGTAGCGGAATGCAGTTGCATATTCCGGGTAGGTGGTAGAATCGATCAGAATATCAGAGAACACACGAACAAATACAATGATGACGGAACTTGCAATGAACATCGAGGACTGGAAGGTGTCGAACACCTTTGTATAGAAGTGATTGCGGTCTTTGGAGTTGTTTTCCTCAATGGCAGACATGTTCCACGCCTGGAAAAAGACGGTGGAAATGGTGGAAATTAAGTTCGGAATTTTACTGGAAATGCCATAGATACCGGCTGCTGTATCGCCCACCAGTCCAGCCGGACCGGGCATGTACCGCAGGAACAGCCGGTCGGAGAAGCAGGTAATGACCCAGAGAATGGCAGACGGAATCAGCGGAATGGAAAAGCGGATCATCATACGTGTGGTGCGCTTATCCAGATAACGCAGATTGAAATAGCGATGCAGATCGCCGATCATCCAAAGTGTAATACCGGACAGCAAGTCGGATAGAATCACCGAAAGCATAAAGCCGGTGACACCGAGATGCAGGGAGGCAATGAAGAAGATGTTGAAGAAGAACAGGGTGATCGTCGCAAGAATACCGTCCAGTGCAAACAGTTTCACCATGCCACGAGCCCGGACAAACTGCGAATTGATTTGTCGGAATGCGGATGCAATACAGTAGGCCACCAAAAGGATGACATAGTTTTCCGTATACGGCAGCAATTGCAGCAGCGGAGAGAGCACGATAAAGCCCAGAATGCCGCAGGTTTGAATGACATAAGCAGATGTGAAAACACGCCGCTTGTCAAAGTTGCGGTCAATGCCATACCGAATGACGGCATCTGCAATGGAGAACGTAATAATCGGAATCAGGAAATTGGTGGTAATTTCCAGCAATTCCTTAGTGCTGTTGTCACCGGGATTGATATTTCCTGTGTACAATCGAGTCAGCAGCAACAACAGAATTTTGGAGCCGAAGGAACCGATTCCAAAAATCAAGGTATTGGAAAGCAGTTTTTTGTATTTGTTCATGAATAACTTCCTTTTTGACGTTGATACCAGATATGAAACGGGTCTGCTCTGCGTGCATTTGGAGCCATCCGGTTCGGCGATCTATAGAAGTGTCGGGAACGGGAGTCGGTGCTCAGACAGCAAAACAGCACAGTCTGAAACATTATTATACCACATATTTCCGGAAAATGGAATGCTTTTTTGAAAGATCTCTTGAATTGCCAAAAAAAGAGCGGAACGCATTGCTGTTTTGCACAAAAACTTAAAATTAAAATTGTACATTCTTCCAAATTTCCAGAAAATAGAATAATCCTGCAACATTTCCCGGAGCAGGATTGTTTCCAATATGAAGGGATTTTTCGTGCGTGAGCAGCAAACCGCAGAAGGGATGCCGATTTTTCCAAATGTGAACCGCAGAGAAGGGCTGTCTGACCGGCAGAAAGGGTGACGGACAGGCAGATGTGGTTGGCAGCAGTTGGATTTGGGATTCAAAAGGGCAGCATGGCTGGAACATGCTGGATGAACAAACCACAGGAAAAACGGGAATTGGTTTGCAGCTTCTATGCACAACTGGAGTTTTGCAAAAGAAGAAAGGATGCAAAATTCCTCGTAAGAGTACGACTCGATTGGAAGTTCCTCCTTGTACACTGCGCAGCAAATGGGAAACATTTGCTGCGCCATATGTGTTTATGCAGAATGCGTGCGCCGTGCAGGCTTGGAGAAAAAATTGCAAAGATCGGGAAAATATGCTACGATAGATGCAGTGCTGTTGGAATGGGCTTCAACGACAAAGAGAAAACCAGCAGCGTAGAAAAAGCAGAAAACGGAGGACAGCTTCTGTGGGACGTAGGGGAGGCGTTGACATGCTGCCGGAGGATACCAGCCGGATGGCGGAACTGGAAACTTTATACGTCCGGCATGTCGATACCGTATACCGGATTTGTTATAGCTTTCTGAAAAATCAGTCTGATGCAGAGGATGCCGTACAGGAAACCTTTTTAAAGCTGCTGCAAATTTTGCAGCAAGGCGAGTCATTTGCAGATGAAGCACATGAAAAAGCATGGCTGATCGTGACTGCTTCGAATCTTTGTAAAAATCATCTGCGGCATTGGACACGTCAGAAACGGGAAGATGTCGAGGATTGGGAGCGCCTGCTGGGTGCCGATCCTTCCCAAACAGAACGGGATGATCGGATTTTAACAGCGTTGATGCAGCTGCCGGATGCTTACCGCATGGTGCTTTACTTATACTATTATGAATCTTACCGCACCGCAGAAATCGCGGAGATGCTGAAGAAAAAAGAATCGACCGTTCGAACGCTGCTGCGGCGTGGCAGAATGCAGTTGAAAAAAATGTTAGGTGGTGAGCAGATATGAAACGTGAAGAATGGAATCGAAATTGGGAGCGGTTATCACCGGATGAAGCTGCGAAGAAGCGGATGCAGGAACGGCTTTTACAGGCCGCTGCCGCACAGTCTGCTCCAAAAAAACAGAAACCATGGCTTACAATATGGAAGCGACCGCTGCAAGTTGGAACGTTTGCGGCTGTTTGCGCAGCACTTGCCATTCTGGTACAGCAGCAGGGTTTGCTGGAGGTACGGCAGCAGCAGCAAACGATGCTGGAATCTGCGGCAGAGCAAACCACACAGACTACTACAGCTGCTCAAGAGCAGCAAGCCGCGTCCAATCCGACAGCAGAATCCTCGAAACAGACACAGCCTGCATCCATGCACACACAGGCGGCTGCTTCTACTGTCGGTTTGGTCGGTGGTTCTGGCACAACGCAGACAGAAGGACGGACAGAATCGTCCCGGCAGCAAACGGAATTGCCGATTCATACAGGTATTGCTTCGGCACCGGCTTCGTCCGGAACAACGGCTGTTGCGCCGCCGATACAGACTGCACCGCCGGTCGTTTCTACCGCAGCGCCTGCCGCTACAACGGTACAGCCGCAGGAAACGCAGCAAGAAACGGCCTGCACCACCAAAACCACAACGCCTGTTTGGAATAAGGACATTCATGACTTCAATCGCCTGCACTTTCAGGGTACAGAGTATGTGACACAGTATGAGGAAGTGCCCATGGGAGACATCGTTTCCTACTTAGGCAGTTCGGTTGCCATGGATGCACAGTCCCAGGAATGGTACACCGTTGTGATCTATGCCGTGAAGGAAAAAGATGCGGCGCAGTATCTTGCTGTGCAGTATGCTGGTCAGGATACCTATTATTTATTTGAAACCATAGAATAAAATCGACACATTGCCCCTGTAAAAGCGGAAACGGTCTTTTACAGGGGCTTTTTATGATATTTTCGTGAAATTGCCGCAAACGCTTGACAGCAAAAACCAGCTTTGCTATAATATTACGTGTATATTCTATCCAGATTTTTTGAAAAAATGATCCTGCACAAAGAGTATGCAGAAAAAGAGACATAGAGGCAGGTATAGTTTGGAAATGCCAAGAAACAATATAAAACGGGAACAGTTTAAACGAATGGTTTCCCTTGCTTCTGCCAGTTTGCTGCTTGGGGTGTTTACCCTGTGCTTCGGCATTGTTTGGTATGAGTATTACAGTGATGCAATTATTTTACCGTTTTATCGGCGTGGAAACTGGGTTTTGATTATCATTTACTTAGCGATGCTGTTGATTTTCAGCAAGGCGTATGGCGGCTTGAAAATCGGGTATCTGAAGCGAACCGATATGTTTTATTCGCAGACGCTGTCTATTTTATGCGTCAATGTGCTGGCGTATTTGCAGATCAGCTTGATCAGCCGGCATTTTGCAGCCGTTGGGCCGATGTTTTTCCTGACCATTTTGGATTTGCTGCTTTTGCTGGGATGGATTTTTGGAACCAATAAGCTTTATTTTCACCTCTATCCGCCCCGACGGTTGGTTGTGGTGTATGGGGATAAAAAGGCGGCGGATTTGATCCTGAAAATGAGCCGCCGTGTGGATAAGTACATGATTTGTGAGTCGGTGTTCATCGATGAAAGCATGGAATTTATTCAAAAAACCATTTTGCGCTACGAGGGCGTGATTCTCTGCGATGTACCGGGTCGCATGCGCAACGACTTATTGAAGTTCTGCTTTGCCAAAAACATCCGGACTTATGTAGCACCAAAAATTTCGGATATTATTCTGCGTGGCGCAGAGGAAATCCGGTTGTTTGATACACCGCTGCTGCTGTGCCGCAACTATGGATTTACACTGGATCAGAAGATTGTAAAGCGGACATTTGACCTGATTTTTGCAATTGTTGTATCCATTTTGGCACTGCCGTTTGCTTGCGTGGCTGCCATTGCTATTAAACTGGATGATGGTGGGCCGATTCTTTACAAACAGCGCAGACTGACCTTGGGCGGAAAGGAATTCAATGTGTATAAGTTCCGCAGCATGGTCGTGAATGCAGAGGCTGCCGGGCCGCAGCTTGCAACAGAAGAGGATCATCGAATTACCAAAGCAGGAAAATTCCTGCGGAAGTATCGGCTGGATGAAATTCCGCAGCTGCTGAATATTTTAAAAGGCGATATGTCGGTCGTGGGGCCTCGTCCGGAACGTCCGGAGTTGGCGCGGCAATACGAGAAAACCATGCCGGAATTTGAATTTCGGCTGCATGTGAAAGCTGGACTGACTGGTTATGCACAGGTAATCGGGCTGTATGATACAGCACCGTATGATAAATTAAAGATGGATTTGATGTACATTGAAAGCTATTCTCTGCTTTTGGATTTGAGAATTATTTTGATGACACTGAAAACGGCGCTGTTCCCGCCGGAATCCAATGAGGAACAGAAAAAAGAAATGGAATTGGAACTGGAACAGCAGAAATCGAATCACAAAGAACAAGGAGAATGACATGAAAATTACAGCAGTAATTATGGCAGGCGGTCGTGGGGAGCGTTTCTGGCCGAGAAGCCGAACCAATTGCCCCAAGCAGTTTTTGTCTCTGACCGCTGACGGAGAAACCATGATTCAAAAAACCGTCAACCGGTTAAAGCCGTTGGTTGCGCCGGAAGATGTGTTCATTGTAACCAATGTGCACTATGCAGAATTGGTGCAGCAGCAGCTGCCGGAAATTCCGACAGAAAATATTTTGCTGGAACCGTGCGGCAGAAATACAGCGCCGTGTATCGGACTGGCTGCCGCTGTGATTCGGAAAAAGTACCAGGAAGCCATGATGCTGGTGCTGCCATCGGATCATCTGATTCAATACGTTGACCTGTATATTGATACGCTCAAGCAGGCAATTGCCGCAGCGCAGCAGGATCACAACCTCGTTACCATCGGCATTACGCCGACCTATCCGGAAACCGGATACGGATACATTCAATTCCAGCGGGATGAAACGGCTTCTGCAATGCCGGGTGTTTATCAGGTGGATCGTTTTGTGGAAAAGCCCAATCTGGAAACCGCAAAGGAATATCTGGCCTCCCGCCGGTATCTGTGGAACAGCGGCATGTTCGTTTGGACGACAACCTCTATTCTAATGAATTTGCAGCAGTTTATGCCGGATATTTATGCCGGATTGGAGCAGATTGCAGCAGCAGTCGGCACACCGGATTTTGAGACTGTTCTGGAACAGCAGTATGCTGCGTTCCGCAGCGAATCCATTGACTTTGGCGTCATGGAGAAGGCAGACTGCATTTATACCATTCCCGGCAACTTTGGCTGGGACGATGTCGGCAACTGGCTGGCGCTGGAGCGCATCAATGCAACCAATGAATTGGGCAATTACATTGAAGGCGATGTGATTACCGTCAATACCCAGCGGAGTACCATCTGCGGCAAGAACAAACTGATTGCAGCAGTTGGCGTGGAAGATCTGATTGTCATTGATACAGAGGATGCCACTTTGATTTGTGCCAAGGACAGCACGCAGGATGTAAAGAAAGTCATTGAGAATTTGAAAATCTGCAACCGCAGCAGCTTGCTGTAAGGGCAGCATTCTCAGAATTTGAACCATAGAATCAAAAACAAGGAGTCGAAAATTATGAGCAAACATGCATTGATTACAGGAATTACAGGACAGGACGGTTCTTATCTGGCAGAACTTTTGCTGGAAAAGGGCTATGAAGTATATGGCATCATGCGCCGGAAGAGCGTTGTAGATTACGGTAACGTTGAACACATTAAAGATCAGATTCATTTTATCTATGCAGATATGACCGACGAGATCTCTCTGATCAATGCGATGCGGATTTCACAGGCAGATGAAGTGTACAATCTGGCTGCACAGTCCTTCGTTGCAACCAGCTGGGAACAGCCGATGGCAACCGCAGAAATTGATGCATTGGGTGTTACCAAGATGCTGGAAGCCATCCGTACCGTAAAACCGGAATGCCGCTTCTATCAGGCATCCACTTCTGAAATGTTTGGTCTGGTACAGGAAATGCCGCAGAAGGAAACCACACCGTTTTATCCGAGAAGCCCATACGGCGTTGCAAAGCTGTATGGTCACTGGATTACCAAGAACTATCGGGAAAGCTACGGCCTGTACGCATGTTCCGGCATTCTGTTCAATCACGAATCAGAGCGCAGAGGTCTGGAATTCGTAACCAGAAAGATTACCGATGCGGTTGCACGCATTAAGCTGGGTGTACTGGATCATGTGGAACTGGGGAACATGGATTCCAAGCGGGACTGGGGTCACTCCAAGGATTATGTACGGGCTATGTGGCTGATGCTGCAACAGGATGCTCCAGATGATTATGTCATCGCTACCAATGAAACCAGAACCGTACGGGAATTTGTAGAAACTGCATTTTCTCACGTTGGCATTACCGTACAGTGGCAGGGCTCCGGTGTTGATGAAATCGGGGTAGACGCAGCAACCGGCAAGACCATCGTTTCCGTCAATAAGAAGTTCTTCCGTCCGGCAGAAGTAGACGTTCTGTTGGGCAATCCGGCAAAGGCAGAAGAAAAGCTGGGCTGGAAGCGTGAAATTTCCTTCTCGCAGCTGGTAGAACGGATGGTTCGGAACGATCTGAAGCTGGTAGAAGAAGAGCTGAAAATCGCAGAAATTACAAAGGCATAATGCAGCCGATGCTGGCAGCAGCGAACGGCGCAACGATGCAGCATGAGGCGAACCGAGTTCGCCTCATGCTGTCCTTGACAGGAAGGAAGGTGCAGCATGCAGGTTGCATTTGATGCACTGCCGCTGATTGGGCAGCGCATGACGGGAATTGGATACTGTGAAGCCGGACAAATTCAGGCATTGGCAGACTGTTATCCAGATTCTGCATTCTATTTGCAGTATTTTGCCATTCGGCGGGAAGCGGAGAAGCTGGAACGGCTTGCGCCCTACCTGCGCAGCAACATGCGTCCCAGCCGGGGACGCTGTTCCGGCTATTTGTATCGGCTGGTGTCCAACTTCCTGCCGCTGCCGTACCGTTGGTTTTTCGGAAAGCAGGCACAGGTGACGCACTTTTTCAACTATATTGTACCGCCGTTTGTGGCAGGTGCAACGGTAGTAACTGTGCACGATATGGTGTATAAGACATTTCCGGAAACGGTGCGGGGCAGAACCCGTTACATGCTGGAAACTGGACTGAAACGCTCGCTGCGCCGGGCAGATCTGATTGTCACCGATTCGGAATTTTCCAAGCAGGAAATTCTGCGGTATTTCCCACAGACAGCGGATAAAATCCGAGTGGTGTATTGTGGGGTGGATTCCGAGCGGTTCCATCCGGCAAGTCCGGAGGAGATTGCAGCTGTCAAGCAGCAGTTTGGATTAAAGGATCCTTATTTCCTCTATCTGGGGACACTGGAACCTCGAAAGAACCTGGTGCGGCTGCTGGATGCTTATCAAATCTTCTTGCAGGGAAAACAGCATGCACCGAAATTGGTGCTGGCTGGCGGCAAGGGCTGGCTGAATGATGAACTATTTGAAAAACTGCGCAAGCAAAATTTGGAACAGCAGGTTCTGCTGACAGAGTATGTGCCGGGAGAAGCCATTTGTCCGCTGATGTGCGGTGCACTTGCATTTGCTTTCCCATCCATTTATGAGGGATTTGGCATGCCGCCGCTGGAAGCAATGGCGTGTGGCGTTCCGGTGCTGACAACGCATGCAGCCTCCTTGCCGGAAGTTGTGGGAGACTGTGCGGTTGTTGTGGATCCATACGATGCAAAAAGCATGGCAGATGGATTGGAACGCTTGTATCAGGATGCCGATTTGCGGGAACGCCTGCGCCGGGAAGGGCCGCAACGTGCCAAGCAGTTTTCATGGGAACAATCGGCACACGCCTTATATCAGGTTTATGAGGAAGCCATGCAAAAGCGGGCAGCACGCAAGAAAAGGAGTGGAACAGTATGACACCAACACAATTGGAACCCTATTGGGAGCAGTATCATGTTTTGACGGAATTGCTGAAGGAAGTACAGCACGATACCCAGTATTTGCAGCAGGCAATCACCAGTTTGGAACGAGTTCCGTCCGGAAATATACCGGGTGATATTGCCGGGCAGGCAAAGGCGGATGCCTTGGGAAAGGCCATTCAGACACGGGAAACCACCCATCAGCAGCTGTTGCAGATTTATGCACGGATGTATGCGGATTTGAGCCGTGTGCTGTTTCCGGCAGAATCTGCCGCTTCGAAACAGCAGGAAGATTAAGATTCTGCGTGTAGAATAGAGAGGAGGCATTTTATGGCAGAGCAGCAACGAAAATTGCGTATCTTGCAGGTGAATAAATTCTATCATCCATATATCGGTGGAATCGAAAGCGTGGTGCGCATGCTCTCCAGAGAAATGCTGGATCGGGCAGAGGTACAGGTATTGGTTTGCCAAAAGAAGGGCAAAACCAAGCGAGAAATCGTGGAGGGCGTTCCGGTGACACGTGCCGGAACCATCGGGACCTATTTTTCCTGTCCGCTTTCCTTCTCTTTTTTCCGATATTTTCGAAAAATGGCCAAGCAAGCCGATGTTGTGGAAATTCATACGCCGTTTCCGCTGGCAGATGCAGCGTGTCTGCTGTCTGGATTCCGGGGACGGGTGGTCATTGCCTGGCACAGTGATGTCGTCAAACAGAAAAAATTGCTGAAACTTTATCGTCCGCTGCTGATGCGCTTCTTGAAACGGGCGGATCAGATCATTGTGGCAACAAAAGGGCACATCGACGGGTCTGCGTTTCTGCCGGCATTTCGGGAAAAGTGCCGGATTATTCCATACGGCATTCGGGTGGAGTCCTATTTGCAGGCAGCCTGTACGCCGATTTTGACCGAGCAGCTGCGGAAGCCGGGACGGGTGAAGGTGCTGTTTGTCGGCAGATTGGTGTACTATAAAGGCGTAGATGTACTGTTGGAGGCATTTCGCGCGGTACAGGGTGCAGAGTTGTTTCTGGTGGGAAACGGCAGCCTGGAGGATGACCTAAGGCAGCAGGCGCAGGCGGAACCGCTGCAAGAAACCGTACATTTTATGGGAACTTTATCCGATGCGGATTTGAAATCTGCCTTCTCAGACTGTGATTTGTTTGTATTGCCTTCCGTTGCCACCAGTGAAGCGTTCGGTATTGTGCAGCTGGAAGCAATGGTGTACCAGAAACCAGTTATCAACACCAACTTGGCAAGCGGTGTTCCCTATGTGAGTTTGGATGGGGAAACGGGACTGACGGTGCCGGTAAAGGATGCGCCGGCGCTTGCTGCGGCGATTCAGAAGCTGGTGGATGATCCAGCCCTTCGGGCACAGTATGGAGCGGCAGCGCAGAAACGAGTCCTGGAGCAGTTCCAGGAATCCAATGTGGTCGATGCCGTTTATCAGACCCTGGCAGAGGGAATCGATCGAACAGGAAAGGTGGAATCAATCGCATGAAAGCACTGATTATTGGCGGAGCCGGATTTGTGGGGCCATATTTGGCAGCACATTTGCGGGAAACATACGGCTGGGATGTTTGCGTTACCAAGCTGCCGGCAGAGTCTTTGGAATTGCCGGCGGCATCGGTACGAGATCTGGACATTTTACAGGCGGATCAAGTGGTTTCCCTGTTGGAAGCGGAACGGCCGGATTATATTTTCCACCTGGCAGCGCAAAGTTCCGTTGCTGTTTCCTGGAAAAATCCGCAGCTGACCGTGGAAATCAACATCAAGGGCTGTCTGAATGTGCTGGATGCCATTCGGAAGATTGCTTCCTATCAGCCGCGTGTTTTGCTGATCGGTTCCAGTGAGGAGTACGGCAGACTGCCGGCAGGCGTGTCGGTTGTAGATGAAACCATTGCACCGCATCCAGGCAACCCCTATGCTGTCACCAAGGCAGCGCAGACCATGCTGGGCGGTGTGTATGCAACGGCTTACCAGATGGATATTATGATGGTGCGGGCGTTCAATCACGTTGGCCCCGGACAAGCACCGGCATTTGTGGTATCGGATTTCTGTAAGCAGGCAGCAGAAATTTCACTCGGTTTGCGGAAGCCGGAAATCTGGGTGGGCAATCTGTCTGCAAAGCGGGATTTTACAGACGTACGCGATATGGTGCGTGCCTATGGAGCGCTGATGTGCCACGGAAAACGTGGAGAAGTATACAATGCTGGAAGCGGACATGCCGTTTCCATTCAGTGGATTTTAGAGGAAATTCTGCGGCAGTGCGGCAAGTCGGTAACTGTTTTAGAGGATCCGAACAAACTGCGGCCGGTGGATTATCCGATTGTGGAAGCCAATATTACAAAGTTGCAGCAGGATACCGGCTGGACGCCGCAGATTGCGCTGGAGCAAACCATTGCAGATTGTCTGGCGGATTGGCGGCGGCGTTTGGAGGCATCCGGATTCGAAAAAGAGGTGTCTGCACATGCGTGAAGTAAAAAAGGAAATCCCCATTGCAAAAACATATCCAGAAGAAGTTTGGGAAAATCAAAAACTCAAGAGTTGGTCGAAACCGCTGCATCATTTTGGGATCGCCCAAAACGCATTGAATCAGGCTCTGATGCAGCAGATTTTGCTGCTGGAGCAGAAAAATGATGCGTTGACACAGCAGCTGCACAAACAGGAAGCAGTGATTCAAAAGGTGCAGGAGCGCATTTTGGAACGGGAAAAGGAAATGTATGGTCGTCTGGGTGCAGAACTGGACACCATGCAGGCGGAAATCAACCGAATTCGGCTGGCAACTCAGTTGAACAGCAATACCCTGGATCGCCTGGTCAAGGGGACTGCGGCGGAACAAGAACCAGAACCAGCAGCGGCATTGCCGGATGCGGTACCAGAAGAATAACAAACAGCACCGTGCAGGAGGATCCTCCTTTTGTGCGGTGCTTTTTTTGCAGAAAACGACTGCAAATTTGTACGGTTTTCTTGAAAAGTGCTTGACTTTTTTGGATATTCTGCTATAATTAAAGTGGGAAAGATTCGGAACCCGAACCATATTTAAAGGAGGAAGTATATGAAACAATCGCACACATCTCATCCGTATCATCGCATCCAGGCTTGCCTGGTGGCAATGCTCTGCCTGCTGACCTTGCTTGGTGCAAGCATTTCGCAGACCATTTCCGCATCCGCAAAGGAAACCACCTTAACAGGACAATCCGCAAAGGATTTGACCGGTCAGATGACCATTGGCTGGAACCTGGGAAACACCTTGGATGCCCACGGTGGAAGCAGCACCGCTGCACCGGAAAAGTATGTTACCACCTGGGGCAATCCGGCACCGACACAGGCAACTTTTGATGCCATCAAAAAGGCAGGCTTTAACACCGTCCGGATTCCAACCACCTGGTACCCGCATGTTACATTCGATACAACCAGCCAGACCTATGTGGTGGACGAAACTTGGATGAACTATGTCAAGCAAGTCGTAGATTTTGCCTATCAGCAGGACATGTTTGTCATTCTGAACGTGCATCATGAGGATACTTGGATCAACATTTCACAGTTTACAGATGAAACACTGGAAACAGCGAAGAAGATGCTTTCTGATATCTGGACACAGATTGCGACCACGTTCCAGGATTATGATCAGCATCTCGTATTTGAGGGCATGAATGAACCACGGCAAAAAGCAAATAGCGCAGTCGGCGAGTGGGGCAATGGCTCTGGAGACAATGGCTATACCTGGAGTTATATCAATACACTGAATGCAGTGTTTGTTCAGACTGTTCGGTCGCAGGGTTCTTCTGCCAACCAGGAGCGTTTGCTGATGCTGCCGGGTTATTGTGCAAGTTCGGATCCGGTTGCGATCAATCAGATTACTGTTCCGGAAAATGCCGGGAATGTTGCTCTGTCGGTACACGCTTATGCACCGTATTTCTTTACAATGGATACGTCTACCTATGCCAACCACAGCTTCCCGGGCAAGAGCGGCTGGGGCGAGGACTATGAAACCAATTTGACCAACCTGTTCCAGTCTCTCAAAAGCATTTCGGACAGCAAGCAGGTTCCAATTATCATTGGGGAATTCAGTGCATCTGACTTTGAAAACACAGCAGACCGGGAACGTTGGGCAACCAGTTACCTGACGCATGCCAAGGAAGCTGGCATTCCGTGCGTGCTGTGGGACAACAATGTATCGGCAAACGGAACCGGAGAGGCGCACGGCTATCTGTACCGTTTGACCAATACCTGGTATCCGAATTCCATCAGCGTAATCCGTGCGATGATGGCCGTGTATGATATTACGCCGGAACTGCCGGAATATGAGGAATATGTTGCACCGACATTCTCCTGGGATGATATGCAGATCGGGGAGGACTGGGTAGAACTGTACAAGAAGGAAGCTGGAAAGAGTCTGGCAGCTTGGAAGAATGCCATGGTTTTAACTGATTGGAAAACCTATTTGAAGCCAGGTGCAAAATTTGTGATGTTTGCAGATACAACGTCAGATCCGGAACTGGTTTTGCAGGGCGGTTGGTACCGTCTGGCGTCGTCTGGTTCCACGGGGACTTTTGTATACGAATTTAGCTATGAGAGCATTGTAGAAGCATTGGAAGCAGAAGGTGCAAACCTGGATGATATGCAAAACTTGTATGTTTCTGCAACTGCACAGGCTGCAAAGATTTATGGACTGTATGCAGTTCCGGCAAAGAGCAGCAGTGAAACCGTGCTGGGAGACTTGAATGGAGACGGAGAGCTAACCATCCTGGATGCCGTTTTGATGCAGCGGTTCCTGTTGGGCGATTTGACTTTGACCGACGAACAGGCAGCTGTTATGGACTGCAACGAAGATGGCGTATGGAATGCATTTGACGGGGCTTATCTGAAGCGGAAGCTGCTGCTGCCAATGGCTGAGGTGGTACAGTAAAATATGCGAAAGCTAAGCGTTGACAAAAGGGCTTTTTGATCAGTAATTTCTCGAACACGCTGCTGGAGCGTTTGAGACGAGCTATCTCCTGTTGTCATCAACAAAAAATCTCGTGAAGATTGATTCACGAGATTTTTTTGTTATAAAAAACCGGCGGAACAAGGCGTGCTTGTCCAGCCGGTTGTGCTTACATATCGTTTCGATTTTCCAGTGCCTTATATAAGGTTACTTCATCTGCATATTCCAGGATTCCGCCGACCGGCAGTCCAAATGCCAGCCGTGTTACATGGACACCAAGCGGCTTGAGCAGCTGTGCCAAATACATGGCGGTTGCATCGCCTTCTACCGTTGGATTGGTTGCCATGATGACTTCCTGTACGGTTCCGGTTCGCAGTCGTGCCAGCAGTTGCTGAATGGTGAGCCGATCCGGTGTGATGCCGTCAATCGGAGAAATTAAACCATGCAGCACATGATATACCCCATTATACTCGCCGGTTCGTTCAAACGCGGTGACATCCTTGGGACTTTCCACCACACAAATGGTGCTGGTATCTCTTGCGTCATCGCTGCAAATTGGACAAAGTTCCTGGTCGGTCAGATTCTGACAGCATTTGCAGTAGTGGATGTTTTTCTTTGCATCAAGCAGCGCCTGTGCAAATGCTTCCACCTGCTGTTCCGGCTGGGAGATGATGTAGTATGCAAGCCGCTGTGCGGACTTCATGCCAATTCCAGGCAGCCGTGCGAACTGTTCCGTCAGCAGAACCAGCGGTAAGGCATTATGATCTGCCATGGATTAGAACAAGCCCGGCAGGGAAACGCCGCCTGTGATTTTGCTCATTTCGGTTTCGGTGGTTTCTTCTACGTTGTTGATGGCTTCGTTGATGGCACTGATGACCAGATCCTGCAGCATTTCAATATCTTCCGGATCTACAACTTCCGGCTGAATGGTCAGGGACTTGATGGATTTCTTTCCGGTTACAACAACCTGAACAGCGCCGCCGCCAGCAGTTGCAGAAAATTCACGAGCTTCAATTTCTTCTTGCAGTTCGGAAATTTCATCCTGCATTTTCTGTGCCTGGCGAATCATAGCATTCATATTCTGGGCACCGCCCTGGTTTTGCTTGGGTAGTCTTGCTTTCATGGTTATAATCTCCTTCAATGATAGTTTCACGATCCGCAGTCGGATCCGGTTTGAGAATGCGCTTCTAAGAGAAGCAAATTCCTATTCAACAGCAGTTTCCAACTGACTGTCCATTGCTTTTTGAATCAGTGCCTGTGCTTTATTTTCGGATTCTTCCGGTTCGCTGCATTTTGCCCGAATGCGGTACTCTTTCCCCAAAATGCGTGCAACCGTTTCTCCCAGGGACTTTGCGTGCTCCTTGTTTTTGAGCAGGGTCAGGAAGAAACGATTCTTCGCTACAATCAGCAGCAAATTGCCGTTTTCAAAAGCGGTGGATTCTGCAAGGCTTCCGGATACTGCCGGATTTACAGCACGATAAGCTGCTAAAATGTCTGCCCATTGGGCAACGGGCCGAAAATCTGCCGCCTGTAACGGTTCTTGCTGTGGCTGTGCCGGTTCTGGTACAGCTGCTTCGGAAGCGGCTGTCTCTTTAGGCGCAGCAGGTGCAGAAGAGCTTGCTTGCTGGGTAGCAGCAGAAGCAACGGGCGCAGCAAATTGTTGCGGCTGTGCTTGAATCTGCATGGGGGTAGAGAGGCGGATCAATGCCAATTCCAGTTCCACTCGTTTTCCTGGGTTGCGCTGCATGCGTTCTCTGGCATCCTGCAAAATGGAAATCCAATGCAGAATGGTCGGCAGTTCCGCTTGCTGTGCCAAGGTGGTCAGCTGCGGAATTTCTCCCGGCATGCAAGTAAGCAAATCCGGCTGTACATTACCAAGCCGAATCAGCATCATGTTGCGCAGCTGCTCAATCAGCTCCTCACATAGACGCACCATGTCTTTGGAACGGTCATAGAGGTTGTCCGTTAACTGTAGAGCGGTTCCGGTCTGCTGATGCAAAATGGCATCCAAGATGGAAAATAAGTAATCCCGTCCGGCAACGCCGGCAGCAGAGGCAACGATTTCACTGGTGATTTCCGGTGCAAATGCAGCACATTGATCCAATAGGGAAATGGCATCCCGCATCCCGCCGTCTGAAACTTTTGCAATCAGTGCGGCAGCGTCCGCATCCAGAGTGATGGATTCCTGCTGTGCAATATACAGCAGCCGATTCACAATGTCTTCGCTGCGAATGCGGCGAAAATCATAGCGCTGACAGCGAGAAAGAATGGTGGCAGGCACCTTATGGATTTCTGTTGTTGCCAAAATAAAGGTTACATAATCGGGCGGTTCCTCCATGACTTTCAGCAGGGCATTAAAGGCACTGGGAGAGAGCATGTGCACCTCATCGATGATGTAGACCTTATGCGGACAGCGTTCCGGCAGATAAACCGTTCCTTCCCGCAGTTCCCGCACGTCCTCTACACTATTATTAGAGGCAGCATCGATTTCGATGATATCGGAAAGCGTGCCGGCATCTGCATCTCGGCAGATGTCACAGGAGCAGCAGGGTGCACCGTTTTGGCTGTTGGGGCAGTTCATTGCCTTTGCCAGAATGCGGGCACAGGTTGTTTTGCCGGTTCCACGGGATCCTGTAAACAGGTACGCATGTGCTGTTTTCTTTTGAATCAGCTGATTGCGCAAAGCGGTTGTGATGTGGGGCTGAGAGATGACATCGTCAAATGTTTTGGGACGCCATGTTCGATACAATGCCTGGTACATCCAAAAATCCGCCTCCGTTTTTGCAGTTTGTCCGTGTGGAACAACATGGAAAAAAGTCCACAAAAATTCCGGAACATAGGTGTGCAGGTTAACTGCGGCACACAAAACGATCCGCTTAATGCTGCTCGGTCCCCCGCCTGACATGGTTCACAGTGTTTTGTTGCACAGGACCCGCACACCTATATTCCGGAATACTTCGTCTGATTTGCAACATCAGATGTTCTTATTATAGCACATGGGAAAAGAAATTTCAAGCTTTTTTTCAAAAAAAATGAGAACATCGCAAAAAAGAAATTTTTCAGCGGGAACTGACAAAATCAGTGCCTGTCAAGCTGGAAGGGGAAAGTGTTTTTTGTCGGTGCAGCTGCTCTTTTTGAGGGGCTTTGACAGGCAGCGACTGTATGCGTTTTGTTTTCGCTTTGTATCCTTTTTGTAACTATTTTTCACGGATTTTCGACGAATTACGCAAAAATATTCCCATTCTTTCACAAAAATAAGACAGCGGAATTGTTTGAAATGCATAAAGTTCCGCAAAAAGCGGACAACGAGTCTTGCAATTTGGTTACAGACGTGTTATAATGGCATCAGTACGGTACTTCTGGGCGAAGAATTCCAGTGGGGTTTGAAACCTGTGAAGTATCGCTGTCAAGACGAATGCACGGCAAATTTTTCCTTTGCATTCGTTTCTCCATAGTAGGCTTCTTGCAAGTCTTGCATCCAAAGTGCATGGCGTATCAATTCCTTTGAGTCAGGCTCTGCAATCGGTGTCGTTCATAACGCAGAATGCCGTCAGGAGATACCAGGACATTGGATTTCCACCAAAGCCGGTAAGGGAATTTTTCCCTCAATTGGTTTTGTGCGGTACGGCTTGCTTGGTTTCCATGATGGGAAACAGGGCAGCTTGCCTCAGAGTCCGGACAGGCATACGCTTGCAATTGATTTGCGTGCGGTGTTTGCAGCTGCCTGCATGGTTGACAGAAACCGTACTGCGATGCAGCCCCGACTGCTGTATCCGCATACGCATCTTACATAAAAAGGAGTCTTTACGTTATGCGAAAAACAGTCACAGCAGTTGGTATTTCCTGCGTTTTGTTATTTGTTATGCTGTTTGCATCGTTCACCAATGCATTTCATGCGAACGCAATTTCCAACAGCGAGATTACATCTGCGGCGGTAACCATTATCGTTCGTAATGAAGGCAACTACGGTTCTGTGAACGCAAATGATAATGGTGCATGCAGCATCGGCGCTTTGCAGTGGCATGCAACTCGTGCATTAAACCTGTTGCAGAAAATTGCAGCTGCCAATCCTACAAATGCAAGCAACATCCTGGGTTCCTCTTTGTATAATGAAGTGGTGTCCTCTTCCAGCTGGTCTTACAGAACCTTATCTTCTGGCGAAAGCAGCGCAGTTTCTGCCCTGCTGACAACAGCGGAGGGTACTTCCATTCAGGATTCATTGGCTTCCAGTGATGTGTCCGGTTATATTGCGTCCGGACAGCAGCTCGGTATTTCAAATGCCGGTGTATTGGTCTTTTATGCAGAGGTTTATAACCGTGGCTGCGCAATTGCAGCGCGTGTTGCCAGAAATGCAGCCAATTCTGCCGGTTCTTACAGCGCAATCACCTTATCTGGTATTTATCAGGCAGCAGTGGCAGATTCCGGAAACTCTTCCGGCTATTTCACCGCTCGTTTGACGAATGCGTATAACTACATCAACAGCTTAGGCTGGGGCGATGCCAGCGCTTCTGGAGATGCCGGTTCTACACAGGAAACACCATCTACATCTGATTTTTCGGAATCTTACGCTGGAACTTACACCGTTACAGCATCTTCTCTGAATATGCGAAGCGGTCCAGCAACTTCTTGTTCCAAAGTAACCACCATTCCAAACGGTACAACCGTAACGGTAACTTCCGGTAACGGAGCTTGGGCAGCCGTTTCTTATAACGGTATGACCGGCTACTGCTCTATGGATTACCTTGCACAGGTTGCTGCGGAAACAACGACCACTGCGGCAACAACCGCAGAAGAAACCACTACGACAACCACAACTGTTGCAACAACAGAGGCACCGGTTTCTTCTACTGAAGAAACCACTACGACACCTGCAACAACACAGGAAACAGTTGTAACCACTGTAGCCAACAACACAGTGGGTGTTGCAGACAGCAATTACATGACCCTTTGCGGCGATGTAAACTGTGATGGCGAAGTAACCATTCTGGATGCTGTCCTGCTGCAAAAGTACATGGACGGATTGGTAACCTTAAACATTACACAGATGGCCAACGGCGACTGTGTACGGGACGGAAATCTGGAATCGGATGACGTTACCGTTATCTTGCAGTACTTGATTGAAAAGTACGATACCATTCCAGTGGTTTAAAAAAGGAAACAATGAAAAAGCCTTGTTCCCATGTGCGGGGACAAGGCTTCCTTTTTTATGCAAATTCTTATATAAAGCATATGCAAATATGCTGATTTTACGAATTCCTATTTTATTTAAAACTTGACAATTGTTGAAAAATTGGGTATAATAAAAATACTTACAAACTGCATGATTCCAAGTTAGCAGAATACCGCTGTTGATTTTTGAATGCATGCGCATTTGTATGGCATCCCGTATACGCCATGCAGCGCTTTGCTGCATCACAAAAAGAAAGAAGGTACAGAAGCATGATCAATCACCAGGATTTATCCAAACATCCAAAAGTACGAGAAATGATTCACCACTATAAAGAAGATGATGCCATTGTAAAACGTTTGGCAGCTGACGCAGAAGATCGCTATTATATTGATCCGGAATTATACGGAAAGCATGAGGTAAAGCGTGGTCTTCGGGATGCCAATGGAAAGGGTGTCGTTGCCGGTTTGACCAACATTGGTTCTGTCGTTGCCACCAAGAAGCTGGAAGACGGAACCGTTGTACCGACAGAAGGGGAACTGTATTATCGTGGCATTCCCATTGAAGAGTTGGTACAGGGCTTTTTGACCCACAACCGCTTCGGATTTGAAGAAATTGTTTACCTGCTGATGGTGGGACATCTGCCCAATGAGCAGGAATTGCAAGAGTTCTATGCCCTGATGGCGGATTATGAATTCCTGCCCAGCCGGTTTAACAGCGGTGTCATCATGAAGGTGCCGAGCGACAATATCATGAACACGATGGCAAAGTGTACGCTGGCGCTGCACTCCTATGACCCATGGCCCAATGACATTTCAATTCCCAATGTGATGCGGCAGTGCTTTCAGCTGATTGCACGGTTCCCGTCCTTGGCAGTTTACGGTTATCAGGCATCCATGTATTTTCGGAAGGGCGAGAGTATGTTCATTCAGAAGCCGAATCCGAAGCTTTCTCTGGCAGAAAATCTGCTGTATATGCTGCGTCCAGATGGAAAGTATACCGAGCTGGAAGCTAAAATTTTGGACCTCTGTCTGGTGCTGCATGCAGAACACGGCGGCGGCAACAATTCCACCTTTACCGTTCATGTGGTCACTTCTTCCGGAACAGACACCTATGCCACCATGGCGGCTGCACTGGGTTCCCTAAAGGGGCCGAAACATGGCGGTGCCAACATCAAGGTCATGGAGCAGTTTGAGGATTTGAAACAGCATGTTTCCGACTGGACGGATGAAGAGGCATTGCGTGCTTACCTGCGTGGGCTTTTGAATAAGGAAGGCTTTGACCACAGTGGGCTGATCTACGGCATGGGGCATGCGGTGTATTCCATTTCGGATCCGCGCGCTGTTATTTTGAAGGGCTTTGTGGAAAAGCTGTCCATTGAAAAGAATTGCCATGAAGAGTATCTGCTCTATAGCACCGTGGAACGCTTGGCAACGGAAGAAATTATGCGCAGCCGGAACATCTATAAGGGCGTTTGCGCCAATGTAGACTTCTATAGCGGGTTTGTTTATAAGATGCTGGGCATTCCGGTAGAGCTGTACACACCGCTGTTTGCCATTGCGAGAATTGCCGGCTGGTCGGCACACCGGGTGGAAGAGCTGATCAACTCTAATAAGATCATTCGTCCGGCTTATCTGGCGGTTTCTTCTCCGCAGACCTATCAGGCATTGGAAGAACGGTAAGCTTCTTCCGCAGTTCCCGTTCTTTTTGCAGGAAATTGTGGTATACTGGTATTGCGCATACCGATCAAACGGTATGAAGAATGCTTCTGAGAGGAAGGGACAGAGGATATGCGAAGTTTTCGGGTAAGCTTTCAGCTGTTGCGGCATGCCTGGCGACCCATTCTGGTGTTTGAATTGCTGCTGAAAACGGTCACGCTTTTGGTATTGGTGCCGATGCTGGGCGGACTGCTGCGGCTTTTATTGCAGGCAGCACACTTGCATTACCTTGCCAATGCCAATTTGCTGGAGTTTCTCCGTGCACCGATCACTTGGCTGGGGTTGTTTATTGTGCTGCTGAATCTGGCGCTGTATACGTTGTTTGAACTGTCTGCGGTGACCTGCTGCTATTCCAATGCACGCTGCGGCAGAAAGACTTCTCTGCTGGAGATGCTGCGTGTGGGCTGGCATACCGTCCGAGATTTATTCCGGAGGGGCAATGGCTGGATGGTGCTGCACTTGCTGCTGCTGCTTCCGGTGATGCAGTTTTCCGTTTTGTCCGGAAGCTTTACGATGATTGGGATTCCAGACTTTTTCGCCTACTTTTTGACCCGAAAAATTTATTTGCTGCCGCTGTATTTGCTCTTCACCGCAGGGTGCGCAGCACTGGTGGTGCGGCGTTTCTTTGCCATTCCCATTTTTACGCTGCGTGGCGGTTCCTTTCGTGCTGCCTGCCGCAGAAGCAAGCAGCTGACGCAGAAGAAAACCGTTCGCATTGTTGGCTCTGTTGCCTGTTGGAATCTGCTGCATTTGGCAGTCCTGACCGTTTTGCTGTGCTTGTTTGCGGCAGGGGTTCTGCTGGTACAGCGGAAAACGGAGAACAGCGCTTTCTGGAATCTGTTTTCTGCGCAGTTCCTTCGCCTTTTGGTGCAGGGAATTCTGCTGTTGTTTTTCTGCGCTGCCGTTCCGCTTGCAGCAGCACACATGACAGCGCTGTATGATGCCTGTGAGCGGTCATGCATCTGTGACCAGGAACCGGAACTGCAAATGCCGCGCCGGGTGCTGCATGTTTCCAGCCGCCGGGTGACGTTTGGCATCGCAGGCTGTATTTGTGCGTGTGCAATTGGGTTGCATATGTTCTATTTGCAGGGGATTTTTACGGGAGATATGCCGCTGCGATTGTCTGCCCGTCCGCAGATTACGGCGCATCGGGGGCTTTCTTCCGCAGCACCGGAAAACACAGCGGATGCCTTTGAGGCTGCCATTGCGATGGGGGTAGACTGCATCGAGCTGGATGTGCAGCAAACCAAGGACGGCGTACCGGTTGTGATACATGATGCCAATTTAAAGCGAACGGCTGGTGTGAACCGGACGGTTCGGGAGATGACATACGATCAGTTGCAGGAGTTGGATGTCGGCAGCTGGTTTTCTCCCCGTTATGCCGGCGCAAAAATTATGCGGCTGGAGGATGTCCTGGCACTGACACAGGGGCAGGTGCGGCTGAACATTGAAATTAAGGCATCGCCGCATACGCCGGAGCTGGAGCAGGCAGTGGCAGAATTGATTGAAGCATACGATTTTGTAGATGCCTGCTGTGTCACCTCGTTTTCCTATCGCACGTTGCAGCGGATCAAGGCATGTAATCCAGATATTGCAACGGGTTATTTGATGAGCTTGGCATACGGTGATTTCTACACGCTGCCGGATGCGGATGCCTTCAGCATCAATAAGCTGTTCATTACTCGGCAGATGGTGCTGCAAGCGCATCGAAATGGGAAGGCAATTTTTGCCTGGACGGTGAATAGCGCCTCGGAGATGCAAAGCCTAAAGCGAATGCAGGTGGATGATATCATTACCGACCGGCCGCAGCTTGCAGAAGAGGTCTTTTCAAAAGAAACCATGGGGGATACGCTTTTATCGGTGCTGGATTATTTGATTCACTAGGTTATGGAAGCAACGGCAAGATGCCTAGAAAGAAATAAATACGGTTCAGTGCCGTATCGCTTGAAAAGGAGGATGCATGAATGGAAGTGCTATTTTGCGGCATTCCCAATGGCAGAACGCAGAAGGTACAACATCAGGCAGCCCATCGGCTGCTCAATTGGCAGCTGTATCAAAGAGGCTGCACGGATTTTACCATGGAGTATGGCAGATTGGGAAAGCCCTCCTTGCAGGCGTATCCGCAGCTGCATTTTAATTTGAGTCATGCAACTGGAATTTGCGTTTCGGCAGTGGGCAGTTTTCCAATGGGAGTGGATGTGGAGCCAATTCGTCCGCTTCGCCCCAAGGTAATTCGCCGCATTTGTACGGAAGAAGAGCGGCAATTGATTGCCCAGGCATCCAATCCGGACGAGGCGTTTTTCCGCATCTGGACGCTGAAGGAGAGCTATGTAAAAGCCATTGGGATTGGGGTTTCCTATCCAATGCAGACAATTGCCCTGCATTTGGAGGGGGCTGCCATTTCCAGCAATTTGCCGGGATATCGTTTTGTACAGTACGTGCTGCAAAATCGGTATGTCCTGGCGCTTTGCACCACAGCGCCGCCGGAAGAACCCATTCATCTGCTTGCGACGAGCTTAGAACGGATTCCGATTCTTGCAGAAACGGAAACAGCGCATCCTGTACCGTGACAGGATGCGCTGTTTGTAATTTATGGTTGAGGAGAAGAAGTGTTCCAATGTGTTTGGATGGGGCATTATCCCAATCCGCATTCATCGTAGTCTTTCCATTTTTCATTGTAAATGTGGTTGCTGACGGTGCGACATACAATGTATGCAATGGAAACGATTACCACAATGATGGCACCTAATACCGGAATCACTTTTCGAAAAACAGATTTTTTTTCCTGCATTTTGTTTCATCCTTTCTTTCAGGCTTAGCGGTTGCTAAGCGGTTCATCCGGCATGCAGTTGCTGTATGCTGGGGTGTGAAGTTTATTGAGCGGCATCTGTGTTCGGCTGTGCCATTTCTGCCAGCAGGCGCTGTAATTCAGCATCTACCTTGGCATCGCTTTCCAGCTTTTCAAAGGTGTCCGCATCTTTGTTGGAAGTACCGGCAATGTCTGAGAATGCAGCAGCTTCTGCTTCCTGCTGTGCAATCTTTTCTTCCATGCGGTTGAACTTATCCAGAGAACTGGAAGCATTCAGTCCGCCCATAGACTGTGCCAGATTTTTCTGTGTTTTTGCCATTTGTGAACGGGCAAGCAGCATGGCCTGACGGCTCTTGGCTTCATCCAGTTTTGCTTTCAGTGCTTCTACCTGATCCCGAATGGCATCGGTCTGTGTGGTAATGGTATCGTACATCTGCTTGCAGGACTCGACATCCTGATCGGCCTTAACCTTATTGGCAAGTGCACGTTTTGCCAGTTCGGTATCACCGGCATTCAGGGCAACCTTTGCCTTTGCTTCCCAGTCAGCAGAGGTTTTCTGTGCGGTTTGATACTGCCGCTCTGCAATCCGCTGGCTTGCCATTGCTTTTCCCAGCGCCTGGGTGGATTGGCTGACTTCCTTTTGCAGGTCAAGAATAATTTGTTTTACCATTTTTTCAGGATCCTCTGCACGGTCAATTAAGTCGTTGATGTTGGCTTTTAAGATGTCTCCAATTCGTTGAAAGACGCCCATGTTGTAACCCTCCTTGATTTATTGAGATGAAATATCTATCGGTTCAATCTTTTGTATGCTCCTATTATAGCGGATTCCAGAAGACTTGTCAAGAGATTTCTTACAATTCAGATACAAAAATGGACGAAAATTCCTATTTTTCAACAGTTCATCACATTTTTAACACATTTTATTTTGGAAATATCAGAAAATCAGTTTGGAAATCAGCAAATTTCTTACAAAATAGTTACAGCATACAAAAATGCAAGCAAGCGGGTTGCTTTTCCTGAAAAATGTGGTATAATACTGAACATAGAATCGAATGAGGAGGATTTTCACATGTATAAAAATATAGAACAGCAACAGAAAGTAATATTAAAGGATTTGGTTGATGAACAGCCGGGACAGATTGTCAGCAAAACACTGGTGCAGAATGACAAGGTCAGCATGACGCTGTTCTCTTTTGACGAGGGCGAAGAAATTGCAGCGCATACTTCTGAGGGAGATGCAATGGTAACAGTTTTGGAGGGAACCGGAAAGTTTACAGTCGGAGGCGAGGAATTCATGCTGGAGGCTGGAGAGACGCTGGTTATGCCAAGAAACGTACCGCATGCAGTCTATGGAATCAAGCGCTTTAAAATGCAGCTGACCGTATCGTTTTAACAAACTCTTTTCCGTTTTCGGCTTGCAGCAAAGCGGAAAGGATGATATGCTAAAGGCATGGGAGGAAATTGAAAATGCAGTATGTAGCAGATTCTACACGTTATGATCGAATGGAATACCGCCGCTGTGGGAATAGCGGCTTACTGCTTCCGGCTATTTCGCTGGGTTTGTGGCATAATTTTGGGGATACCGGCAATCTGGAGCGGATGCGTGCCATTTGCCGGACGGCGTTTGACGCTGGGATTACCCATTTTGATTTGGCAAATAATTACGGGCCGCCTGCCGGCTCCGCAGAGAAAAATTTTGGCAGAATTCGAAAGGAAGATCTGGCACCTTATCGGGATGAACTGATCATCAGCACCAAAGCGGGCTATGATATGTGGCCGGGGCCATATGGAAACTTTGGCAGCCGAAAGTATCTGCTTGCCAGCCTGGATCAGAGCCTCATGCGGATGGGGCTGGACTATGTGGATATTTTCTATCACCATTGCCCGGATCCGAATACACCGTTGGAGGAAACCATGGGGGCTTTGGCACAGGCGGTACAAAGCGGAAAAGCCCTTTACGTCGGACTTTCCAATTATGACGGTGCAACCATGCAGAAGGCGGCTGCCATTTTGAAGGCGCTGCATTGTCCGTTTGTCATCAATCAGAATCGGTACTCCATGCTGGATCGTACCGTGGAGCGCAACGGTCTGCTGGATGCCTGCCAAACAGAACAAAAGGGATTGATCCTCTTTAGTCCGCTGGCGCAAGGGCTGCTGACAGATCGCTATCTGCACGGTTCCATTCCGGCAGACAGCCGGATCCAGACGGATGGACGGTTCCTGCATGCTGCGCAGCTGACACCGGAATTGTTGGCAAAGCTGCATGCTTTACAGGATTTGGCACAGCAGCGGGAACAGTCTCTGGCACAGCTGGCGCTTTGCTGGCTGCTGCAAAAGCAGACGGTAACCAGTGTTCTGGTTGGTGCATCCCGGCCGGAGCAGTTGCTGGACAACTTGCAGGCATGTGCTGCTGCACCGCTTACCGCTGCACAGCAGCAGAAAATTGATACCATTTTGGGGATTTCAGCCGAAACATAAGGAATCTGTTTTTTTGTATAAAAATTGAACATTTTATGATTCCTCAAACAGTTTACCGATTTCCATACCACTTCTGGAAAATATTTGTGGAATTAGCTGCTTGCATTTTCTTGAAAAATACGATATAATAAATAGTAATGTGGCATATCCGGCGCTCTGTGCTGCTGCGTCAAGGAAATTTTGGTGGGACGTAAAAATTTTAATTCGCCGAGGATGGAGTGTAGAATGATGGTAAAAACCGCTACTAACGCCTCCAACCCACAACGGGAGGCACTCAAGAAGGCATTCATCGACCGTTTGCAGCTGGAATGCAGCGTTGCACCGGATCAGGCATCTGACAAACAGATTTATCAGACCCTATCTGCTATGATGGTAGACAAACTGAAGGTAAAGCGTCAGCACTTTGTCAATCAAAACCATTCTGTCGGCGGAAAGAGCGTATATTACCTTTCCATGGAATTTTTGATGGGCCGCTCTTTGAAAACCACTTTGTATAACCTGGAACTGGTAGATGATGTCGCTGCCATTCTGAAGGAATTCCACATCAATCTGGATAAAATTTATGAATGTGAACCGGACGCAGGTCTTGGAAACGGCGGCTTGGGTCGTCTGGCTGCTTGCTACCTGGATGCAATGGCAACCCAGCAGATTCCGGCAACCGGTCACTCCATCTGCTATGAATACGGCATTTTCCAGCAGAAGCTGGAAGACGGCTGGCAGACAGAACTGCCGGATAACTGGCTCCCGGGCGGAAGCGTTTGGCTGGATCCAAAGCCGGAAGAAGCCGTAGAAGTACATTTTGAAGGGGAGATTCAGGAATACTGGCAGGATCAGTATCACTACCTCTCTCATGTAAATTACAACACCGTTATTGCCATTCCGTATGATATGTATGTTTCCGGTTACGGCAGCGAAGGCGTTTCTGCACTGCGTCTTTGGAAGGCACAGGCTCCGAGTTTTGACATGCAGCAGTTCAACGAGGGCAATTATGCCAGCGCATTGAGCCAGAACTCCATGGCAAATGCAATTTCTAAGGTTCTGTATCCGAACGACAACCATATGGCTGGTAAGTCTCTGCGTCTGAGACAGCAGTACTTCCTGTGTGCAGCAGCAGTTGGCGATATTGTCAACCACCACATGAGCGTTTACGGCACACTGGATAACCTGCACGAAAAGGTTGCTATCCACATCAATGATACCCACCCGACCTTGTCCATTCCGGAACTGATGCGTGTGCTGCTGGATGACTGCGGTTATACCTGGGATCATGCATGGTATATCGTAACCCATACCTTTGCTTACACCAACCATACCGTTATGGCAGAAGCACTGGAAAAATGGGATGTTAACATGTTTAAGCAGATTATCCCGCGGATTTTCCAGATCATTGTAGAAATCAACAACCGGTACTGCGCTGGTTTGATGGAACGTAACGGTCACGACAGTGCAAAGACCACACGGATGTCCATCATCAAGGACAATCAGATTCATATGGCAACACTTTGCGTGGTTGCTTCTCACAGTGTCAACGGTGTTTCCAAGCTGCACTCTGAGATCATCAAGGATTCTGTTTTCCACGATGAATATTTGGATACACCGGAAAAGTTCAAGAATGTGACCAATGGGATTGCATACCGTCGTTGGTTGTATCAGTCCAACCCGGGTCTGACCAAGCTGCTGCGGGAAAAGATCGGCAATGCATTCCTGATGGACGGCAGTGAACTGAAGAAGCTGAATGCGTTCGAGGATGATCCGGCTGTTCTGACTTCCTTGCAGAAGATCAAGAAGGAGAACAAGGAACGCTTTGCAAAGTATGTAAAGCAAAAGAGCGGCATTCTGCTGAATACTGACAGCATCTTCGATGTACAGGTTAAGCGTCTGCATGAATACAAGCGGCAGCACCTGAATGTGATGAACATTCTGGCACAGTACAACTATCTGCTGGAAAATCCGAATGCTGATTTCGTACCAAAGACCTATATCTTTGCTGCAAAGGCTGCACCGGGTTACTATCTGGCAAAACAGATCATCAAGATGATTTGGGCACTGAGCGAAGAAATCCGCAAGAATCCGAAGATTTCCGAAAAGCTGTCCGTTTACTTCCTGGAAGATTACAAAGTTACCCTGTCCGAGCTGCTGATGCCGGCAAGTGAAATTTCTGAGCAGATCTCTCTGGCAGGTACAGAGGCTTCCGGTACTGGTAACATGAAGCTGATGCTGAATGGTGCCATTACAATGGGTACACTGGACGGTGCCAATATTGAAATTAAGGAAGCCGTCGGCGATGAAAACATCATCATCTTCGGTATGAAGACAGAAGATGTCAATGCACTGAAGGCACAGGGCTACAATCCTGGCTCCTTCTATCACAACAATGGTATCATTAAGGCTTGTATCGATCGTATGAGCGCTGGTATCAATGGCTGCACCTTCAATGAAGTGGCAGATTCCTTGAAAAATATCGACCCGTATATGGTTCTGGCAGACTTCGATTCCTATGCAGAAGCACAGGCTCGCAGCTCCTCCCTGTACAAGGATCGTACTTTGTGGACAAAGATGTCCCTGCATAATATTGCAAACGCTGGCATCTTTTCCGCAGACCGTGCAGTAAACGAATACGCATCCAACATCTGGGGCATTCGATAAACAACTGTTTCAATCAGCAACAAAGAAAAGGGAGACCAGTGTGTCTCCCTTCTTTATCGAATTTTATTTTGAAAGGAGCATGTTTCATGCAGCCCATTTATGATAGTTGGGATGAATCCTATAAGCAGCCATTCGGTGCAGTTGCCCGTCGTTCGGAATGTATTTTTTCTATTTTTATGCCGAAGGATATTCCGCTGGATTATTTGCCGGTTCTGGTGCTGTTCCGAACGGGCTTTCGGGAACGGTTTCTCACTATGAACCGTGTGGAGGAACGTCCGGACGGAGACCTCTACCAGGTTTCCTTTACCCCTGGATTTTCCGGCGTGCATTATTACTATTTTGCATTTACTTCTCATGGCGTACGCCGCTACATCAAGCGAAGAGATGGCCATTACGGCACCTTGGAAGACGGCGATCTCTTTCAGCTGACTGTCTATGGAAAGACGTTTGAAACACCCGATTTCCTCAAGGGCGGTGTTATGTATCAGATTTTCCCGGATCGATTCTGCAAAAGCGGCAAGGTGCATGAAAATGTGCCGACAGACCGTGTGCTGCGGGATGACTGGGATGGACTGCCCTATTATAAGCCGGATGCAAATGGTCACGTTTGGAACAACGACTACTTCGGCGGCGACCTGGAGGGCATCCGCAGCAAGTTGGATTATTTGCAGGATTTGGGTGTCACCTGTATCTATTTGAATCCGATTTTTGAGTCCCACGAAAACCATCGGTATAATACGGCAAATTATCGGAATGTGGATCCGCTGCTCGGCACCAATGAGGACTTCCAGCAGCTTTGCGCCGATGCCAAGAAGTGTGGCATTTCTGTGATTCTGGATGGCGTGTTCTCGCACACTGGCGCTGACAGCATCTACTTTAATAAATTCAATCGGTATCCGACACTGGGCGCTTACCAGTCAGAGAAGAGCCCGTATTACAGCTGGTACCATTTCTGGGGAAATAAAGAATATGAAGCATGGTGGGGTATTGATACCCTGCCGGATGTCAACGAAAACAACCCGGATTATACGCAGTACATCTGCGGAGACGACGGTGTGTTGGATTACTGGATCAGCCTGGGTGCAGCTGGCTACCGCTTGGATGTAGCAGATGAGTTGCCAGATGAGTTCCTGGATCGTCTGAATAAATGCGTAAAAAAGCACGGCAAGGAAAAAATTGTCATCGGCGAAGTCTGGGAGGATGCTTCCAACAAGGAAAGCTACGGCGTAAAGCGACGGTACTTGCTGGGCAATCAGCTAGACAGCGTGATGAACTACCCATTCCGGGAAGCCATCATCAACTATATCAAGGGAGCTTCTCCGCAGCAGTTCCAGCTTTGGATTACTACTATTTTGGAGAACTATCCGAAGTGTACGGTGGATGTCTTGATGAACTTTGTTTCTACGCATGATATTGAACGTGCGATCAACCGTTTTGGCGGAGAGAGTTGCGACGATAAGAGCAAGGATTGGATGGCGTGCCATGAACTGACATCGGAAGAATATGGTCGGGGTAAGGCCATGCTGAAGGCTGCAATGGTACTGCAATTCTTCCTGCCAGGTGTTCCCAGCATTTATTATGGAGACGAGGCTGGTTTGCAGGGTTGGAAAGATCCGTTTAACCGTCGCTGCTATCCGTGGGGACATGAGGATCAGGATTTGCTGCAATACACTAAGACTTTGTGTCACCTGCGTGCAGATCAGCCGGTTTTTGCACGTGGAAAGATGGAATTCTTGCTGATGCAGCAGGATGTACTGGGCTTTTCTCGTTGGGATCCGGAGACGGGAGACAGCGTACTGATTCTGCTCAACCGCAGCAATACGGAACAGGCAGTTTCTCTGGAAGATCCGGCATTTGCTGCCTATACGGTTCAGAAACAGCTGTACGGGGAGCAAACGACCGCTATTCCTGCGTATGGCTTCCTGGCATTTCGTGCGGTTCGGCATGCTTGATAGAATGCTTACTGTGTTTTTTCTTTTTTGCAATTGGGTTGCTGCGCGGTATTTTCCGCGCAGTGACTTTTCTTTTTAAAGTGGATTTTACATTTTGCATTAAAAAACAAAAAAATCGAAAAAGTGCTTTACAAACCACAAAATCTGTGCTATAATATAAAAGCTGTACGAGGTGTGGCTCAGTTTGGTAGAGCACTACGTTCGGGACGTAGGGGTCGCAAGTTCGAATCTTGTCACCTCGACCATAGAAAATGCACGCAGTTTCGGGAAGTTTTCCTGTTGCTGCGTGTTTTGTTTTATCTGGTAGAAAATGCGTTTAGGGCACTATTAGGGCACTAAGCCTTTGAAAAGTCCCTGCAAAGTCCAACAAAAGCCAACAAGGAGAAAGCCGCTGCAAGGTGTATTATGCACCCTGCGGCGGCTTTTGTTATGCCCCGGCTTTCACCTGTGTGAATTCTGTCTGCGCCTGTGCCTGCTCCTGTTTTGACTTTCGGCTGACTATCAGCATACTTTGCAGCACGCCCGCCGCCTCCTCGTCTGCCTCCTGCAAGCAATGCAGGTACTTGTTTGTAGTTTCAATGTCCCCATGCCCGAGCCGTCCCTGCACTTGTTTCAGACTAACGCCGCCGTATAAAAGCAGCGTCGCCGAAGTATGCCGCAGTGCGTGGAATTTCCGGTGCCGGAACCCGTTACGCTCCAGAAACTTTGAAAATTGCCGTGTGGGCGTGCAAGGGTTCATCATTTCTCCGTTCCACTGGGTGAACAGCCAGCCGCCCTCGTGCCACTGGGAACCCAGCCGCAGCCGTTCCCGCAGTTTCTCCTGCTCCAGCAGCTTGACAAGGTCGATGCAGTAGGGGCTTACTGTGATAGACCGCACTTCGTAATCTTTCGGAGCTTTTGTCTGCGCCGGCTCTCCGGTGAGTTTGATTGCCGCCCGTGAGATCGTGACCTTGTTCGCTGCCTTGTCGATGTCCTTGAACCGCAGTGCCACCAGTTCCCCACGCCGTGCACCGGTGATAATAGCAAGCTGTATCAGCACTTGAAATTGCAGCGGCTCTTGCTCCAGTGCTTCCAGCATGGCGGCTGCCTCTTGCTTGGTGAAAATGTCGATCTCCGGCTTTACGGGCTTTTTGAGGGTGAGTTTCTCCGCAGAGGCGGGATTTTCCGGCAGGATTCCCAGCTTGACCGCCTGCCGGAATATGGATTGCAGTACGCACAGATACCGCTTGACCGTATTCGGGGAAATGGGCTTGTTTGCGTTTGGTGTCTGGGATTCCATGCCGTTTAGCTGGGAAACAAAGGCTTGCACATGAACGGGTTTGATCTGCGAAAGCTTGTGGTTTCCCAGAGCAGGTAGAATGCACCGGCGAATCACGCTGCTATAAAATTCATACGTTGCCGGAGAAAGTGTTTCTCCCACGGTTTCCAGATACTGGGGGATAAATCCGGCAAGCGTGAGGTTCTGCTGTGTGCAGACCAGCCCGCTTTTGCACTGCTCCTCAAATAGCAACGCCTGCCGCTGTGCTTCCTTTTCTGCCTGCTTGGCGGTCATACTGGGGCTGGGTTTCCACGTCTTTTCATAGGGTTTCAGCTTATTTCCCTCGCTGTCATAGCCACGAGCAACCCGAATGCGATAGGAAACCACCTCGCCGGCTTTATTCTTCCGTTGTGTGATGTTGGGCATCGTCTGCCACCTCCTGTTCTTCGTAGTGCTGCCAAAATTCCGGCTCTATCAATAAATTTACTTCTCTACCCACATTGTTTGAACTATAGCGGTCAAGAAGTGTTGTTTCAATGCTGCTAGTCCCTATAACTTCGGGGTAATTTGAGACTATGTCATCAACAGAACTTTCAGCGTCCAATGCCTCTCCCTCTGTCAAAAGATTTCCGAAGTCAAAACAATGCCCCTTAAATCCGGTGACAAGTCTTTTTATACAATCATTGTACATTTCCCTCGTAAGCGTTCCGCTCCTATACACGAAAAGCAGCTGCTGCACTTTTTTAACAAAAAAAGCAATTGCCGGATTCTCAATGTATATTGTTGCGTGTCCGTTTTCTTTGTCGTACTCGCTTTTTACACTCATTTCATACAAAGCAATCGCAACACTTTTCAAGTAGTCCTGCAAAGAAAAGCTTGTCACGTCGTCTGGTGTGGGCTGACCGTTTCCACAAATCCAATCAAGAGAAACGCCGAGAACCTTTGCGATCTTCTGGGCGTTTTCCAGTGTCGGATTTTTTCCGTTTCCGTCTGTGCTTGCTTTTTCATAGGCTGAGATCGTCGCCGGGGTAACGCCAACAGCTTTTGCAAGTTCATTCTGTTTCATGCCTGCTCCGGTTCTCGCTTGTTTCATTCGCTCTGCAAAAATCGTCAATGCCATAATAAAAACCACCTTATCTGCAAAAATCATCTATTTTGCAATTTCATTTCTTTTATTGCATTATATCATTTTCTGTTGTTGTTGTCAACCCAAAAATATTTACATGGTTTATTTTATTCTATGGGTTGACTTTTCAACTGATTTATGCTAAAATATTGTTGTTGCAAGGAAAAGAGGTGATACCATGACCGGAACAGAAGTAAAACAGCTTGCAAAGCAGAACGGCGTTTGCTTATGGCAGATTGCGGAAAAGCTGGGAATCAATGACGGCAATTTCAGCCGAAAGCTGCGAAAGCCGCTGTCAGAAGCAGACACAAAGAGTGTGCTTGATGCTGTAGAACAGTTAAAAGCAGAGTGGGAATAAGGCGCCTTCCAAAATGGAAGCCCCCCAACGAAGCCAGAGCAAAGCGAGAGAAAAAGCAACTGTCCGAATTTCGGACGGTTGGAGTACGAACAGAGAGCGAACAGAGAGAAACCCACACTATGACCGCCGGAGTAGCCGGCAGAAAGAGAGCGAGAACCATGTATATGAAAACCTTTAATGAATACGGAGAACCATTGGAACTGACCCTTGACGGGCTGGAAGTGTTCAGCACTTGCCCTTGCTGTGGCGCAGAGGTACCGCAGCCGGACTTCTGGGAGACTATCCGCAATGACCCAGACTTCGACCCCTACACAACCGAGGCTTACTGTGACCGTTGCAGCAGCTTGTCAACGGCAGAGCGTCATATTTTGAAAAAGTGCCAGAGTGTGAAAAGTGAGGCGGAACACATCGGCGAGCAGCTGTTGTGCGGAGAAATGACCTGCAATGAGGCTGCACAGCATCTTCAGAAACTGGGCGAGGCGCTGCGTTAAACCGACTGAAAAGAGGTGATAAAATGACAAGGCAAAAGAAAAAGGCGTGCATCTGCGGCAACAGACACACGCCAGAGGGGCAATCAAATCCCCTCAAACCAATTTCATAGGCTATCTACTTCAAACAGCCTGCTCCTATTATACACAAATTGGAGCAGGTTTACAACCAAAAGGAGCAATCTTTTTATGAATATTCTGAATGATTCTTTTCCGGAAATGCTCACCATTGACCAGACTGCCCAGCGTTCCGGGCTCTCTGCCTATGCCGTGCGAAAGCTGGCACGCAGCAAACAGGGGCAAGCTTTTACGGTCAAGGTCGGCGCAAAATACCTGCTCAACTGGCAAAAATTTACAGCTTTTTTCAACTGTGAAGCGGTTCCACCGAAAGAGGAGCCGTCCAGCAGTTTCACTGGCAACCAGATTCAGCCTGTGCCGGTGCGGCTGTGAGAGGCGGTGAGAGTCATTGAAAGTAACGGAAAAGGAAAGGCAGCCCGAAGCCGCAGAAATGGTGCGGAACTTTCGGCACATGATCGAGGGCGAAAACTGGGCTAAAATTTTGCCGGAAATGCCAGAGCAGCTGCTCAAACGAAACTTTGAAAACCTCTGCCATGCCGCCCTGCTCAGCCGGAACAGTGAGCAGGCGGTGGCGTTTTTATTGGCGCTATATGAAAAAACCAAGGCGTATAAACTGCCGCCGGAACAGCTCGCCTTGCTCACCAAAACCGCAGACCGTGCAAGAACTGTCACAGAATCCGGCGGCTGGACGGCGGCGGAGAACAGCCAGACCCAGCCGGAACAGGTGGCACAGCCTTTTCCCCGTGGGGTATTTCCGCCGATGCTGGAACGGTACTTAGACAGTGCAGCGGAGCATGTGCAGGTAGACCGTGCCATGGTCGGGGCGGCGATGCTGGCGGCGTGTGCATTGTGTTTGCAGGGGCGTTGTAAGATCGCATACCCCTCCGGCAGCGGACATGATGAGCAGCTTTGCCTATATCTGGTGATCGTGGGCAGCCCCGGCGAACGGAAAAGCAGTGCGTTCAGCAAGGCAGTTCTGCCGGTTCGGAAATGGCAGGAAACCCGGCGGGAGGAATACAAGCAGGAGCTGGCAGAGTATGAGACCGCCTGCAAGATCAAGGCGAAGCACGCCGAGGCAATTGAGCGGCAGCTGGGGGAGAAGAATCTGACGGACGAAAAGCGGCAGCGACTGGGAGAAGACCTCACCGCACTTGCTCTGGAGCAGGAGGACAGCACGCCGCCGATCTCTCCGGAGATACTGGCGACAGATACCACCGTTGAAGCACTCTCTAACCTGATGGAAGTGACCGGAGAAACTGCCGGCATCTTCTCCGACGAGGCGGACTTCTTGAAGATCCTTGCCGGACTGTATAACAGCGGCAAGGCGGGAAACTTGCAGCTGCCCTTGCAGGCTTACGACGGTTCCAGCTTTTTTCGGCAGCGTGGCAGCGGTACGGTGTTTTTGAAACGTCCGCTGCTGTCCGTGTGCCTGTATGCACAGCCTGCTCTCTATGAGGAAATTCGCAGCAACAGCGACTTGCAGGGGCGTGGCATGATCGGGCGGCTGTTGTTCTGCGTGCCGGAGGAAATGGCAGGGCATCGTGATGTGCGAAAGTGTGTGAAGATCGACAAGGCGGCAGAGGCGGCATATTGCGACCTTCTGGGCGACTTTCTGGACACGCCCCAGCAGCCGGAGGAAACCATGCCGAAGATACCGTGGACACCAGAGGCGGCGGAGCGTATGCTGGACTATTTGCAGCAGCTGGAAAACTCTATGCAAAGCGGAATGCCCATGGAATCCGCCAAGGACTACGCCAGCAAAGCCGGAGGCGTGGCGAACCGGATCGCCGGCATCTTGCATATGCTCTGGACGAGGGACGCTGCAAGACCTGTCACGCTGGACACCGCAGAAAAAGCCATACAGCTGCACGTCTATTTCTTCGCCCAAAAGCTGGAGGCAATGGAACAGGAGGAAACACGGGAGGAACGGCTGGGGCGGCGTGTCATGGAAAAGTTGTGGGAATTGACAATTGCCCGAGGGTTGGCGTATACCACAGCAAGCCAGCTCCAGCAAAGAACGAAAAAGAGTGCCGGCTTACAATCTGCAAAAGCACTGGAACCGTTTTTGATACAGTTGCAAGAGAGCAACTGCATTGAGATCACAGAAGAAAAACGAGGAAAGCGACTCTTGTATGTGTCTCCGTATTTCCAGAAACCCGCAAAAAAGGGGCTAAGGGACTAAGGACAGGAAAAAGCACCGAAATTGCGTGAAAAAAACATAGGTATACCAAGGGACTAAGGAGGGGCTAAGGTTCTAAAAAGAGGCTAAGAAAACGATGACCTTAGAACCTTAGTCCACCTCAGGTAATGCGTGGGACTATGAAAAAAGCACCGAAATTGCGTGAAAAACTGCGACCTTAGAACCTTAGTCCCTATTTTGGAGGAATCTACATTGACAAAAACAGAATTTTTGCAGACCATGCGGCAGACGAAAGCGAGGACTGCCACGCCTGCTCCGCCAGAAGTAACTCCGCCGCCCGACACCGTCGCTGCAGCTCTCCAGCGTGCCGGCATTCCCACTGATGCCCCATACTATGCCGGAGCGTTTCGGAACGTGGAGCAGGTGCTTTCCGGCAGCAGTCCGATTAAAAAGGGCTTCTGGCAACCGTATTTGCTGAGTCTCTGTGCGCAGTTGCGCCAACTGGAACGAAACGAAAAAAAGCAGGATTCAGACTATCTCAACACTCTAAAGGCGGCACAAGAACAGCTCAGAACCAGCATACACACTGTACAGGCGATTTTATACGCCATACACGGGAAATAAGGCATTTCTACGCAACACCGACCGGAAAGGCAGCACATGACAAACGAACAGCTTGCAGCACTGGCACAAGACCCAGATAATGCCGAACTGGTGCCGGTGCTTTGGGAAAAGGTGAAAAGTCTGCTCTATCAAAAAGCAGGAACCGTATACAACGCACGAAAGAGCCGGTTTCAGCAATGCGGCGTGGAACTATGGGACATTCGGCAAGGCTGCTATATGGCATTTCTGGAGGCATTAAAAGGCTTCCACCCAGGAGCAGGCAACCAGTTCACCAGTTATCTAAATTATCCGTTTCGAAATGTCGTTGCAGAGCTGACACGTAACAGAAGCACAAGGAAAGAACCGCTGAATCTTGCTGGCTCCATTGATGCGCCAATTGTAAATACAAAGCAGGACGACAGCACAACGCTTGCAGAGCTTCTTCCGGATGATACCATAGACCTTGAAACAGACGTTTTGGAACAGATCGAACGCCAAGAAGAAAGCCAATTGATTCATGAAGCAGTCAACCGGCTTCCAGAGCGCTTGCGAGAAGTCATTGAATGGTATTATTTCCAAGGGCTGACACTGGAAGAAATTGCACAGAGAAGAGGTTGCAGTTATCAGAACATAGCCGCACAGAAACGAGATGCTTTGCACAACCTGCGAAGATGCCCCATCTTACAGCAGATTCAGAAAGAATACGAACAGCACTACAGATGGACGGCTGTTCAACGGAGAGAATACCAGCCGGACTATTTTTGGATGGTGCAGCAGTGCCGGGAATATAACATGAAAAGAACCGGTTCCAGGAGCTGCGATGCTCCGTAAAAAAACCGAAGTTTTGAAAACTCGGAAAATAAGAAAGTGCCCGAATAGCTGCTAGAATGCGTTTTAAGCGCTTTTGCTATTCATAAGTATTTTAACTAGTTGAGCAGGCAGAATTTCACAGAAGGCAGCAGGGCGGCTCCTAGGGCATGCATGGAAAAAGTAAGCAGCAAAAAAGAAAAGCAGACGGCAACGTCTGCTCTTGTGGTATGTATCGATGTTGCCGCTTAAAGTCCGAGGGGCAATGCGGAAAGCTGCCGGAGCTTTTCCTGTGCTGCTGCCTGCCCTGCGGCGGTGAACCCCTTGTCAACATTGTTCGCCCGAAAGCGGTAATAGTGCAGTATTTCTTCCCGTGTCTGCTGTGCCACACGGTACTGAACGGAAACAGGAACGTATGCACACACTTTCGGCGGCTGGTCGAATCCCCGCAGTTCTGCCGGAAGCTTCCCGCCATAGGCAAACCAAAAAAATGTTTGCACTGCAACGGCATTCGGAATATAGCAATGATGCGAATAATACACCTTTACGGTACGGGAAAGGAAAATGCGTAGCGTTTCATAGAGCATCTGAAAGCGGTCGTGTCTGTAGCCGAATTCGGACGGCTGAAACGTCTTTGCTGCCTCTGTGTAGCACCAGCAGAACAAAAGCCGCCGCTCCCGGTCTAGCTGGTTCTCTCTGTCCATTTGTAAAATACTTTTCATGTGTAGAAATCCCTCCTTGACATACACCGAAAAACGTGTTATAATCACTATCAAGCATTTTTCAGTGCTTATGGTTTGGCTCTCCCGTGCCTTGGTTGGTGTTGCGGGAGAGTTTTTCTTTTTACGGTCTGACTAGGTCAAACGCTGCTTGCAGCCCTACGGCAAATGCTGCTTTTCTGGCTTTGGCTTCCACATCTGCCAACAGATGAAAGACTTTGTCTTTTTCCTCCTCGTTGCTTTCGCATTCTGCTAGATCAATGATATAGTCATATGCTTCACAAAAAGCGCTTTGCGTCGCTTCTGTTTCCAGTTTTCCACTATTCAGCAACGCCAGGTAAAGGGCTTCTGTTGTTTGGTTCATGGTATCACCTCACTTTCACTGTCTATATTATACACCGTAATCCGTGAATAGTCAATCGGTACATTGCACAAATATTCACGGAAAATAATGTATATTTTGTGCATTGAAATCCGTGCATATTTATGCTATAATGGGTATAATGGAAGAGTAGGCGTAATAAGCCTGCTCCATGAAAAGGAGTGAAAATAATGCCAATTAAGTATGATAAGCTTTTTCAAATGATGCAAAAGCGAGGGCTTACAACATACAAAATCAGAAAAGAAAATATCATTTCTCAGAGTGCATTAACAGCTATTAAAAATGGAAAAAGTGTAACAACAGATACAATTGCAAAGCTTTGCAAAGTGCTTGACTGCCAACCCGGCGACCTGATGGAGTATGTAGACGAGGAGGAGGCGAACACATGAACATCATCAAATACCCGTCAGAAGAAGCCGTTCATGCAGCAATGGCAAAAGATGAGCCAATGCTTGCAGTGATTTCCTTTGATGGAACGACTGCGGTTATGAGTGAAATAGATGAGGCGGTAGAGCACCATATTTTATTGATGAAAGCTGGCTTTTCGGATACGGACATTGACAAGTTCTTCCGCATTGTATTTGATCGAGATGGGGCGGACTGGACTTTTATTTGCCCGCCAAACTACAAGGGCATTCCGTTCAAAGACAAGCGCATTGAGCGATTTTACAAAGATGGTTTTTCTGTTATTTCGGAATTTCTTCACGAGATCGGTTATTTAGTCGGCATCGATATTCCGAAACGCTACCGCCGGCATCTGGATATGCTGGGGGACGGGACAACTCTATAGACCAGCTGGGATGAACAGAACAGAAGCACCTTATTCCTTTTGGAGTAGGGTGTTTTTTTTTCTTGTACGTCCGAGCTTCTGGCATGCAAAGAGGTTTCAAACTGAGGTTTTATAAGGTTTCTGTATGTGACATACAATCTTGAAACGCACAAGCACTCTTACAGCCTCTGTAATGCGTTGTATGGCGTTTTAGCCTGCTCATCGGTAAAATTATCATACAGAATGAAAAGCGGTTCTACAGTGCTTAAAAAAGCTTATAAAATAAGCAGCTGTAGGGGTGGATAGTTTGTAAGCACTAAATCGATGCATGCACCTAAATCAGTTTGAGCGAGGCACAAAACATCTTTCCGAGTTCTTGTGCCACCGGAAAAACAAAAATACACGCCTGCTCTACATCTCTCCGTATTTCCAGAAACCCGCAAAAAAGGGGCTAAGGGACTAAGGACAGGAAAAAGCACCGAAATTGCGTGAAAAAAACATAGGTATACCAAGGGACTAAGGAGGGGCTAAGGTTCTAAAAAGAGGCTAAGAAAACGATGACCTTAGAACCTTAGTCCACCTCAGGTAATGCGTGGGACTATGAAAAAAGCACCGAAATTGCGTGAAAAACTGCGACCTTAGAACCTTAGTCCCTATTTTGGAGATCGGCTCAAAATTGAGCTGGCCAAATTCTTCACTCAATCCAGATTTGGGGGCAGTGATTTATAAGTTGACGGCTGAAAGTTTAGCCGTCAGAACTTCTCCAAGTAGTTAAGCTCACTCCGCAAAATTGCGGAGCCGAAAACCACTGCCCGACAAATTGACGGGTTGTCCTCAACACGCCCCAGCTATAAGGGTGTAACTTTGATGGACACCCTGCAAAGGATAGGAACCAGACTCCGTCCCTCTGTTTCGCAGACCGGAAACAGATTCCGAGCAGGTTTGAATAGGCTCAAAATGTGGTGGGGCATTTCGCCACCCTGAATCAATGGTGTGTCGTGTTTTGCGATGTACCTTGCAGGCGGCATACCCTAACTCGAAGTTAGGGCTTTGAATAAAGCTGCCGTCGTGTTTCACGACCCCATCAATGGTATGACTTAAACTCATGGCATGCCGTTTCAATACTGTTTGAATAAATTGAAATAAAAGGGTACGTGTATGCACGAAATTCAAATGCAATAACGATCGGAAATAAGCTCCGGGCAAACCTGCTCAAAAATGAGCAGCTACTTCCTGACGACCCGTCAAATTGTCGTTTTGCGATTAGTCGTCTCGATAACGAAACGTTATCGACTTTCTTATACAACAGATACGCAAATTGCGGAGTGGACACAATTCTGTGCCAATCTCACGCAAAGAGCAGCAGAACAAAAAAGCCACTTGTACACAGAAATGCACACAGACACCGCCACAAGCCCCGTAGAGCCGCCTTGCATTTCCTCCGGTTCTTTTCCCGAAAGAGCAGGCAGAACGGTTCGTTCGGTCAGCACAGGGCTTTTCTGAAAAGGCTGATTTTGGGTTAGGGTTTGTATATCTCGGCTACCGTTTCGGTACCGGCTGCCGCTTGGTTAGACCATAGAGCCTGCTCCGACTGCACAGCTTTGTGCCGTCGGTCTGCGGGATTTCACCACGCACAAAGCAAGCTGCTCAAAAATGGGCGGGTTCGCCTTTGCGGGATATGCAGCAAGGACACTGCCGATCAGATCGGGGGCACTGCGAGGACACTATGAGGGCACTAAAGGCCGGTTAGGGCACTACAGAGGGCAACAGGTTTCGACAAGCGGAAACGGAAAAAGCATGGAAAATGCGTGCGTTTCAGCGAAATTGAAAAGAGTTGAAAAGGTGTATACCCACGTTCGGGACGTAGGGGCCGCAAGTTCGAATCTTGTCACCTCGACCATAGAATAAGAAAACGTCTTCCATTTTTTGGAAGACGTTTTTTGTTATCTTGCAATCGCCTGGTTCCTATGGTATAATAAGGGAAATAGGATATTTCTGTCAAAAATACAGAAAAGGGGTATGCAGTATGTTTTGTAAAAAATGTGGGAATCCATTGCAGGATGGCAGTCGGTTTTGTCCCAAGTGTGGGGCATCCATGCAAAATGATACCAATCCGTTTGTATCACCTTTCCCGGAGGAAAATGTGGGGACTTCGATGCAGATGCCGCAGGAAATGGCAGTTCCAGAAAAGCGGAGCCGAAAAACTGCTTGGATTGCTGGAATTTCCTGTGCCTGTGTGCTGTTGCTTGCCGCAGCCGGACTGATCTACTTTTTGGTGCTTGCGCCAAAGGATAATGACGCAGATCATTCTGCGAAAAAGAAAGCTGCCATGGAAACCACGGTGACTGAGCTGACGACGGAACGGACAAAGCAAACAAAAGAACAGACAACAGAAAAGAAAAACAAGCAGACGACGACGAAGACCACTGCTGCTACCGAGCCAGCTACAACAGAAGCCCCGCAAAAGAGAACAGGGGATGAGTCGGTCTATGCATCTGTTTTACAGGAAACGCAAATAGAAGCCGATCAAAACTATGATACTAGTTTGCTGTATGACTTGTATTACCTATATGATATCAATCAAGATGGTGTGCGGGAGTTGTTGGTTCACATTGGCACTTGTGAGGCGGATGCTGTTCTTCGCATCTACACCTTGAATGACGCCGGTACGGAAGCTGAACAAGTTGGTGAGATTGACGGCGGACATATGGGATTGAGTGAGAAAAATGGATCGTTGTACAGCATGTATTGCCATATGGGATATCAGGTTGTTCTTAAGGTTGACATGGTGCAAAAACATGGCAGCTGGACCATTCAGACTACAACAGTACTGGAACAGGATAATGTAGTAGAATATACAAACTACGGCACGAGCTTACAGAGTTATCCGCTTTCGGATGCGACGCCGGTCGGCGGCAGCAATACGCAGTCGAAGCTGACACAGGCAGCGCTTCCGGATACGAAAAGGCATTCTGCCAGCACATCGGTACAAAAGGTGAACGATCGGCAGGGACAGCTGAACTGCCACGGTGGTGTGGTGTCAGGCTATACTACGTCCTATGTTTGTGAGGGCGGTGCCTATTCGACTGTCAGAGACAGCCTGGGGGATACCTGGCATGTAACTGCCAAGAATACTTGCACGGCATATGGTGTGCAGTGGTATGAGCTTTGGGACAGCGACGATGGCGATTATTACGGTTGGGTCGATGCGAACTATATTGATTTTTATGAATAACTTCCAATTTTTCAAAAAAATTGAAAAAAGGACTTGACAAACGCTAGAAGATACGGTATACTTGTAAAGCAGTTTGCCTTTACAGCAAGCCGGCAGGAGGCGGAACATGGCAAAAGATTTAAAATTGGTGCTTTTGCTGGATTGTTACGGCACCTTGCTGACGGATCGGCAGCGGCAGATGATCCAGCTTTATTATGATGAGGATTTGTCTCTGGGCGAGATCGCACAGATCATTGGCATTTCCCGTCAGGCTGTGCGGGACAGCGTCAAGCGCAGCGAACAGATTCTATATGACATGGAAGCGCATCTGCATGTTGCAGCACGCATGACCGCATTGCGGGAACAGTATGAAGCAATTGCAGCAGCGCTGCAAACCATTGCCCAAGCGGCAGAGCAGCCGGATTTGGTACGGCAGCAATGTGCAGCAGGGCAGGCGCTCGTACAGGATGGCAAGCAACTGCTCTTCTGGACAGAGGATCTGGAACCGGAAGCAGCAGACTGCATTTCATAAAAAGGAGGCTACAGCATATGGCATTTGAAGGACTTTCTGATAAGCTGAATACCGTCTTTAAGAAGTTGAAGTCCCATGGAAAGTTGACCGAATCGGATGTAAAGGAAGCCATGCGGGAAGTGCGGATGGCATTGCTGGAAGCCGATGTCAGCTATAAAGTGGTAAAGGACTTTGTGGCAAATGTATCCCAGCGTGCTGTGGGAGAGGAAGTGCTCAGCAGTTTAACGCCTGCCCAGCAGGTGATTAAGATTGTACATGAAGAATTGTGCAAGCTGATGGGCGAGGAAAATGCAAGAATTCAGTTTCCGTCCAAGCCGCCCTGCGTTATGATGATGTGTGGGCTGCAAGGTTCTGGTAAAACCACGCATGCAGCAAAACTGGCAAAGTATCTGAAAAAACAAGGGCACTATCCACTGTTGGTTGCCTGTGACGTCTATCGTCCGGCCGCAATCAATCAGTTGCAGGTGGTCGGTGAGCGTGCCGGTGTGAAGGTGTTCGAAATGGGACAGATTGCACCGCAGATTATTGCAAAGGAAGCGCTCAAGTTTGCCAAGGATCACGGCAATGATGTCGTCATTCTGGATACTGCCGGACGGCTTCATATTGATGAAGCATTGATGGATGAACTGAAAGACTTGAAGGAACTGACTCACCCCAATGAGATTATGCTGGTAGTCGATGCGATGACGGGACAGGATGCCGTCAATGTCGCAAAAGCATTTGATGATGCAATTGGAATTGACAGTGTCTTGATGTCAAAGTTGGATTCCGATACCAGAGGCGGTGCGGCACTTTCCGTACTGGCAGTAACTGGAAAACCGATTAAGTTCGTCGGTATGGGCGAAAAGCTGGATGAGTTTGAACAGTTCCACCCGGAACGAATGGCATCCCGAATTCTGGGAATGGGTGATGTGCTGACGCTGATTGAAAAGGCGGAAAGTACTGTCAATCAAAAGGATGCAGAAAAGCTGGCCAAGAAGCTGGAAAGCAATCAATTCGATATGAATGATCTGCTCGATCAGCTGGCACAGATTAAAAAGATGGGTTCCTTAAAATCCATTATTGGTATGCTGCCAGGTGTTGGCGATAAGCTGAAGGATATCGATCTGGATGATAAGCAGTTCGTGCGCATTGAAGCAATGATTACTTCCATGACACCAAAAGAACGTGCAAAGCCGTCGATTATCAATCCTTCCCGTAAGCGAAGAATTGCTGCCGGAAGCGGCACCAAAGTGGAAGATGTGAACCGGCTGCTCAAGCAGTTTGATCAGATGCAGAAAATGATGAAACAGTTTGGCGGTGGAAAAGGCAAAAAAGGCCGTATGGGTCGTATGGCAAGAAAACAGCTTGCCGGCATGAGCATGGAAGAGCTTTCCAAGATGATGCCAAAGAAATAAGCGTTTTGTGCAAGTAATTGCATGGAATAGATAGGAAGTTGTGCTGCAAAGGCAGCGCTGCTCCAGTTTATGCAACGGAGGTGAAAGAACATGGCAGTAAAGATCAGACTGAGAAGAATGGGTGCAAAGAAGGCTCCGTTCTATCGTATTGTTGTTGCGGACGGCAGATATCCGAGAGATGGCCGTTTCATCGAGGAGATTGGTTACTTTGATCCGACAAAGGAACCGTCTGTTGTAACCGTAGATAAGGAAAAGGCACAGAAGTGGATCGCAAATGGTGCACAGCCGACTGATACGGTAAAAAGCATTCTGAAAAAAGAGGGCGTGCTCTAAGTAGCCGCACTGGCGCAGGACGAGGCTTGTTCCGCATGGAACCCGTCTCGATTCCAATGCCGGGTCCTTTTGAGGAGGAAAACAGATGGAAGCTTTATTGAAGACAATCGTTTCTGGTTTGGTAGAAGATCCCGCTTCTATTACCGTTACCGTGGATGAACCCAATGAGGAGGACGTAATCGTCTATCATCTGCATGTTGCGGCAGAGGATATGGGAAGAGTCATCGGCAAGCAGGGCAGAATTGCAAAGGCCATTCGTACCATTATGCGTGCTGCTGCGATTCGAAGCAATCAGAAGGTTGCAGTAGAAATCGATTAGGAATCAGTTTCATGGGCATTTCGGTGCAATAGGATTGGATGAAATAAAGATGCTCGAATAAACCTGATTTTTAATAGGAGCTCGTTTTTGCAGCTGCATTGCACCAGCCGTAAAGCGAGTTTTCCCTGTAATAGATAGAGAGAACATACAGGAAATGGTGTCAAAATGGTTGCTGCCCCTTTCAGCAAACCGAGCACACCATAGAAGACAGGCGGACGATAGAGCCTGTTCTCATCAAACAGTTGTTTTCATTGGCGACTTGTTTTTGTGGGGACATGCTTGCATGGTTCGCCTGTTTTCTATAAGAGGAGGAGTTGCAGTCTGATGGAAAAACAATATCTGGAGATTGGAAAAATTGTCAACATACATGGTTTGCGTGGCGATGTGAAGGTCATGCCTTGGTGCGATGATCCGGCTTTTTTGTGTGAGTTTGAGCAGCTCTATTTGGGAAAAGACCATCAGCCCGTGCAAATTGCAGCAGCCCGTGTGATGAAGCAGATGGTCATTCTGCGGCTGGAAGGTGTTACCACACCAGAACAGGCGGAACGCCTGCGGGGGCAGATTTTATATATGCATCGGGACGATGTGGAACTGGAGGAAGGCGTTTACTTCATTCAGGATTTGATTGGGCTTTCGGTGCTGGATGCGGATTCCGGGGAAGTGTACGGAGAACTGACCGATGTTCTGCAAACGGGAGCCAATGATGTGTATGAAGTTACCGGTACCGAGCGAACCATTCTGATTCCTGCCATTCCGGATGTGATTATAGAAACCAATCTGGAAGCAGGAACCATGCGGATCCGTCCGTTGGAGGGCTTGCTGGATGCGAATTAACATAGCAACTTTATTCCCGGAACTCTGTGAAGCAGTGCTTTCGGAAAGCATCATCGGCCGTGCACGGAAGCAGGGGCATTTGGAAGTAACTTGCTGGAACATTCGGGATTATACGCTGGATAAGCATCGCCGAGTAGACGATATTCCATATGGCGGCGGACGTGGCATGGTCATGCAGGCGGATCCGATCTATCGGTGCTACGAGGCTGTCTGTACGCAAATCGGCACCAAACCGCATAGTATATATATGTCCCCGAAGGGGACGGTGCTGACGCAGCAAAAGGCACTGGAACTTTCTCAGAAATCCGATCTTTTTTTGCTTTGCGGGCATTATGAGGGTATCGATCAGCGAATTTTGGACACCATGATAGATGAGGAGATCTCCATCGGCGATTATGTTCTGACCGGCGGAGAACTTCCGGCGCTGGTTTTGACGGATGCCGTTGCACGGATGTGCCCCGGTGTTTTGCCGGATGCCGTTTGCTTTGAAGAGGAGAGTCACTTTCATGGGCTGCTGGAGTACCCGCAGTATACCCGCCCAGAGGTTTGGCATGATTTAGCCGTCCCGCCGGTGTTGTTGTCCGGGCATCATAAAAACATTGCAGATTGGCGTTTTTCACAAAGCCTTCAAGTCACAAAGGAACAGCGCCCTGATCTATATGCTGCCTATTTGGATAAAGAATAGCAAAATGTTTTGGTAACCTTTAACAAAATGTTTTGTTGAAAATTGTGTGACATGATAAGCATAAAATTTGTTGTGAATATCCACAAACAACAGCTGAATATTTTTGCCGGAATGGGTCAACTGGTAGAAAATTCTTGAAAACCGGTCATTTTTAGCATTTTGCACGTTGACGATTTTGCAAAAAGCTTGTATAATATGGGTTGGTAAGAGAAAATGGCGATCCACTATAAGAACAACTTTTAATGATGGGAGAGTTTTGTATGTACGTAAAAGATGTCGTAGTTCAGAATCAGGTTGGTCTGCACGCAAGACCGGCCACCTTCTTTATTCAGAAAGCAAATGAGTTCAAAGCTTCTATTTGGATTGAAAAGGAAGAACGCCGAGTAAATGCAAAGAGCCTGCTGGGTATTCTGTCTTTGGGAATCGTTGGCGGCACACAGATTAAGATTATTGCCGATGGTTCTGACGAACAGGTTGCAGTCAATGCACTGGTTGATCTGGTAGAAAGCGGCTTCAGCGACGAAAACAGATAACAAGAAAAGAAATGAAAAATGCCTCACAGCGGTGCAGCGTGCACGTGCTATGAGGCTATTTTTTATTTTAGCGGCGTTTCAGATTCCGCACCGGCACCGCCGTAACGGTACATGTTTTCGCAGAAAATGGCATATCCACAGGTGGGATCATCTACAAATACATGCGTCACAGCCCCAATGAGTTTGCCATTTTGCAGAATGGGGCTGCCGCTCATGCCCTGCACAATGCCGCCGGTTTCCCGCAGCAGTTCAGGATCGGTTACCCGAATCACCATGTTCTGGGTGCCGGAATCCTGCAAGTTGATTTCCTCGATGGAGATGCTGTAGCGTTTGGGTTGCGTGCCGGATAAGGTGCAGAGAATTTCTGCCGCTCCGGTTTCAATTTCCTGCTTGAATCCCATGGGGACTGCTTCTGTTTGCGAGGGGCAGTCCCCGGAAAGCGTACCAAAAATGCCGCAGCTGTTGTTGCAGAGCAGGGTGCCCAGCGCCGGCGCATTGGAAAAAGTTCCTTGCAGCATGCCCGGTGTGCCTTCTTTGCCTTTTATAATGTGTTCAATTTGTACGGGACTGGCTTCTCCGCTGGAAAGCGGCATCAATTCACCGGTGTCACTGTCACAAATGGGGTGGCCCAATCCGCCGAATGCATTGGTTTCCGGATTGTAGAAGGTGAGTGTTCCGATTCCGGCTGTGCTGTCTCGCACCCAGATGCCTGCGGTGTAGGAGCCGTCTGCCGCAGAAGCAACCGGTTGCAGTGTGGTGGTGTAAGGGGTGTTGTTGCGGGTATAGGCAATGGTCAGCGCCTGCCCATTGGACTGCAAAATTTGTTCCCGCAGCGCTTGATTGCTGGAGATGGCAGTGCCGTTGACACTGTGCAGAATATCGCCTTCCTGCAAGCCGGCATCAGCCGCCGGGCAGCAAACACCGGTTTCCGTCTGCACACCGCTTTCCTTTACAATCATGACGCCATCCATCAGCATTTTGATGCCGAATGGCTGACCGCATGGAACCAGCATGGGGGTGCGGATGGATTCGACTTCTACCTCTTTGATGGGGATGAAGCCGAATAGATTCAGAGAGACTGTCTGCGCTTCGTTTCCTGTTTCAGAAAAAAGTGTTTGTGCGGCAGTTGGCTGTTCCTGCGCTGCAATGTGCAGGGCGGTGGAAACCTGTAAGGATTGCTGTTCGCCGACATAGTAATGATCGGGCAGTTCCCGGGCATAATATCCGACAGCAGCATAAAGTTGAATGACCGCAGCAGCTAGGATTGCGGCAGTGCGTTGTATCCATTTTCGCATGATTGGTGGAACCTTCTTTCTCATTGATGGAGTATGGTATTACTATTGGCGAAAGAAACGGTGTTTATGAAAGCAAAATTTCAGAAATTTTATTGGTTGTGCCTATGCCCATTTGGAATGCAAAATTCGTCAGCGCAGCAAATTTTTAACGAATATCCTGGAATGGGCAGAAATCTTGCAGGCAGCTTGTGATATATAGATATTCAATGAATAAAAAAAGTTACAAGAAGTTGCCGTTTCGGTAAATTCTTTCTTCAATATTGATACAAATGGTCAATTTTCAAATATAACTATGAATAATTCTTTTTATTGTTTCTTGTTGTTTCTGTAAATGATCGAGAAACCACAAAATGTTGTGCCTGATCTTGTAAAAAAGCACAAATTTCATGGAGCAAACAGCTGGATGGGCAGAATGCGAAAAAAGCTTAATCTTTTTCCTGAGATTCGACAAATTTCGACAAAGATCGTGTATCTATCCTATTGCGTGATGACAAACAGTATGTTAAAATAAATTTATACAAAAGATAAGGAGGTTCAACATGGACAACAAAATTAAAGTTCTGATTGGAGATGACAGCGCAGAATATGGAATTGCCTGCGCCAGTGCACTTCGATCAATGGGGCTTTATGTCATCACAAGACGGAAGGATGGGAAAGCATTGCTGGATGCAATCCGCAATGACGCACCGGACGTTGTCGTTATGGATGCCATTTTGCCCCACATGGATGCCATAGAACTCATGAAGAAGGTTCAGACATCCGACTGTAAGCAGCCTGCCTTTATCGTTACATCCGCCTACGATAACTCCTTCATAGAGAGACAAGTAATGGAGAACGGCGCATCGTATTTTATGTTAAAACCTTTTGACATCGATATGATGGGACAGCGGATTTTGCGATTGGTGGACGGAGAGCCGAAGGGAACCGAACAACCCGGCAAGGAAAACTTAGAGGTCGTTGTCACCGAGATCATTCATCAGCTTGGTGTACCGGCACATATCAAAGGATATCATTACCTGCGAGCTGCTATTCTGGCTTCAATTGATAACCAGGAACTTTTGGAGAGCGTCACCAAGATGCTGTATCCGGAAGTGGCACGGCAGTTTGATACCACCGCATCCCGTGTCGAGCGTGCCATTCGGCATGCAATTGAAATTGCATGGGATCGTGGGAACCTAGATACCCTGAATTCATTCTTTGGATATACGGTGAATACCTGCAAGGGGAAGCCGACCAATTCCGAATTCATTGCGTTGATTACCGATAAGCTGCGCCTGCAATATCGCAGCAACAGCAGCAAACGGCGGCACGCATAAACTAGGGGATGTTTACACAGCGGATTTATCTCTGCTGGAACCATTTTCTCAGACTTGCATAAAATGCGGTTGTATGCTATAATATAGAAACCAGCTGCTATGCAGGAATGCATGAAAATGGACTTGGCAGATCGATTTGCAGTTTGCAATCAAATAGGAGGAATCGGTATGTGTTTTCAGAAAAAAGACCCGTCACAATTTCAGGGCAATCCCTTTACAATGATTGGCAATCAATGGTACCTGCTGACCGCAGGAACTCCAGAGCATTATAATACCATGACCGCCTCTTGGGGCGCAATGGGTGTCATTTGGGGCGCACCCTCTTTTCAGTGTGTGGTGCGAACCAATCGTTATACGTATCAATTTATGGAGGAACAGGAATTGTTTTCCATTTGTTTCTTCCCGGAAAGCAAGAAACCTGCCTTACAGTTTTGTGGAAGTCATTCCGGCAGAGACTGCGACAAAGCAGCGGAAACCGGCTTGACACCCATCGAACTGGACGGAACAACAGCATTTGAAGAAGCAGAACTTGTTTTCATTTGCAAAAAGCGGTATGCATGCATGATGGAACAGGATGCTTTTACGGATCCGGCTGTCTATTCCCGTTGGTATGAAAAGGATCCCATGCATAAACAATATGTGGGAGAAATCCTTGCAGTTTATGAAAAAACAGAAAAAAAGGATGCAGAATAAGCGGCATAGATGCCGTGTACGCTGGATTCGTTTTGCTGCTGCTGGACAAAAAGAATGGTTCGGCAGCAGCTTTTTGTATATATGCATAAAAATCGGATAATTATACTATAACATTGCATAATATCAGGCAAAAATGACAAATAAAAAAATATTTTTGCATAGTTATGCAAACCCTCTTGACATTTCCAAAATTCCGTGTATAATTATGGATAGAGTGCAAGTTGATGCTCGCCGGATTGAATGGAAGATCCGGATTTACATTGCAATATGGAGGACGTTTATTATGGCAAAAGAAATTAAAAAAGTTGTACTGGCATATTCCGGCGGCTTGGATACTTCTATTATTATTCCGTGGCTGAAGGAAAATTATAATAATTGTGAAGTCATCGCAGTTTCTGCTGACGTTGGACAGGGAACCGAGCTGGATGGTCTGGAAGAAAAGGCAATTAAGACCGGTGCTTCCAAGCTGATCGTTCTGGATCTGAAGAAAACTTTTGTAGAAGATTATATCTTCCCGACTGTACAGGCTGGTGCTGTTTATGAAAACCGTTACCTGCTGGGTACTTCTTTTGCACGTCCGATCATCGGAAAAGAACTCGCAAGAATTGCGCTGGAAGAGGGCGCAGATGCAATTTGCCATGGCGCAACCGGTAAGGGCAACGACCAGGTTCGGTTTGAGCTGGCCATTAAGGCATATGCACCGGATATGAAGATCATTGCTCCTTGGAGAGAATGGAGCATCAAAAGCCGGGATGAGGAAATTGATTATGCAGAAGCACACAATATTCCGCTGAAGATTAACCGGGAAACCAACTACTCCAAGGATAAGAACCTGTGGCACCTGTCTCACGAAGGTCTGGATCTGGAAGATCCGGCAAATGAGCCGCAGTATGAAAAGGAAGGCTTCCTGGAACTGGGCGTTTCTCCGCTGCAAGCTCCGGATCAGCCGACTTATGTAACCATTCACTTTGAAAAGGGTATCCCGACTGCAATCGATGGCAAAGAACTGGGTGCTGTGGAATTGGTAGAAACCCTGAACAAGCTGGGCGGCGAAAACGGAATTGGTCTGGCTGACCTGGTAGAAAACCGTCTGGTTGGTATGAAGTCCAGAGGCGTTTATGAAACACCGGGTGGTGCAATTTTGTACCATGCACATGATGTTCTGGAAACCATTACACTGGATAAGGAAACGGCAAGAGTGAAGCAGTATCTGAGCATTAAGTTTGCAGATATCGTTTACAATGGTCAGTGGTATACACCGCTGCGGGAAGCTCTGACTGCTTTCGTAGATGAAACCCAGAAGACTGTTACTGGTGATGTAAAGCTGAAGCTGTATAAGGGCAATATCATCAATGCTGGTGTTACTTCTCCGTACACCCTGTATGATGAAGAAGTTGCAACCTTTGATGCAGAAGATGTTTACAACCAGAAGGATGCAGAAGGCTTCATCAATCTGTTCGGTCTGCCGATTCATGTAAAGGCTAAGCTGGAACAGAAGCGTGGCAAGTAAGAACAAGTATGATTTGCGTATCCGGAGTCGTCTGCGGCTCCGGCATGCGATTTTTTAATTAGAAACCATGCAGAATCAGGCGGCGCTTTTGCCGCCTTTTTTTCTCAATCTGCATGGCTGCGGTGTGATTGACAAGAGAAGGGAGCTTAACAATGGCAAAAATGTGGGCGGGCAGATTCTCCAAGGAAATTGATGAGACGGTCAATGCGTTCAATTCCTCCATTGCATTTGATGCAAGAATGTATCGGCAGGATATTCAGGGCAGCATTGCACATGCCACCATGCTGGGAGACTGCGGCATTATTACCAAAGAAGACAGCAGCACCATCATCAAAGGCTTGAAGGAGATTCTTGCCGATCTGGAAAGCGGTGCGCTGGAACTGGATCCGACAGCAGAAGATATCCATATGTTTATCGAAGCAGAGCTGACCAAGCGCTATGGCGCAGTCGGCAAACGGCTGCATACCTCTCGTTCCAGAAACGATCAGGTTGCATTGGATTTGAGATTATATCTGCGGGATGAAATTGCAGAAATTCGTACCCTGGTACATCGTCTGGCAGTGGTATTGGTGCAGCTGGCGGAACAGCATACCGAAACAGTTATGCCGGGTTATACGCATTTACAGCGTGCACAGCCGGTTACATTTGCCCATCATTTGATGGCATATGTGCAGATGCTGCTGCGGGATCTGGGCAGACTGGACGACACCAACAAACGTATGAATGTATGCCCTCTGGGCAGCGGTGCGCTGGCAGGCACAACTTACCCCATCAACCGGGAACAGACTGCTGCGCTGCTGGGCTTTGATGCACCGATGGCAAACAGCTTAGACGGCGTTTCTGACCGGGATTACTGCATCGAACTGGCAAATGCCATTTCGATCATTATGATGCATCTGTCTCGCTTTTCCGAGGAAATCATTCTCTGGTGTTCTTGGGAATTCAAGTTCATTGAACTGGATGATGCCTATGCAACCGGCTCCTCCATTATGCCGCAGAAGAAGAATCCGGATATTACGGAGCTGATTCGTGGAAAGACAGCACGGGTTTATGGGGACTTGAACACCTTGCTGACCATGATGAAGGGCCTGCCGCTTGCGTATAACAAGGATATGCAGGAGGATAAGGAAGCCATCTTTGATGCAGTGGATACCGTAAAGCTGTGTATTGGCACTTGCATTCCGATGGTGGAAACCATGCGGGTTTGCACGGAAAATATGCGGGCTGCTGCGGCAAAGGGCTTTATCAATGCAACAGACTGTGCCGATTATCTGGTTAAGAAGGGCATGCCGTTCCGGGATGCGTATAAGATTTCCGGTACCTTGGTGGCACGCTGCATCCAGGAAGGCAAAACATTGGAAACGCTGCCGCTGGAAAGCTTCCAGGAGCTGTCTCCGCTGTTTACTGAGGATGTTTATACGGCAATTAGTCTGGAAACCTGTGTCAAGGGCAGAATTTCACAGGGCGGACCTTCTCCGGAAGCCGTTGCAAAACAAATTGCAGCAGCGAAAGTGCTGCTTGGCATAGAAGCCGTATGAAAAAACGGCAATTGAAATTTATTGTGGCACTTTGTGTGCTGGCGGTACTGATTTGGATTCTGGGCGAGGTTACGATTGGTTTTTGCCTGGAACGCGGCATGACCCTGTCTCGGATTTGGGCTGTGTTGGTCGTGGTTGGTACCTGTACGTTCAGTGTGTGGAAGTGTCCAAGAGAATAATGGGAGGGCTGCTGGATGGCAGTGCATGTATTTATTGATGGACAAGAAGGAACAACCGGTCTGCGGATTTTAGAGCGTTTTGCAAACCGAACCGATATTGAACTGATGCAGATTGATCCGGAAAAGCGGAAGGATCCGCAGGAACGGAAAAAATACATCAATCAAAGTGATATTACCTTTCTCTGCCTGCCGGACGCAGCAGCAAGAGAAGCGGTGTCTCTGGTGGAAAATCCAGATGTGAAAATCATCGATGCTTCTACCGCACATCGTACCAATCCGGATTGGGCGTATGGTTTTCCGGAGCTGTCCGCAGCGCATCGGGAAAAGATCCGCACTTCTAAGCGAGTTGCGGTACCGGGCTGCTATGCCAGTGGATTTGCTTCCCTGGTCTATCCGATGGTGCAGTCTGGTCTGCTGCCGGCAGATTATCCGGTGCAGTGCTTTGCGATGTCCGGTTACAGCGGCGGCGGCAAAAAAATGATTGCAGAGATGGAATCGCCGGATCGTGCACCGGAATTGTTCAGCCCACGGTTTTATGGACTGGCCAATACCCATAAGCATTTGCCGGAGATGCAAAAAATTTCTGGCTTGACCAGAAAGCCAATGTTTACCCCGATTGTAGATGACTTCTTCAACGGAATGGTAGTTTGTGTGCCGATTCAGGCGCAGATTGCCGGACGTTCTTACACGCTGGAGCAGGTGCATGCTATGTTTGCACAGCACTATGCAGATGCCCACTTTGTTTCGGTACAGCCGCTCTTGGAACAGAGCCAGATGGCTGCCTTTAAGTTGAGCTGCAATGATTTGCGGGATACCAACCGGATGGAACTGTTTGTGTTTGGAGACGATCAGCAAATTCTGCTTTGCTCCCGTTTGGATAACCTGGGAAAAGGTGCATCGGGCGCAGCCGTGCAGTGTATGAATCTGATGCTGGGGCTGGATGAAGCCACTGGTTTGGAATAGGAGAAATGAAAAATGAAAAAAATTGCAATTGAAGGATTTTCATTTTGTGAGGGCGGCGTTTGTGCTGCAAAAGGGTTTCAGGCAAACGGCATTCACTGCGGTCTGGCAAAGAAAGCGCTGACCGCTCCGGTGGAAGATGCAGCAGAACAGCCGAAAACCCTGAAAAAGGATCTGGCTCTGATTCTGGCAGATACACGCTGTACGGCAGCTGCCATGTATACCACCAATAAGGTGAAGGGTGCGCCGCTTACGGTTACTAAGGAGCACCTGAAAAACGGAATGGCACAGGCTATTATCGTCAATTCTGTCAACGCCAATACCTGCAATGCAGACGGTGCAGAAAAGGCACAGGAAATGTGCCGGTTGGCTGCAAAGGAACTAGGGCTGCCGGAGGAGGATGTGCTGGTAGCTTCTACTGGTGTCATTGGACAGCCGCTTCCCATAGAACCGATTGCAGACGGTATTCCGGCGCTTTGCAAGGGACTTTCTGCAACGGGCAACACCGCAGCGGTTGAAGCCATTATGACCACGGATACGATGCCGAAGGAAGTGGCGGTAGAATTCCAGCTGGGCGGTACCACCTGCAAGCTGGGCGGTATGCTCAAGGGCAGCGGAATGATTCATCCCAACATGGCAACGACCTTGACTTTCCTGACCACAGATGCTGCGGTTAGCCAGGAGCTGTTGCAGCGTGCACTGCGGGATGTGGTACGGGTGACGCTGAACCGTGTCAGTGTAGACGGCGATACCTCCACCAATGACATGGTTGTGGTGTTGGCAAACGGTGCTGCTGGAAATCCTTGCCTGAACAAGGAAAATGAAGCGTTTGAAACGCTGAAAAATGCGTTGTATGCAGTTTTGATGAATCTGGCTCGGATGATGGCACGGGACGGCGAAGGTGCCACCAAGCTGATTACCTGTGTGTGCAGCGGTGCAGATCAGGAGGAAACGGCTGCTTGCATCGCCAAGTCCGTTATTACCTCCAGCCTGTTTAAGGCAGCAATGTTTGGCGAAGATGCAAACTGGGGACGGATTCTGTGTGCCATTGGCTATGCGGATGCTTCTTTCCCGATGGATGCTGTTTCGGTCGATCTGGCTTCTGAGTTCGGACGCATTCATGTTTGCGAAAACGGAGCAGGCGTAGACTTCTCCGAGGAAACTGCCAAGAAGGTGCTGGCAGCAGAGGAGATTCAGGTTCTCATTTCCATTGGCGACGGCGAAGGAAAAGCAATTGCCTGGGGCTGCGATCTGACTTATAACTATGTAAAAATCAACGGGGATTACCGCTCCTAATGGGGAAAGGATGCAAAGGAAAATGGAACCAATTTCCAATCAGATACGGGCACAAGTGCTGGTAGATGCACTGCCCTATATTCAAAAATATAACGATAAAATTGTCGTCGTAAAGTACGGCGGAAATGCTATGACCAACGAAAAACTGAAGCAGGCGGTTATGAATGATATTGTCCTGCTGTCTCTGGTTGGCGTAAAAGTGGTGCTGGTACACGGCGGCGGCCCGGAGATCAGCGAAATGTTGAAGAAGCTGCAAATTGAAAGCCGCTTCATCGGCGGACTGCGCTATACCGATCAGGACACCGTAGATGTTGTCAAGATGGTACTGGCAGGAAAGGTCAACAAGGAACTGGTCAATCTGCTCAGCCGCAGCAAGGGAAATGCAGTTGGACTGTGCGGTATTGATGGGGATATGCTGCGTGCAGAACGCAAAGTCGGCCCCAATGGGGAAGATCTGGGCTTTGTCGGAGACATTGTCAAGGTCAATGAAAAGCCAATTCTGGACGCACTTGCTGATGGATACATTCCGGTTATTGCAACGGTTGCTTCGGATGAATTCGGACAGACCTATAACATCAATGCGGATACCGCTGCCGCTCGGATTGCAGCACAGCTGAAGGCAGAAAACTTGATTTTGATGACGGATATTGCCGGATTGCTGCGGGATAAGGACGATCCTTCTACCTTGATTCCGTATGTCAATGTCAGCGAAGTGCCGTTCCTCAAACGAAAGGGAATTATTTCCGGCGGCATGATTCCGAAAATTGAATGCTGCGTGGAAGCGGTTCGAAGAGGCGTGAAGAAAACCGCCATCATTGACGGACGCATTCCGCATTCCATTTTAATTGAAACACTGTCCAATGAGGGCATTGGTACACAATTCCGGTAAGAAAAGGAGGAGTCCACGTTGACCACACAAGAACAACTCAATCAATCGGTAATGGGAACCTATGGACGGTTTCCGGTTACTTTGGAACAGGGCGCTGGAGAAGCCTGCCAGGGCGAAGACGGAACTAAGTATATTGACTTCGGCAGCGGCATTGGCACCAATTCACTGGGATACTGCAACCCGGCTTGGGTAGAGGCTGTCTGCAAGCAGGCTCGTACCTTGCAGCATACGTCTAACCTGTATTATACCAAGGTACAGGCAGAATTTGCACAGAAGCTCTGTCAGGTCACTGGCTACAGCAAAGTGTTTTTCTGCAACAGC
>ENA-UOJL01000218-UOJL01000218.1-human-gut-metagenome-genome-assembly--contig:-P47-NODE-218-length-92803-cov-27.157082_pt1 | contig 92803 bp, 96 predicted proteins | sample MGYA00242347_ERZ723894 | MGnify/ENA metagenome assembly ERZ723894
TCCATTCGCGGAACAGGTGTTATCTTAGCACGTGGGTCAGCGTTTGTCAACAGTTAATTTTACTTTTTTTGACATTTTTCTTGTCTGCTCCTTTACAGGCAGCTCAAGAATTCAGTATTTTCAACGGTTTGCGGGCATTCTGTCAAGAACAGAATGCCCGCATTTTTCCGTATTCATTCATTTATGCCGCATTTTGGCCGATCAAAGCGTCATAACGCATCAACAGAAGCGCGACCTGCGCGCGGCTGACGGCCTGCGTCGGATACCAGACGCACTCTTTTTCAGTGATGAGCCCGTTGTTCCACGCCCAGGTCACGGCATCCCTGCCGCTCTCCGATACTTTGGGCGCATAGGGGTAGTCGTCGAGCGTGCCGGTGACTGTGGGCTCACCCGCAAGACGGTAGAGCACGATGATCGCCTGCTCGCAGGACAAAAAGCCGCTGGGGTCAAACGCCCCGCCGTTGCCGCCCATGAGGCCCTTGCCGACCATCCACTTGACATATTCATAATACCACTCATCGCCTGTGAGGTCGCTGAACTCTGCATCCTCCTCCGTCGGCGTGCCGCCGGCAAAACGGTACATGATGACAGCGAACTGCGATCTCTCCACGCCATATTCCGGCTGGAAGAGATGCTGCGTGTCGTCGCCGCTCATCACGCCGGTGGAGACAACATAGTTGACCGCGTCGGCGTACCACGCGTCGGGTGCGACATCGGTATAGGTGTAAGTCGTCTGCGGGCCGTCCGCCGTGACGGTGATGTCGACACCGCCGCTTTCATTGGCGGTCATCGTGCCAAGCTCTGTGCGCACGTCGTTTCCGGTCGTGTTCGTATTGTCGAACGTGTCCGTCTGCGTGCTCTGCGTTCCATCCTGTTTATTGTCCTGCGATGTATCCTTATTCCCGCAGCCCCGCACCACCAGCATGATCACAAGCACCAGCACGACGAGGATGGGGATGAGCAATTTTTTCTGCATGAGCTCCTCCTGTTCTGACGAACATTTTGATTCTGTAAAACATATTATTATATGTTAGCATACCACCGGAAGCGTTGCAAGGCTTTTCCCCATTGTTCACAAAACGTGCACATTCTATCGCGCTCACCTCTTCCTGCCCACGGCATAGAATGAAGCGCAGGAGTTTTCCTGCCCCGAGCTTAAAAGGAGGGTTTTTTCGATGAATCGTTTTCAGAATTCGTGCGGCTGTGCAGACCGCTGCCCGCCGCCCTGCCCCGCGCCGTTTCCTCCGCCGCCGTTCCCGCCTCAGTATGTGCTGGGCCCGACGGGGCCGCAGGGCGTGCAGGGCATTCAGGGTGTTCCCGGCCCGATCGGGCCGACGGGGCCGCAGGGTGTACAGGGTCTTCAAGGCGTCCCCGGTGCGCCGGGCGCCATCGGGCCTACCGGACCTCAAGGTCAGACGGGCGCCACAGGCGCCGCAGGCCCGCAGGGACCGCAGGGCATTCAAGGCGTAGCCGGAGCCGCCGGCGCGGTTGGCGCAACCGGACCGACAGGTCCCATCGGCCCACAGGGTATTGCGGGTGCAGCAGGCGCAGTCGGTCCTACCGGCGCAACGGGTCCTACCGGTCCGACCGGTCCCACAGGTCCTACGGGTCCGACTGGACCGAGCGATACGCGCGTGGCGGCAGCTGTTGCCGATGCGACAAGCGTAGAGGACGTCGTCGAGCAGTTCAACGCGCTGCTGGCAAATCTCCGCGCAGCGGGTCTCCTCTCGACCTGAGCAATAAGCGGTGCGGCGCAAGCCGCGCCGCAATACATATATAAAAGGAGGGAATCGCCATTTCCTATCGCGTCTGCGTTTACGCCATCTGCAAAAACGAGTCGCAGTTTGTCGAGCGATTCATGGACTCGATGTCCGAGGCGGACGACATCTGCGTGCTCGACACGGGGTCAACGGACGATACGGTCGAAAAACTCAGAGCCCGCGGCGCGCACGTCGAGCAGAAGATCATCGCGCCGTGGCGCTTCGATGTCGCGCGCAGCGAATCGCTGAAGCTCATCCCAAAGAACGCCGATATCTGCTGCTGCATCGACCTCGACGAGCAGTTCCGGTCCGGCTGGCGCGAAAAGCTTGAGCGCGCGTGGCAGCCGGACACAACACGCGCCCGCTACCGCTACACGTGGAGCTTTCTGCCCGATGGGCGCGAGGGCTGCGTCTTCTGGACGGATAAAATTCATAAAAACGGCTGCTACCGCTGGGTGAATCCGGTGCACGAGGTGCTGCAATACACGGGCGTCGGCGGCGAGCGCTTTGTCGACGCCGAGGGCGTGCAGCTCGACCACCACCCCGACCCGAGCAAATCGCGCGGGCAGTATCTTCCACTTTTAGAGCTCGCCGTGCGGGAGGACCCACAAAACGACCGCAACCGCCACTACTTAGGCCGCGAGTACATGTTCCGCGGCGATTGGGCGCGGGCGGTCTCGACCCTGAAAGCGCACCTCGCGATGCCGCAGGCCGTGTGGCGCGACGAACGCTGCGCCTCGATGCGCTACATCGCGCGCTGTCTGCGGCATTTGGGGCGCGAGGACGAGGCCGCGCTCTGGCTGCACCGCGCCATCGCGGAAGCGCCGTACCTTCGCGAGCCGTATCTGGAGTTCGCCGACCTGCTTTATCAGCAAAAGGACTGGTGCGGCGTCATTTTTATGGTAAACCGTGCGCTCACGATCATCGAACGGCCGCGCACCTATATCTGCGAGCCGTTCGCGTGGGGCAGCTTTCCCTATGATCTTCTGAGCATCGCGTACTTTCACCTTTCGCAGTCGGAAAGCGCACTGAAAAACGCGGAAAAAGCACTTGCGCTTGCACCGAGCGACGCGCGCTTGCAGGAAAACTGCGCACTGCTCAGGGCGAAAATTCAGAAAGAAAGCCGCATTTGATGGCTTTCTTCGGTTTTCAGTTGCTTTTTCTGCCGCCGTATGATAGTTTATTAGAGATTACAAACCGAGGGGGCGCGGCAATGGAGCTGTGCGAACACTACTTACATTATATGAGCGCGCTGTGCGAGGGCACAATGCCCGCGCCGCCGGAGCTTGCGCTCACCGCCGATACCACCAAGGAGCGCGCCGCGCAGCTGCAAAGCGCGCTGAAAGATCTGAGTGTGCCGGACTTTGTGCGCCTGTGCGCCAAAAGCGCAGGCGACGAGCTGGACGAGGCGATATTCGACCATTTCAGCGAGGAGGATTTCTCCCGCGCACTGCTGCAAATGCTCACCGCCGCGGCAGAACCGGAGGAAGTCGAGGAAAAGCCGCCCGCAGCAGAAAGTATCCCTGATCCCGACGCGGGCAAGCACGCGTTCGAGGTCTTCTGCGACTGCGTGGAGCTCGACGAGCAGCTCGTCGCGTACCTCATCGACATTTTGAAGCGCGGCGACAAGGCCGCGTTCTACAAGCTCTCGCAGGTCACGACGCAGCTGGACCTCGACCCGCGCGAATTTCTCTACTGGCTCGCCCATCGCGAGGACTACGGCACGGACGATGAGCGCGCCTGCGCGGCCATCGTCGACGCATGCTTTGCGCGCCTGTATGAAGAAAAGCAGGGTGAGCTTTTAGGCGCGCTGCTCTCGGGCGACCGGAAAACGTTCGAGCTCTTCCGCACGGAAGCGCCCGAGCTGCGGCACCTGCCTGCCGCGACCTATGAATGGTACAGCAAAAACTATTTGGACCGCGACTATCCGCTGCGGTTTATTCTAATGTGCAACGGCGTTGAATTTCCCGACACGCCGGAGGAGGACAAATGAACAGAGATGAAATGTACCTGTCGCTCGGCGTGAGCGACAAGGTGCTTCAATTCGGCGAGGCCGTTTTGGACGAGCTCAAGCCCCGCTTTGCCGAGATTGAAGAGATCGCCGAGCTCAATCAGGCGAAAGTCATCGGCGCAATGCAGAAAAACCGCGTGAATGCGACGCACTTCGCCGCCTCGACCGGCTACGGCTATGACGACGAGGGCCGCGACAATTTGGAGCGCGTCTACGCGAGCGCTTTCCACACCGAGGCCGCGCTCGTCCGCCCGCAGATCACCTGCGGCACACACGCGCTGGCCATCGCGCTATCCGCCAACCTTCTGCCGGGTGATGAGCTGCTCGCCATCTCCGGCAAGCCCTACGACACGCTCGAAGAGGTCATCGGCATCCGCGAAAGCCCGTGCTCGCTCAAGGAGTACGGCGTCAGCTATGCGCAGGTCGATCTGCTCGAAGACGGCAGCTTTGATTTCCCCGCCATCGAGCGCGCGCTGAACGATAAGACGAAGCTCATCCACATCCAGCGCTCCAAGGGCTACTGCCCGCGCCCGACGATCTCGGTCGATGCCATCGGCGAGGCCATCGCGTTCTGCAAAAAGCTGCGCCCCGATGTCGTCATTATGGTCGACAACTGCTACGGCGAATTTGTCGAGGCGAACGAGCCGAGTGACTTTGGCGCAGACATGATCGTCGGCAGCCTTATCAAAAACCCCGGCGGTGGCCTTGCCCCGATCGGCGGCTACATCTGCGGCACGCAAAAATGTGTCGACCGTTGCGCCTACCGCCTTTCCGCCCCCGGACTTGGGCAGGAGGTCGGCGCAAATCTCGGATTGATGCCTGCGCTGTATCAGGGCTTCTTCCTCGCCCCCAGCGTCGTTTCCGGCGCGGTCAAGGGCGCGGTGTTCGTCGCCGCATGCTATGAAAAGCTCGGCTTCACGGTCGTCCCGTCGTCGAAGGAGGCGCGCCACGATATCATCCAGTGCGTCGAGCTCGGCTCTCCCGAGGGCATGGTCGCCTTCTGCAAGGGCATCCAGTCCGCCGCCGCGGTCGACAGCTATGTTGATCCCGTCCCCGCGCCGATGCCCGGCTACGACTCTGACGTCATCATGGCAGCGGGCGCGTTCGTGCAGGGCAGCTCCATCGAGCTCTCGGCCGACGGCCCCGTGCGCGAACCCTACGCCGTCTATTATCAGGGCGGCCTGACGTGGTACCATGCCAAGCTCGGCGTGCTGCTCTCACTCCAGAAGATGCTCGACGCCGGGCTCATCACCCTGCCGTAACGAAAACCTCCCCTTCGAAAAGGATACCACTTTTATATGCTCATCCGTAGAACACCCGCGACCAACCGGCATTTTCGCCGCCGTCCGCCCCCGCGTACTGTTTGTTTTTCCATCTGAACAAAAAATTCAACAGTACAAAGGAGTTTAACAATTCAATATGTGGTTCTGGCTTTCTCTGATCGCGCTGCTCTGCTGGAGCGGCAGCGACCTGTTTTCCAAGATCGGCTGTCAGGGGGAGGACGATCATCTCGCCCACCTCAAGATGGTCATTGCCGTCGGTACCGTGATGGGTCTTCACGCCGCGTTCGAAATTTTCATCGGCGGCACGGAGATCAGCTGGTCTATTATCTGGACCTATCTGCCCGTGTCGCTGCTGTACATCGGCTCGATGACGCTCGGCTATCTCGGCCTCCGCTACATTGAGCTGTCCGTCTCGTCGCCGATCTGCAATTCGTCTGGCGCGCTCGTCGCCGTGATGACACTGCTATTTGTCGGCGGCGAGGACTATTCCCCGCTCGCCCTCGGCGCGATCGTCCTCGTCTGCGTGGGCGCAATCGGCCTCGGTGTGGTGGATGCCACGGAGGACCCCGAGCTGCGCGCCGCCCGTCAGGCGGAGGGCAACCGCAAGTATTCCAAGAGCTTCCTGGCCCTTGCGCTTCCCGTCGCCTACTGCCTGCTCGACGCCGCTGGCACCTTTGCCGACAACCGTGTGCTCGAAACGCTGAACGAGGGCAGCGCAAACTGCGCCTACGAGCTGACGTTCCTGTTTGCCGCAGTGCTGTGCTTCATCTACGTGGTCTTCATCAAGAAGGATCGCCTGCTGCCCAAGCGAGAAGCGCCAAAGTACATCGGCGCCATCTGCGAAACGGCCGGTCAGTTTGCCTATATCTATGCCATCGCGGACACATCGCACCTTGCGATGTCCGCGCCGATCATCAGCTCCTACTGCGCGGCTAGCGTGCTGTGGAGCCGTCTCTTCCTGAAGGAAAAGCTCTCGTGGAAGCACTACGCGATGATCCTGCTCGTCGTCATCGGCATCGCCGTGATGGGCGTGTTCGATATTTGATCTTTATGCATAAAAAAGAGTGTTCCCGCCAAGGCGGGAGCACTCTTTTTCTTTTTTCAAGCCTTTTTGATGGGGTGGCGGAGAACGGTCTTCCGCTTTTCCGCCGCGACGCGGCGCGGGTCGGAGAGATATATCTCGTGGTGCAGGCGGGCGTCGTTCAGGTCGTTTTCATACCCGTTTTCGCGCAGAAACGCATCCATCTTCGCAGCGGACTCCGGCTCATCATCGAACGAACCCATGTGCATGATCTGCACGCAGAGGCCCTCGTCTACGGTCAGAAATTCTGCTGCCGAACAGTCGAGCTTTTTCTTCTTTGCCGCCGCCTCGACCGCCCAGTCGAAGTCCGCTTTCGTGATGAAGTCCGGCAGACGCAGGACAGAGATCCAGCAAAAATCCGATTTTCGCCCGTAGTCGACCGTCTCCGTGTCCGGCATCTGCCAGAAGCCCTCGAGCGGCGGCACAACATAGTCGAAAAAGCCTTCGATCTCGTGTCCCGCGCGCTTGCTCATCTTGAGCGTGTAGGCCACGGCGTAGAGAACGCCGATGGCGCGCTGATACGCGCCGCCCTCCTCATTCGGGTCACCCTGCCCTCGCACGGCGATATAGTTTGCGCGCGGCACGACGACGATCTCCGGCTTTGCCTTCGGCAGGTAAAATTCCCTGTATTCTTTCTTGAAGTCAAAGGACATGGTCTTCTCCTTTTTCAGTCCAGTGGGATGTCCAGCACGTTCACACCGCGCTTGAAGGCGTATTCGATCGTCGAACGCGTCCCGCCGCGCGCGCCGTCGTTCACGGCGATCAGCAGGCTCGCATGATCGACCATGTAGCGGTTGCGCCGCTGCATGCAGCCCGGCGTGTAGCTCTGCTGCACCATGGTCTCATAGTCGCAGCGAGCTAAAATGTCGCGGTAGCGGGATTTTTGCGCTTCGCCCCAGCCGTCCGCCTGCGAGGGACACGGGATGGCCGCCTCGAGCGTGATGTGCGGGTATGTGCTTTTCAGCGCCAGCACGGTTTCGGCAAAGTAGAGGTCACAGCCCTCGGCCATACCGCAGATGAAATGTTCCATCCCCTCGTGGATGGCGCTCTCCACCGCGGCGCGCAGCTTCGCCTTGAGGGCGATACAGCGAAGGTCGCTTTCATCTTCTCCCCACGGCAGCTTCCCCGGCCGGTGGCCGGTGAATGCGCAGGAACAGGGTCTCCCCCGCATGGACATCGCCTCCTTTTCTGCCATTATAGAACATTCGTTCGTCTTTGTAAAGCATTTTCCCTCTTGACAAACCGAAAATTTGTCGTATACTCTAACCATCAACTGAATCACTTGTCTTCGAGGCGGGGTGAAACTCCCCACCGGCGGTTACAGTCCGCAAGCGGTATTTTTTTATCGCACGAACCGGTGAAATTCCGGTACCGACGGTCACAGTCCGGATGAGAGAAGATGTGCTGCGCGATTTACCACGCAATTTTCACGCTCTTTTGCGTCATGCACCTTGGAAGACTTGTTCTTTCAGGGGAAATGACAAAAAGGAGTGTATTTTTATGTCCGAATCCAATGCCAGCGCCATCTCCAAACCCCGCGCAGTCAGCCGTACCCACAAGCTGACGGTGACCGCCATGCTCTCGACCGTCGCATTTCTGCTGATGTTCATCGAGTTCCCGATCCCCGCGCTCATCCCCGCGTTCGTCAAGCTCGATATCTCTGACCTTCCAGAGCTTCTGGCGGCGTTCTCGCTCGGCCCCATCTACGGCGTGATCGTCACACTGCTCAAGAACGTGCTGTTCTCCGTGCTGCACGGCACGTCGTCCGCGTACGTCGGCGAGCTTTTCAACTTCATCATGGGCAGCGTGTTTTCCTTCACTGCGGGCTTCATCTATCAGCGCAGGAAGTCCCGCAAGAGCGCCCTCACCGGCGCGCTCGTCGGCGCGCTGCTGATGGCGGTGCTGTCTGTGCCCCTCAACTACTTTGTGGTCTACCCCGCCTACGTTGTGTGCTATCACCTGCCGCTTGAAGCCATCATCGGCATGTATCAGGCCATCCGTCCCTCGACCAACGGCCTTCTTGAGTGCCTGATGGTCTTCAATATGCCGTTCACCTTTGTCAAAGGCATGATCGATGTGGCGCTGTGCTTCCTCATCTACAAGCCGCTCTCCCCGCTGCTGCACAAGTAATATCAGAAAGGAGCTGCACGTCCATGGCGCTCGACTGGGGCATTCTCCACTGGATTCAGAACAACATCACCTGCCCGTTTCTCGACGCCGTGGTCCCCAAGCTCACGATGCTCGGCAACGCCGGCATCATCTGGATCCTCGCAGGCGTTCTCCTGCTGTGCACAAAAAAATACCGCCGTCAGGGCGCGCTCGTGCTGATAGGACTCCTTGCGGGACTGCTCGTCGGAAATGTTGTGCTCAAGCATCTCGTCGCGCGCTCGCGGCCCTGCTGGCTCGATCCCTCCGTGCAGCTTTTGATCGCCACGCCGACGGACTACTCGTTCCCCTCGGGACACACGCTGTCCTCGACGATTGCCGCAACGATCCTGACGAAGACCGACCGGCGTTTCGGCTATGTTGCCATTCCGCTCGCGGTGCTCATCGCCCTGTCGCGGCTGTACCTGTACGTCCACTTCCCGAGCGACGTGTTTGCCGCAGCACTGTTGGGTCTTTTGATCGGCGAGCTGACGTTCCGCTATGGCGGAAAGCTGCTCGACAAAATTTCCCGCAGGCAAAAGCAATAAAGAAACCCCGCACACCGTTTCAAAACGGTGTGCGGGGTCTTTACATTTTGGGCATTTATACCTTTTTCGCCGCAAGGAACAAATTCGGCGGCGCGGGAAAGAGATTCTCCCGCTCCAGCACCGCGAACCCCGCGTCGGCGACCGACCGTTCGAGCGAGCGCATCGTGTCAAATGCAACGTAGGGGCGTTTGCCGGTCTTGTATTCGAACCACTTGCGCACACGCTCGCGCGTGAGCCCCTCTCCCAGACAGTCCGATACCAGCAACAGCGTTCCCTGCGGCTTTAAGAGCGCACGGATGCGCGCAAGCACCGCGCTCCGATCTTCGATGTAGAGCAGCACATTGCAGGCCAGCACCGCATTGAAAGATCCCTCTGCAAGGCAGCCGTCGAACAGATCCGTCTGCGTGACGGTCACGTTCTCCACGCCCTGCGCTTTGACTTTTTCCTGCGCGCGGCGCACCATTTCACCGGATACGTCGATCGCGCGCACGGACTGTACCGCGGGCGCGACCGCAAACGTCACGATCCCCGTCCCGCAGGCAAAGTCCAGCACGGCATCCGTCGGCTTGAGATATTTTTTGAAGTGCGCGGCGGTCTTCTCATAGGCCTCCGCGTAGTGGTTGCCGACCTGCGCGTCGTAATTCTGCGCACGGCCGTCCCAAAACTCGCTCACCGTCGGCATACCGTTTTCCTCTCTCTTTTTTCTCTTTTCGATCAGGCGTTTTGCTTTCCGCCCTTGAACACCATGTGAACGCCGTCGCTGCTGGTGAGATACGCCATCGGCCCGTAGGCCTTGATGCCGAACTCCAGCACATCGCCCACATGGATCTTGTCCTTCACGGCCTCGACGTCAAGGATCGTGTGGTCGGACGAAGCGCCGATGACCTCGATACCCTCCATACTCGGGACAAGATCGAAGCAGTTACCGTAATCCACGCGGCCCATCGCGACAAGCGCACGGCGGCGGATGCCGCGATCCTCGTAGTGGCCAACCTCGCCGAAGGCGTTCACGCTCAACTCGCCGACCGGAAAGCTCGGCTTGTCGCGGCACTCGATGACCTCAGCCTTGATCGTCATGACGCCCGTTTCCAAAAAGTCGGGAGCGAAGTTGTCCGTCTCGCCGCGAAGCCCGATGTCGCCAAGGCGCAGCAGGTTGATACGGTAGGGCATCGTGCCGTTCATCGCCATGTAGGCGGATGTCGACGCGCCGCCGCTAATGTAGTCAAGCTTGCGGCCGATCTCGCGCTCAATGTCGGACGCGAGGCTGACAAGGCCCTGCATGTTGCGCTTATTCGGTGTGACAGAGCCGTAGCAGCTCAAATTGACGCCCACGCCCGCAAGGCGCAGATTCTTGAGCTCATGCTCGATCTCGAGCGCGGCGTCGATCGCGTCCTCTTCGTTCCAGAAGCCTTCGCGCAGGTCGCCGAGGTCCATCATCAAAATGACCTCGTGCACCTTGCCCTGCTTTTTGGCCTCTTCGTTCAGCGCACGCAGCACGGTGATGTCGCTCTGCAGGCTGATGTCACACAGCTCCACCACGTCGGGGAGCTCGGAGAGCATCGGGATACGAATGAGCATCAGCGGCTTTTTGCAGATACCCGCCTCGCGGATCGCGCGCATCTGGCTGATGCGGGACGTGGCGATGAACTTCACGCCGCTCTCTTCATAAACGCGCACAATCTCCGGCAGCGACGACACAGCCTTGACGACGCCCGCGACCTCGATGAGCGAATCATGGCAGCGCTCTACGAGCGCTGCCAGATTCGCTGCCAATTTATCGAGATCGAATTCCACACAGGGATATTGATTCCGATTCATTGTCATTGTTAAATTCCTTATAGGGGGTTGTTTCGGTAGGGATAATCTTCCGTTCCGCGCTTACTGCGCGACCTTCTTGCTCTTCTTGAAGGGCTTGCCCGCAAGATCCTTGAGCGTCCAGCCGATCAGCACGCACAGCCAGTTGATGATGGGCATCAGCCAGTTGAAGATGGCCCAGGGACCGTAACCGCCGGCGCCCCAAGGAGCGATGTTCAGAGTGTCCTTAATGAACACACCGCAGGTGTTCCAGGGGATCAGAGCGGAGGTAACGGTACCGGCACCCTCAAGAGCAGAGGACAGGACCGCCGGGTGCACGCCCATCTTGTGATACTCCTCGGCATACATACGGCCGGGAACCACGATGGAGATGTACTGCTCGGGCATGGTGGCGTTGGAGAGAACGCAGGTCACTTCGGTCAGGCCAACGAGAGCCGCAGGGCCCTTGGCAATCTTCTTGAGGGAGTTGACGATGACCTCGAGCTGGTGGGTCTGCTCCATGATACCGCCGAACATCATGGCGATGATCGTCATGGAGACGGAGGACATCATACCCATGATACCGCCGCTTTCCAGGAGTTTTGTCATGGTGTAGCTCGTTTCAGGAGACAGGGTGGATTCGAACATGGCGAGCGCTTCCTCAGAGAAGTAGTAGCCGTTCTTACCGTAATCGAAGATGGTACCGAGCGTGCAGGCACCGGGCTGGAAGATGAGGCCCAGGATAACGCCGGCAACAATGCCGAGGGTGATGCCGGGAATCGCGGGAACCTTCAGGGCAACTGCCACGATAACGACGACCGGAGGCAGGAGCAACAGCGGGTTGATGTTGAAGATACCGCCCTCGGCAGCATTCAGCGCGTTGGAGAACTCGATCACGCGGGACATATCCGCATCGCCGCCGTGATACTGCATCACACCGAGAACTCCGAAGAAGATCAGAGTGATGGCGTAGGTGATGCCGGTGGGCAGGATCATGGCCTTGACGTGGGTGATAACGTCCGTACCGGCCATGGCGGGAGCGAGGTTCGTCGTATCGGACAGCGGGCTCATCTTATCGCCGAAGTAGGCGCCGGAGAGGACCGCGCCGGCGGTCATGCCGGGACTCATGCCAAGGCCGAAGCCAATGCCCATCAGGGCAACGCCCATCGTGCCCATCGTGCCCCAGGACGTACCGGTGGCAAGAGAGGTGATGGAGCAAATGAGAACGCACGCGATGAAGAAAATCGCGGGCTTGAGGACTTTCAGGCCGTAATAAATCATCGTAGGCACAACGCCCGCGTTGATCCACACGCCGATCAGGATACCGACGATAATCAGGATGCAGATGGACTGTAACGCTTTATAGATACCGTCCATCATGGACTTTTCAACTTCATCCCATTTGTAGCCGAGATGCAGCGCCATCAGGGCGGCAGCCATTACGCCAACAAACATGGGTACGTGCGGGTCAACACCGAAGATGATGATACCGACCGCGAGTGCCGCGATCAGGATTGCCAGCGTCAACAGAGCTTCCCACAGTTTGGGCATTCTTTTTTCCTTACTCATAGTGTTACCAACCTTTCGAAATTTTGGGGGTCGCTTCGCTACTTGCATGGATATCTATGCATTCATTTTAGCATAATCCTATAGCGATAGCAAGTGTTTTTGAATGGTGAACGCAGTTTTACGGTAATGCTCTTTCCTTCTTCAATTCTCGTGGTATCTACCGATGCAGGTTTTGGATCGCACTCCTCCTTTTGGATTTTACACTGGCACAACACAAGGGGTGAAATGCTGCTTGTAAAATGCAGAAAATACCTCTCTCCCCGGCCCGCCGATCCCCCATCGGCAGGCCGGGGATGAGGTCATGTATACTTCCGGCATTGCACGGGAAGGGAAACCCGTGCCGCCGACCTCGCAGGCAAGAAACGCGAGGTAGTATCCGAAATAATTACCAGCCGAGCTTGGTCATGGCCTCATCAACAGCCTTGATGACAATGTCGATCTCCTCTTCATTGACGATCAGCGGCGGGACAAAGCGCAGGACGTTGCCGTTGGTGTTGTTGATCAGGACGTTGCTGTCCTTGAAGCACAGGTCGACGACGGGCTGGCCGGAGGGCTTGTTGAGCTGGATGCCGTCGATCAGGCCGAGGCCGCGGATCTCGTTGACCGCGTCGGGGTGGTTCTTCTCGATGACCTTGTGCATCTGGTCACGGAAGTACTCGCCCATCTTGCGGGAGTTCTCGATGACGCCGTCGTTGATCATCACGTCAAGCGTGGTGGCAGCGAGTGCGCAGGCGAGAGGACCGCCGGCGAAGGTGGAGCCGTGGGTGCCGGGCGTCAGGGTCTTGGCAGCCTCACCGCGGGCGCAGACAGCGCCGATGGGCACGCCGGAACCGAGGGCCTTGGCCATGGAGCAGGTATCGGGCTCCACGCCGTAGTTCTGGTGCGCGAAGAGCTTGCCGGTACGGCCGGAACCGACCTGGACCTCGTCGAACATGAGGAGGATGCCCTTCTCATCGCACAGGTCACGCAGGCCCTGCAGGAACTCCTGGGAAGCGGGACGCACGCCGCCCTCGCCCTGAACGGGCTCGGTCAGGATCGCGCAGACATACTCATCCATGATATCCTTGACGGACTGGAGGTTGTTGAACTCGGCATAACGGAAGCCGGAGGGCAGGGGCTCGAAGTAGCGGTGCACCGCATACTGGCCGGTGGCCGTGCAGGTCGCGAGGGTGCGGCCGTGGAAAGAGTTCTTCATTGTGATGACGACGAAGCGCTCGGGATGGCCGTGATCCTTGGCATACTTGCGGGCGAGCTTGATCTGGCCTTCGTTGGCCTCAGCGCCGGAGTTGGCGAACAGAACCTTGTCGAAGCAGCTGTTCTCGACGATGAGCTTCGCGGTCTGGACGGCGGGCTCATTGTAGAAGTAGTTGGAGCAGTGCAGGATCGTGTGGGCGCGCTCTTCGAGGCACTTCACGATCGCGGGATGGCAGTGACCGAGACCGTTGACGGCGATACCGCCGATGAAGTCGAGGTACTTGTTGCCGTCCTTATCGAAGACGTAAGCGCCTTCGCCGCGCTCGATGGAAAGGGGCATGCGGACGTGGTTGCCATAGAGATACTTGTCGCCGTTCTCGATGACTTCGGCGTTGGTCTTGAACTTTTCGATCATTGTATATGTCCTCCTATAATAAATTGGGTGTATGTTTTACCATTTGATGCCGACACTCGGCTGTGCGGTACCGATCGTGGTACCGGTGCCCTCGTTCGTGAAGGCCTCGTAGAGCACGGAGTGCGGCTTGCGGCCGTCGATGATGTTGACGCTCGTCACGCCCTCTTCGATGGCCTGCACGCAGCAGTCGACCTTCGGGATCATGCCGCCGGCGATCGTGCCCTTGTCCTTGAGCGCCTTGACATCCTCGATGTTCAGATAGCTGATGACGTCGCGGATCTTGATGTCGTTACACAGGCCCTCGATATCGGTGAGGATCACGAGCTTTTCAGCGCCCAGCGCGGAAGCGAGCTTGCCCGCGGCGGTATCGCCGTTGATGTTGAACGTGTGGCCCTGACCGTCGGTGCCGACGGGGGCAATGACGGGGATGTAGCCCGCGTCGAGCATGGCGAAGATGGGCTTGGGATCGACATAGTCGATGTCGCCCACGTAGCCGTGGACCTCGTCGCGCTGGTGGCAGTGATAGATGTCACCGCTGACGCCGGAAAGACCGACCGCCTTGCCGCCAAGCTTGTTGATGAAGCCAACGAGCTCGGTGTTCACCTGGCCGACGAGCACCATCTCGACAACACGCATGATGTCGGCGGAGGTGTAGCGCAGGCCCTCGATGAACTCGACGGGGATGTCGAGCTTTTCGAGCATCTTGTTGATGCCGGGGCCGCCGCCGTGGCTGAGCACGGGCTTCATGCCGAGGAGCTTGAGCAGCACCACGTCGTGCATGACGGCGTCCTTGAGCTCTTCGTTGATCATGGCGTTGCCGCCGTACTTGATGACGATGATCTTGCCCTGATATTTCTGCAGGTAAGGCATCGCCTCCATCAGAGTTTCGACCTTGTTTGCGATATCGCTCATGGTGGAGCCTCCTTCAAAAATTAGGTGCGGTAGTCGCCGTTGATCTTGACGTAATCGTAAGTGAGGTCGCAGCCCCAGGCCTTGGCCTCGCCGTCGCCCTGATAGAAGCGGACGATGACGGTGATGTCATGCTCGGTGAGGACCTTCTTGGCGAGCTCTTCGCTGAAGTCCGCGCCGAAGCCGTCCTTCATGACCTGCACTTCGCCGGCAGCGCTCTTGATGATGCAGTCGGCACGGGTCGGGTCAACGTCAGCGCCCGAGTAACCGGCAGCGGCCATGATGCGGCCCCAGTTGGCATCGCGGCCGAAGACGGCAGCCTTGAAGAGCATGGAGCCCGCGATGGACTTGGCGACCAGGCGCGCGTCGTGCTCGGTGGGCAGACCGTAGGCCTCGACCTCGATGAGGTGGGTCGCGCCTTCACCGTCGGAAGCGACGCGGCGGGCCATATCGGTGCAGATGGCGAGCACGAGGTCGGCCATCGCCTTCTTGTCTTCTTCAGTCTTGATCTCAACGCCGGAAGCGCCGTTGGCGAGCAGGAAGATCGAGTCGTTCGTGGAGGTGTCGCCGTCGACGGTGCACATGTTGAAGCTCTTATCCACAGCCGCGGAGAGCATCTTCTGCAGGTCTGCGGGATCCGCCTTGGCGTCGGTCGTCACGTAGACGAGCATCGTCGCCATATTGGGGTGGATCATGCCAGAGCCCTTGGCCATCGCGCCGATCTTCACGGTGCCGGTGGAGAGCTGCAGCTCATAGGCGCACTCCTTGCGGACGGTATCGGTGGTCATGATGGCGTAGGCAGCCTCGGAGCCGTTCTCCTTGGCAAGCTTTGCGGGAATGATCTCGCGGATGCCCTGAAGCACCTTGTCGACCGGAAGTCTCTGGCCGATGACGCCGGTGGAGCAGACGAACACTTCGTCCTCGCCGAGGCCGAGCAGCTTTTCCGCCTCGCGCTCAACGGTGCGGGCGTCTTCGATACCCTGCTTGCCGGTGGCGGCGTTGGCGTTGCCGGAGTTGATGACGACGGCGCGGGCCTTGCCCTTTTTCAGGATCTCGCGGTCAAGGATGACCGGAGCTGCGCAGAACTTGTTCGTGGTGAAGCAGGCCGCGCAGGAGCAGGGCAGGTCGGAGTAGAGAACAGCGACGTCGGGCTTCTTATTCTCGCGCTTTTTGATGGCGGTGTAGACCGCGCCGGCGGTGAAGCCCTGCGGCGTGGTAACGCCGCCCTCGATCTTTTTCAGATTGGACATGTGGGGGGATCTCCTCTCTTAACGTTAGTTTAACAGCATTCTTGCCTAAATCGGGTCGAAACTCGTCGAACCGAAAATTACGGATACATCGGGGGCATCATGAGGCCGGTGGTCTCGGGCAGGCCCATGATGAGGTTCATGTTCTGGATGGCCTGGCCGGCTGCGCCCTTGCCGATGTTGTCGATCACGGAGGAGACGATCAGGCGGTGGGTACGCGCGTCGAAGGTCGGGGTCATCTCGCAGAAGTTCGTGCCGTAGACCCACTTGGTCTGAACGGGCAGGCTCGCCGGGAAGACCTTGACGAAGGGCTCATCCTTGTAGAAGTCCTTGTAGAGCTCGTAAACTTCCTCGTTGGTGAAGTCTCTGTCGCAGGTAGCGTAGATGGTGACCTCGATACCGCGGACCTGGGGCAGGAGGTGCGGCTGGAAGTTGATGTACTGCCAGGTCTCGGGCTTCATCAGATCCTTGCCGGTGATGTAGGCAATGTTCTGCTCGATCTCGGGCGTGTGGCGGTGGCCGCCGCCGAGGGCGTAAGCGCAGAAGTTGTTCTCCGCCTCAGTGAGGAGCTTGTTGAGGGCGGGACGGCGGCCTGCGCCGGTGTAGCCGCTCTTGGCGTCGATGACGATGGTGTTGTCAACGATGTGACCGGCCTTGAGCATGGGCTGGAGGCCGAGGGTGGAAGCAGTGGGATAGCAGCCGGGGTTGGCGATGAGCTTCTTGCCCTTGGCAAGGTCGCGCATGACCTCAGGGATGCAGTAAACAGCGTCGTGGGTCATCTTGGCGTCGGGGTGCTTCTGGCCGTACCACTTCTCCCAGACGTCGACATCGCGGAAGCGGATGTCAGCGCCGATATCGATGATGGCGCAGTCCTCAGCGAGCACGATCTCCGCCCACTTGGCCACGTCGCCAGAGGGGACCTGGATCATGATGACATCGCTCTTCTTCGCGGTCTCGCGGACGTTCTCCTCCGTGAGGTCCATGATGACCTGATCATAGAAGCCGCGCAGAGCGGGATGATGCGTGGAGATGGCATCGCCGACACCGTAGGTATCGAGCACGTTGACAAGCTCTCCCTCGTGGTGGTTGACCATCATGCGGAGCACTTCGCCGCAAACATAACCGGTAGCACCGATGCAGGAATAATGGATCATGTCTGTTTTCCTCCTTGTTGATTCGACATTTTGTCTGACAATTTTGTACTGCTTGGAAAATCCCGTGTGTAGGCATTGAATTTTCTTTGTTGATATTGTATAATCCAAAAGCAGTTTTGAAAAGCGAATATATTTTTATATGCGCATTCCAAAACGGAATCTTTGAGGTATTGTTGATTATTGAGGGCATTTATAATGAGTATTCGTAAATATATTGCCTATCTCCGCACTGTGGAGATAGGCAGCATCACCCAGGCGGCGAACGAATTGGGCTATACGCAGTCCGCCGTGAGCAAGATGATCTCCGACCTTGAGCAGGACTGGCAGGTCAAGCTCTTAACGCGCAACCACTCCGGCATCGAGATCTCCTCCGACGGCATGGTGCTCCTGCCCACGATCCGCGAGATCGTCAAGGACTATGAGGACCTCAACTTTGCCGTGTCCGAGCTGCACAGCGTGCAGTCCGGCACGCTGCGCCTCGGGTGCTTTACAAGCCTTGCCATCAGCCTGCTGCCGGAAATTCTGAAGGACTTCCACCAGACGTACCCCAACATTCAGATCCAGCTGATGACAGGCGAGTATTACGAGATCTCCGAATGGCTGCGCCGCGGCGCGATCGACTGCGGCTTTCTTGCCATCCCCGCCTCCAACGACTTTGAGACGACGCCCATCCTGCACGACACGATGGTCGCCATCCTCCCGAAGGATCACCCGATGGCGGGCGCGTCCGTCTTCCCGCTCGAGCAGCTGCCGCACGAGAACTTCGTGCGCCTGATGGAGATCGAAGACTACGAATTCAACCGCCTGCTCGACCAGTGCAATATCCACCCCGAGGTCACCTACGACACGACGAGCGACTTCGCACTCTTGTCCATGGTCGAGGCGGGACTTGGCGTCAGCATCGTGCACAGCCTGCTCATCAAGCCCGAGCGCTATCATGTCGCCGTGCTGCCGCTCAATGTCAAGCAGTCGCGCGAGATCGGCATCGCCGTGAAAAAAGGCTTCCTCCCCTCCACGATCACACAGCTTTTCCTCCAGCATGTGGTCGACTACACCAAGGATATGGGCGAGATCACCGTCATCCGGCACTGAGTTTTTCTTGAAAAATCAGGGGAAATTCCATTTTCCAACCGGCGGTTGGAAAGGATTTTCCCCGATTCAACCACCGCGCCATTGTCAATCCTCCCCATGCCCCCTATACTGAGTCCATAACCGGTGATTCAAAGCCGCGGCTGCAGCACGGGGCAAGGAAGGACCAACATGTTACGATCGGCGATCAGGCGTTTGCACGCGATGTGCTGCCTGAATATGAGGGAAACATCGGCGCCTGACTTCCCGTTCGACGCGGGACACCCGCTCATCGCGTTTCCAACGCTCACTTTACTATTATAATGCAGTACAGGAGGATAGACAACTTGGAAGAATCGACAATGGGCGCGCGCATTCTGCGCCGCCGTAAAGAAAAAGGACTGACACAGGAGGCGCTGGCCAATCAGCTCGGCGTCAGCAATCAGGCCGTGTCAAAGTGGGAGGGCGATGTCTGCTGCCCTGACCTGCAGCTTTTGCCGCTGCTGGCCGACACGCTGGAGCTCAGCCTCGACGAGCTCTTTGGACGCGAAAGTATGGCAAAAACCGCCCAAAAAGCGGAAGCGGACAGCCAGATTTTGTCCGTCGCGGTTGAACTGCCGTGGGAGGATGACGACGCCATCCACGCCGTGCTCTTCCAGGGACACCGGCTGCTCCAGCCGAAACAGGGGAGCCTGTTCCGCCACGACAAATACGACGAGATCCGCAAGACCGTCGAGCTGCACTTTTCCGGCACGGCGCAGGATATTTACAGCGATTTTTCCGTCGTCTGCACCGATTCGACGATCTCCGGCAGCGTCAGAGCCGGTGACGGCGTGACCTGCGGCAATGTCGGCGGCAATGTGCAGGCGGGCGACAGCGTGCACTGCTCCGGCGACGTGCAGGGCAATGTCCGCGCGAGCGACAGCGTCACCTGCGGCAATGTCGGCGGCGACGTGTCTGCAAACGACAGCGTCCGCTGCGGCGAGGTCAAGGGCAATGTCCGCGCAAGCGACAGCGTCACCTGCGGCGACATCAGCGGCAGCGTGAGCGCCGAGCGCGTGCGCTGTACCAAAGCCGGCGGCGAAGAGCAGGAGAGCTTTACTTTCACCAAGAAGGGCAAGAGCTTTTCCTTCCCTCTCCGATAAAACCGTAAAAGCGCGGCCTTAAAAGGTCGCGCTTTTTTCCTTGTCATCGCGGCGGGTTTGTGTTACCATAACTTTGACAAAGGAAAAGGTGGGAGAAACATGGAAAATACCTTCAAGAGTTCCGTCTTCGGCGGCTTCAACCGCGATGACGTCATCCGTTATATCGAAAAAACCTCGCTCGAGAGCAAACAGCAGATCGAAGCGCTCGAGCAGGAGAGCGACGGCCTCTGCCGCGAGAATGCAGAGCTGCGCGACAAGCTCGCCGCCGCCGAGCGTGAGCGTGACAAGCTCGCCGAGTCCTATTCGACCGCGTCCAGCGCGCAGGACGCGCTCAAAAAGGGTCTGACCGCCGCGCAGGAGACGATCTCCGAGCTGCGCGCGCAGATCGAAGAGGGCGCGCAGAAGCTCGCGAGCGCCAAGGCCGACTGCGACCGCCAGCTGAAAGCCAAAGAGGAGGCTGCCGAGCAGCGCATCGCCGAGCTGGAAGCGCAGCACGCCGAACGCCTTTCCACCGCCGAGCAGGAGCGCAAGCGCCTTTTAAGCGAGCTTGACGAGCTCCGCCCGCAGGTCGAGGAATATGGCCGTGTCAAGGCGCACATCGCCGACATTGAGCTCTCCGCCCGTGAGCGCGCCGACGCGCTCGATGTCGCCACACGGGAGCGTTTGCAGGCAATGATCGCGGCATGCAGAGGGCACTGCGAGCAGGTGCTCTCGACGCTCGGCGCGACTTGCGAGAGCGTGTCGAACGAGCTCAAGCGCGCGGACGCCGCCGTCGCGCAGCTGCCCGAGGCGTTCACCACGCTGGAGGGCCAGCTCGACGAGCTCAAAAAGTTAGAGCAGTGACAAGATAGCAAAAAAGAAGTGCGTTCCCGTTAGGAACGCACTTCTTTTTATGCTAATTCGCTGTACTGATTAAAGATGTCTGCAAATTCGTCCAGATGCTCGCGCAGGTTGTCGGGCGCCTCGGTGCGGAAGTAGAGCACCTCTCCCCCGCGGCGCAGGATAAGAAACTGGTGGACTTCGTCCGGTTCATTTGGAAGCCGGGTATTTGGTTTGATAAATTCTGCGTAGTACGCTTCGTCAAAGCCATCAATCGAAAGCGTCTGCGCACCGTCTTCCATAAAATAGTCCCGCAGCTCATGTGTCAAGGGCTTTGCCAGTGCGGAGATACGCGGGGCGTAGAAGTCTACCTCTGTGCTCAGCTGCTCCCAGCCGTCGATCATTCCCGCATGCGGCGTTTCGCCGACAGAATACACATGCCCGCCGAGCGGCGTCGAAAGATCGCGCTGATAGCACCAGTCGAACGGATTGCCGCCGAGCTCTTCGGCGCGAAGATATGGCAACGTCGGCTCATCATAGTCATCGCCGTACTTGCTGTATCCCCCTTTTCCGAAGAGCACCGCGACCATCAGCACAACGACAATAAGCGAGAGCGCGCGGTCTACCCCCGCCCAGCGGTTGCGCGGCATCTTCTCCACATATTCGCAGTCCTCCATCGCGCGCTTAAGCGTACGCATCTCTTTCCGCTCCTGCGCGCCGCTGAACATACCGATGATGCTGCCAAGGAGTAGCGAAACTCCTTGAATCACATCATTCTTCGGCATCGTGAGCAGCGACAGCAGCGGGATACTCCACGCGTAAAACACAAGAAAAATGAGCCCCGCGTCCATCAGCAGATAGACCAGCGGCAGAAAATAGCTGCGGCGCAGCTTTTTACACAGTCTTCGGTAGCCGTAGGAATCCGTACAGTCCTTCGGCGTGGGGACGTGCGCAGTCCTGTCACCGCGCCAGATATAGAAGATGCCGTCCTTCGTCCGGCAGACGTACTCCCAGCCCAGGCGGGCGCGCTTTTCGCGCAGGCTTTCGTCGAGGTCGTCATCGTCCGCGGCGGGTTCCAGGTGATAGCGGCAGTCGCACGGCTCGCCGATCACAAAATCGTCGTAGCGGAGCAGGAGCTTCCCCTCCGCCGCGCGCTCGGAAAGCCACTGCTCGATGCCGCGCGGGTCATAGGCGCTGGGCACAAAGCGGATGCTCTTCGTCTCGGGCTCATTCTCTTCGTTCGGCGCAGTCCCTCCGCTCTCCGGAAGCTCTGTTGTCTCGCGCAGGTTTTCGTCCATTCGCGCTCCCTCCTCTCTTCTCTCTATGGCAAAGTATAAAGAAGCGAGAGGCATTTTTCAAGCAAGTTCAGCGAGCATCGACAAAAAACGCGCGCAAGTTTACTGTTACATCGCAAAAAAGGCAGGAAATTCCTGCCTTTTTTCGTTTCACAGCAAAATCGGCTGAATTTGTCTTCCCTCCAGCGCCGCCTCAGCCGTCGGGATAATTTTGCGGAAGTCCGCGATCAGCGACGTGGGCTTCGCCTCGGCGTTGTCCTGCCCGAAGGGGACAAAATAGTAGTTCTTGCGGTTCAGCAGCACCGCGATGTTCGGCGCGCTCGCGGATAAGCCGTCGTTTGTCGCCAGCGCGAGCACGACAGGCTTGCCGTTGCGCAGGTGCCCCTTCGCCGCCATCGTCACCGCGCCGTCCGTGATGCCGTGGGCGAGCTTGGCAAGCGTGTTTCCCGTGCAGGGCGCGATGACGAGCACCTCCATCGCCCCCTGCGGGCCGAGGGGCTCGGCTTCGACGATATTGCGCACGGCCCTCCTCCCCGCCAGCGCCTCCACGCGGGTGACGAAGTCCTCCGCCGTGCCGAAGCGCGTGGAATACTTCGCCGCATTTTCCGACAAAATCGGGACGATCTCGTGCTCGCGCGCGATGTCCTCGTAGAGTTTCAGCAGCTCGGGATGGTTGCAGAACGAGCCGCAAAAGGCAAATCCGATCTTCATGCTTCCTCCTTGATGAGTCGACATAACGTCTTTTTGATGGCCCGCGCCGCCGTCTCTGGCGCGACGCGCCCGGGCAGTCCCCCTGCCTTGAGATACGAAAGGCGCAGCGTTTCGACCGCGTCCATGTCAAAGCCGCTCGCGCTCGCAAGCTCGATGAGCAGGCAGTCCGGCGGCAGCTCGGCAAGGAGCGCTTCGTCCAATACCTGATGCGGCACGGTGTTGAACACCACGCGGAATTCCCCCAGCGTGCCGGAGAGGCGGTTCGTGTGCAGCGGCGCGTAGCCGAACGCGTCGATCCACGCAAGGTCCGACCGCTTGCGCGCGCTGACGCTGACCTTCGCTCCCAGCGCGCTCAGATCGTGCGCGAGCACCTTTCCGATGCGGCCAAAGCCGAGCACGAGGCATGGCGTGCCGTGCAGCGTGACACTCGTGTGCTTCATCGCCGCCTCGATGGCCCCCTCCGCCGTCGGGATCGCGTTGCGCACGCTCAGCTCTTCCGAGGCAAAGTAGTCCGTGATCGTAAGCCCCAACGACTGCGCGAGCGTTGACGCGTCGTTTCCCACATTGCCCGCGAAAATGCGGTGCTCGCGCCGCAGCGAGCGCAGCAGGCTCTCCATCGTGAGCTCTGTGCCGCTCAAATAGCCGTTTTTCTCCGCCGGCAGCGGCAGGACGATGATGTCTGCTTTCAGTGCGTCGCACAGCGCCCGTTCATTCGGCGCACCGGTCAGCTCCCACGAGCAGACGTCGTACCCCTCCGCAGCCATCATCTGGGCAAGCAGGCGCATGCGTGCGTCGCCGCCCAGGAATGCTATCGTCTGGTCCATCTCATTCCCCCTTTTCCATAAAGGGTATGCCGTAGCGCGTGCGCGCATGACGCAAACTATTTTTGATTTTTTGCTTGACAACTCTATTTTTATCGCTATAATAAGAATTATTCTAATTCTTATTATAGGAGAAACACATGACCAAGTACGCCCAGCAGATTCTCGATCTCGTCCTGTGCTCCACCGAGCACCCGACTGCCGAGCAGATTTTTTTGCAAATGAAGCAGGAAAATTCCAAAATTGCGCAAGCTACGGTGTATAACAACCTCAACGCGCTTGTAGCGGACGGCAAACTCATCCGCCTGTCGCAGCCCGGCGCGCCCGACCGCTACGACAACACCACGCGCCACGATCACCTGATCTGCACCCGCTGCGGCGCGCTCGCAGACTTCAAGTTCACCGACCTGACGCACGACATCGAAGCCGCGCTCGGCGCGCGCATCCAGTCCTACGACCTTCGCATTCACTATCTCTGCCCCGCCTGCCGCAAAGCGCAGGAAGAGCATTAAATTTTGAGAGAAAAAGGAGAATTTCACCATGAAGACCAACAAGTATTCCGGCACCAAAACCGAGCAGAACCTGCGCACCGCCTTCTCGGGCGAATCCGAGGCGCGCAACAAGTACACCTTCTTCGCCTCCACGGCCAAGAAAGAGGGCTATGAGCAGATCGCCGCGCTCTTCCAGAAGACCGCGGACAACGAAAAGGAGCACGCCAAGATGTGGTTCAAAGAGCTCCAGGGCATCGGCTCCACCGCCGACAATCTGCTCTCCGCCGCTGAGGGCGAAAACTACGAGTGGACCGACATGTACGATTCTTTCGCCAAGACCGCAGAGGAAGAGGGCTTTCCCGAGCTGGCGCAGAAGTTCCGCCTCGTTGGCGAGATCGAGCGCCATCACGAAGAGCGCTACCGCGCGCTGCTGCGCAACGTCGAGACCGCCAAGGTCTTTGAAAAGAGCGAGGTCAAGGTCTGGGAGTGCCGCAACTGCGGCCACATCGTCGTCGGCACCAAAGCCCCCGACGTCTGCCCCACCTGCAACCACCCCCAGAGCTACTTCGAAGTCCACGCGGAGAATTATTGAGAATCGGCAAACTAACAAGAGAGCCGCAGGCTGTGCCTGCGGCTCTCTTACTATTCACTTACTCCTTCGGCAGCAGGATGCAGATCGTCGTGCCCTTGCCCTCCTCGCTATGAAGCTCGACTGTACCGTGATGGTACTGCACGGCGTGCTTGACGATAGAAAGGCCGAGGCCCGTGCCGCCGCTTGCCTTCGAGTGGCTCTTGTCCACGCGGTAGAAGCGCTCGAAAATGCGGCTCTGGTGCTCCGGCGCGATGCCGATGCCCGTATCGGCCACGGAGACGAACGCCTTGCCGTCCCGCTCGCCGACGCTTACCTTCATGCTGCCACCCTCGACGTTGTACTTGATGGCATTATCGCAGAGGTTATAGATGACCTCGTACAAAAGCCGCCGTACGCCTCCGATGGTCTCGCTCCCGCCCTCGACGGCAATCGCGATGTGCTTCTCCGCCGCCGCGGTCTTAAGATCGTCCGCCGCCTCCTGCGAAAGCGTGAGCAGGTCGACCGTCTCGCGCGGCATTTCGTCGCCCTCGTCGAGCTGGGACAGGCGGATAATGTCGCCGATCAGCGTGACAAGGCGCTGCGCTTCTTTTCGGATGTGGCCGACGAAGCGGGGGACGTCCTCCTGCTTCACCATGCCGTTTTCCAGCAGCTCCGCGCTGCCGATGATGCCTTGCAGCGGCGTTTTGAGCTCGTGCGACACGTTCGCCGTGAATTCACGGCGCGTCTGCTCCGCTGTCTCGCGCTCGGTGATGTCGAAAGCCAGCAACACAGCGCCGACCGCCGCGCCGCTTGCGCCGATGCGGCTGACGTCAAACTGCCAGATACGGCCGCCGCGCTCCACGCGCGCCTCACTGTGCCCCTCGTCCATGGCGCGCTCGATGGCAAGGCTCATGTCGTGGCTGCGGTCGATGGTCAAAAAGTCCTGCCCGACGCAGCTCTCGTCCGTGCCGAAGAGCTTTTCCGCCGCGGGGTTGATACTCAGCACATGCTCTTTTTCATCGAGCAGCACAAGCCCTTCGCGCATGCTGCTTGTGATCTGCGAAAATTCCGTCTGCTGGCGCTGAAGTTCGTCCATCTGCTCGTCGATCTGCAAGTGCTGGCGGTTGATGCGCCCGAGCAGCGGGGCGAGCTCTTCATAGGCATCGTTTTCAAGCGGGTGCTCAAGGTCCAGCTTGTTGAGCGGCTGGACGATGCGGCGCGACAGGCTCTTGGCTAAAACAGAGGACAGGATCAGCGCCACGATCAGCACCACTAAAATGGGCTGCACCATGCCGACGAGCAACACACCCGCCGTCGCACGGCTCATCGAAATGCGCAGCACACTCCCGTCCGCGAGCCTTTCCGCGCAGTACATCGTCTTTTGCAGCAGCGTCGAGGAATAGCGCGTACTCTCGCCCTCGCCGTATTCCAGCGCTTGCTTGACCTCCACGCGGTCAGCGTGATTTTCAAGGCTTTCGGCGTCGGTCACGGTGTCGTAGAGCACCGTACCGTCGTTTTCGATCCACGTCAGGCGGTAGCGCTCGGAGGAGAGCTGAGAGAGATACTCCGTCCCGTTTTTCTCCACGGCGACGGCGGCAAGCTCCAGCTCGTCACGCAGCTGCTTTTTTTCGACGCTCCCGAAGTATTCGTACAGGCAGCCCATGATGACGAGCAGGCTCGCCAGCAGCACCGTGCCCGCCACAAGCAGGATGGAGTGAAAGATCTTTTTTGTCATGCCTTGCCCTCCATCCGGTAGCCCACGCCGCGCACGGTCTCGATCTTCTCGCCGTACGCGCCGAGCTTCTGCCGCAGCGTGCGGATGTGCATGTCCACCGTGCGCGTCTCGCCGCAGTAGTCCGTGCCCCACACGTCCGCCATGAGCTGGTCGCGCGAAAACGCCGTGCCGGGATGCGAGAGGAACAGGCGCAGCAGTTCGAATTCCTTGTATGTCAGCGCGACGCTCTCTTCATCCGCCGTGACGGTGTGGCTCTCTTCGTCGAGCACCAGCCCGCCGCAGCGCAGCTGGGCTGCCGTCTTCGTGCCGCAGCGGCGCAGCACCGCTTTGACGCAGGAGACGAGCTCCATCACGCCGAACGGCTTTGTCAGATAGTAGTCCGCACCGAGGTCGAGACCGCGGATCTTGTCGTATTCCGCGCCCTTGGCCGTCGCCATGACGACAGGGATATCGGAAAGCGCCGCGTCCGCGCGCATGCGGCGCAGCAGCTCCATCCCGTCGATGCCGGGGAGCATCACATCGAGCACGACAAGCTCGGGTCTTCCCGTGCGCAGCGCCTCCCAGAACGAGGTACCGTCTTCAAAGCCCTTGGCCTCAAAGCCGGTCGATTGCAGGGCATATACCTCGATATCGCGGATACTGGCATCGTCTTCCACGCACCAGATCATACTTTACCCCTCCTTATGCTCTCCTGTCACAGAGAAAATGACCCATTCGGCGATGTTCGTCGCATGGTCGCCGATGCGCTCAAAATACTTGGCGATCATCAGCAGGTCGAGTGCGAATTCACCATCATCAGGGTCCTGCGCGATGCGCTTGATGAGGTCCTTCTTCACGCGCGCGAAATAGTCGTCCACGGTGTCGTCCTCAGCGATGACCTGATCGGCAAGCGCCGTGTCGTGCTTGACATAGGCGTCCACGCTCTCGGTCACCATCTTGATGGTCGAGCGCGCCATCTCGCGCAGGAGATTACTGTTTTCCGCACCGCGCCCGCCGAGGAACGTGATGATCTCGGCAATATCCTCGGCCTGGTCGCCGATGCGCTCCATGTCCGTGATCATCTTGAGCGCCGCCGAGATCTGGCGCAGGTCCTTTGCCACGGGCTGCTGCTGCAAAAGAAGCTTTAGGCACAGCGATTCGATCTCGCGCTCCTTGCGGTCGATCTCCTGATCGAGCGGTGCGACGCGCGCGGCCAGCTCCGCGTTGCCCTCCGTCAACGCCTGTGCCGAAAGGGCGATGACCTCCTCGCACAGCGCGCCCATCTCAATGAGCTCGCGGTTCAAAAGCGCAAGCTGTTCATCAAACCGGCTTCTCATTTAACCGAACCTCCCCGTGATGTAATCTTCTGTCCGCTTGTCCTGCGGCTGGGAGAAGAGCTTCTCCGTCTCGCCGTACTCTACAAGCTCTCCGAGCAGGAAGAACGCCGTGTGGTCGGAAATACGCACCGCCTGCTGCATGTTGTGCGTGACGATGACGATGGTGTACTTCTCCTTGAGCTCCATCGCGAGCTCTTCGATCTTCGACGTCGAAATGGGGTCGAGCGCACTTGTCGGCTCGTCCATCAGCAACACCTCGGGCTCGACCGCGAGCGCGCGGGCGATGCAAAGGCGCTGCTGCTGGCCGCCGGAGAGGCCGAGCGCGTTTTTCTTCAGGCGGTCCTTGACCTCGTCCCAAATCGCCGCGCCGCGCAGGGATTTTTCAACGATCTCATCGAGCTTTGCCTTGTTCTTCACGCCGTGCGTGCGCGGACCGTAGGCAATGTTGTCGTAAATGCTCATTGGGAAGGGGTTCGGCTTCTGGAACACCATACCCACCTGACGCCTAAGCTCGCTCACATCGACGGACGAGTCAAAAATGTCCTCGCCCTTATAGAGGACGCTGCCCGTGATCTTCACATCGGGGATCAAATCGTTCATGCGGTCGAGCGTCTTTAAAAACGTCGACTTGCCGCAGCCACTCGGGCCGATGAGCGCCGTAATGCTTTTTTCGGGAATTTCAATGTTGATGTCCTTGAGCGCCTGATGGCTCCCGTACCACAGACACAGGTTCTCAACGGAAAGGATGTTGTTCATAGCCCTCTCCCCTCTTTCAATTTGTCTTCAAAGGCGAGGCCGTACCAGTGGCTCTCGCCGCGTTTTGCCGTTTTCTGCACGCAGTCGTCGCAGAATTCCGCCGCGTCTTTCAGGGCTTGCGGCATGTCTTTACCGTTCATCAGCTCGCCGCACAGGGCGGAGACGAACACATCACCCGTGCCATGCAGCGTCTGCGGAAGGCAGGGCTTGAAAATTTCCATATACTGCCCGTTCAGCCGCGCGCAGTAGCCGATCTCCTCCCCGCGGTGGACGCCGGTGATGATGACATTTTCCACCGTGAGCGCTTTAAGAAGCGTTTCTATCGGTGCGTCCATCCCGCAGCCCGCGAGAAGCGCCGCCTCCGTGCGGTTGGGCGTGATGAGCTGTGCGCTCTCGCACAGCGCGCGCATCGCCTGCACGTACTCTTCGGTAAAGCAGCCGTACAGCGCGCCGTTGTCGCCGAGCACGGGGTCGACCACAACGATGGTATCCTCCCCCGCAAAGTCGCGGAGGAAATCTTTTGCAAAATGCATCTGCTCCACCGAGCCGAAAAAGCCCGTACAGATGCCGTCGAATTTGATTTGAAGCTGTCTCCAGTGCGCGGCAAAGGCCTTCATCTCGTCCGTCATATCGCGCATGACATAGCTGCCGAAGCCGTCCGCCGTGTGCGTCGATAAAATGGCCGTCGGCAGCGGTACCGTCTCCACCCCGTAGGAAGAGAGGATGGGCATGGCCACGCTCAGCGAGCACTTGCCGAAGCAGGAAAGGTCATTTAAGAGCGCCATGCGCTTCATGCCGCTTCCGTTGACAGGTCGTATCATTGCTGTTTCCTCCTGAAGTATCGGCCGACCAGATCGGCGATGAGGTTAATGAGCATCGTCAGCAGCATCAAAATGGCCGCGATGGCGAACACCACCCCCGTATCGCTCGACTCCTTGGCGTAGAAGTACAGCGCCACCGTCAGCGTCGCGCCCGCGTTGTGCATGCCCTCAAAGAAGTTGTAGAGCATGTGCGCCGAGCCCGCCGTGAATAAGAGCGCCGCCGACTCGCCGAGGATGCGTCCGATCGACAGGATACAGCCCGTCACGATACCGTCCACGCAGCTTGGCAGCACCACCGTGCGGATGGTGCGCCATTTGCCCGCGCCCAGGCCGAACGCGCCCTCGCGGTAGCTCTGCGGTACGGTCTTGAGGCTCTCCTGTGTCGTTCGCATGATGGTCGGCAGGTTCATGATCGTCAGCGTCAGCGCACCCGCAAGAAGCGACGTGCCGTTTTTGCAGAAGATCAGCATGCCGACAAGGCCGTAGATGATCGACGGGATACCGGAGAGCGTTTCGGACGCGTATTCGATGATGGAGACGAGCTTTTTGTTCGCGGCGTATTCATTTAAGTAGATGGCCGCGCCCACGCCGAGCGGCAGCACGATTAAAAGCGTCGCGATGACGATGTAGAGCGTGCTCAGGATGTCCGGCAGGATGCCGACGCGGTTGGCAAGATAGCTCGGCGCGGTGGAGAGCATCTCCCAGGTGATGTTCGGGATGCCGTTGCCCAATATATAACCAATCATACCGACTACGAGCGCGCAAGTCAATACTGCGGCGACGCCCATCAGGAGCTTCATCGCCGTGATATAGGCCTTGCGGCGGGCCGAAGACTGCATTTTCAGCATCAGTTACCCTCCTTGTCCCGCTTTAAGAAGAAGTTGAGCGCCGCGTTGATGAGCAGGATGAAAAGAAACAGCACGAGCGCGATGGAGAACAGCGCCTGACGCTGGAGACTGCCCGGGCCAGAATAGGACATTTCGCTTGCGACCGCCGTCGTAAGGAAGCGGACACTCTGGAACAGCGACGGCATGTTGGATACGTTACCGGATACCATCATGACGGCCATCGCTTCGCCGATGGCGCGGCCCACGCCGAGCACGACGGCCGCGGCGATGCCGCTCTTGGCCGCCGGAACGGAGACGCGGAAATAGGTCTCGACCTCAGTCGCACCGAGGGCAAGCGAGGCGTCCTCATATTCATGCGGGACGGCCTCGAGCGCCGTGACGCTCACCTTGATGATCGACGGCAGGATCATGACGGCCAGCACGATGATGGCCGCAAACAGGCTTGCGCCGTCCGGCAGGTGGAACGTCTTGCGGATGGCAGGCACGAGCACCAGCATACCGACAAGGCCGTACACGACCGACGGGATCCCCGCGAGCAGGCTGACGGCGGCCTCCAGCACGGTGCGGACCTTCTTGGGCGCGACCTTGGAGAGGTACACCGCCGTCAAAAAACCGACGGGCACGCCGAGGACGATCGCGCCCGCCGTGCCGTAAACACTCGTTAAAATAAAGGGCAGGATGCCGTACTTCGGCTCCGCCGACGTCGACGACCACACCTTGCCCGTGAGAAACGGCACAAGGCCGATCTTCTGAATGGCCGGGATGCCGGAGATGATGAGATACACCGTGATCAGCAGCACGCATCCGACCGTAATGAGACCGAGAAGCAGAAAAATACCGTGAACGACGGCTTCAAACATTTTTTTCCTCTGCGCCATAATTGTTTCCTCTTTTTGCTGTCAGCGGGAGACGGCTCACGCCGCCTCCCGTGATGGTTCCTGTGTTCTGTTAGTTGGCTGCGACCGCACCGGCAGCGGCGATGATGCTTGCCGCGTCAGCGGACAGCGCGTAGTCGAAGAAGGCCTGTGCCGCGGGGGAAAGCTCGGTGCCCTCCTTCGTGACGAGCACGAACGGACGCTGGACCACATAGCTGCCGTCCTTGACGGTCGCCTCCGTGGCTTCCACACCGCCGACTGTCAGCGCCTTGACGCTGTCGCCGACCGCGGAGAGGGAGGCATAGCCGATGGCGTCGGGGTTCTGGGACACGGTGTTGATGACGTCGCCCGTGGAGGTGAGCTCCTGACGGTACTGGCAGGCGTCCTTGGTGTCGGTGATGGACTCGAAGCCGTCACGCGTGCCGGAGCCGGCCTCACGGCCGATGAGCACGATCTCGGCGTCGTTGCCGCCGACGTCCTTCCAGTTGGTGATCTCGCCGGTGTAGATCTTGGCGATGGTGTCAATGTCGAGATCGGAGACAGGGTTCTCGGGGTTCACGACAATGGCGATGCCGTCGAGCGCGACGACGGTCTCAACAAGGCCGGAGGCCTTTTCGTCATCCTTGAGCGCACGGCTCGAAAGGCCGATGTCGCAGCGGCCTTCGCTAACGGCCTGAATGCCGGAGCCCGAGCCGGTGGGGTTATAGGTGAACTTCACGTCCTTGTTCATGGCCATGAAAGATTCGCCAAGAGAGTTGATGACCTTTTCCATCGAGGTGGAGCCGTCGGTCGAGACGGTGCCGGAGAGGGTCGTTTCGGTGTTGCTACCGTCAGTGTTGGTGTCGGCGCTGTTGTCGTTCTTGCTGCCGCAGGCGGTCAGCAGGCTCAGCGCCATGACAGCGGTCAGCGCAAGAGTGAGAAACTTTTTCATTTGAAATACTTCCTTTCAATTTTTCCAAGATGTTGTTCCTTGCTACATTTGCCATCATAAAGACAGGTTGTAAAATCAGAAAGTCGCCTTTTGTAAAATCGCGGTAAAAGAGAAAAAGGACGTTTTCCGTCGGAAAACGTCCTTTTTGAAGGTCAAATATCGTGTTATTCGGTGCGCAGCGCTTCGACAGGGTCCTTGCGCGCGGCGATGCCGGAGGGGATGAGGCCCGCGATAAACGTGAGCGCCATGCTGATGACCACGAGCGCCACGCCGCCCGCCACCGGCAAGATGGCGTTGAGACTCTCGATACCCGTCAAGTGGTGCACGACGAGGTTGATGGGGATGATCAGCAATAGCGTGATGCCGATGCCGATGACACCGGAGCAGAAGCCCTCGATGAGCGTCTCGGCATTGAAGACGCGCGAGATGTCGCGCTTGCTCGCGCCGATGGCGCGCAGAATGCCGATCTCCTTCGTGCGCTCGAGGACCGAGATATACGTGATGATGCCGATCATAATGCTCGACACGACGAGCGAGATCGCGACGAATGCGATAAGCACATAGCTGATGGCGTTGGTGATCGTCGTGACCGAGCTCATCAAAAGCGCCACATAGTCGGTGTAATCGATCTGGTCGTCCTCGGAAACGCTGCTGTTGTACTGCTCGATCGCGTCGGCGATGGCGTCCTTGTCGGCAAAGGTCGAGGCGTAGATGTTGATGGTCTTGGGACTTGCGAGGTCGACGTCGCCAAGCAGCTTCAAATTGTCCTCATACGTGCCGTTCGAGACCGTCGCGGGCATGTAGTTATCATAAAGCCAGTTGTACTGCTCGCTCGTCAGCGGCGTGACGGCGGGCGACTTTTCGAGCGCTAAGTCAAGCGCCATGGCGAGCTGATCGCTCGTCATGTTGGAAAGTCTCGCCTGCACGCCTGCGGCGTACTGCTCCGTCACCTGCTCGCGGATAGACTGCTCCACGTAGCCGAAAAGCGTCTCGTCGTCCATCTGCGCGATGTAGGACTTGACGGTCGCCTCATCCACGCTCATCTGCTGGGCGTAGGTCGAGATCACCATCTGCTCGATGCTCGCGCGGTCGAGCGAGCCCATCTGCTGGTCCACGATGGCGGAGAGATACTCTTCGCTCGGCACGCTCATCATCGCGGTGTAGGCTGCGGCGCGCTCGGTGACGGAAAGCGTTTCGAGATAGTCCGTCACGTCCGCTTCCTTCTGCTCGTCGCTCACGGAGTAGTCGTCCGTCAGGAACGGCAGGCCGAGGATGACGTCGGTCGCGGGGTCGGCTTTCTGCTTGCGTAAAATCTCGGTCTGCCCCGCCTTTTCGACAAGATAGTCCGTCAGCGCGGACGTATAGCCGATCGCGCCGGAGAGCATCGAGGATACCGCGTTCTCGTTCGGACGCAGGATGCCGACGATCTTCACGCGCGTGCCGACATCGTCAGAGTTGTAAAGGAAGTCGAGGCCCGTGTCTGTCGTGCTGACGTCGGTATACGTGCCGCTCGCGGAATCGTACTGGTAGCGCTCGGCGGGCAGGACGATCTTGAAGCTCATATCGCAGAGGTCTTCATAGCTCCAGCTCTGGATGTCCTTCGTGTCGAATTCTTCTCCGTCCATCACACGCTGCATCGACTCCACGACCTCGTCCTGTGCGCTCAGGCCCAGCGAATAGATGACAAGGTCGGAAATTTCATTGTCCTTGTTGACGATGAGCATAACCTCGTCGTAATTCTGCGGCCAGGAGCCGTAAATGAGGTCATACTGCTCGTGCAGGAGGTCGCCCACGAGCTCGCCGCTCTCACTATCCTGCGGCGGGAGCATCTGCTCCCAGGTCTCCATCGCGGAGTAGGCCGAGCCGAAGCGCTCGAAATAGCTGCTGTAATCGCCGCCGTAGAGCTCGCTCATACAGGTCTGCAAAAGCTCCGTCACGTCGGACTTGAAGACCTTGCCGTCGGTGTCTTTGGCATAGATGCTCATGCCGAGGTCGTAGTCATAGGAAATGGAGCTGATGTGGCTTGAAAGCTCATTGTCGCCCTCGAGGTAGGTCTTGAAGTCCTTCAAATTGTTCGTCTGCGTCTCCGCTGAGGCAAACGAGCTCATCATGTCGTACATAATGTTGTTGGAGTACACGGCGTCGAGGTCATGTCCGCCGTCTCCGTCCTCATCGGGTGAATGGATGCCCATCATCGAACTGACCATGCTGGACATGTCCATGCTCTCAGCCTCAATGGTCAGGGGGTAGCTCGAGAGCGTATCTTCCTGCACGCGGTCGATATAGGTCTGGATGCCATTGCTCAGCGACAGAATGAGCGCGATGCCGATAATACCGATGCTGCCGGCAAAGGCCGTTAAAAACGTCCGTCCCTTTTTCGTCATCAGGTTGTTGAGCGACAGCGACAGCGCCGTGCCAAAGCTCATCGAGGTCCTTTTGCTCTTGCCCGCGGCGGGCTTTTCTTCCACGGTCTCCTCATACGGCGCGCTGTCGTCCACGATCTCGCCGTCCTTTAAGCGCACAATGCGGCTCGCGTAGGTCTCGGCGAGCTCGGGATTGTGCGTGACCATGATGATGAGGCGGTCCTTGGAGATGTTCTTCAAGATCTCCATCACCTGCACGCTCGTCTCGCTGTCGAGCGCGCCGGTCGGCTCGTCGGCGAGCAGAATGTCCGGATCGTTGACGAGCGCCCGCGCGATAGCGACACGCTGCATCTGGCCGCCAGACATCTGGTTCGGCTTTTTGTCGAGCTGGTCGCCAAGGCCCACGCTCCCAAGCGCCCTGACCGCGCGCTCGCGGCGCTCGCTCTTGCTCACACCCGAGAGCGTGAGCGCCAGCTCCACGTTGCTCAGCACCGTCTGGTGCGGGATCAAATTATAGCTCTGGAAGACGAAGCCGATGGAGTGGTTGCGGTAGCTGTCCCAGTCGGCGTCGGAAAAGTCCTTCGTCGACTTGCCGTTGATGATGAGATCGCCGCTCGTATAGTGGTCGAGACCGCCGATGATGTTGAGCATCGTCGTCTTGCCGCAGCCCGAATGGCCGAGGATGGCGACAAACTCGCTCTCACGGAACTGTAAGCTCACGCCGCGCAGAGCGTGGACGGTGGTGTCGCCCGCCTGGTAATCCTTGACGATTCGTTGCAGCTTCAGCATAGTCTGCCTTCTTTCTGAGGAAATGAATGAATAAGAATTCCAGAGTAGGATATCATTTTGGCTTTTTTCCGTCAACGTGTGCGCGGAAGAATTCACCGAAAGTTCATGCCTCTTCCCCCTTGCACCGATGCAAAGAGAGCGCGGCAAAGCTGCCGCGCTCCCGCTCCGCGCTTATAGGAGGCCGTTTGCGCCGATCTCAATTTCCCGGCGCAAAATTTCCCGGTGCATGGCATCGTAGCCCGTAATATGCAGAACTCCCTTTTCCGCCGCATAGGATCTTGTATTTTCCTCGCGCTCACGCGCGTCAAGAAGAAAATAGCGGCAGCCGCCGTCCTCGATGAATTCTTCCACCGTGACGGTACGCAGCCTGCGGAGTTTTTCATTCTCGCACCCCGGCTTTGTCCAGTCTCTGCCGCCCCATTCCTCAATGGTGAGCAGCGCAATGTTGGGATCGTCGACGCGGCCGAATATGATCTCCTGTCCGATGATCTTATTGAGCGAGCCCGGGCACCAATTGCCGACATGCACGCTTTCCCCATCCGCACAGGAGATCGCATCGCCCATAAAAATGATATCCCAGCCGGAGGGAGTCAGCCGTGCCGCGCCGCAGTAGAGCGAGTTCTCTCCCGCCGTCAGATAGACGCGGTAGTTTTGCCAACCGATGCGCATACGCTGCATCGCAACGGTGCGCGTCTGCTCATAGATGCCGTAATACTGCTCTCCCATGCGGATCGCCGCGCGCGGTGTGAGCTTCATGTCGGACAGGACGACATACGCCGCCAGCACGCACAGCAGCACGGCAACGCTCCTGACCGCGCGGCGCATTCTGTTCGGTTTTCGCTTGATCGTTTTCACGGCTGCGCCTCCCTTCCCGGCAGCGGGATCTCCACCTCGACATGCTCACCGAGCCGGTCGTAAATGAGCCTGATATAAGTATCGTCCGGCTCGATATTGACGCGGTGACTCGCGATGCACACATAGAGCGTGCCACTGCTGCTCACGCAGCTTGGATAATCGCAGTCTTCCCATTCGTCGATCACCTCGCCGCGCTCGTTTTCCAGCCGCAGCGTATGCAGCAGCCGCGCATAGACCACGCCGCCTGGAATACGGTCAAAGGCTGTCAACTGTACTTCTGCACGCTGGGTACTGCAGGAGACTGTATCGATGCGCACGATATCATCGCCAATGGGGATTCGCGTCCCCGGTGTCTCCGTGTTCCAACGCTCCCAGCCCTCACCTGGTTTCTGCACCTCGTACCGGTCACGGATCGCGCCGTAGAGGCCGCTCGACTTCACGATCAGCCCCGCGATCATCACGCACAGCAGCGCCGTGAGGATGCGCGCGGCGCGCTGCACGATGACGAGCCAGAAGTGGCGGTACTGTTCGCGCAGGGCTTTGCCCGTCTCCTCCGGGTCGCCCATCAGCTCCACGGCGCGCGCAGCGGCGTCCTCTTCCGTATAGCCGTGCTCGACCAGTGCTTCGGCGTGGTCTTCGATGTGACCGGCGAGCTCATTTCTCAGATCGTTCGCCTCGTCAGCCGTCAGCCGGCCGACCTGCGCGAGCACGCGGTCGCAATATTCCTTTCTGTCCATAGCCTCACCCTTTTTTACGCAAAGTGCAGCACGGCGTTCACCGCGCCGCTGTACTCCTGCCAGGCTTTCTCCTCTTCCGTGAGCGCGGCACGGCCGGCGCGCGTCAGGTGATAATACTTGCGCATCCGGCCGGTGGGCGCTGCCTTTTCATAGGCTTCCACATACCCCTCGCGCTCCATGCCGTGCAGCACGGGGTAGAGCGTGCCCTCTTTCATCTCGAAGACATTGCTCGAGCGGCGCGCCAGCTCCAGAATGATCTGGTAGCCGTACATGTCCTCGGTCGAGAGGAGCTTGAGCAGTAGAAGCTGCGTGTGGTCAATGCTCTTTTTCTTCATGTTGCACCTCCGATGATACATAGAGTATCTATGCTTGTAGTATACATAGAGTTGCGAGGTATGTCAAGCCAAAAATATTTGTAAATTTTTGTTCATTTTCTTAACAGACCCTAAACTTTACTTCTTGTCCTTTTGCGGCATACAATTATAATAACAATCTGAAAATCCGGCGGGACTCTTTTACCGCCAAATCGCATCGACATGAAAAGAGAGGTTCCCCATGAAAACGTATCAAGCAGGCATCGACGTAGGCTCCACCACGGTCAAGCTCGTCGTGCTGGATGAAAACGGACAAATGATCTTCGGGCAGTACCAGCGCCATCTGTCCCACACACAGCGCGCACTGTCCGACTTACTCAAGCAGGCGCGCGCAGCGCTCGGCGAGTGCGCGCTCGAATTGCGCGCCACCGGCTCCGGCGCGATCAACCTTGCCAAGGCGCTCGGCATCCTCTTTGTGCAGGAGGTCGTCGCCGTCGCGCAGGCGCTCGAGCGCGTCGCGCCGCAGGTGGATGTCGCCATCGAACTCGGCGGCGAGGATGCCAAGATCATCTACTTCAAAGGCGGGCTCGAAGAGCGCATGAACGGCGTCTGCGCCGGCGGCACCGGCTCGTTTATCGACCAGATGGCCGCCCTGCTGCAGACCGATGCCTCGGGTCTCGACCGCGAGGCCGCGCACTATCAGCAGATCTACCCCATCGCCGCGCGCTGCGGTGTGTTCGCCAAGACGGACATTCAGCCCCTCATCAACGAGGGCGCGACGAAGGCCGACCTCGCCGCCTCGATCTTCCAGGCGGTCGTCAACCAGACGATCTCGGGGCTTGCCTGCGGCAAGCCCATCCGCGGCCATGTCGCGTTTTTGGGCGGGCCGCTTCACTTCCTTCCCCAGCTCAAGGCCGCGTTCATCCGCACGCTGAAGCTGACGGACGAGACGACCATCGACCCCGAAAATTCTCATCTCTTCGCCGCCACCGGCGCGGCCATCGACGAAACGCCCGCCAAGGCGCAGCCGCTCAGCGCGCTCATCAAGCGTCTCGACAGCGGCGTGCAGATGGACTTTGAATTGAAGCGCCTGCCGGCGCTCTTTGAAGACGAAGCCGACCTCGAGGCCTTCCGCACCCGTCACCATACAGCGGTCGTGCCGCGCGGCGATCTTGCAACGTATAATGGCGACTGCTTTCTCGGCTTCGACGCGGGCTCGACGACGACAAAGCTCGCGTTAGTTGGCGAAAAGGGCGAGCTTTTGTACTCGTTCTACGCCAACAATCAGGGCAATCCCATCAAGACTGCCATGCAGGCGGTACATACGCTGCGCGAAGCGCTTCCCGCGGGCGCGCATATTGCGCGCTCCTGCTCCACAGGCTACGGCGAAACGCTGCTCAAGTCCGCGTTCTCGCTCGACGAGGGCGAGGTCGAGACCATCGCCCACTGCACCGCCGCGTCGTTCTTCGACCCGAAGGTCGACTGCGTGCTGGATATCGGCGGGCAGGACATGAAGTGCATCAAGCTCAAGGATGGCGCGGTCGACACGGTGCTTCTGAACGAGGCCTGCTCGTCCGGCTGCGGCTCGTTCCTCGAGAATTTCGCCAACTCTCTTGGCATGACAGCGCAGGAATTCGCGCACGAAGCACTCTTTGCCAAGGCCCCTGTCGACCTCGGCACGCGCTGCACGGTGTTTATGAACTCCAACGTCAAACAGGCGCAGAAAGAGGGCGCAAGCGTGTCCGACATCTCCGCCGGTCTTGCCTACTCCGTCATCAAGAACGCTCTTTATAAGGTCATCAAGCTCTCCGACGCGAGCGAGCTCGGCTCGCACGTCGTCGTACAGGGCGGCACATTCTTCAACGAGGCCGTGCTGCGCGCGTTTGAGCGCATCTCCGGCGCGCAGGTCACGTGTCCCGACATCGCGGGCATCATGGGCGCGTTCGGCGCGGCGCTGCTCGCGCGCGACCGCTACCACGGGCAGAAGAGCACAATGCTCCCGCTTGAGGAGATCGAGCAGCTCACATACAAGACCTCTGCCGCACGCTGTCAGGGCTGCCAGAACCACTGCATGCTCACGGTCAGCGTCTTCCCCGGCGGCCGCCGCCATGTGAGCGGCAACCGCTGCGAAAAAGCCCTGCGCGGCGAAAGCGCTGCCAAACCCGGCGAAAATATCTTCGCTTACAAGCGTGAGCGCATGTTCGCCTATCCCCCGCTCGAGCCGGAAAATGCGCCGCGCGGCGAGATCGGCATCCCGCGCGTACTGAACATGTATGAAAACTACCCGTTCTGGGCGACGTTCTTCCGCGACCTCGGCTTCCGCATCATCCTCTCCCCGTTCTCCACGCGCGCGATCTACGAGCTGGGCATGGAGAGCATCCCGTCGGAATCCGAGTGCTATCCCGCCAAGCTCACCCACGGACACGCCCAGTGGCTCATCGACCACGGCATCAAGACCATCTTCCATCCCTGCGTGTTCTACGAGCATCAGGAGGTGCCGGGCGCGCAGAACCACTTCAACTGCCCGATCGTCGTCTCGTATCCCGAGAATATCAAGAACAACGTCGAAGCCGTGACCGATGGCTCTGTGCGTTATCTCCATCCCTTCCTCGCTTTCACAAATGAGAAGGTCGCGTCCGACCGCCTCGTCCAGTTCTGCAAGGAAACCTGGAACATTCCCGAAAAGGAAACGCGCCATGCCGCCCACCTCGCGTGGGAAGAGCAGCGCAGGGCCAAGGCCGACGTCCGCGCCGCGGGCGCGAAGGCACTCGCCGACATGGAGAAAAACGGCGGCAGCGGCATTGTCCTCGCCGGACGTCCCTACCACGTCGACCCCGAGATCAACCACGGCATCCCTGAGCTCATCGCGGCCTATGGCCTGACGGTGCTGACTGAGGACTGCCTCCCCATTAACTTTACCCCCAAGCGCCCCGTGCGCGTGAACGACCAGTGGGTCTACCACTCCCGCCTCTACACCGCGGCAGAATTCGTCTGCGGGCGCGACGATCTGGAGCTCATTCAGCTCAACTCGTTCGGCTGCGGCCTTGACGCCGTCACGACCGACGAGGTCTGCGAGCTTTTGGAGCAGGGCGGCAAGCTCTACACCTGCCTCAAAATCGACGAGGTCAACAACCTCGGCGCGGTGCGCATCCGCATCCGCTCGCTGCTCGCCGCCGTCGCCATGCGGCGCGAGCGCGGCATCCACTCGACTTCGCACGTGCAGCCGTTTGAGCGCGTCTACTACACCAAGGAGATGCAGAAGCAGCACTACACCATCCTCGCCCCCCAGATGAGTCCCATCCACTTCGACATTCTCGAGCCTATCTTCCGCCACCACGGCTATAATTTTGAGGTACTGCAAAACGACGACCGCGCCGCCATCGACGCGGGCCTCAAGTACGTCAACAACGACGCCTGCTACCCCTCGATCACGGCGGTCGGCCAGCTGATGGAGGCCGTGACCTCCGGCCGGTACGACACCGACCACCTCGCCCTCATCATGTCGCAGACCGGCGGCTGCTGCCGCGCGAGCAACTACATCGCCTTCATCCGCCGCGCACTCAAAAAGGCAGGGCTTGAGCACATCCCCGTCATCTCGCTCAACGCCAACGGTATGGAGACGAACGAGGGCTTCCGCATCTCGCCGTCACTGCTGTTGGACGCCGCGCACGGTGTCGTGCTTGGTGACCTGCTGATGCGCTGCCTCTATCGCGTGCGCCCGTATGAGCTTGAAAAGGGCAGCGCGAACGCGCTGCACCACAAGTGGCGCGACATCTGCATCGACTCGCTGACGAGCGCGCACCCCAAGTACAGCTACGCACAGCTCTGCCGCGGCATTGTCGAGGATTTCGACGCGCTGCCCATCGACGAAACGCTCAAAAAGCCGCGCGTCGGCGTCGTCGGCGAAATCCTCGTCAAATACATGCCACTTGCCAACAACCATGTTGTCGACCTTTTGGAGCGCGAGGGCGCAGAGGCGGTCGTGCCCGACCTTCTCGATTTCTTCGCCGCAACGATCTACGAGCAGGACTTCAAGCACACGCACTTCGGCAATGGCTGGACGGCCTCGGCGACCGCCAAGCTCGGCGTTCCTGCGCTCCAGCGTATGCGCCGCCCCGCGATTGAAGCGCTGAAGGCCAGCAAGCGCTTTGATCCCCCCATGGCCATCGGTCATGTCGCCGAGCTTGCCAAGCCCTTCCTCTCGATCGGCAATCAGTACGGCGAGGGCTGGTTCCTCGCCGGTGAGATGGCAGAGCTCATCACCTCCGGCACGCCGAACATCGTGTGCATTCAGCCGTTTGCGTGCCTGCCGAACCATGTGGTCGGCAAGGGCGTCATCAAGGCGCTGCGCGCGGCCTATCCCGGCGCGAACATTGTCGCTGTCGACTATGACCCCGGCGCGAGCGAAGTGAACCAGCTCAACCGCATCAAGCTGATGCTCACCGCGGCGCAGCGCGCGCTGCACGCGCAGGAGGCCACCCCGAAAAAGCCGCAGCCGCCCGAGGCTCCGTCCATCAGCCTGCCGCACCCCAAGGTCGCAATGCTCTGAGCGCAGAAAGCGGCAGAAATTGAAAAATAGGCTTGCTTTCCGCACCTTTCTATGGTATTATGAGTACCTGTGAATATAGCGTGATCACACGTTCAACAATTTGGAGGTTTTCACCATGACTTTATTCGTTACGATTCTTCAGCTTCTCTGCGGTCTCATCGTCATCGGCATCGTCCTGTTCCAGAGCGGCAAGTCCGCGGGTCTGAGCGGCGCGATTGGCGGCGTGGCCGATTCTTTCATGGCCAAGAACAAGGCCAAGAGCACGGATGCCCGTCTTGCGCGTGCCACCAAGTGGGTCGGCGCTGCGTTCATCGTCCTGACGCTCGTGCTGAACATGCTGTAAGAGCAAACGAATCCATAATGAAGAGGAGCGGGAGCAATGCTTCCGCTCTTCTTTTGCATCTTTGAAATACTGCTGCAAATGGCGGGAATTGTTACTATCTGCAAGTCGCACTGCGCTGTGCGTTCCGACGCCATTCCGCCTGATTGGTCAATCCTTTTCCAAACGATAAAAAGCCCTTTTGTATGGCTTCGCGATCTGCCATACAAAAGGGCTTTTTACTTATAATTCAGCTTTCGACTGCGGGGTTGGTTTAGACCAACTCGATCATCGCGGTCTCGGCGGCGTCGCCGCGGCGGACGCCGGTGCGAACGATGCGGGTGTAGCCGCCGTTGCGCTCAGCATAGCCGGGAGCGATCTCCTTGAACAGCTTCTTGCAGACATCCTCGCGGGTGATGAAGCTCATCGCCTGGCGGTAAGCTGCCAGATTGCCCTTCTTGCCGAGGGTGATCATCTTCTCAGCCACGGGCTTGATTTCCTTGGCGCGGGTGACCGTGGTCTCCATCTTGCCGTTATCCAGGAAATCGGTGACCTGCTGACGGAGCATCGCCATACGCTGATCGGTAGTCTTACCGAGCTTACGAGTTCCGGGCATAGTGGTTTTCCTCCTTGTAAGGATAAGTTGTCGGCCGTCGTTCTACGCGTGGGCGTAGGGTGCCGGTCTTAGTTGTTGTCTTCGCTGGCGAGGGACAGGCCCATCATGGCCAGCTTGTTGATGACCTCTTCGAGACTCTTGCGGCCGAGGTTTCTCACCTTCATCATATCGTCCTCGGTCTTGGAAATCAGATCCTCGACCGTGTTGATATTGGCACGCTTGAGGCAGTTGAAGCTGCGCACGCTGAGATCGAGCTCCTCGATCGTCAGCTCGAGCACCTTGTCGCGCTGCGCCTCGGCCTTCTCCACGACGGTGGACTTGCTGCCCATCGCGTCGGAAAGGTCGGTGAAGAGCGAGAAGTGATCGCAGAGGATCTTGGCGCCGAGAGAGACGGCGTCACGCGGACTGATGGTGCCATCGGTCCAGACCTCAAGCGTCAGCTTGTCGAAGTCGGTCATGTTGCCCACGCGGGTGTTTTCCACGGTGTAGTTGACCTTGTACACGGGCGTGTAGATCGAGTCAACGGGAATGACGCCGATGGCAGTCTGCGCGGTCTTGTTGCGGTCGGCGGACACATAGCCGCGGCCGTGAGAAAGCGTCAGCTCCATGTTGAGCGTCGCACCGGCGTCCAGCGTTGCGATGTGCAGGTCGGGGTTGAGGACCTCGACCTCGCTGTCGCCCTTGATGTCGCCGGCCTTGACCTCGCACGGGCCCACAGCCTCAATATAGACGGTCTTGATGCCGTCGGTATTGTGCAGACGGGTAATGAGGCTCTTGACGTTCAGCACGATCTCGGTCACATCCTCCTTGACGCCGGGGATGGTGGAGAACTCGTGCTGCACGCCGGCGATCTTGATAGAGGTCGCCGCGGTGCCGGGCAGGGACGAGAGCATAATGCGGCGCAGCGCATTGCCGAGCGTGATACCGTAGCCGCGCTCAAGAGGCTCCACGGTGAACTTGCCGTAGGTGCCGTTCGCGGGGTCTTCCACGCACTCGATCTTGGGCTTTTCAATTTCAATCATGCAGTTACCCTCCATTTCCATTCTGTGGTCTCAAAGTCCACACCAAAATTCTGCGTGTGTCTGTTGAGGGCTCGCCGCCGATTACTTGGAGTACAACTCAACGATGAGGTGCTCCTCAACGGGAACATCAATTTCTTCGCGGGCGGGAAGGCGAACCACGGTGCCCTTGAGGCTGTTCTTATCGCGCTCCATCCAGGTGGGGACCAGGAACACGGGAGCGTCCTGACCCATCAGGCGCTTGAAGACCTCGGAAGAGCGGCTGCTCTCCGCGACCTCGATCACATCGCCGGCCTTGACGAGGTAGGAAGGAATGTTGACCTTCTTGCCGTTGACGGTGAAGTGAGCATGGCTGACGAGCTGACGGGCCTGACGGCGGGTCATCGCAAAGCCCATGCGGTAAACAACGTTATCCAGGCGGCGCTCGACCGTGATGAGCAGGTTGTCACCGGTCTTGCCGGGGGCGGCAGCGGCGGACTCATAGTAGCCGCGGAACTGCTTTTCGAGGATACCATAGATGAACTTGACCTTCTGCTTTTCAGCAAGCTGAAGGCTGTATTCGCTCTTCTTCTTTCTCATCTGGCTGCCGGGGTTGCGATTGGTGGTCTTCTTCGCATAGCCCATCACAGCAGGAGAAATGCCCAAAGCCTTGCAGCGCTTGGCGATTGGCTGCATATTCTTTGCCATAGTGCTTTTTACCTCCTCTTTCGATTAGACGCGACGGCGCTTCGGGGGACGGCAGCCGTTGTGCGGGATGGGCGTGACGTCCTTGATCATCGTGACCTCCAGGCCGACAGCCTGCAGGGCACGGATCGCAGCTTCACGACCCTGGCCGGGGCCCTTAACAAAGACCTCGACCGTCTTGAGACCATGCTCCATCGCAGCGGTAGCGGCCGTTTCAGCGGCGCTCTGAGCGGCGAACGGAGTGGACTTCTTGCTGCCGCGGAAGCCGAGGCCGCCGGAGGAAGCCCAGGAAAGGGCGTTGCCCTGCGTATCGGTCACCGTGACCATGGTGTTGTTGAAGGAGGAACGAATATGAACCTGACCACGTTCGACGTTCTTCTTTTCGCGGCGACGGCGGATAACCTTCTTACCGGTTTTAGCATTGTTTGCTGCCATATTCTATTCTCCCTCCTTACTTCTTCTTGTTCGCAATGGTCTTCTTGGGGCCCTTGCGGGTACGAGCGTTGGTCTTGCTGCGCTGACCGCGAACGGGCAGGCCGCGGCGATGACGGGTGCCGCGATAGCAGCCGATCTCGCTCAGACGCTTGATGTCGAGTGCGGTCTGACGGCGAAGGTCGCCTTCCACGATGTAGCTGTGGTCGATGGCTTCACGAAGCTTGGCTTCGTCAGCATCGGTCAGATCCTTCACGCGGGTGTCGGGGTTCACGCCTGTCTGTGCCAGGATCTCCTGAGCACTCTTTCTGCCAATACCATAGATATAAGTCAAACCGATTTCGATTCGCTTATCCTTGGGCAGGTCAATACCGGCAATACGTGCCATACTTTTTAACCTCCAATTAAGTCTTAGCCCTGGCGCTGCTTATGCTTCGGATTCTCGCAAATGACCATGACACGGCCTTTACGACGAATGATCTTGCACTTTTCGCACATGGGCTTCACGGACGGTCTTACTTTCATGTCGATAAACCTCCATTACTTAGTACGCCAGGTAATTCGGCCGCGGGTCAGGTCATAGGGAGACATCTCCACTGTGACCTTGTCACCGGGCAGAATCCTGATGAAATTCATTCTGAGCTTTCCGGAAATATGCGCTAAGATCGTGTGTCCATTTCCAATGTCTACTTGGAATGTGGTGTTGGGCATGGCCTCAACGACAACGCCTTCCACTTCAATCATGTCGGATTTTGCCAAGTGTTATCCCTCCTGGTCCGGATTTTCCTTGCCGCTGTATGCGGCGATGGCTTTACGAAGCTCACTGTTTGTGATTTTTTCCTTGCTTCTGATCTTCTCGGCGACAGGCGCCGCGCTCTCTGCGATGAAGCGGACATGCTTTTGCTTTTTCCGCTTCGGCGCTTCGATCCTGCGGCTCTTGCCGTCGGCCAGCAGCAGGTACTCCCCGTCTGTTTCCAGCACGAAGAAGTATTTGCCCTGTTCTCTGCCGGCAGTTGCCTGAACAAGATTCGCAATGTCCATGGCGTCCTCTTACGGTGCCGGAGCCGTCAGAATTTCAGGCTCGCCGGCGGTGATGAGGATCGTGTTCTCGTAGTGCGCCGCGTATTTGCCGTCACGGGTCTTGACGGTCCAGCCATCGCTCATCTGGCGGATGGCTGCGGTGCCCGCGTTCACCATCGGTTCGACGGCGATCGTCATGCCGCGCAGCAGCTTCGGCCCGTGGCCCGGAGCCCCGTAGTTGGGGATCTCGGGCGCTTCGTGCATGTTTCTTCCGACGCCATGGCCGACATACTCGCGCACGACGGAGAAGCCGTTCGCCTCCACATACGCCTGCACGGCGTGGGAGATGTCGGAGATGCGGTTGCCCTCGCGGGCCTGCGCAAATCCTTCAAAAAAGCTCTGACGAGTCACGTCGATCAACCGCTGTGCCTCTTCGGAAATTTTTCCGCAGGGGTAAGTGGCTGCGCAGTCGCCGTGGAAGCCGCCGATGTATGCGCCCACGTCCACGCTGACGATATCGCCCTCCTTGAGCACCCGAGGACCCGGGATGCCGTGGATGATCTCGTCGTTGACGGACACGCACACGCTGGCGGGATAGCCGTTGTAGTTTAAGAACGACGGCTCAGCGCCCTGCGAACGAATGAAATGGAACACTGCTTTGTCAATTTCTCGGGTTGTTACGCCGGGCTTTACCATTTCCCCTGCTAACGCACGGGCAGCCGCGGTAATTTTTCCCGCTCGGCGCATCAATTCGATCTCGCGCTCTGATTTCACAATGATCATATCTTAACCATCCTGTCTCAGTATTGCGAGGATCGCCTTGGAGGTGGCCTCCACCGGCCCCATGTCCTCCACCGGATACAGAACCCCACGCTCGCGGTAGAAGTCCTTGAGCGGTTCTGTTTCTCTATGATAGACCGCAAGGCGGTTTTTCACCGTCTCGGGCTTATCATCCTTGCGGGTGACCAGCTCGCCGCCGCAGACGTCGCAGACGCCTTCGGCTTTGGGCGGCACTGCCACGATGTGGTAGCTCGCGCCGCACTTGCTGCAAACCCTGCGTCCGCTCATGCGCTCCATGATGGTCGCGTCAGCGATCTCCAGGGAGACGACATGATCGAACTTGATACCGGCTGCCTCAAGAGCTTCCGCCTGCGCGATCGTGCGGGGCACACCGTCTAAGATGAAGCCTTTCACACAATCGGGCTCGGCGAGCCGCTCTTTAATGATGCCGATGATGACCTCATCGGGTACCAGGTGGCCTTCGTCCATATAGGTCTTGGCCTTCATTCCCGTCGGCGTGCCCTCTTGGATGGCCGCGCGCAGAATGTTACCGGTGGAAATCGCGGGGATTCCTAACTCGCGGGAGATGACAGCGGCCTGCGTGCCTTTGCCAGCGCCCGGAGCGCCCAATAAAATCAGTTTCATAGAAACGCCTCTCTTACTCGAGGAAGCCCTTGTACTGGCGCATCATCATCTGAGACTCCAGCGCGCGGACCGTCTCAAGTGCAACACCGACAACGATGATGACCGAGGTACCGCCGATGGCGAGGCCGGAGTTGCCCAGCAGTTTGCCGGCGATCAGCGGGCAGATGGCCACGATGCCGAGGTAGATGGCGCCGAAAAGGGTGACCTTGTTGAGAACCTTGGCAATGAAGTCAGACGTGGGCTTGCCCGGACGGAAGCCGGGGATGAAGCCGCCGTTGCGCTTGAGGTTGTTGGAAATCTCAACGGGGTTAAACTGAATGGTAGCGTAGAAATAGCTGAAGCCGATGATCATCAGGAAGTAGACGATCAGATACAGCACAGACTTGGTATCGATCGCGTTGTAGATGCTGCGGCCAACGGTGCCCTCCTCGGGAGTGCCGATGAAAGCCCAGATGGTGGCGGGCAGGGACGCGATGGTCTGCGCGAAGATGATGGGCAGAACGCCGGACATGTTCACCTTCATGGGAAGGGTGGATGCCTGGCCGCCGTACATCTTGCGGCCGACCTGACGCTTGGCGTACTGGACGGGGATGCGGCGCTCGGCCTCGTTGACATGGACGATCAGAACGACCATCGCAAGCATGCCGACGATCAGCAGCGCGATCCACAGGCAGCCGATGGAGCCCTTGGTGCGGATGTAGCTCGCACCCATCGTGACCATGTTGGGCACGCGGGACAGGATACCTGCAAACAGGATGATGGAGATGCCGTTGCCGACACCGAACTCATTGACCTGCTCGCCCAGCCACATCACGAACGAAGAACCGGCAACAAACGAAACGATGATCACGAGCGCCGGCCAGATGCCCTGCTGCTCGAGGATGTTGTAGTTCTTGCAGATCATGTAGTAGCCAAAGCCCTGAAGCAGGGCGATCGCCACGGTCGCGTAGCGGGTGATGGAGGCGATCTTCTTCTTGCCGGCCTCGCCGCCGTCGCGGGCGAGACGCTCGAGCGCGGGGATCGCGATCGTCAACAGCTGGATAATGATCGAGCTGTTGATGTAGGGCTGTACGCCCAGCGCGAAGACCGTCGCTTCTGCGAACGCGCCGCCGGACATGACGTTGTAGAGGCCAAGCACGGTGCCGCTCATGCTGTCGAGATAGTTGCCGAGCAGCGTCGTGTTGATATAGGGGACGGGGATCGCGTTACCGATGCGGAAGATCAGAAGGATCAGCAGCGTGAACACGATCTTCTTGCGCAGTTCGGGAACGCCCCAGGCCTTACGGATCGTCTGAATCACTTAGACCACCTCTGCCTTTCCGCCAGCTGCTTCAATAGCTTCCTTAGCAGACTGGGAAAACGCAGCGGCCTGAACAGTGACCTTCTTGGTAACAGAGCCGTTACCGAGCACCTTGTAACCATACGCGCACTTGCTCAGGATACCCTTAGCAAGCAGAGCCTCTGCGGTAACGGTCTCGCCGTCCTCGAACTTGTCGAGCGCACTCAGGTTGATGATCTCATAGGGCTTTGCAAAAATGTTGTTGAAGCCGCGCTTCGGGGTACGGCGCGCCAGAGGCATCTGGCCGCCTTCGAAACCGACGCGGACACCGCCGCCGCTACGGGCCTTCTGGCCCTTGTGACCGCGGCCGCCGGTCTTGCCGTTGCCGCTGCCGTGGCCGCGACCCTTGCGGAACGCTTCCTTGGTGGAACCAGCGGCGGGAGACAGATTATACAGTTCCATATCTGTTCCTCCTTATTTCTCTTCAGTGACCTGCAGCAGATAGCCGATCTTGGCGATCTTGCCACGCGTCTGGTCGTTGTCGGGCTGCACGCTCGTATCGCCGATCTTGCGCAGACCCATGGAATTGGCAGTAGCAATGTGCTTTTCGTGTCTGCCGTTCAAGCTCTTGACGAGCTCAACTTTTAAATTAGCCATGACGCTCTGCCTCCTTAACCGATGATCTCGTCCACGCTCTTGCCGCGGATCTTGGCGACCTGCTCCGCGCTGCGCATGGACTTCAGGCCTTCGATCGCAGCGCCAACAACGTTGTTGGGGTTGTTGGAGCGCAGGCACTTAGTACGAATATCCTTGATGCCGGCAGCCTCAACGACGGCACGGACAGCGCCGCCGGCGATCACGCCGGTACCGGGGGCAGCGGGCTTCATCAGCACGCGGCCGGCGCCGAACTCGCCGATCGTCTCATGAGGAATGGTGGTACCATCAAGGGTAACGGTGATCATGTTCTTCTTGGCAGCCTCGAGGCCCTTGCGGATCGCCTCGGGGACTTCAGCGGCCTTGCCAAGGCCGTAACCGACCTTGCCCTTGCCGTCGCCAACGACCATCAGAGCAGAGAACTTGGCCACGCGGCCGCCCTTCACGGTCTTGGAAACACGGTTGAGGAAAACGAGCTTTTCCATGTATTCGCTCTGTTCGCGTTCAAATCTAGGCATTGTATTTTCCTCCTCCCTTAGAATTCCAGGCCGCCCTCGCGGGCGCCTTCAGCCAGCTCTGCAACGCGGCCGTGATACAGGTAACCGCCGCGGTCGAAGACGACCGTGTCGATGCCCTTGGCCTTGGCGCGCTCGGCGATGAGCTTACCGACTGCACGGGCGGCAGCCTTGTTGCTGCCGTTGCCCTCGATCGCCTTGTCCAGGGAGGAAGCGGCGACCAGCGTGTTGCCGGCGACATCGTCGATGATCTGGGCGTAGATGTTCTTTTCAGAACGGAAAACGTTCAGGCGGGGTCTCTCGGGAGTGCCGGAGACTTTGGCGCGAACGCGCTTATGACGCTTGATGCGCTGTGCTTTGGTATCGGGTCTTTTAATCATATCGGCACACCTCCTTACTTCTTAGCGCCGGTCTTACCGACCTTGCGGCGAATGACTTCGTCAGCATACTTGATGCCCTTGCCCTTATACGGCTCGGGAGGACGCTTTTCGCGGATCTCAGCGGCAAACTGACCGACCTTCTGCTTGTCGCAGCCAGAAACGACGATCTGGTTGGGCTGGGGGACCTCGATGGTGATGCCGTCGATCTCGGGGACTTCCACCGTGTGGGAGTAGCCGATGTTCAGGACGAGCTTGTTGCCCTCCTTGGCGGCACGATAGCCAACGCCGTTGACTTCGAGCGTCTTCTTGTAGCCATCGGTGACGCCGACGACCATGTTGTGCAGCAGAGCGCGGGTCAGGCCGTGCAGAGCGCGGTTCTCCTTGCCGTCGTCGGGACGGGAAACGAGGAGCTCAGCACCTTCCTGCTTGATGGTCATGCTCGGCTGGAGCTGCTGGGTCAGGGTACCCTTGGGGCCCTTGACGGTGACAAGATTGCCTTCCGCAACGGTGACTTCGACGCCAGCGGGGACGGCAATGGGCATTTTACCAATTCTACTCATTGTTCTATACCCTCCTTACCACACGAATGCAAGGACTTCGCCGCCGATGTGAGCCGCGCGAGCAGCCTTGTCGGTCATAACGCCCTTGGAGGTGGAGACGATGGCAATACCGAGGCCACGGAGCACGCGGGGCAGTTCGTCTGCGCCGACGTAAACGCGGAGGCCGGGCTTGCTGACACGGCGAAGGCCGGTGATGACCTTGTCCTTGCCATTGTACTTCAGGGTGATGTGGATCGTGCCCTGGGTACCATCGTCAACGATCTGGTAGCTCTTGATGTAGCCCTCGTCCAGCAAGATCTGAGCGATGCTCTTCTTCATGTTGGAAGCGGGGACATCCACAGTGTCATGACGGGCACTGTTTGCGTTGCGGATGCGGGTGAGCATATCCGCAATGGGGTCAGTGATATGCATAGTGTAAATCCTCCTGATTTAGAGTTACGGTCATGGACCGTTTAGGTCACGAGGTATCAGTGCCAATTTGGAGCGTGCCCGCACGCGTGTGAACACGCGTAATTGACACTGACCTTTCGCGATCCTTTATCGCCAGAACGTCCATATCGCAACGTTCGTGGTTATGAGTTTGTTTCGGAGGCTCAAGCTCCGAGGTGTCGGGCTGTTGAAAAGCTTCAACAGCAGGTCCTTCTTGAGATTTTTTCGTTAGACGAGGCGAAGCGACGCCGGCGTACTTTGTGTACGCCAAGGAGCTTCAACGAAGTATAACGGAAAAAGATCAGAAGGAAGCCTTGCGAACGCCGGGGATCTCGCCCTTGTACGCCAGCTCGCGGAAGCAGATACGGCAGACACCATAGTCACGAAGATACGCGTGGGGGCGGCCGCAGATCTTGCAGCGGTTGTAGCGGCGGGTGGAGAACTTAGCAGGAGCCTGCTGCTTGAGAATCATAGATTTCTTAGCCATTTTTGATATCCTCCTACTTAGCGTTCAAAGGGAGCGCCGACCAGGGTCAGCAGCTCGCGGGCTTCTTCGTCGGTCTGAGCGGTGGTGCAGATGACCACGTCCATGCCGCGGATCTTGTCGATCTTATCGTACTCGATCTCGGGGAAGATCAGCTGCTCCTTGATGCCCAGGGCATAGTTGCCGCGGCCGTCGAAAGCGTTGGCGCTGATGCCGCGGAAGTCGCGGACACGGGGAAGCGCAACGTTGAACAGACGATCGAGGAACTCCCACATCTTGTCGCCGCGGAGGGTGACCTTCGCGCCGATGGGCATATCCTCACGCAGCTTGAAGTTTGCGATGGACTTCTTCGCCTTGGTGACGACGGCCTTCTGGCCGGTGATGGTGGTCAGGTCGCGCACGACCGCTTCGAGGACCTTGGCATTCTCCTTGGCCTCGCCGCAGCCGACGTTCACGACGACCTTGTCGATCTTGGGGATCTGCATGGTGGACTTATAACCGAACTTCTTGTAGAGAGCGGGTGCCACTTCTGCCTTATACTGTTCTTTCAGTCTTGCCATTGTGAACTACTCTCCTTTCTTAAAGCTCGGCGCCGCAGTGCTTGCACACGCGGGTCTTCTTGCCATTTTCGATCTTGTGCGCGATGCGGGTACCCTTGTTGCACTTGGGGCACACGACCTGCACCTTGGAAGCGTACATGGCAGCCTCACGCTGCACAATGCCGCCGGTCTCGCCCTGCTTGCGGGGCTTGACGTGGCAGGTCACCATGTTGATGCCCTCCACGACGACCTTGGCTTCGCTGGGGACGGTGCCGAGCACCTTGCCCTGCTTGCCCTTGTCCTTGCCGGACAGGACGATAACGGTATCGCCCTTCTTCACATTCATAGCCATTCTTCAAGCCCTCCTTAGACAACTTCCGGAGCCAGGGAGAGGATCTTGAGGAAGTCCTTCTCACGCAGCTCGCGAGCGACGGGCCCAAAGATACGGGTGCCGCTGGGGTTCTTGTCGTCCTTGATCAGGACCGCAGCATTCTCGTCGAAGCGGACATAGGTGCCGTCTTCGCGGCGGACGCCCTTGGCAGAGCGGACGATAACGGCCTTGACGACCTCGCCCTTCTTGACCTGACCGCCGGGGGCAGCCTTACGCACGGACGCGACGATGATATCGCCGATGTTGCCGTACTTGCGGCCGGAGCCACCGAGAACGCGGATGCACTTGATTTCCTTGGCACCGGTGTTATCGGCGACCTTCAGAAAACTTTCCTGCTGAATCATTGTTCCGGTACCTCCTTACTTAGCTTTTTCGACGATCTCGACCACGCGCCAACGCTTGTCCTTGGACAGGGGGCGGGTCTCCATCACCTTGACGGTATCACCGATACCGCACGTATTGTTTTCATCGTGAGCCTTCAGCTTGTAGGTGCGGCCGACGATCTTCTTGTACAGGGGATGCGCCACGCGGTCAGCGATCGCAACGACGACGGTCTTGTCCATCTTGTCGGAAACGACCTTACCAACGCGGACCTTACGGGAGGAAATTCTCTTCTCTTCCATCTTACTTCTCCTCCTTCTCACGGATCATGGTTTTGACTCGGGCAATATCACGCTTGGTCTGGACGAGCTTCTGGGGGTTATCCAGCTGATTCGTCGCGTGCTGCATGCGCAGCATAAACAGATCTTTCTTCAGGGCGTCGAGCTTGGTGTTCAGCTCTGCGACGCTCATGGCACGAACTTCACTTGCCTTCATCTCATTCACCTACTTCCTGGGTCTCGGCCTCGCGCTTGACGATCTTCGTCTTGATGGGCAGCTTGTGGCTGGCCAGACGGAGCGCCTCACGCGCGACTTCTTCGGAAACACCGGCGATCTCAAACATGATACGGCCGGGCTTGACAACTGCTACCCAATACTCGGGAGAGCCCTTACCGGAACCCATACGGGTCTCGGCAGGCTGCTTGGTAACGGGCTTATCAGGGAAAATCTTGATCCAGACCTGACCGCCACGCTTGGTGTAACGGGTCATGGCGACACGAGCCGCCTCGATCTGGTTGCTGGTGATCCACGCGGGCTCAGTGGCCTGGAGGCCGTACTCACCATAAGTAATGGTGTTGCCGCGGGTCGCCTTGCCGGTCATACGACCGCGCTGAACGCGACGATATTTCACTCTCTTCGGCAGAAGCATTACTGAGCGCCTCCTTCCTTATTCTCAGCCGGCTTGCGATAGCCGCCCTGCGGACGATTGCCCTGGGGACGGTTGCCGTTGCGGTTGAAGCCGCCCTCACGGCGCTGATAGCCGCCCTGGCCATCACGGCGGGGACGACGGTCACCGTCGCGGCGAGGACGACGCTCGCGGCGCTCCTCATACGGCTTGGTGGTATCGAGCGTACGCGGGGTGGTACGCAGGGTCTGGGTCAGGACCTCGCCCTTGTAGATCCAAACCTTCACACCGATGCGGCCAAACGTGGTCGCAGCCTCGGCGAAGCCGTACTCGATGTCGGCACGGATGGTCTGCAGAGGGATGGTGCCCTCGTGATAGTGCTCAACGCCAGCGATCTCGCGGCCGCCGAGACGACCGGAGCAGCAGCACTTGATGCCCTTGGCGCCGGCGCGCATGGCGCGGCCCATGGCGTTCTTCATCGCGCGGCGGTGAGAGATACGCTTTTCGAGCTGCTGGGCGATGTTCTCAGCGACGAGCTGAGCGTTCATGTCGGGATTGCGGACCTCGACGATGTTGAGCTTGACCTTCTTGCCGATCAGAGCCTCGACCGCGAGACGCAGCTTCTCGACCTCCGCGCCGTCCTTGCCGATGACCATGCCGGGGCGGGCGCAATGAACGAACAGCGTCACAACATCGTTGCTGCGCTCGATCTCGATCTTGGGCACGCCTGCACCGTACAGGCTCTTCTTGACGAACTTGCGGATCTTGTTATCTTCAACGATCAGGTCGCCGACCTTCTCGTCTCTGGCATACCAGCGGGAGTCCCAGTCTTTGATGACGCCGACGCGCATGCCGTGGGGATTAACTTTCTGTCCCATGAAACTGTCTCCTCCCTTTAGTCTCTCTCAGCGACGGCGAGCGTCACGTGAGAGGTTCTCTTGTTGATGCGGTAGCCGCGGCCCTTGCTGGCGGGGATCATGCGCTTGAGGATCGGGCCGGAAGTCGCGTAGACCTCGGACACGTACAGCTTGGAGGTATCCATGCTGAAGTTGTTCTCGGCGTTGGCGACAGCGCTCTTTAAGAGCTTGACCAGGGGCTCGGACGCAGCCTTGGGGGTCTGCATCAGGAGCGCCATGGCGGTGTTGATGTCCTTACCGCGGATCAGGTCGCAGACGATCTGGACCTTGCGGGGAGAGATGCGGACATATCTCAGATATGCTTTAGCTTCCATGTTCTGCATTCTCCTTCCTTATTTCGTCTTGGTATGGCCGCGGAACGTACGGGTGGGAGCGAACTCGCCCAGCTTGTGGCCGACCATATCTTCCTGAATATAAACGGGAACGTGCTTGCGACCGTCGTGGACGGCGATCGTGTGACCGACGAAGGAGGGGAAGATGGTGGAGCTGCGGCTCCAGGTCTTCATGACCTTCTTCTCACCGGTCTTGTTCATCTCTTCGACTCGCTTGATCAGCTCAGGGGCAACAAACGGGCCTTTTTTAATGCTTCTGCTCATTTTTACATTGCCTCCTTTTACTTATCGTTACGACGCTTGACGATGAACTTGTTCGTCGGGTTCTTCTTCGAACGGGTCTTGTAACCCATAGCCGGCTTGCCCCACGGGGTCATGGGACCGGGGTGACCGACAGGGCTCTTACCTTCACCACCGCCGTGGGGGTGGTCGTTCGGGTTCATAACGGAACCGCGGACGGTCGGACGGACGCCCATGTGGCGCTTGCGGCCGGCCTTACCGATGTGAACGTTCTCGTGATCGATGTTGCCGACCTGGCCGATGACAGCCATGCAGTTCGTGCGGACGATGCGCACTTCGCCGGAGGGCATACGGATCTGAGCGTCGCCGTTCTCCTTCGCCATCAGCTGAGCAGCAGTACCGGCGGAGCGGACGAGCTGAGCGCCCTTGCCGGGGTGCATCTCAATGTTGTGGATGACGGTACCGACAGGGATGTTGGCGATGGGCAGGCAGTTGCCGGGCTTGATATCGGCGGAGGCGGAAGAGATGATCTTGTCGCCAGCCTTCAGGCCGACAGGAGCGATGATGTAGCGCTTCTCGCCGTCCTCGTACTGGACGAGAGCGATGAACGCGCTGCGGTTGGGGTCATACTCCAGGCGCAGGACGGTCGCGGGGACGTCCATCTTGTCGCGCTTGAAGTCGATGATGCGGTACTTCTGCTTGTTGCCGCCGCCGTGATGACGGACGGTGATGCGGCCGTAGCTGTTGCGGCCGGCATGCTTCTTCTGAGACTCGACCAAGCTGCGTTCGGGCTTGGCCTTCTTGTCGATCCCCTCGAAGGCGGACACAGTCATGTGACGGCGGGAGGGGGTAGTGGGCTTAAACGTCTTAATAGCCATTTCTCATATCCTCCTTACACCATGCCCTCGAACAGCTCGATGGTCTTGGAATCTTCAGCGAGCTGCACATAGGCCTTCTTCCAGCTGCGGGTCTTGCCCAGGCGGCCGGCACCGAGGCGCTTGGCCTTGCCGCTGACGTTGAGCGTGTTGACCTTGGCGACCTTAACGCCAAAAGCGGTCTCAACAGCGTTCTTGATCTCCACCTTACCGGCGTCCTTGGCAACTTCGAACACATACTTCTTGTTCGCAACGTCGACCATGGAACGTTCGGTGATGATGGGACGAATAATGATGTCGTAAACGTTTGCCATTACGCGAACACCTCCTCGATGACTGCGAGGGCTTCCTTGTCGATCACGAGGGTCTTGGCGTTGAGCAGATCGTAGACGTTGATGAGCTTCGCGGGCGCGGTGGTGACACCGGGCAGGTTGCGGGCGCTCTTGACGACGACCTCGTTGACCTCGGGAGTGATGACAGCGGCCTTGCCGTCAGCCTTGACGGCGGAGAGGAAGCTGCGGAAGTCCTTGGTCTTGATAGCGTCGAGCGCGATCTTGTCGACAACGACGATCTCGCCCTGGGCTGCCTTGGCGGACAGCACGCTCTTGAGAGCCAGACGCTTGACCTTCTTATTCAGCACATAGCTGTAGCTGCGGGGCTTGGGGGCGAACACGATACCGCCGTGCGTCCACTGAGGGGAGCGGGTGCTGCCCTGACGGGCGCGGCCGGTGCCCTTCTGACGCCACGGCTTTCTGCCGCCGCCGGAAACCTCAGCGCGGGTCAGAGCGCTCTGCGTGCCCTGACGGCAGTTGGCGAGATGATTTTTGACGACTTCATGAACAACGCTCATGTTCGGCTCGATGCCGAAGATCGCGTCGTTCAGCTCGACGGAACCGACTTCAGCGCCGGTCATGCTGACAACTTTAATCGTAGACATTTATCAAGCACTCCTTTCCTTACATATTTCTGGCGGAAGCCTTCTGCGGGTTGCGGCCGGAAGCCTTCTGCGGGTTCTTGCTGATGTCGGCACCAGCCTGCTTGATCTTGTGGACCTTGACGGTGGTCTTCACGGTGACGAGGCTGCCCTTGGGACCGGGAACCGCGCCGCGGACGACGAGCATGTTGAGCTCGGGGTCGACCTTGACGACCTCAAGGTTCTGGATGGTGACAGTCTCCACACCGTACTGGCCGGGGCCGATCTTGCCCTTGAAGATACGGCTGGGGTCGGTGGTGGAGCCCATGGAACCGGCATGACGGTGGACAGGGCCGCCGCCGTGGGTCATACGACCGCGGCTGGCGTTCCAGCGCTTGATAACGCCGGTGTAGCCGTGACCCTTGCTCGTACCGGTGACGTCAACGAAGTCGCCGGACTTGAAGGTGTCCGCCTTGATGATGGCGCCGAGCTCGAGCTCGGAAGCGTTGTCAAGGTCAAACTCACGCAGGTACTTCTTGGGGGAAACGCCAGCCTTGTTCAGGTGGCCGAGTTCAGGCTTGGAGAGCTTCGCTTCGCGAATGTCCTCGTAGCCAAGCTGGACAGCCTCATAACCGTCTTTTTCGCTGGTCTTCTTCTGAGTGACCACGCAGGGACCGGCCTCGATAACGGTGACCGGGATCACATGGCCCTTTTCGTCGAAGATCTGAGACATGCCAACTTTTCTGCCGATGATTGCTTTCATGTATGATCCTCCTGTAAAGGTTATTGGTCGGCTTAGTTAGCGGCAACTCCCGCCATTGCTCTGCCGACTTGACCCCGCCCATCTCACGCAAGTCGATGGGCTTTTGGGTAGAGCAACAAAGGTAATTTCAAAAAACGGCGAGCCGTTTTTTGAGTTGGGTTTACAGTTTGTTTTGCGCACTCGCCGTGCTCGCACACAAACAAACTGAGAGGTGTTTTTGTCCACGCGCATGTCGCGGCCAAAAACGATTTCATTGGTTTCGCGTCTGCGGACGCGAAATGTAATGAAGCGAGGGATTAGAGCTTGATCTCGATCTCGACACCAGCAGGGAGTTCGAGGCCCATGAGCGCTTCCACGGTCTTGGGGCTGGAGTTGGTGATGTCGATCAGGCGCTTGTGGGTGCGGCGCTCGAACTGCTCACGGGAGTCCTTATACTTATGAACAGCGCGCAGGATGGTGACGATCTCCTTCTTGGTGGGCAGAGGGATGGGGCCGGAGACGGTAGCGCCGGTGCGCTTGGCGGTCTCGACGATCTTCTCTGCGCTCTGGTCGATGACCTGATGGTCATAGGCCTTGAGGCGAATGCGAATCATTTCTTTTGCCATTTTCGGTTTCTCCTTCATTGTTGTACGGTTTTTTCACTGGTTGTCGAAGCCGTACGGTGAGATTTTTTCTTATACGCTTATCCGTGCGTATCATTCCGGCTCATAAGAAAACCGGCACGAATAAACGGCCGGTCCACACATGGCGCAGCGATCTACGCAACGTACAGATATTCTCTCAGCCGCCCGATGTTCGGACATACTCCCCGAAAGTTACCTCAGAAACCTGAGCAATCTCCCGGTTCATCGCAATATCGCGCAAATAGGGCAGGATGCGCCCAATCGCGGACTTGCATATAGTACCAAATTCCGTTGCACATGTCAAGACAAATTTCACTTTTTTCTTGAGAAATTTTTTAGCAGTCTCTTTTCGCGGCAACTGTGGCGGATTTGGCGTAAAAACGCGGCATATTGCCCCCTCCCTGCCGATATATTTAGGGGCAAAGGAGTTGATGGACATGGCAATGGCCTGGCTTTGGACGGGAATGGTGGCAGTCTCGCTCATTTTCGGCGCGCTGACGGGAAACTTGAATGCGCTCAGCGCCGCCGCGCTCGAGGGTGCGCGGAGCGCGGTCGAGCTGTGCCTGGCGATGTGCGGCGTGATGTGCCTCTGGACGGGCGTGATGGAAGTGATGAACCAGTGTCATCTCACCGACCGCCTCGCTTCCCTCTTCCGCCCGCTGCTCAAGAGGCTCCTGCCGAACGCGAGCCGCGACAGCGAGACGCTGGCCGCGATCTCCGCTAACCTCTCTGCCGATCTTTTGGGGCTCGGCAACGCGGCCACGCCGCTCGGCATCCGCGCTGCCTGCCGCATGAGCCGCGGCTGCAAGGGTACCGCATCGGATGAGCTGTGCCTGCTCGTCGTTTTGAATACGGCGTCCATTCAACTGTTGCCCACCACGCTCGCAGGCGTGCGCGCTTCGCTCGGCGCCGCCGACCCGTTTGACATTTTACCCGCCGTGTGGCTGACGTCGCTTCTCTCTGTCCTCGCGGGGCTTTTCGCCGCAAAGCTCTTCGCCCACTTCTGGAGGAATTGAACCTATGGCGCTCTCTACGCTCATCGTGCCCGTACTGCTCACCTTCACGGCCTGCTTTGCCCTCGGCAAGCGTGTCGACGTCTACTCCGCCCTCACCAAAGGCGCGGAGGAGGGACTCACGGTGCTGCTGCACATTCTGCCGTCACTCATCGCACTGCTCTCCGCCGTCTACATGTTCCGTGCGTCCGGCGCGATGGAGGCGCTCGGCGCGCTTTTGGCCCCCGCGCTCGACAGAATCGGCATCCCCGCCGAGACCGCGCCGCTTCTCTTCATCCGCCCCATCTCCGGCAGCGGCGCGCTGGCTGTCGGATCGGAGATCATGGACTCCTACGGCGTCGATTCCTATGTCGGCCGCGTTGCGGCGGTCATGCTCGGCTCGAGCGAAACGACGTTCTACACCGTCGCCGTCTATTACGGCGCGGCGGGCATCACGAAAACGCGCTACACCATCCCCGCCGCGCTCTGCGCCGATGCGGTGATGTTCCTCGCATCCGCGTTTTTTGTGCGGCTACTCATGGGCGCGTAAAAAGGAGCCGCCGCAGGCAGCTCCTTTTCCTTTATTCTTCTGTTCTCACGCGGATGCGCAGGGCGCATTTTCCTCTCTGCCCGCCGATAGTAATTGCATAGCGCAGGGCCAGCATCCCGCCGTCCTCGTCGAGCTTCCACTTGACCGACTCCGCCTTCACTGCGACCGGCAAGGTTCCGTAGGGCACGGCATAGAATGAGGTGTGCTCCTTCCCCTCCGCAAAGACCATCTCGCTCGTCACCTCGCCCGTGCGCGTCAGAATGATGCAGTCCGGCGCGAGGGCAAGGCGCGTCGCGGTGGTCACCTTGCCGTCCCCGTCCGTTTCCTCATAGCGCAGGAGATAGCCGTCGCGCGTTTCCTCCATCGTGCCGCGCACGCGGAGATCTGAGCTGTCGGCGCTCATGCCTTCGTATTGCTGCTCGCCGTGCACGGTGAGCCAAACGTTTCTTTTCATACAGTCCTCTTTCTCATTTGTTTCTGTCATCATACTACGGCGGAGAGCGGGACACAAGGCGCATTTGCATTTTTTGTGCGTTTCCCTGTTTTTGCTATGGTAAAATGCAAAAGCGCGTGCTATAATCTCCGGTAAGCAGATTCTCTGTTCCGTCAAAGGAGGCGTCACTATGAAAATTGATCTGACGGAAAAGCAATTCCGCCGTCTTCTTGATCTGGTCTACGTCGGCAACTGGGTGATGAACTCCACCCGCGGCGACGACCGTATCCGCGAATACGACGATGTAGAGAGCACCGTATTCGCCAACTGTCTCTCCCACGGCATGGTGCCGCTGGTCGAGGCCTATCAGGGCGAACTGATCCCCTCGCGCGCGTTTGCCGAGGGCGGCATCCACGAGGCCATCATGGCCTACGAGGACACGATGTTTTTTGAAATTCTCGCTCAGGAGCTTGCCCTGCGCGATATGGACAGCGACGCGCCCACGCCCGAAAATGTCGACGAGCTGCGCGAGCGTATGGACACGTACTTAGGCGAATTCGAGCAGCACGGCACCGACAACATCACCGTTGAAATGTAAAAGTGTAACAGAAGGCAAAGAGGTCTCCGCTTAAAAAGCGGAGACCTCTTTATCTTCGCGGCCGCAGCCGCGAAATGTTTTTGATCCATAAATCGCCGCGACAAGTGCGTGGCGATTTATTCTTCTCGCTCCGCGCGTGTCGAGCCGCCCTGCGGGCGGCGAGGCACGAAGCGGAGCGCAGCCCCTATTTTTTAAGGATGCCAACGGCATCCTTAAAAAATAATCATGTCTTGATCCCCATCGTCTCCCACTTGCCGCTGCGGTAGCGCAGGAAGAAGATGACACTGCGCACCGACCAGTCCACGATCGCGTGCGCGAACCATACGCCGATAACGCCGTAGCCCATGTATTTGCCCAGCACATACGCAAGCATCACGCGCACGACCCACATCGTCAGCATACTGGCGAGCATCGTGAACTTCGCGTCGCCCGCCGCACGCAGGAAGCCCGGCACCATAAACGCCGGTACCCAGATGAAGATGGATGAGATGCCGTGGATCAGCGTGACCGTGACGGCGAGCTTCTCCGCCTCGGGAGAAACGTTGTAGACGCGCATGATGAGCGGCAGCAGCGCGATGATTGTCAGGTTGACGGCCGCCATGATGCCGTACGTCCACTTGGCGATCTTTTTGAGGTATGCACGCGCCTGATCGAATTCACCCGCGCCGACGCACTGGCTCACAACTGCGGCAAGGCCCAGGTTGAGCGCCTGGCCCGCAAAGCAGTTGAAGTTTCCAAGGGTGTTGCCAATGGCGTTCGCCACCATCGATGCCGTACCGAACGTCGAAATCAGGCTGAAAAGCACGAGACGCCCCAGCTGGAACATGCCGTTTTCGACGCCGCTTGGCACGCCGATGTAGAAGATGTTCTTCATTAGGCGCATATCGACACGAAAGCCGCGGATATCAGAAAGGTGCAGCATCAGATCGCGGTTGAAAAGCAGCGAAAGGATGACGACTGCCGCGATCGTGCGGGACACGAGCGTCGGGATCGCGACGCCCGCGACGTCCATACCGAAGCCAAAGATCAAAACGGCGTTGCCGATCACGTTGATACTGTTCATCAGGAGCGAAACTTTGAGCGACACGTCGCTGTGGCCCATCGTGCGGAACAGCGCCGCGCCGCCGTTGTAGAGCGCGATGCCGGGGATGGACGCCATCACATATAAATAATAGGTGTTCGTCGCCGCCATGACGTCTGGCTCGATATGGCCGAACATCACGGTCAATATCTGCGTGCGGAACAGGTACAGCAGCGCCACGAAGAAGACCGACACCGCGCCGAGCAGCGCGATGAGCTGCTGGCCCGCGTTGCAGGCATCCTCCTTCTGCCTCTGTCCGATATACTGGCCCGCGACGGCTGCGCCGCCGGTCGCCATCGCCGAGAAAATGTAGATCATCAGATTGCTGATCGAGTCGACGAGCGACACCGCGCTGATCGCCGCGTCGCCGACGGTCGCGACCATCAGCGAGTCAGCAAGTCCCACCGTGATGGCCAGAAACTGCTCGAGCAGCAGCGGCCACATCAGCGCGACGAGCTGGCGGTTCGTAAACATCATATCCTTGTCAGCGCGCACCGGCGCTGCCAGCTTGCCCATGGTTTCACTCTCCTTGTATCGTTTGAGCCTGTATCATAAGCCATTTGCCATTGTTTGTCAACGCCGCGTCAAAGAAGATACGGTTTCAGTGCCGTGCCCCAGACTTCGACAAGCTTTTCCTTCGTCCATCTGGCGTTGGCCGGCGAGGTGGAGGGAAGCTGGACGGCCTCGCGCCCGAGCTTCGCGCGGCAGTATTTTTTGTAGCAGGCGTAGGACGTGCCGCCGTTGCAGAAGATGGCCTGAATGTCCGCCGCATCCAAAATGACGGACAGGTCGTTCGGCACGACGTTCGTGATGCTCGCGTCCGACGATCCCACGATCTCGCACGAGCCGATGGTATCCCACATGGCGATGCCGTGGCGCAGGACCATCGCTTTCTTCTCTTCGACGCTCTTCGGCGTTTTCTCTCCCAAAACAGCGGCGAGCGTCGGCCAGAAGCGGTTCTGCGGGTGCGCGTAAAAGAATGCCGCCTCCCTTGACTTGACCGACGGGAACGAGCCCAGGATCAGCACGCGCGACTTTTCGTCATACAGCGGCGGAATATTATGGACCTGCGTCTTAAGCTCCATTTTCTCGTCCCCTTTCTGCCTTTTTCGCCATTTTAACACAGGAACATCAAATCGCCAAGTCCCGTTTTCTCCGTCTGCGTGCGCTTCGCTGCGGAAATGGGTTGGCTTTTCGGCAAAGTCATGTTATGATAAAGTAGATATATATTAAATGTAGGTGCCTTGCCTCGCGTGGGCACGGTCATCTTTGAGAAAGGACATCTATGAAAGACGACGACAATCACATTCTCCTTTTAGAAAAGGGCAAACGAGGCCTTCTGCAGATCATCTTCGGCCGCACGGGCATCATCATCGTTTCGCTGATCGTGCAGATCTTGTTCCTCTTTGCCGCCTTTTACAAGCTCGAGGGCTTTCTGCCCTACTTCTGGGGCGGCAACACGCTGCTGTCGGCGGCAGTCGTGCTGTTTCTGTTCGGCAACGACGACAACCCGACCATCAAGCTCACGTGGTTTTTTATCCTCGCGGTGCTGCCGGTGTTCGGCTTGATTCTGTATGTTTACATCAAGACCGACCTCGGCCACCGGCTGATGATCCGCCGCTACAACGACATCCTGTCGCAGACGGAGCACTTCGCCCCCTCGGAAAGCGCGTGTTCCAAGGAGGAATTACCGGAGGAGCTCCAAAGCCTTGCCTCCTACCTGAATTCCTGCGGCTTCCCCTGCTACCAAAACACACAGGCGCAATACTTCCCCCTCGGCGACGATGCGTTCGAGGTCATGTGCGACGAGCTCCAAAAGGCCGAGCACTTCATCTTCCTTGAGTATTTCATCGTCAGGGAGGGCTACATGTGGGGCCGCATCCTTGAGATTCTCAAGGAAAAGGTCAACGCTGGCGTCGAGGTGCGCGTGCTGTACGACGGCACCTGCGCGGTCGCGCTGCTGCCCTATTCCTACCCGCAGAAGCTCGAAAAGCTCGGCATTGCCTGCAAGATGTTCGCGCCGCTGCGCCCGTTCGTCTCCACGCACTACAACTACCGCGACCACCGCAAGATCATGGTCATCGACGGCAAGATCGGCTTCACAGGCGGCATCAACCTCTCCGACGAGTACATCAACCGCACCTCGCGCCTCGGCCACTGGAAGGATACAGCCATCGCCCTGCGCGGCGACGCCGTGCGCAGCCTGACTCTGATGTTTTTGCAGATGTGGGACGTCAGCTCCGTGCACTTTACGCCCGAAGTCTACAGCAAGTATCTCAACGTGCCGCAGCCGGCGCATGAAAAGGAAGCGGGCTATGTCATCCCCTACGGCGACAGTCCACTCGACCGCGACCTCGTCGGCGAGATGGTGTATATGGACATCATCAACCGCGCCAACCGCTATGTGCACATCATGACGCCGTACCTCATCATCGACAACGAGATGATCACGGCGCTGACCTATGCCGCGCGCCGCGGCGTGGAGGTGCAGCTCATTCTGCCGCATGTGCCCGACAAGGAGATCGCCTTCTCGCTCGCGCACACGTACTACCGCAGGCTGCTTGAAAACGGCGTACAGATCTACGAGTACGAGCCGGGCTTCGTTCACGCGAAGGTCTTCGTCAGCGATGACTGCAAGGCGACCATCGGCACGATCAATCTGGACTACCGCAGCCTGTACCACCACTTTGAATGCGGCACGTACCTTTATGCATCGCCCGAAGTCGCAAAAATTGAGCAGGATTTCCAGCAAACGCTCGCCAAGTGCGTCCGCGCGGACGCAGAGCTTCTCAAAAACGACCCGTTTATGCGAAAGCTCATCGGCCCCGGCATGCGCATCATCGCCCCGCTGCTGTAAGAAGTAAAAAAGTCGAAACCGAAAGGTTTCGACTTTTTTTATTCTCAATTACTTTTCGAGCTGCTCGAGCGCGCTGCACACGGCAGTGTGCTCCTTCTGCACCGCCTCATAGAGCGGCTGTACGCTTTCAGGCATCGAATCCTGACCGCGCAGCGCTTCCGTCATCTGAGAGCTGGCGTGGGCGAGCGAGCCGAGGCCAAGGTTCAGCGCCACGCCCTTGAGCGTGTGCACCGCGCGGAACGCCGTGTTTGAGTGTGCAGCCCTCGTCCTTTTTCGTCAGCTCCATGCAGATCGTCGGGTCGCCCAGACGCTCTTTCGTCTCCTTCTGCATAGTGAGCGCCTTTTCAAGCTGCTGCTCCGTGATGACGCTCGACGAGACCAGAAGATCGCCCAAACGCATGTACGCCATATTCATCCGCCTCCGTCTGCTATCTGCCGATGTATGTTAAGAAGTTGTATATCAGGAAAAATACGCTATTGCTATAAACTTTTTTCTAAAAATTGTCAATAATGTTTAGTATTTCTCCCCATTTCGCACATATTTTACAATCCATATTTCTTTTTTCCTCAAATTTATCGTGCATTTTTTACCGTCCGCTGACAGCTCTCCCGTTTTTTTGCGGAAACGCTTCGCCCTTTCCGCTCTTTTTTCAATCATTTCTGGCAAAACAGCAGGAAAAACCGGGAAAATTTCCCTTGAATGTTCCGTGGTTCTGTGCTAAGTTTACACTAAGTATCAAATGTTTCTTAAAAACACGCATAAACAGTTTTTGTTTGGCACTGGCTTTTCCGGTGCCTATTTTCTTGTCCGCCCGCCCCGCGGCGGCATTTCTACAAAAGAGCGCGCCCTAAAATGCGTATGAGGTCTACACTATGGTCGAAGCCAGAATCCTGATCGCGGACGATTCGAAAATGAACCAGCAGATCCTTTCCGAAATCCTCGGCGACCGCTACGAATACCTCTATGCCGACGACGGCATGCAGGCGCTCGATCTGCTGCACTCCGAGTTCGACATCGACCTGCTGCTCGACATCAACATGCCCCGCCTCGACGGCTTCGGCGTGCTCGAGGTGATGAAGCAGCACAACTGGCTGCAGGAGATCCCCGTCATCATCACCTCGTCCGAGGATGACGAGTCGTTCATCCAGAAGGCCTACGAGCTCGGCGTAACGGATTACATCCGCCGCCCGTTCAACCTGACGGTCACGCAGCGGCGCGTGAGCAGCGCACTCACGCTCTACGCGCGCCAGAAGCACCTTGTCCACCTGGCCGAAGAGCAGGTTTACGAGCGCGAGAAGACGAACAGCGCCATCATCAACATTCTGAGCCACGTCGTCGAGTCGCGCAATTTCGAATTCGGCACGCACATTCTGCATGTGCGCACCATCACCGACATTCTGCTGCGCCAGCTCGTCTGCACATCTCGGAACGGCGCGCAAAATAGAAAGGAAGCATCATGGCTCACAACAAATTTCTCCCTCGCGTGCTCGCCGCAGCGGCGGCGATGATGCTGCTCGCAGGCTGCAGCAGCAAGGCAGACCCCGGATTTTCCCCGGCGAACCCTGTCAATATCACGATCTGGACGTACTACAACGGTGAACAGCTCGAAGCGTTCAACGCGCTCGTCGACAAGTTCAACTCGACCGTCGGCAAGGAACAGGGCATCACGGTTGAGAGCTCCAGCCACGGCAGCGTGACCGATCTTGAGACAAACGTGCTCGCTTCTGCCGAGGGCAAGGTCGGTGCCGAGGCGATGCCCAACATCTTCTCCGCCTACGCCGACACTGCCTACGCGCTCGATGAGATGGGTCAAATTGCCGATCTGAGCGATTATCTAAGCGAAGAGGACCGCGCCGCCTTTATTGAGGACTATCTGAGCGAAGGCGACTTCTCCGGCTCGGGCAGTATCAAGATCTTCCCCGTCGCCAAGTCGGCGGAGCTGCTGTTTCTCAATGAAACGGACTGGGAGCCGTTCGCCGCCGCCACAGGCGCAACCTATGACGACTTGGCCACGATCGAAGGCCTCGTCTCCGTCGCCGAACGCTACTACGAGTGGACCGACGCGCAGACGCCCGACATCCCGAACGATGGACGCGCGTTCTTCGGCCGCGACGCGATGGCGAACTACATGCTCATCGGCGCCAAGCAGCTCGGCTGCACGATCTTCGACGCACAGGACGGCAGCATGACGCTGAACTTTGACCATGATACCGTGCGCACCCTCTGGGATAACTACTATGTACCCTTCATCAAGGGCTACTTTTCCGCAAGCGGCCGCTTCCGCAGCGATGATGTGAAGACCGGCAATATCATCGCCTACGTCGGCTCCTCTTCGAGCGCAACGTTCTTCCCCACGCAGGTCATCGCCGACGACATGGACAGCCACGACATCACGCGCAAGGCGCTTGAAAGCCCGAAGTTTGCGAACGGCGAGGACTACGCCGTGCAGCAGGGCGCGGGCATGGTCGTGACGAAGGCGAGCGACGCCGAGATTCAGGCGAGCCTCGTGTTCCTCAAATGGTTCACCTCACCCGAGCACAACATCACGTTCTCTGTCGACTCAGGCTACCTCCCCGTCACGCACGAGGGCAACTCCATCGACGCGATCCGCGCAAGCGGTCTTGCCCTCAGCGACGAAATGGACGAAGTCCTCTCCGCCGCAGTCGACACGGTCAACGAAAACCATCTCTACACGCCCCACGCCTTCTCCGGCGGCACGAACGCCCGCGCCATTCTTGAATATTCCATGAGCGATAAGGCAAGCGCCGACCGCGCCGCGGTCAAAGAGGCAATGGCGCAGGGACAGAGCTTTGAAGAGGCCTCGGCGCAGTTCCTTTCCGACGAATGCTTTGAAGCCTGGTATCAGGATACGCTTGCATCGCTTGAGGCCTTTCAGGGCTGAGTGACTGTTCAATGACAAAAAGGGGCAGTTTTATGTTCTTTCGCAAACCATCGGATCATGTGCCGCATGTCACCATCTTCCATACGATCCTGCGCTCCATGCTCTGGATCCTGTTCATCGAGATCGCGCTGCTTGTCGGCATTCTCTATCTCTGCCGCATCAACACGAGCCTTGAGCAGAATGCTGTCGACATCTTGCAGATACAGACGGAAAACCGCCAAAACTATCTGCAAGGCCAGATGCTCGACGCGCAGGACCTCTCGTCGCTTGCGGACAAGATCAACGCCGTGACGCAGGCCATGCTCGACGACGGCGAGATCAGCCTCGACACGCTCGACAGCGGCAGCGACGCCGCATCCCCCCTGCTGCTCTCGATCGGCGACAGCCTGATCTCCTCGATGCGCCACCGCCCCATCACCGGCATTTTTGTCGTGCTCAACACGCACGATCTCGACACACGCGAAAAGGGCGAGCCGCTGCCCTGCCTTTACCTGCGCGACCTTGATCCGGATTCTTCCCCCTCGCAGCGCAATTCTGATCTTATGCTCGTGCGCGCACCCGCACAGGTCGTACAGTCGCTCTACATTGCGACCGACACGAGCTGGACGCCCTCGATCAACTATGGGGCCAACGGCAGCAGTGGCTTTCTCTATCCCGTCTTTCAGGCGGCCTACCACGGAAACGGCGAACTGGACGCCGCGGACTACGGCCACTGGACGTCCTCGCCCTACACGCTCTCCGGCGACGATCACTCCGCCATCGCCTACACCATCCCGCTTATTTTAGATGACGGCACGGTCTACGGCGTGCTCGGCGTCGAAATTCTTGAAAGCTACCTGCAAGCCCTGCTGCCGGGCACCGAGCTGCAGAACGACAGCTCGGGCACCTATCTTCTCGGCGTCGCATCAAATTCCTCCATCGGAAAAGATGACCTTACCGTCAGCGTCATCTCCGCCTCCCCCGCTGCAAATGCGCCACAGCAATCCTATGACCAGACGCTGCTGCTCAAGCCGTCAAAGCGCGGCGGCTACCAGAGTGACTCCCCCCTCGGCCTTTGTCACGCCGCCGTGGCACCGCTGACGCTCTACAACCGCAATGCGCCGTTTTCCAATGAGCAAATGCTGCTTATCGGCTCGGTGCCGGTATCGGCGCTTTACGCCTTTTCAGGCGATGTGGTGCGGCTTTTGATCATCGCGGTCCTCGTCGTGCTCACCTCAGGACTTTTCAGCAGCCTTGTGCTGGCGCGCAAACTCTCGCGCCCGATCTCGCGCCTTTCCGACGAGGTCGCGCACGCGCGTGAAAGCCGCAGCTCCATCCCCATGCTCTCCGCCACCGGCATCATCGAGCTCGACCGGTTCTCCTCCGCGTTCACGCAGCTCGGACGCGAGGTGCTCGATACTTCGACCAAGTTTCTGCGCATCATGAACATGGCAAGCGTGGAGCTCGGCGGCTATGAGCTGCGCTCCGCTCCCGACAGCATCTATGTCACCGACAATTTCTTCGACCTTCTCGGCATGCCCGGCGTTGACGCAGATGACTTAACAGCACAGAGTTTCCGCGAGCTTTTGCAGCGCTTTGAGCGCTCGTGCCCCCACTCCCCCGCGCCCGACGGCGCGATGCTCTACCACATCCGTCTGCCAAGCGGCAAAGAGCGCTACCTTCGCATCGAGACGACGCACGAGGACGGCGCACAGGTTGGCCTTGCCGAGGATGTAACCGCCAACACGCTTGAAAAGCTGCGCATTGAGCACGAGCGCGACTATGACACGCTCACAGACCTCTACAACCGCCGTGCCTTCCGCCGCATCTGCGCCGAGTTCTTCTGCTCACCCGAAAAGCTCGGCCACGCGGCGCTTTTGATGTTCGACCTCGACAACCTCAAGCAGATAAACGACACATTCGGCCACGACTGGGGCGACGAGTACATCCGCCTCACAGGCGAATGCTTTGCCAAGAATGCTCCCGCGCGTACCGTCTGCGCGCGCATCAGCGGCGATGAGTTCAATGCACTCTTCTACGGCTACAACGATCAGGATACGCTGCGCGCAGACATCTGCGCGCTGAAAGCCGCCCTTGAGCAGTCTGTCGTCCAGCTTCCCAGCGGCCGTGAGCTGCGCGTGAGCGTCTCCGGCGGTGTCGCGTGGTATCCCGAGAGCAGCACAAATCTCATCACACTGCGCAAATACGCGGACTTTGCCATGTATCAGGTCAAGCACTCGCGCAAGGGCGAGCTGCTGGAATTCGACCCTGAGGTCTACCGCACCAGCCTGCAGGAAAGACGCTGCCATGAGGAGTTCCGCCGTCTCATCAACGAGGAGCTTGTCACCTATCACTTCCAGCCGATTATCGACGCGAAGGACGGCAGCGTTTTTGCCTATGAAGCGCTCATGCGCGTGGATCTTCCCACGCTGCACTCCCCTGCTGACGTGCTGCGCCTCGCGCGCGAGGAAAACTGCCTGCACGAGGTCGAGCGCATCACGTTCTTCCGCGCGTCAAGTGCATATCAGACGCTTGAAAACGCCGGTAAGGTCGTGCCCAGCGCGCTGCTGTTCGTCAACTCGATTGCAAGCCAGTATCTAACGCCCGATGAGCTTTCGGAATACTCCGCGCGCTACGCCTCGATCCTGCCGCGCATCGTCATTGAGATCACGGAGGAAGAGGTGCTCGACCCCAAGGCGCTGCGCATCAAGCAGACGATCTGTGGCAGCTCTGGTGCGTTCGCGCTCGACGACTACGGCAGCGGCTACAGCAACGAGCGCAGCCTTCTCGAGCTCTCGCCCAACTACATCAAGATCGACCTTTCCATCATCCGCGACATCGACACCGACGCCAATAAGCGCCAGATCGTGTCGAACACCGTGTCCTACGCGCACCAGCGCGGCATGAAGGTCGTGGCCGAGGGCCTTGAGACCGCGGACGAGGTACGCACCGTGCTGTCGCTCGGCGTCGACCTTCTGCAGGGCTTCTTCCTCGCGATGCCGCAGGTCGAACCCGGCAGCGCAAGCGAAGAGAGCCTCGCCGTCATCGCCGAGGTGCACGGCCAGAGCGACGAGAGTCAAATTTCGATATTTGGCGTCGACAAGCAGTAAATATCGCAAAAAGGCTCACGAAAGCATTGCTTTCGTGAGCCTTTTTCTTTTATCCGTTCTCTTTCGCCGTGCGGGCGCATTCGATGATCGTGCGCACCGCGCGGTCGATGTTGATGGGCTTGGAGAGGTGGGCGTTCATGCCCGCAGCGAGGCATTTTTGAATGTCCTCATGGTAGGCGTTGGCTGTGAGGGCGATGATGGGGATGTGCTCCGCCTCCGCCATGCCCGCGATGGCCTGGCAGTAGAAGTCAAACAGCTCCGGCAGCTTCACCGCCTGCGAGACGATCTTGAACTCCCCGCTCTCGATGCGCGAGATATCCAGCACATCGTCGATGAGCTCCTGCAGATTGCCGCCGCTGATCTGGATCTTTTCCAGGCACTCTTTCATCTTGCCCGGGTCGTCCGCATGCTGTAAGGCGATGTTCGTAAAGCCCATGATGACGTTCATCGGCGTGCGGATGTCGTGCGACATGCGCGAGAGGAACTCGGACTTTGCCTCGTTCGCGCGGCGTGCCGCATCTGCCGCGCTCATCAAGTCCTTTTCGCGGCGTTTTTCTTCGCTGTAAAGGCGCATCGCAAAGAGCACCTGCTCCGCTTCGCCATTTTCCCCGCGCGTCTGCACGATGAAGCGCGCGAGATGCCAGTTGCCATCCTTCACAGGGTATTCAAGCATCACGGAATCATCGTACCGCAATCTCTCCGCGAGCGTCGAAAGGTCAAAAAACGGTTCAACATAGGGCAGATACTCCGGCACGATGCTCTGCTTGCTCGCTGCGCTCATATGGATGCTTGCTTTACCGCTGTGTCCGGTCAGCCGGTGCATCCGCCGCTCGCTTGCAATCTCCTCATAATGGCCCGTGCGGGAGCAGGTCGCCCGCGAAGTTGGAGTGCTCCTCGATCTTGACGATCTCGGCCCGGTCATTCATCAGGTCCACACGATAAACGGACGTGCTGTCCTTGCAGAGCACCTTGAGCATCTGCTGCTCAAGCTTCACGGCCTGCAAATTCTGCTCGAGCGACTTTTGCTTTTCTTCCAGCAGCGTCAGCATGCGCAGGTTCTCCCGCGCGCTGCCGAGGTGCCCGCCGTCAAAGGCAAGCAATCGGAGCTGGCCGGCCGTCATCGCCCGCTGCGGATTGTCAAGGCCGAAAAAGCCGCTCAGATTGCCGCGATAGAAGACCGGCACCGCGATCTCAGAGCGGATGCTCTGCGCCTTCAGGAGCTCGTACTCGCTCGGCGTCAGCGTTTTCACATCTTCAATATGGGAATGACGATCGTCTCGCCGCGGCCGAAGACCTCCAGCCAGTAGGGCATGTCCGTTGGAACGATCTCCGTCAGGTTGTCGATCTGCGGCGCAACACCGTTCGCGCACCACTCAAAGGTGTTGCAATAGGCCTCCGCCGTCCCCTCCAGCCGCTCGAAGAGAAACACGCGGTCAGACAGCATGGCCTCGCCGATCAGACTCAGCAGGCGGCAGACCAGCTCGTCCAGCTCCTCCTTGCTGCGGGAGCGGTCGATGCGCGCAAGCCGGTCGATGATTGCAAGGCTGTATTCTGCCGCAATGCTCGCCCCTGCGGTCGCGGGCGGATGTTCTGCTTGCTTCATGCGCTTGTCTCCTTTGCGGCAGCTTTCGAAACCTGTCATAAATATGCAAAATTGGTCAAAGTTTGTTTATTATAGCATGGGGTAGTTCGAAAGAAAAACGAAGTTGTCCCTCCCGTCGATCGTTCGGCATCACCGCACAAAAAGTGCGCCGGCTCGTTGAGCCGGCGCACTTTTATTTGTTTTCACACTCTGCCGCTTTACTTCTTCTTGCCGCCGAGGAATTCCGGCAGGGGCTTGCCCTGCTTGAGCCACTGGTGATACTCGGCCGTCGCGGCGAACTCGACGTCGCCCGCAGAGTTGAGCGCGGTCTCGACAGAGTCCTGAATGACGCCGATGATGAAGCCGACGCCGACGACCTGCATCGCGATGTCGTTCGAGATGCCGAACAGCGAGCACGCCATCGGGATGAGCAGCAGCGAGCCGCCCGCCACGCCGGAAGCGCCGCACGCGCCGAGGGCCGACATGATCGAGAGCAAAATCGCCGCGGGCAGCGAGACCTGCATACCCAGCGTATTGGCCGCGGCCAGCGTCATGATGGTGATGGTGATGGCCGCGCCGTCCATGTTGATCGTCGCGCCGAGGGGGATAGAGACGGAGTAGAAGTCCTTGTCCAAGCCGAGCTTTTCGCACATCGCCATGTTCACGGGGATATTCGCCGCGGAAGAGCGGGTGAAGAACGCCGTCAGGCCGCTTTCACGCAAGCAGCGGAACACCAGCGGATAGGGATTGCAGCGCAGATAGATGAAGATGATGATGGGGTTGATGACAAGCGCCATGAAGAGCATCGTGCCGACCAAAAGCAGCAGGAGCTTGCCGTACTGCGTGAAGATCGCAAGGCCGTTGCTCACAACGTTCGTGAACACAAGGCCCATGATGCCGAACGGCGCTAAGTTGATGATCCAGCGCACGATGGTGGACACCGCGTCCGCCGTGTTGCTGAGGAAGACCTTCGTCGAGTCCGCACCGAGCTTCTTCATCGCCACGCCGAAGAGACAGCCCCACATCAGAATGCCGATGTAGTTGCCGTTCATAATGGCGGAGATGGGGTTCGAGACGATGTTGGACAGCAGCGTGTGCATGACCTCGCCAAGGCCCTGCGGGATGACCTCGGCCTCAGCGGCCTCGGCCAGCAGGAGCGTCTGCGGGAAGAGCATGCTGGTCACAACGCTCAGCGCCGCGGCGACGAACGTCGTAAGCATGTAGAGCCACACGACCGTGCCGAAGCGGCGGTCGAGCTTGGACGAGCCCTGCGCCAGCGCGCTCGCCACGATGACGAACACCAGCACGGGGGCAATGCCCTTGAGCGCGCCGACAAACAGGTTGCCAAGCTCCTTTAACCACGTCGCGCCGGGACAGACCAGCGCCAGGATCACGCCGACGACAAGGCCGATCGCGATGCGCAAAATCAGGCTGACGCCGTTATACGCGGCGGCAATTTTTTTAAGGGTCTTCATAAAGGGATTCATAGGGGCATCTTCTTTCTTTTCAAAATCTAACGCTCTTACGATCCTCTTCTCTCTGCTCAGGCCGCAAAGGCGCTTTCACTAACGGCCTTTATTATATCTTTATGTACAGGAAATTGCAAGGAGCGGACAGATGTATTCCTACGAAAAACACTCCAATGACAGAAATTCGTCATTATCGCCATGAGATCTGCCGTCTGTCGCCGTCTCGCAGCACGAAAAAGTCTTTTCTGTCCGCACGCCATAAAATTCTTGCGCAGGCGAACGGATTCTATTGACATCTTTGGGCATTTTTGCAAGAATCCGATTCGTCTGTCAAAAAACACAGCACAAATAATAACACCCATCGGATCATACCGACGGGTGCTATTTACATAACCGCATTTTACATCGGCTCAGCGTGTTCGCCGCAAAGTGCAACAATGGTCAGCGCAAACAGCTCCGCGCTTCGCACGATCTCATCTACCACAAGGTACTCATTTGCACCGTGCATGTGATAATCTACACCTAATCGGGAAGCGCCAAACGCCACGCCATTTTTCAGAAAGTGCGCATATGTCCCGCCGCCAATAGCAAGGCACTTGCCCGGTTCGCCCATGACCTGCTCATAGCAGCCTAAAAGCGTCTGGATAAACGGACTATTTTCTGGAACGTAATGGGGGGACCATTTTGCAGCTTTCCGGAAGATACAAGCCATAAGCCGCCAGTTTTTCACGCAGCACCTCAAGCACAGTCTCTTCGCTGGCACACATCGGCGCGCGGCAGTCTATGCGGCCGGACATACCGCCTTCCGCATAATGAAGCACGTTAGAGCTCAGCACCAACCGGCCGGACAATTTATCCGCCTGCGCCACGCCAGCCGCCTCACCGTAAAATGCACCATGCGGAAACAGCTCTGTCAATCCGCGCAAGCGGCGCTGTCCCTCACAGTCGGCAAAGGGAAACTGCATCAGCAGCGCCAGCAAGCCAGTAAGTGCACTGTTTCCTTCCCAAGGCGTGGAGGCATGAGCACTCTTGCCTTCCGCACGGATCACAACGCACCCATTTTTTCTTCCCATCTGAAAGCGATCCCAGTCTGCTCTCCTATAGCGGAGGCAGCCCTTGCGATCTCATCTGTTGAAATCCCTTCTACAACGGCTTCCGCCTTACCGGGGACCGCATTGCCAACCGTACCGCCGTCAATTCTGCGGATGCAGGGAAGCACAGTGTTCTCTTCCCATGTGCCTGAATAGCTCGTATATAGGCCGCCCTTTTCCAGGTTGATGACGGGATACTCTCCGTCCGGCGAATAAGAACAGGGTGCTTCTTTGAAATGGCTGTAATAGCAGTCGGTATCACGGCAGCCAGTCTCTTCATCTGCGCCGAGAATCAGGCGAACATTGTACTTGAGCGGGATATTCAACTCCCGCACCGCTCGCATGGCATATAGTGCTGCTACGGCAGGTCCCTTATCATCGCAGGTCCCACAGCCATAGAGCTTTCCGTCCTTGATCAAAGGAACAAACGGCTCCGTCACACTCCAGCCATCCCCAGCCGGGACCACATCCACATGTGCCAGAATATCCAGCTGCGCAGGGCAGTCGTTCATATCCACATAGGCGACCTTGTTCTCCAGAATTGCCGGCTTCAATCCGAATGTTCCCGCGCGGGCAGTGATTGCTTTGAGCGCACGGGCGCATTCCATGCCAAATGGCGCATTTTCCTCTTCCGGTACATTTTGCGGATCATCTCCATGATATCATCCAGCAGCTCCTTGCGATGCTCCTCAAAATAGGCATGTAGCCTTGGCACTTCATCAGAAACGTTTTTATTCATATAGCACACACGACACGAAATGATTCGGTTCCACTTCCTTCAGATTGCAGACATGCTCTGCACAAGCCGCGGTCGCATTCGGACAGCGTGCCGCAAAACAACAGCCGGGTTTTGGCTCGATGGGGCTTCTGACTTCGCCTGTCAGGATTTGACGCTTCCTTCCGCGTGTTGAAAGATCCGGGATGGGAATTGCTGTCAGCAACGCCTTTGTATACGGATGCAGTGGATTCTGGAACAGCTCTTTACTGGGCACTCTTTCCACACACTGCCCCAAATACATCACTGCAATTTTATCCGAGATATGCTTAACGACTGACAGGTCATGTGTGATAAAAACATACGTCAGTCCCAGTTCATCCTGGAGGTCCATCATCAGGTTCAGGATTTGCGCCTGAATGGAAACATCCAGTGCTGAGACCGGCTCATCACAGACGATAAACTCCGGGTTGACCGCAAGAGCACGCGCCACGCCGATTCTCTGGCGGCGGCCGCCATCCAACTCGTGCGGATATGCATTGATAATCGCCCATTTTTTCGCAAACGTGTGTCTGAAACGATGAACACCTGTCTGTTCCACGCCTCTTTCGTGACAGTAGTCCCACAATGCGTGATAATTACTGCTTCTGGTGAGTTGCTTACCATACACAGAGCAAAAGAGCCAATCGTCAGCCTCTCCCCCTCTATACTGTAAATACTCTTTCAGTATCTTCAAAATATCTTCGTTCAAGGGAATGATGAGAGGCTTGCGGTTCTTTGTCATATTCACGTAGACCACCGAATTATCAAAGTCAACATCTCGAATCTTAACATTGATTAGGCTGTTTTGCCGAACACCAGTAGAAAGCAGGAAATTGACGATCACCCAACTGCGGTAAGTCGAGAAAATACACTTACGCACATCTGGCTTTTTCAATAGTTTCTTCAATTCATCATCGGTATATGTCTGAATTGGGGTTTTACTGGCTTTTGGAAGCGGAATTTCAAAACGGGGCAGATACTTACGCTTCATAAAGAATCGCATCAGCGTTTTCAAATCTCTCGCATATGTTCCCATAGAAACATCATTCAAATTAGGGTCATCCCTCAGTGAAATATAGAAGTTTGCCATGGTTTGCCGACACATCGAAGAGATCAGCGTATCTGGTGTGATTCGCTTGTAAATCTGCTTGATGGATTCCTGATAATGGTTGATTGTTCCATCCCGCAGATTGCGGGCCTTACAGTCCAAAATATACTCTTCGAACCCTTCCCTGAACGTCTTCTCATTCGGGAAGCACATCCTGATTTTCTTCACGGTTTTTCCCAAAAAAACGCAAAAACAGGAAGCACATCTTCCGCATTTTCGTGCGGAAGATGTGCTTCCTGCCTATGTTTGATGAAAAATCAGGTTTTGGAACCTTGGAAGGACAAACCCTGCGGTTTTCCCCCTTACTTCAGGCTCTCCGCAACAGCGACGGCCACGGCGACGGTGGCGCCGACCATCGGGTTGTTGCCCATGCCCAGGAAGCCCATCATCTCAACGTGCGCGGGCACAGAGGATGAGCCGGCGAACTGTGCGTCGGAATGCATGCGGCCCATGGTATCGGTCATACCGTAGGAGGCGGGACCGGCAGCCATGTTGTCCGGGTGCAGGGTACGGCCCGTACCGCCGCCGGAAGCGACGGAGAAATACTTCTTGCCCTGCTCGATGCACTCTTTCTTGTAGGTGCCGGCGACGGGGTGCTGGAAGCGGGTCGGGTTGGTGGAGTTACCGGTGATAGAGACGTCCACACCCTCGGAATGCATGATGGCCACGCCCTCGCGGACATCGTCAGCGCCGTAGCAGCGGACGTCGGCGCGCTCGGTCTCGCTGTAGCGGATCTCGCGCACGATGTTCAGCTTGCCGGTGAAGTAGTCGAACTGGGTCTGAACATAGGTGAAGCCGTTGATGCGGGAGATGATCTGAGCGGCGTCCTTGCCGAGACCGTTCAGGATGACGCGCAGGGGCTCCTTGCGGGCCTTGTTGGCGTTGCGGACGATGCCGATCGCGCCCTCAGCGGCGGCGAAGGACTCGTGACCGGCGAGGAAGGCAAAGCACTTCGACTCGTCGGACAGCAGCATCGCACCGAGGTTGCCGTGGCCCAGACCGACCTTGCGGTCCTCGGCGACGGAGCCGTCGATGCAGAAGGACTGCAGGCCGACGCCGATCATCTTGGCGGCTTCGGCCGCGGACTTCACGCCGGACTTGATGGCGATGGCCGCGCCGACGGTGTACGCCCAGCAGGCGTTTTCAAAGCAGATGGGCTGGATGCCCTTGACGATCTCATACGGGTCAAAGCCCTTGGCCTTGCAGATCTCGCGGCACTCTTCGACGGAAGAGATACCGTACTGAGCGAGGACGCCGTTGATCTTGTCGATTCTTCTCTCGTAGTTTTCAAATAAAGCCATTGTTTCGTCCTCCCTTCCTTATTCCTGACGCGGGTCGATGTACTTGGCAGCGTTGTCCCACTGACCATAGTGACCCTTGGCCTTTTCGAGCGCTTCGTTCGCATCGATACCCTTTTTGATGAAGTCCATCATCTTGCCGAGGTTGATGAACTCGTAGCCGACGATCTCGTTTTCCTTGTTGAGCGCGACGCGGGAGCAGTAGCCCTCGGCCATCTCGAGGTAACGGGGGCCCTTTTCGGCGGTGGCGAACATCGTGCCGACCTGGGAGCGAAGGCCCTTGCCGAGGTCCTCGAGGGACGCGCCGACAGCAAGGCCGTCCTCAGAGAAGGCGGACTGGGTGCGGCCGTAGACGATCTGCAGGAACAGCTCGCGCATGGCGGTGTTGATGGCGTCGCAAACAAGGTCGGTGTTCAGCGCTTCGAGAATGGTCTTGCCGATCAGGATCTCGGAAGCCATGGCAGCAGAATGGGTCATGCCCGAGCAGCCGATGGTCTCGATCAGAGCCTCCTGAATGACGCCCTCCTTGACGTTGAGCGTCAGCTTGCAGGCGCCCTGCTGGGGCGCGCACCAGCCGATGCCGTGGGTGAAGCCGGAAATATCGGCGATCTGCTTGGCCTGGACCCACTTGCCCTCTTCGGGGATCGGGGCCGGACCGTGATATGCGCCCTTCGCAACGGGGCACATATGCTGCACTTCGGTCGTGTAAATCATAACGATCTTCCTTTCTTATCCTCTGTCTCCACAAAAAGCGGAACGTATCCATACGTATTTTTTATCATAGCAAACCCGAACGTCTTTTGCAAGGTGAAAAAACGGAAATACGGGCAAAATCCGTATTCCTTTCCCTCATTTTCCGCTATGCCGCACTTTTTGTTACAGCAGGTGGCGGATCGGGCGCTGGACAACGCTCAGAATCGTATACAGCGCGCGCTTTGCCCAAGGCAGCGTCATTTCTTCAAACCGCGCGCCGTATTCCGTGCCGCCGTCGTGCAGGGCGAGGCGGCTCTGGTCGATGTACTGTACGCTCTCCTGCCGCAGCGCGGCATTGACCTCCTCACTCTCGATGACAAGCATCAGCTCCGTGTCGAGATACGCGCTGCGCATGTCGGCGTTGAACGAGCCGACGATGCTCAGATCATCCCCGATCAAAATCGTCTTCGTGTGCAGCGACTGGCCGCAGACGACCTCGTACACGTCGACGCCGCGCGATAAAATATTTTGCTTTTCGCGTAAGTAGTCCGAGCAGCCGCTCGGGTTCGCGCCGTTTTCAACGGCATTCGTCAGCACGCGCAGCTGCCGCGTCTCGGCAAGTGCTTCCAAATCGTTATACATTTTGTCGTTGCAGATGATGTACGGCGTTTGCAGCAGGACGTCATCGCCCTGCGCCATCAGGCGGACAAGCGCGTCCCACAGCTCAGGCGCTTTCGCCTCCGCGCGCGGCGAGCCGCTGAGAAGGCTCACATGCGTGACCGCCGCGGTCTCCACCTCCCAGTCGACGGCGGCAAGCTCTTTTCCATGCACCGCGCATAGCGCCGCGTAGCGCTCCTGCAGCGCGTCGGTCTGCGAGGACGTCTTGCCTGTGATGGTCTGATTCTCCGGCTGCGACCAGACGCTTTCAAAATACGTCAAAAGCTGGGAGACCGAGCTGCCCTCTCCCCCGTCCGACACAACGAGCACGTCGCGGTCGATGTTCTGGTTCTCCTGATATGAGCCGAGGAACAAATCGTTCGAATTTCTTCCGCCGAGGATGTATTTGCTCCCGTCGGCGATCAGATACTTGTCGTGCAGACGGTAGTTGAGCTTCCACGGGCGCAGCAGGTCAATTGGATCGTAGAACTTCACTTCAACATTTTCTTCCGCCGCGAGGGCGCGGAGAACGCTGCTGTTTTGCAGATGCAGAAAACCGTTCAGCCCGTCGACGATGACGCGCACCCGCACGCCGCGCTGCGCCGCGCCATAGAGCGCGGCCATCAAATCCTGTCCGCTGCCGTCCGCGCGCAGGTCAAAGGTCGAGAAGATGACCTCCCTCTCCGCACTTTCGATGAGCTGCAAGCGCCAGAGCAGCGCACTGTCCGTATCCTCGATGCTCCTCACGCGCTCCTGCGATGCGTCCGTACTCAATCGGGCTTCATACCGGCTCCACAGCTCCCCGCTCGCCTCTTTCTGCGGCAGCGGAACGAAAATGGCCGTCAGCACCGCGTATAGAAGATACGCGCCCAGCGCAATGCCCAGCCATTTTAAGACATGCTTTCGCTTCATTTTTCACCTGCTTATCATAAAACTCATGCCGTCAGTTTATCATAAGGGATGCAAGCTGTCCAGCGGCGCGGCGGCGGTAAGTTTTCCCGACCGAAACGCCGCAACTTTCGCCCAAACGGAAATTTCTCGAAAAGAGGTCTTGACAATCCGCCAATTTCCGACCTATACTGTTGGCAAATTAAAAATACCCCACATGGGTATTGTATTTGTCCCGAAGGAGGAATCAAATTGAAAAAGGAAACCTATGACGTGACTGGCATGAGCTGCGCCGCCTGCTCCAGCCGCGTGGAAAAGGCCGTCGCCAAGCAGCCAGGCGCGCAGCAGGTCGCGGTCAACCTGCTGAAAAACAGCATGGTCGTCGAATACGACGAATCCCAGCTCTCGTCCGCGCAGATCATCGCCGCGGTCGAAAAGGCGGGCTACGGTGCGTCTCTGCATGCAAAGCCCGGCAGCGCCCCCGCCGCGCAGACTGCCGAGGCCGGCGGCGCCAGCGCCGCACAGAAGGCGTACAGCGACATGAAAAAGCGTCTCGCCCTCTCGCTCATCTTCACCATCCCGCTGTTCTATCTCTCGATGGGCCACATGATGGGCTGGCCGCTGCCCGCGTGCTTCCTCGGCATGGAAAATGCGATGACGTTCGCATTCACGCAGTTTTTGCTGCTGCTGCCCATCGTCTATATCAACCGACAGTACTATATCGTCGGCTTCAAGACGCTGTGGCAGCGCTCGCCGAACATGGATTCGCTGATCGCACTGGGCTCCAGCGCCGCCATCGTGTACGGCATCTACGCCATCTATAAGATCGGCATCGGCTTTGGCCAGATGGACATGGACACGGTGCACACCTATATGATGGAGCTGTACTTCGAGTCCGCAGGCACGATCCTGACGCTCATCACCATGGGCAAGACGATGGAGGCCCGCGCCAAGGGCAAGACCTCTGATGCCATCACAAAGCTCATGGACCTTGCACCCAAGACCGCGACGGTCGAGCGCAACGGCGTCGAGAGCGTCATCCCCGTCGAGGAGGTCCAACTCGGCGACGTGCTGATCGTCAAGGCGGGCGAGAGCGTCCCCGTCGACGGCGTCGTGTTCGAGGGAACGTCCTCGGTCGATGAATCCGCGCTGACGGGCGAGAGCATCCCCGTCGAAAAGCAGGCGGGAGACAGCGTCATCGGCGCGACCATCAACAAATCCGGCTATTTCAAGATGCGCGCGACGAAGGTCGGCGACGATACCGCCCTTTCCCAGATCGTACGCCTTGTGGACGAGGCCACGAGCTCCAAGGCGCCCATCGCCAAGCTCGCCGATAAGGTGAGCGGCGTGTTCGTCCCCGTCGTCATCACGATCGCCGTCATCGCAACGGCAGCATGGCTGCTGACGGGCCACAGCGTGGAATTTGCGCTGTCCATCGGTATTTCCGTTCTCGTCATCAGCTGCCCCTGCGCGCTGGGTCTCGCCACGCCGACGGCCATCATGGTCGGCACGGGTCGTGGCGCGGTGAACGGCATCCTCATCAAGTCCGCCGAAGCGCTTGAGACGACGCACAGCGTCAACACCGTCGTGCTCGACAAGACCGGCACAATCACGCAGGGCAAGCCCGTCGTCACCGACGTCGTCGACGGCGGCATCGGCAGGGACAAACTTCTCTCCGTCGCCGCGTCGCTCGAAAAGCTCTCCGAGCATCCGCTTTCCGAGGCCATCGTGGCCGAGGCGGAGAAGGAATCGCTCACGTTCCTGTCCGTCGACAAATTTGAGCAGATCCCCGGTCAGGGCATCCGCGGCGAGGTCGAGGGCAAGCTCTGCCTTGCCGGCAACCGCCGCATGATGGAGGCCAACCACATTGAGGGCAGCGCGCTGCTCGCACAAGGCGAAGCGCTGGCTGAGGACGGCAAGACGCCGCTCTACTTCGCTCTCGACGGCAAGCTCATCGGCCTTATTGCCGTGGCCGACATCGTCAAGCCCACGAGTGCGCAGGCCATCGCCGAGCTCTCGAACATGGGCATCGAGGTCGTCATGCTCACGGGCGACAACGCCAAGACCGCCGAGGCCATCCGCCGTCAGGTCGGCGTGGACCGCGTCGTGGCCGAGGTGCTGCCGCAGGATAAGGAGCGCGAGATCCGCCGCCTGCAGGAGGGCGGCAAGAAGGTCGCCATGGTCGGCGACGGCATCAACGACGCGCCCGCCCTTGCGCGCGCAGACGTCGGCATTGCCATCGGTGCCGGTACGGACGTCGCCATCGAGTCGGCGGATATTGTGCTGATGCGCAGTGACCTTCTCGACGTCTCGACCGCCGTGCAGTTGAGCCGCGCGGTCATCCGCAACATCAAGGAAAACCTTTTCTGGGCGTTCTTCTACAACGCCATCGGCATTCCCATCGCGGCGGGCATCTTCTACCCCGCCTTCCAGCTCAAGATGAACCCGATGCTCGGCGCGCTCGCGATGAGCTTCAGCTCGGTATTCGTGGTGAGCAATGCGCTGCGCCTGCGCTGGTTCAAGGCCAAGCACACGGCGGCAGCGGCACCCAAAACGGTTTCTTCTCCGTCGGATAGCGGAGTGGAGATAGCAAACAGCCACACCATGGCAAGTAACAATGAAAAAGGAGAAACGAACATGGAAAAAGTCATCAGCATTGAGGGCATGGCCTGCATGCACTGCGTGAACCACGTCCAGCAGGCGCTTTCCGCCGTCCCCGGCGTGAAGGAGGCCAAGGTCGACCTTGAGAGCAAGTCCGCCACTGTCAGCGTGGACGGCAGCGTGACCGACGCGGCGCTCAAGGCCGCAGTCGATGAGGCGGGCTATCAGGCCGTCTCCATCCGCTAAGGCCATGAGAGCCGATCGTGATTCCGTCCGCCGCAAGCTCAAAATCGCCCGCGGCCAGCTCGACGGCATTTTGCAGATGATCGACGACGACCGCTACTGCGTGGACATCTCCAACCAGCTTCTCGCCACGCAGTCGCTCCTCAAAAGCGCCAACCAGCAGATCATGCGCGCGCACATCGAAGGCTGCGTGCGCGAGGCTTTGCAGACCGACCATATCGACCCCAAGCTTGAAGAGGCCTTCCAGCTTCTCGAGCGCATGGCACAGTCGTAAACGCACGGAAAACGGCACGGCGGGTGTTCACCCGCCGTGCCGTTTCTTATCGGTCACTGAACAAAAACCTCTTGGACAAGGCGCTCTCTTCCGCTATACTAAGGGTGTGATTGAAAGATTTGACCTGAAAACGGAGGTTTGCAAATGAACAGAAGCGCAAACAACCTGACCCTCTGCGAAGATCCGCATGACTTTCTTGTCATGCAGAATCTCTATGACGCGGCGGTTCGGCAGCTCACGCTGAAATTCAACATCCTCAACAGCGAATTCAATGTCCTCTACGCGCGAAACCCCATCCACCACATCGACGGACGCGTCAAATCGCAATCGAGCATCGTCGCCAAGCTCATCAAGCGCGGCCTGCCGCTCTCGATCGAGTCCGCGCGAAAAAACATCAACGACATCGCGGGCGTGCGCGTCGTTTGCAGCTACATCGACGATGTCTACCGCGTGGGTGAGATGCTGGCGCGGCAGACGGATGTGGAGATCGTCAAAAAGCAGGACTACATCCAGACGCCGAACTACAATGGCTACCGCTCGCTGCACATGGACATCAAGGTGCCCGTCTACCTCTCCGACCGGACGGAATACGTCGTGGCGGAGATCCAGCTGCGCACGATCGCCATGGACTTCTGGGCGAGCCTTGAGCACGATATCCGCTACAAGGTCGACAAAACGAAGCTGCCCGAGGGCATCAACGAGGAGATGTTCGAATGCGCGGGCAAGATTGCTGAGATCGACCGCCAGATGCAGGACATGTACCAGCGCATCAAGGCCTCGGATGCCTACAACGAAGATTGAGTCCCCTACATAAAGGAAAAAGGATGCATCGAAAGACGCATCCTTTTTGTTTTTTCACTGCTTTTTGTGATACCCGCAGTCGCAGTAGGGGCCGCCGGAGGCGAGCGTGTACTCGCGCACGAAATCCGACGCGCCGCCCGCGTCGCTCATCGTGTAGTCGAGATGGCACAGCGCGGGCGTCAGATCGTAGAGCCCCAACACCTGCATCAGCGTGCAGATGCCGCAGGTCGTGAAGCGCGCCTCGTAGCCGCTGCCGTCCTCGTACTCGAAAAAGTCCATGTTCCACGAATAGGGGTTGCGGTCGCCCGCGCGCAGCTTCGCCGTCGCCTTCATGCCCTCGATGTCCTTGGGCGTGAACTTTTTCTTTCCGCTCGCGCGGCAGAAAGCCTTCATCGCGGGCGTCATCATCGCCGCGGCGTAGTAGTCCGTCAGCGTTTCGATGTCCGGCCGCTGCGGCATGCACAGGATAAACGCGGCGAGCATCGCGCAGTTGACGATGTTCATTTCGAAGCGGTCGCGCTTGTCAAATTCCGGCAGCTTCGCGATGATCTCGCGATATTTCTTTTTGGCACGCGCCGCAACGTCCTTCGCCTGCTCCGCGGTCAGGTCGAATTCGACCGTCAGGTGCTTTTCAAACGATCCGGCAAACAGCGCCCACATGCCCGCGGGCTTTCCAAGATACTTCATTTGCTCTCCCCTTTTCGAGTTTAATCTCTCAAACTCGTCTGCATTTTTGACTGCCGTCTTGCTTTTGGTCATAGTATACCGAGGGCGGGAGCGCTTGTCAATGCGGCGCAAAAAAGCAGCGGTTCTGATGAACCGCCGCTTTTTTCAGTTGGATTTACTTGCCCTGATAGGCTCTATACAGGAACGTCACGCTCTGGCCGCGGGTGCAGGTCGCATTCGGGGCAAACATCGTTTCGGTCATGCCGTTCGTGATGCCGTTCTCGATCGCCCAGGCGACGGCCTTGGCGTAGTAGGCGCTCGCGGGAACATCCGTGAAGCTGCTTGCGGTCTTCGGCTCTGGGCTGCCGGCGGCGCGCCACAGGAACGTCACGATCTGGGCACGCGTGCAGGACTCATAGGGGCCAAACATCGTGTCAGACAGGCCGTTAGTGATCCCCTTGTTAACCGCCCATTCGACCGCATCGGCGAAGTACGCATTCGCGGGAACGTCGGAGAAGCTGTTGCTGTCGTCCGGCGTCGGTTCGGGCTCAGGCGTGGTGGAAGACGGGCTGCTGTGGCGGCGGGAAACCGTCAAAGTGCCGTTGACGTAGGTGATCTTGTAGTTATTGCCAGCGTCAGCACTGGAAGGAACGATATCAAACTTGCCGGTCGTCTTGCCATCTGCCTCACAGGTCAAATCCACATGAGTCAGCGTTTCGCCCTTCACAAGCCCCGTGGCCGTATAGGTGAACGTGGGCAGTTTGCCGCCGACATACATGGACTGGTTGTCTGCCTTGATGGTCAGCGGGGCCTTGACAATCGAGATGACCGCAGAACCGGTGACGGTCTCGCTGCCTTCCTTGCTTACCTTCCAGTAAACCACGTAGGTACCAGCATTCTTTTCTTTGACGTTTGTCGTGGAATAGCTCGTTTTCTCCGTTCCGTATTCAACCGTCGCGCCCTCGGGAGCATTAACGATGATGCTGTGGGCTTCACCGTCGTAGATACCGGTGTAGTCCTTCGCCGTAACAACAAGCGTACCAGCTTCGACGGTATAACTCTTTTCCGCAGAACCGGTATAGTTGCCGATAAAGTTGATAACAAACTTGTTGGATTCCTGCTTCACGGTGTAATCCGTACCCTCGACCAGCTTCTTGTCACCGTAAATGACGCTGATGTTTGCCTTAGCGGCAGCAGCGTCGTCATCGCTGGGATAAGCGCTGTTGATACCGGTGATAGTAACATCCTTTTCGCTCAACTTCTTGGTATCGACGGCAACATCAGTGGTGAAGAACGTCTGACCGTCGTAGACCAGATCAACCGTGCCGGTGCCGGCCTTGATGAAGGAAACCGTGGAACCAGCGAGGGATGCGTACTTGGAAGACATGGTCACGCCAGTGGGGACGGCCATGGTCGTCGTGTCACCGAAGGTCTTGCCGTTAAGCACCGTGGTGTCGATGGCCGTCGCGCTGGAAACCTCGGCAATATCGGCCGTCTTGACGTACCAGCTATCATCGGAAACAGTAGCCGTTCCGTAACCCAGCATGGCGCCGCTGCGGGACTCCGTCTTTGCACCGCTGACTACGGTTTTCACCGTGGTCAGCGCCTTGCCGCCATCCACAGTCAGGCCGCTTCCGCTGCTGCCGACCAGACCGCCTGCGTAGGCATAACGGGTATCACTCAACGTGGAATCATTCGTTGCCGTAATAATGCCCGCGGCCGTCATGTTCTTCAGCGTGCCGCTCATGGAACCGGTGATGCCGCCCGCGTAGGAGTTCTCGCCGAATTTTGCAACGCCGGTAACGTACTTCTCATTCGCCGTGACATCACCGCGCGCTGTCACGCTTTCCATCGTGCCGACATAGGAACCGGCAATGCCGCCCGCGGTGGGATTCTTGGGTGCGGTCACGGTGACATTGCCCTTGTGGGTGGAATTCTTCACCACCGCGCCCGCGCTCTGCGAACCAATCAGACCGCCCGCGTAGATCATGCCCATGGTGGCCTGATTGACCATGCACTTGCTCTCCGCCGTGATGGCGACCGTGCTATTGCAGTTCTCGATCGTCACACCGCTGCCGCTCGCCACGATCGAACCGATGTAAATGGGCTTATCGTTGTTCGCATCCGTGATAATGGACACGCTACCCTTGACGTTCAGGTCCTTCACCGTCGCGCCCGCGGAATCGCCCACAATGCCGATGAGCGTGGTCTGCTTCTTCGTAAGGGCTTCCGCATTGATGTTCAGGGTCACGGTATGGCTCTGGCCGTCGATCGTGCCGCTGAACGGGATTGCCTCCGTGCCGAGGCCGATGGCGTCCACATCAGAGAGTGTGAAGTCCTTCGCGATCTTCACATAGGCCGTTGCCAGCGCGACCGCCTTGGACGTCGCATCCGCGCCGGAAAGGCGTCTGCCGAGCACGGCGGTCTGCGCCGCCTCGTCGCCCTGAATGGCCTTGACAAGGTTCATGTACTGCTGCGCGTTGGAGATCACGTAGGCGTCGTCCGCGGTCTGGAACGGATACGCGTCCTCCACCAGATTCTCGTTATGGGTCAGGTCGTTGTACAGCTTGGAGCCGTCCGCGTTGAACAGGTCGGCGGCCTTGGCGCCGTCGCCGTCCACCACGTAGCGCTCCACGCTGAAGAAGTTGGTCTCTTCGCTTGTCACGGGGACCTTGAGCTCTTCGCCCGTGACCGACGCGGAATTATCAGAGAGCTTCCAGCCAGTGTTTTCTGCCCCGGCCGTCACAATCTGATAGCAGCCTTCCAGGATAGCGCCCTCGGGCAGGCTGCCGACAGGGCTATACGCGCCGAAGATCGTACCGGCGCGACCGTCCTTGGCGTAAACCGTGCCGGAGCTGGTGCAGTTGGTCATCGGCAGCGTAGAAATTGTCGTACCGACAATACCGGCCGCCGCGTTGGTGGACTGCGCCTTGCTCGTGATGTTGCCCGTATTCACGCAATTCGTGAATGTCACTTTCGCGTTATTTGCCTGACCGCAGATACCGGCAGCGCGAGAGCTGCGCTGGCCGAGCTCCGTGGCGCGGTCAGCCACGATCTCACCGGTGTTGGTGCAGTCCGTAAAGGTCGCAGCTGCACTGACAATGCTGCAAATACCACCGGCAAGACTGTTGCCCTGAGACAGGGTCGTGTTGCCGCTTTTCAGCGTCAGCGCCTTACCGGCCTCGATCTTACCGGTATTCTTGCAATTCGTCACGATCACTGTGCCGGATGACCGGCCGAAAATACCACCGGCCGCAGATACATTGAATACAGCACCCACTTCCATGCTGGCTTTATTCGTGCAGGAATCGATCACACTTTCTGTACCACCGATCGTACCTACGATCACGCCGGCATATTCTGCCTTAGTAGCCAGCTTCACACTGCCGGTGGTGGTCAGGTTTTTAATCGTGCAGTTGCTCGCATTGTTAAACAGACCGCCAAGCACTTCCACATGCGTTCCGTTGACAAGCCCAACATGGCCCATCAAAGTATAGTTATTGTCTCCCTCGCCCTGATCACTAACCAAAGTCGTAGTATCAATGTCCAAATCAATGGTATGGCCATCACCATCAAATGTTCCTCTGAATAAGTTACTCCAGTCAGTACTCGGTTCCTCAGCGTCAGGAGCAGTATAAATATAGCCACCAATACCGTAATAGCCGTCAGAAGTCTTCAGCTCGATGTCATTCCCCAGCTTGTAGGAGGCTGCAAGGAGGTAAGTCCGGCTCGTGGAAGAATTGTCCTTGCCAAACACGGCATATTCCTCATCCGTGGCAATATTCATCGAGATGTGCGACAGTGCCACCATGTTGCTGCCGTTCACGATGATATAAGGATCATCCACTGCGCCCGTACCTTCGACTTCGCTCTCCCAATGTGCGGTCAGCGTTTCATCGGTAAGCAGCGGGTAGTTTGCGGTCTTACCGGTACCGTCCGTGATCTGACGGTCGCCCAGATACCAACCTATGAAGACGTAGTTTGTACGCGTCGGAATTCCAAGGTCTGCCTCAGCGTAGTAAGTGACACCCTGCTCAGATTTATTCGGCGCGCCGGTATAATTCAGGTCAAAGCTGACATTCACCGCTGTGTTACCTTTGAGGTTCTCCTTCAGGTCTTCGAGCTTATGGCCTGCTTCAACAGTCTCATCAACATAATAGCGCAGAGATGCCGAAAGGGCATTATACTTCTTTTCTGCCGCTCTGATTGCGTCCACATTGGAAGTGACGATGTTATTCAAGGCTTTCTTTACTTCATCTGCTTTACCTTTGTTCTCCGCCGTCGCAATCAGTTCCTTCGTACTGATAAAATCATAATAGCCCTCCGGCAGGTAGAGAACGGTCTTGCCGTCTGCTCCCTTCACAGTCACTTCTTTTCCGCCGTTGCGGGTATAGGTGGCGGAGTTGCTGCTGAATTCCTCAACCTCGATGATGGTCTCACCGTTACCGTCCTTGAGCGTCCAGTCCACAAATGCCGTCTGAGAGTCCTCACTAGCGTTCACACCCTGGCCGATGCCGGTATTCACATTTGCGACGCCGCCGTCATCTAATGTCTTGTAGGACTTACCACCTTCCGCAACAAAGTCGTTGCCGTTTGTGGCAGTCACACTGCCGCCGGAAATGACAATCGAGCCCATTTGGCCGCTGAGAGCATGAGCAGTTTTTCCATTAGGGTTTAAAACCGCACCACTACCGATACCGGGAGCATATTGACCACCCGTGGCGGTCACAATGCCACCAGAAATCGTGATGTTTCCGCTGGCCTGCGCACCGGCATTGTTACTGGCCTGAGTATTCGCACCACCGCCGCCGATACCAGCACCGTAGCGGCTTCCGGTGGCATTCACAGTACCGCCTGTGATGGTGACGCTACCGTTGGAACCCATAGCGTCCGAACCCCATGCGCCGCCACCGCCACCGATGCCTGCGCCAACGCCGTTAGACTTTGCCGTAACGGTTCCGCCGTCAATCAAAATCACACCGGCACCTTGATACGCACCGCCGCCAATACCGGCGCTGCCACCAGTGGCGTTCACGGTACCGCCGGAAATGGTGATCGTCTTTATACCGCCTTGGGAATAGGCGCTGCCGATACCGGCGCAGCCGCTGGTGGTTGTTTTGCCAGAATTGGCGGTAACGTTTCCGCCGGTGATAGTGATATCGGAGTTGTTGCCGCCGCCGCCGATGCCTGCGCCGCCGTAGGTGCCAGCCGCAGAGCCGGTGGCGGTGATCACGCCGCCCTCAATAGTGATAGTCCCCACATTGCTTTTCCAAGGATTGTTTTTATTGCTGGCATGGGCGCGGCTTGCACCGATACCGGCCGCCAAACTGGTGTTACCCAATTCGCTACTACCACTGCCGCCACCAACCGCAGCCAGCTTGCCTGTGCCGCCATTGATAACTACCTGCGCCTGTTCCTGAACCCACAGGCCAGCATAGGAAATGCCGGTATCGGCGTTGTTCTTGTTGATTCAGCCGGACTTGAGCGTGTTTTCGCTCCCATCCGCCAGCACCAGCGTCACTTCGCCGCTTTCAATGGCAAACGCGCAGGGGATGCCTTCTGCTTGTGCAGACAGATCAATGTTCACACCACTCAGGGTGATTTGATGATCACCTCCGGTGACAGTGATGTTATTCGTGGTGCTACCTTCGCTGGTCTGCATAATGGTGTAGTCACCCGTGTACTTAGTTTCCACATCACCCTGCGTATATCCAGTCGCAGAGATGACGATAGAGCCATCAGCCAAATCAAGCTTGCCATCCGCAGTGTTCACGGGAGTGGGAGTATCCTCCTCGCCGTTCTTCGGCGCGGGCTCTGCGGTGTCCTCAGCTTCCTGAGGGTCGCCACTGCCCGTGTCCCTTGCCAAAACCGCCGTTGGCAGCAAACTCAGCATCATGACAAGCGTCATTATACTTGCCAATAATCGCCGTTTCATGTTGTTACCTCCTAAAAGTCTATCTATTTTTTGCCCGCCTCCGCGGGCTGGGTTTACTTGGTTCGCTTGGTTCTTCCGGCGCAGACGGGACATCCGCACTGCTGCACGCCCGCGCGGGAGTAAATCGCAGCTTTCCAGACGTGGCCGTAAGAGCACTGCCACCACGCCTTTTTGTGGCTGCCCGCGGTCACCATCTCCGGTGTCAGCGCGCCGTTGAGGGTCTCGTGCCACTGCTTGGCGACGAGCGGCTGAACGGTCGCTAAGTCGTTGAAGCCTGGCAGCACCTTTCGGTTGGCGCAGTAAGGGCAGCCGTCGCCGCGCTGCACGCGCTGCGCAATCACGGCGCGGTAGGAATGGCCTTTTTCGCACTTCCACCACACGCGGCGGTTCGAGCCCGCAGTCACATTGCTTGGATGGAGTGCGCCGTTTTTCATCCCGTCCCACTGCGCGGCAACGTCGGGGTACAGCGTCGCGAGATCATTTTCGCCCGCAAGCGCCTGTCGTCCGGTGCAGACCGGGCAGCCCGTGCCGAGTACTGTTCTCGAAAAAACCGCCGCACACCACGAATGGCCTTTCGGGCAGAGCCACCAGACCTTGCGCTTCGTGCCGGAGATCACCTGATTCGGGGTCAGCGGCTTGTTCTTCGCTGCGTCCCAGTCTTTCACGATTACCGGATACTCAGCCGCGAGCGAGTTTTCCTCAGGCAGTACGCTCTTTCCCGCGCAGTAGGGGCAACCGCTGCCTTGCACGCGCGTCTTGACGGCGGAGCGGTAGGAATGGCCTTTCGGACAGCGCCACCAGATGAGCTTGTGGCTGCCGGTCGTGACGTCACGCGGTGTCAGGGGCGCGTTCTTTTCGTCATCCCATTCTGCCGCCAGCGCGGGAAACTGCTTTGCCAGGCTGTTCTGCTCGGGTGAAGCCTTGCGGCCCGTGCAATAGGGGCAGCCCGCGCCCTCGCTGCGGGTGTAAACCATGGCCTGCCATGAGTGGCCGTTCGGACATGTCCACCAGACTCTTTTGTGACTGCCGAAAGTCACATCATCCGGCGTGAGTGGTAAATTTCGCTCAATATCCCACTGGGCAAGCAAAGCAGTCTTTCCCTGTTCCGCGCAAAACGCTCGAAATGTTCGTCGGATCGTCAGCCACCCCCTCACGAAAAAAGCTCCGTTCCAGCAAAGCCGGACGGAGCAGTGACAAACGAATACATCAGTAAGGGTGCAACCGGCTGTCATAGCGTATTCTCCATTCGGAGAGGCGTTAGACCCATCTGGCTTTGCGTCGCCGCCTTTCGACGGTTTTGCCAAAATATGAGATTTTGAGAACGGAATCTATATTCCGTATATGCAAAGGAAGCGAAACGATCTCATCGCTTCCTTTACTCGTAGCAAAATATAGCACAATCTTCCGGCAAAGGCAAGGAAAATTATGATTTCAAATATAAATTATGGAGTTTACAGGGGAAAACGCACTGTAAGCTTGTGCCGCTGCACCCATTTGAACGTTCTCGGGCACAGACAGCTCGATCTCTGCACGTGCTTTAGTTGTGAATATAGTGGTAACTGTATTCGCTTTAGCATTTTTGCGCAACAGAATATAGATTCTGCTGCGCCTATGACACGAGCCTCAACCGCTCGAGCTGACGCCGATGCTCTGCCACGCTTATGACAAGGTAAATGCGCATCGTTTCGATGCTCGAATGCCCGAGAACATCCGCCAGCTTGACGATGTCCTTGTATGCGCGATAAAACGCCGTCGCGAACAGGTGGCGCAAATTGTGCGGGAAAACTTTCCCTGCGTCGACGCCTGCGCGGGCGCACAGCTTCTTCATCTTCGACCAAATTTGATAACGGGGACAGAGCTTTGTCGCTTTTGGCGCGAAAAATTGCGCCGGAGGCGGTTTTTTGTCGCGCGGCATACTTGAGCAGCTTGCGGCAGAGTTTTGACGGCAGTAGGATCGTGCGGATTTTGCCTTTGAGCGCAATTTCTGTTTTGCCGTTCTTCGCGGCCTCAACCGTGATGTACTGCACCTCGCTGACGCGGATGCCGGTGGAGCAGATGGTTTCCATCAGGAGCGCGAGACCGCGGTCGCCCGCCGCTTCCGCCGCGGCGACCAGCCGTTCATATTCTGCGCGCGTTAACTCCTGTTTGCTGTCTCGGAACAGGCGGCGCTGGATCTTGAGAAACCGTGCGCAGCAATCCGCCCAGCCGCAGAAATGGAAGAATCCGTTCAGCGCTGCCAGATAAGTGTTGATGGTCGACGGCGCGTAGTTACTTGCGCGCAGATCGTCTTTCCAAAGGTGGATCATCTCCGGTGTGACCGCCGCGCCGCTCAGGAATGCAGCAAAACTCAGTAAAGCACGGCGGTACTTCTCAACCGTCGCCGCGGCGCGCTCCTCATTTTCGAGGGCTTTCAAATACTCAGCAATTCTCTCGTCGGTCATATAGTATTCCATAATAAAAATACCCCTATCTCTCGTGATAGGGGTGTTGTAACGTATTGTCGCGGATTTCGAGCAGTGAATTGCACTCCCGCAGTATGAATATAAAAAGAGAAGCCACTCTCTTGAGTGGCTTCTCTCCATGTTGGCGCTACCTATCTTTCCGGGCCGTCTCCAGCCAAGTATTGTCGGCAGAAGCGAGCTTAACTTCCGTGTTCGGGATGGGAACGGGTGGACCCTCGCCC
>ENA-UOJL01000223-UOJL01000223.1-human-gut-metagenome-genome-assembly--contig:-P47-NODE-223-length-91609-cov-23.907322_pt1 | contig 91609 bp, 94 predicted proteins | sample MGYA00242347_ERZ723894 | MGnify/ENA metagenome assembly ERZ723894
TAATTGCGTTTTCAATAGTAGTTTTTAAAGTAGGATAATTATTAATATTATTAAATATATAATTTACTTGATTAACAACATAAGTATTGAGAAGAGTTTTTAAATCTGGATAATTATCTAAATTAGCAAATACATCTCCAACTTTAGTTTCAATAATAGCTTTAAATTTACTATAAAGGTCTGGATGAGAAGCTATATCGTTAAGTACATCGTTAGTAGCAGTAGTAACACTCTGTACAACAACTTCCTTTACGGGGGGATAATCATCAATGTTCGTAAAAATCTTTTCTACAACAGCAATAATTTCATCCTTGGCAGTATTTAAATCCCATCCCTCCCAATTATCAATATTAGACCAATTAATGTTACTAAAATCACTAAGTTTATAACGTTTAGTCCAAATAAAACCATCAGCGTCTTTATAAGTAACAAGAGTTCCAAGATTACGCATAACCAAAGGAACTTCGTTAACAGTGGCAGCAAAATTACCGTTCCAAGGAAGAACAAGGTAATTAAACATACTAAGAAGAGAACTTAAATTTTTACCAGATTCAAGATCAAGAATGGCCTGAATAAGAGTAATAGGAAACGTAGTAAGTTTATCACCAAACTCTACAACATAATCTTTAAGCACTTTAATATTTTCTACCTTTCTATCTTCTTTAGGGACTGAACTGTAAGCAGCAGTACTTAAAGAATTATATACTTGTTCATGATAATCTTTGTTGTTTTGAGTATCAATAGAATCAATTATATAAGTCTTTTTAGTATCTAATACATAAACCTCAGCTCCAGCATTTACTTGTTCAATAGTTAAAGCATTAAGTTCGTTATCATTATCAACTACAATACGTCCAGCAATTTGACGTTTATTTAAATCACCAATATCTTCAAGAACTTCTGCTTTAAAAGTTTCATAATCAATTTTAATTTCTTCTTGGAGATTAGAAAGTACTTGCCAATAAGTAGTATTAGTAAGTTTTGTACCAACAGGAACTTTTTGTTTAGAGATATAAGAAGCAAAATCGTCATATACTACACAAAGACGATCGTATTCAATATTATCTTTCCAACGACCGTTAAGTGTAATACTAACTTTACCTAAATATCTAACGATAGAGTTAACAATATCTGTTATATTTGCCATATCAGTTTCAATGCTGTTCCCCCGTAAAGGAAGACTATTGGTTATTACTTATCAGATTGAACATCATCTTTAGTAAGTCCATAAGTTTCAGTATAAACTTCTCCTTGTTTCTTAACTTCTTTAAGTAAACCAGTTTCAACATCCACTTCAAAAGTAGGAACAGAACCACAAGTTACCATAGCATACAACTCACCATTCTCGTCAATAGGCATAGTAACACTACCAAGATTTTCAGGAACTCCAGAACCTTTATAAATGTTACTAATTTGAGCTTTAATATAATTAATTAAAGTATCTGCTTCTTTAGTCCTATTGAGAGAATGCGCAGCACAAGCTGCTTGAAACATATTCCAACAAGAAATAATATTTTTATTACTACCAGAACATCCAGCTTTGCAATCTTGTAACATTTCATAACCAAGATCACTAAGCAAAATTAATAGACGAGCATAAACACAAGCATAATCCGCAGGAATAATCATATAGACATACTGCGGATTTGTAATATTACTTTCATTTATATTATCCATATGTTAATAATTTACAATAATATCTAAATTCTTTTGTACTTTATCTCCTGTAATCTCAAGATGACCATTACCATTATCTTTTCCTGTAACAGTAAAATGTATTATATTATCTACAACATTAGTTTCACCAACTTTAAATAATGTAGGATAAGCATTATAAATAGTAATACTATGAGCATCTGTTGTAAGTTTTGGATCACAAGTAATATAAACATCAACAGTATTACCAACTAACATTTCTATATTATTAGGTTCAATAGTAAAATCTGCAATAGGAACTTTAAGAGAACCTATATAATTATAACTACCTATAATTTTATTATAAATAGTTATAAGTTTTTGTCTACGTTCTTTATCGAATAAACCAATATTTTCAAATGCGGTTTTAAGTAGCATCATATATTGATTATTAACAAAAATATCATTAGTAGGAAGAAAACCAAATTCTTCATTATTAACTATATCTTCATTACCTTCAATTAAATAAACAGTAGAACTTAAAACAAGTTTTTTATAATCAGACATAAAATTAAAATGCTTTATTAGTCACATATACAGCAAAATCTTGACACTTAATAGTCATTCTATTATTAAAAGTAAGAATCTTAGTTTCTTTATCTAATTTTTCATTAAATATGATATCAATAGCATCTTTCTCTACTTCTTTAATCCATTCTTCTTTAAGATATTCATTTACCTTATTTCCGTCAATAGTATAAAGAGAAAGAGAATTATAAATATTATAATATTCAGCATTTACTAAATGTTCAACATTATTTATAATATTATCTCTGTTAGTATTTATATGATTGTTTATAATAGTCTTTGTAACAAATTCAATTATAGTAGATGCTGATGAAAGAAAAGCTTGTCTAATAGCGCAACGACATTTATCTCTATCTTTATCAATAATATTTGTAGTAATATTGTCAAGAAAGTTACTTATTTTATTTATAGCTGCAACCAAATCATTAGTGATTTTAATATTAGCTTTCTCTCTTTTAGAATCAATTAGCTTTACTATTAATAAATAAATAACTACAATGATGGCCGGTGTTAACCCCTCTTTTAACGCATAAAGTATTATATTATCCATTTCGTACTTAAACAAAAAGGAGCCACCAATATTATCCATCAGAACAATATCAGTAGCTCCCTTTAATTAGTTTGTTGTATTAATTACTTTACAAAGGTTATTAACTACAATTCTGCCATAGCTTCAAGAGCTGTTTCAATAGCAGTTACTGCATCTCCTACTACACTTGCACTTTTATTAGGAATAGCAATCTGCACAATTTGATGAACAACTTCGTCACGAGTCTTTGTTGCACGAGGAACGGCAAAACGCAAAGTAAATACCGTAAATCCATAATCAGCTTTCTTAGGCTGAGCAAGAGGATCAAGAGGATAATTAGGATAAAGATACATATACGAATCACGATACGTATATTCAAAACCTGCATCGGCAGCAGCCATATCAGCAAGCTTCTTAATACCCTCAGCATCGTTAAGTGCAGCTTCGCCACGAGTAGTATAAGTAATTTCCATACCAAACAAAGCATCAGCAGGAACAAGTTCATAATCTACACCTGGTTTAGTAGCAGTAACAGTAACTTTGGCAGCAGAAGCTACTGCAGTAAGACCAAGCAAAGGATTGTTATTAACATAATCAGCAATTTTCTTAGCAACCATGTCAACAGTTTCCGAAGTCTTATAAGCATGAACAGTAGCAGTCCAATTAGCTCGTTCGTTAAACTGAATACCTTTCTTAACAAAGATAACAGAATGGTCTTCCATTACAGTAACATCAGGAATCGTAAATTCAGCTACAAAAGTCTTAGCGGCCTTATAACTTGATTTAACGAAACTAAAATGATTATTGTAGAACGGAAGAATTACAGGACCTCCCTCAGCAGAAGTACGACCAAGTACGATAGCACCCTCACCTTTCATTTCGGCACCCTTAGCGCTAACAGTGAGTTTACCATCTTTAAGATAATAAAAACCTACAGCGCCAGAAGCAGCAAGTTCAGGCGTAGCTCCAGTTGCATAAGCAACATCTGCGGCACCCAAAATAAATTGTCTCATATTTGTATAATTTTAATAATGTTAATTAGAAGTTATTCCAACACTCCTAAGATATATTTCAGCAGCAGCTTTCACTATATCAATGTGCATGTAGTCAGGCATATCGCAATCAACTCCATCTCCCTCAACATCGCTATATATAACGACAGCAGGTTTAGAAATAACAACTGCATTAGCCTTGGTAGGTATTAGGCCATTCCCAGTAAAGGAAGTATAGACCTCAATATCAACTCTACCAACTTGCCCCAAAAATACAACCACCGGAGATTTATAAGTTGGAGCATTACAATAATCTTCTAACGTTCTACCAAGAAGTTCAGCTTGTGTAACACGAGCATCATAAAAGCTATTAGTTTCCTCATATCCAATTTCAACAGCAGTAATATACATTACTGTATCTAAAGGAACATAAGTAGTATAACAATTTCGTTGATTACTCTTAATTGGAGCAGTTAGACTAAGTCTCTTAGAAAGAGTACTTAGCCCATTTATCTGCCCAACACGCGCATTATAGATTGTAACTTGCTCATTACCGGCAGAACCAAGGTTTTCAGCAATAAGCTTTTTAATCACATCATTAATGGCGATATTAATACAAGCGTCAATCTCACTTGGAAGAATAGCACGTATAGTCTGCATTCCCATTTGCTGGGCAAGTTGCCTAAACATTACGTGCATCTCTCCAATAGTCATATCAAATAAGTTTTAACTTATTCTTATATCCAGCTACCATAGCACTATTGGCTGAATCTTTAAACCAAGCAACAGCTTCTTTCATATTAGCTCCAATAAAGTCACCCTCCGGTGTAAGAATATTCTGATTGTGTTGTGCTCGAATAAATTCTCCACGTGCAATAAGGGTTTCAATAAGCGCTTTAAGTTTAATATCGTTATCACGGCAGATATGATTAAACTTAATCGGGTCTTCAATAGAGAAACGGTCAAGTTGAGTTTCTTTAGTAATACGATCTTCAAGCATAGAGCTAACAATAGGACGTCCATTAATAACGCAATACTGAATATAAACAGCATCAAACATGTCAGGATCACCAACGATTTGAACATAGTTTGCTTTAGCATTATTAATCTCAGTACGAAGCTTTTTCTGAAGCTCAGCTTCCTTATTATTATCTTTGAAGTAAAAACGAATACTTGCATCACTGTTAATGAGAGCAGTATCTTTCGCAATATCGTTGTAAAGTAAACAATGACGATAAAGGATATAATCTTCAAGATTCAAAGGATAACCAAGTTTGTGCTTAGAAGTTTCAAGTTCGTTAAGAAGAGTAAGTTTTTCTTTAAGAGCAGCCCGAAGGTCTTTATTATTGCTTTTATTAGCAAGTTTATAATTACTCTCAATTTTTTCTTCTTTTTTCTTAATAGCAAGATAATCAGAATAATGATTATAATGAAAACTACAATCAAAAGTCTTTCCTAATTCGTCAACAGCAACTTGAATATTATTCAAATACTGCTTAACACGATTCATAAAATTATCGTTATTAGGAGAAAGACCAACCAAACGAGGAAAATAGGCTTCCACCTCTTCTTTATTAGAAGAAAGAACACGCGAACTCGAAACAGAACTACCAATAAAATCACGACGTTTAGTCATAACCTTATCATTTGCACGACGATAGAAAGAATAATTCTTAACCAAAGCGATTGTAATACTCTTACGTTCTACATAAGGTTCGTTATTCTTTTTATCAATCTCTTGTTGAACTGTAACGTTAGGTTGTTTTTTACCAGCTCCAACTTCCTTTTCTTCACTGGGTGTTTCCTCTACGGGGCGACTACCATTATTAGGTGTTTCAGTAGAGGGTTTCTTGACAAAGCCAAATCCAGTTTCAGTACCCCCTGTACCTTTATTATTTTCCATATCAATAGGAGTTTAAATGTTAATTACAATTTGCACTGCAACAGGAACATCTTAGTTGCGTTGTCCACCTGCAAGCCGAGAGAGTCTTTTACCTCAAACCGCGACATGTCAATCTCAGTCGAGATAAAATTCGTTTCGGGAACACCCCACGAAGCAGGAACATCAGTCAGACCTTTAAGAACCTTTGCTTTATAGATTTGACCTTTCATACGAACCTTACGAACATTCTGATGTCCATTGTACGAAGAGAAGTCAATAAAGCAAGCTTGGTGAGAAGTAATAGGAAGACCCGAACGAGGATGAATCATACCATTCTTCTTAGCAGTTTCAGCAATCGTACTCTTATCAAAGAACGAACAATGCTTAACGGTAATAGTATGTCCATCAACAGTCTTATAACGACGGAAATACTTTCCGTAAGTAAGACCAGCATCCGAACCATCAATCATCTTGTCACCAAGAGGGGTAACGAAACCATTCTCCGTTGCATCCATACGCATAGCCTCATCGAAATCCTCAATGAAACCTTTACCGCCCATAAGAACAATGTTCATCGTTCCATCATCGGTATCACGGTCAAGAACATCACCAACGGTACGCTTAATCTTATTCAGAGTAAGATATTCACCGTAAGTATCGTAATTAGACTCACGACAAATCTCCAACATACCAGCAGTAGTAGGAATAGGTTTGCCATTGTCCATATCTTTTAGACCAACCTCACCATTAGCATTACGGTTATATTCAGCCATCCAAAGACGCTCTTCATTAGCGATACGCATAGTAACGTTAAATTGTCGCATCTCTTCGTTAATCCAAAGTTTGTTCTTACCGCCATCACCACCTTCAAATTCATATTCGGTAACAACATTAGCAAGATTACCAGCAATCTCTTTAGAATAACGGTGGAACTCAAGCTGAGAAGTCATTTGACCAGGACCCATAGTATTACTCCGGTTTCCTTTCGAATATGATTCAGAAACAAGCGGAGCACCCATAGACCAATACTTACCAACAGCAAGCATTTCAGGATCAACGAAAGCATCAGGATTAGGCGACATAAGACGAAGAATGTAACCATAACCATGAGCAGATTCTCCAAGATCACGCTGAATACGAACTTGCGTGTGACCGTCAGGAGCAGTCAGAGTATATTGTTCGATAAACCAATGAGTAGAGAAGTGAACCTCAAAATCACTACCACCAACACCTGGTTTACTATTAGCCGTATTAAAGTAAGTTACAAAGTCATCAAACTTTAAACGACCCATCGTTTTCCAAGTCCATTGAACAGTGTCAACATCAACAACACCAGCAGAACCACGACCCTCAGTAAGAAACGTCAGAGGAAAACGATCATCATCCTTACCATAATTGTAAGTAAGAAAAGCATTAATTTCGACAGGCTTCTGTAATTGAAGATTAGCAATACTCTCTTCATTAGAGTATCCTCTATCATCAAATTTACCTACCGAAAGAGTGCGCATTGAATACATAATCAATCAGTTTTTTAAATTAATAAAAAGTTACTTAAAACCTAAATCAATATCTTTACCTTTATTAGTTTGAGGTTTATTAATTTTAACACTTGAATGATTACGGCTTTTAGCAATCAATTTAAGTTTCTTAACTTCTTTGTCATTGATAGCCATGTCAACAAGGTTGGTATAATTACCACCTACAAACTTTAAATAAGCGCGAAGTATAGCATCGTTTCGTCTATCTTCAAGACTTTCTTTTGCAAGGTCATTATCGTAACGAGATTTACCATTAGCATCGACTTGATACATGTAATTAAAGAAATCATCAGGTGTGGCACTAATTTTTTTACCATCACGTTCAATGATAATAGTATCAGGAATTTTATATCCTGCAATATTCCTACTATCAATAGTTTCTTTAACTCCAGTCCAAAACTTTGTTTCTCGTTCAATAGCTGCTTGTTCAGCCTCTTCTGCTTCTTGTGCAAGTTGTTCACGAAGAGAAGCATCTTTTTCTTGCAATGCGGCAAGTTCTGTTTTAGCAGTTTCGAGTAGCATTCCATTTGCTTTAAGATAAGCAATATAATTATCTACATTACCACTAATTTTTTGCTCAGTCCAAGACTCACGAATAATACTTTCTTGTTGTGCTTCGTTAGATTCGTCAATAGTAACACCGGAACGGTCTTTAATATCAGTAAACCCTTCAATAGAACCACCATTAGTTGCGATATACGGAACTAAAGTTTCTAAAATAGGATATTTGGTATATAAAGTATTAATAGCAGCTTCTTGAATTTCTTCTTTTTGAACTTCAATAATAGATTCTACATATGCTTTAACGCCATCTGGAGTATTTTCAAACTCAATAGGTTTACCGTTTTCATCAGTAAGTTCGACATCAAAAGTTTTCTGCAAATTTTCAATATTAATTTCATCAGGATTAGTATCCTCAATTTCAAAACTTGCAACCCACTCTTTAACATCTTTTGCTTCTTTAAAGACATTACCATCTTTATCAAGAATATCACCGTTCTCGGCTACAGAATAAGTAGAACCATCTACTTCAATTTCAGTACCAGCTTCATAATCATGAGGAATAGCATTACTATTTCCATCACCACTATTATCGCTATTACCTTTATCATCGGTGCCATTATTTCCATTAGTATCTCCAGCACCATTGTTATCATTAGAATTACCATTGTTATCGTCATTAATATCAGGAGGAGTTAAACTATTTCCTCCATTGTTAATGTCGTTAACACCATCACCGGCTTGTCCTCCGGTAGCTCCAGCATTATCACCAGATGAACCGCCACCAAAACCAAAATCAACTTCGGGCATAACAACTTTTTAATTAGGTTAAACAATCTATGTAAATATAATAATAATATGTATATGATGCAATAGCAATAGCAATTTTTATTCAAAAATCTATATTATCGTTGACTATTATATATACTGTTATATGAAATTTTGATTTTCCGCCCCGTAAAGGAACGAATCCTATTCTATTGCCGCTTCATTCACTTCATTAATAAATTCATATATAAAGCCTCCAATAGCTAAATAATAAAGCCCGAAGCATTGCTCCGGGCCTTAATTCAGTATTATTTTTTAGTACTCTTTTTACTCTTAAAATCATACTTATTTTTATTCTCTTTAGCAATTTTAAGTTTAGTATCAATATCATGCATCTTAACAGCACGGTCAGCAGCTTTACTTGCGGCATCAATATAACTCTTTTCTCGTTCAACTTGTACTTTATCACGTTCAACTTGTGCACGAGCTTCTTCGAGACGAGCTAATCCAGCAGTCTTTTCAGCTTCAGGAACATCAGCATTATAACTAATCATGTTAGCGTCAGCGCGAATAAGTTCAATTTGCTGGTCAAGATAGTTCTTAACTTCAAGCGTTTTACGATCTTCTTCACCCTTAGCTGCAATCTTTTGTAACTCAAACTCTTGTTCCATTTGCGCGAGTTGTTGGTCCATAGACTTTAAGGCTTCTTCGTGCTGTTGTTTTTCTGCTTGGAACTTCATAATTAAATTCTTAACAGCAGAAACATTATCTCCAGCAATAGAAGCAATAGCCATATTCATATCACCATTTTGAGCAGCACTAAAAGCAAATTGCTTAATTTGATCAAGCTTTTCTTTTTCTTTAATAGAATTCTTAGCTTTAATAATATAATCAGCATAAACATGACTATTTACGTCCAAGCTAATATATTTAATATTATTATCTGCATCTCTATAAGATGTATTAAGACCATCTATCCATGCAAGTTTAGTAAAATCAAGATCACGAGCACAATCTCGTTCTCGCATAGCATCGAACATAAATTCGATAATAACAGAACCCATAGACCCTCGCATAATAGCTTCTTCAGTAACTCCTTTACCAGCACTATTAGCAATTTGACCATAACGTTGCGGCGTCATGTCTACACGGTCTTTTGCAGTATTCTCAATTTCAGTAATAAGATTAGTAAGCTGTGTAATATAATCTCCAATAGAAGCATTAAGCATTCTGATTTGTTGAGCTTTAAGCATGTTTTGGTCATCACTATCATCTATATATAAAACACCATCTGCAGCCATCTTATATATAGCATCCTCAACATCTTCTTTAGAAGAACCAAGAAGTGATTTACAAACAAGAAGAACGCTAAGTTTATTCTTAGCAATAGCCATTTCTCGATGATAATAAACAATGTTCATAAATACCTGATAAGGGGTCATTGTTTTAACAATAGAGAAAGGACCAAAACCTTTAATGAGTTCTACAAGACCATTGTAAGGTAATTTACCTTTACGATTATAAGCAATAGCTCTTGCTTTATAAGGATAGATTGCATTATTGCGTCCTCCAATACGAACAGATTCATAAACTTGAGGTTCATAAATATATTCAATAGAAATATCTCCTATTTCAGGATTAAGAACATAATCATCATTTACTACACGTTGAGCAAGGAAACCATTTGCGGCATATGTAACAATAGCTCTTCGAACTTCACCTCGCCAAACAACATGCCATACGTCATATAGACCAGTATTATTATCGCGAGCCATAATACTATTAGACTCAAATGCTTCACGTTCTTGAGCAGTAAATTTAGAACAAACATCTCCATAGTAACTTGCATACATTTGATAACTAAGCGGAGTAGCATCGCTGGCACTATGACGAGCATAATATGTTTCTAAAAACTTTCTATCTTTTTCACTAAGATATTCATCAAAGTTATCTACAATTTGTTGATACGTCATTTTCATACGTTCAGCAAACATATCATAATCTTCAACGAATTGAGAATCATTAGGAACAGGAAACGCATCACGAGGAGAAACAACTCGTTTAATAAGTTTGTTACCTACTATATCAGAGTAAGTATAACATTCTCCAAACGCTACAAAATCAAAATATGCTTGTGAATATAAAACAAGACTTTCAGTAATATCATCTATAACATTAAGAAGCTCTTGTCCTTGTGCAGAAGTTTTATCAATATATTCTTGCTTAAATTTTTCAATTTCAGCATTTATATCAATAGCTTCTTGAGGATTAAATTGCTGAGGATCATTACCTTTATTTATAAAACGTTGATAAGACTCAGATATTTTAGCTGCAATTTGCACTTCAGCAAGACGAAGCATTTCTTGTTTAATCTGAGCATCGCGAGCCATAACAACATCAGGATTGTTAGCTCCAACAATAAAATCATGAGGGTTCTTAATATATTCAGAAACATAACGACGAATAACTCCAGAAATAATATCATAGTTACGCATCGTTGCAGGAAACCTTTTATACTTTTCATTAGTAGCGTTATAAGGATTAAGAATTTTAGCATAGAATTCATCAGGAATATCATTCGCTAACATTCTATACATCTTTTCTAATTCTTCTCTATCAGGTGCAGCAGCTAATCCAGCAGAAATAACATAATCGCAACAATTAGCATACCATTCTGGCTTTTCTTTTTCAGCATTAGAAACACGTTGATTAGGAAAAGCGTATGAAGCAAAATCATGAAATACAGCGGCCATAATTATTTTTTGTTAAAACCAAGGACGAGATAATATATCTTTTTCATCATCATAAACCTTAATTTTCTTTCTTTTGTCCATTTCTTTTTTGGCATTGATATCCATAGCTTTCCACTCAATACCTCGGACAATCATTTCAGAAACTCGGTCAAAGTTTCCAACAGCATTCCATTTCTTTAATTCAAGAATAGTTTGATAATCGTAAATACGATGAAAGTTCCTAATAGGATTTCCATTTTCATCTTTACCTATTTCTTCATAAAGAAACTCTTTAAGTAATCGAAGAGCATCAAGTTTACGTTGAGCACCACCACCTATACTAAAGCCATAGCTCGAAGAAACTTTACCTTTAATAGTAGAATCCCAAACAAATAAAGGATCATAAGCAAGATACTTAATAGCTTTCCATTGTCTAAAGTTTTTAACCGTTTCACCACGGTTAATTTCGACACAAGTAGTTCCAATACAGTTATAATATTTAGCAAGCATATAACAAATTCTATCAGCTTCTTCAAGACTATCAGGACGACCGTAATAAGAAGCTACAAGTTTTTGTTTATATCCGTTATTAATATTAGGATTCATCCAAACTTTAATACTATTGTGAGAATGTCGAGAAGTAATTTCTTTTCCTTCTTTATCAATACCAACAGGGTCATAAGATATACTATAAGTACCTTGAGGTATATATCTTTTAACACCTGATTCAGTATACTCTTCAATATATTCTGGAGCAAACCATCGTCGAATACAACCATGAGGTTGTTCATTAGCACGACGAGGAACACCATTTATATAGTCATAAACTCTTTTTCCTTCTTTATATAGACGCTCATTAGATTTAAATTGAATTTGTCCTATTTCGCTTTCTTCAAGCATACCATCAACATAAAACTTATAGAGTTCATCATTTCTAAGTCTTTCTTCCCAAGCAGTAAGTTCTTCAGAACTAAACAAGTTTTCAGTAGCACTACTAAAAGACTCAGAAGGAGTTAAAGCATACTGACCAAGATAGTTAATATAGTCAGCATATGTTTTAGATGTAGATTTACGTTCTTCTCGTTCTCGTTTGGCAATAACAAGTCCTATTTCAAGATTACTATTACCATCTTTATCTACACCTTTAATTTTATTTATTTCACCTTGTAGTCCCCAACAATAGGGTTTAAAGAAACCACAAACTTCATTTCTACTATCTTTATCCCAAACGTTTTCAAAAGGCATAAAATGAAATGCTTTAGGATTATAAAAGTTTGTTTCAAAAATTTGCATATTACCAGAAGTAGCAGTACCCCAAGCCATAAGAATACCAGTAGTATATGCACCAGTACGCATAGCAGGTTCTGTAACATTCATAAATTCATCAAAGTTATCCATAGTAGATAACTCTTCAACTTTAACACAAACGGCATCTTTACCAATAGCACAATCAGGATTATTCATTGCACTAACAGAAAACAAAGAAGATTTCCAAGAATTATCAGCTTCCATACCATTAGGTAATTTATAACCTAAACGGAAATCTTCTTTATTAGTACTAAATATACCTCGAACAAAAGGAGTTTTCTCTTCATAAAACTTAATCCCACTAATAGAGAAATCAGATAAACCTTTATCGGCAGTAAGGAATTTTTTATCAGCAGCAACATGGATAACCATCTTACGAGATTGAAGATTTACTCTATTAGCACTATCAGAAGCCATAATATAAGAAAAACCTCCACGACGAGTTTTGTCAATAATAAGATGAAAACCATTATTCTCTGCAAACTCCATTACATGAAAAGTCCAAAACTGTGCATCAATAAATTTAGGAAAACTATAATATTTCTTTGCAGTATTAGTATTACCTCGTTTAATAGTAGTTTCATCAAGTTGTTCCATTCTACTATAATTAAGAAAATTATAATGAGAACCTGTAATACGAACTTCTTTAATAGAACCATCAGGCATCATTAAACATGGAGCAGAAAAACCCTTTTTACGTCTATATTCTTCACGTTTACGAAATTGTCTATGAGGAATACTATCTTCTTTATAATGACAATATTTATTACCATTAGCAAGAAAATAATTAGCAGCTTCTTGAAAAAGATGTGTATTTACAAAACGCATACCGGGTTGAATATTCATAAGAAATCCCCCGCTATCTCCTACAAGAAAAAGGTCGTCAGGGTCTACAAATCCAAGCTCTGATGCTTTTTTATAATGACTTTTATCTTCATTAATATATTCAAGAAAAGGATATTTATCTTCGGCCATAATAACTTATTTAATTAGTAAAACAAGTACAGTAACAGCAAGTGCGCCACAAGTAGTACCTACAAGTATTTTATTCTTTTTTCTTTGTCTTTCAATAGCAGTATTTAATTCTTCATTATACTTATTAGCGTCAATTATTCTGCTCTGCATATCTACAACAATATTATTATATTCTTTAATCTGCAATTTTTGTAATCTAATAATAGTATCTTGTTGACATATAATTTGAGCAAAACCTTTACGTTCTATAAGTTTAGCATTAGCTTTACGAATAAGTTCAATAGGAACAACGCATTTGCCATCACCAATTAATTGAAGTTCCCCCGTAGGGTAAACACTCGGTTCTTTAGTCTGACAATAGCTTTTGAAAGTTAATAATAACAGTACTATCGTCAGCAGTTTGATTAAGTTGTAATTCATAAATTATAGAATCTTTAATGTGAATAATCATAGAATCTCTTTCAATTATATTATATTTAATAGAATCAATAACTACTCTATTATAACTTGTATCAATAGGTTTGATAGGCTCTACCGGTACATCTTTTTTAATAGATAATCTCGATACTAAAAATATAAGAACAAATATAATAATAAGATAAATTAAATCTCTAAATGTGAAATCTTTCATAACATATTATGATTTAATTTTAACAAGTGTAGTTATAAGTTCATCTGTAACTTTAGTTGAAGTAGGTAATCCACATGCTTCATAAGCAAACTTAACAGCAGTTCCAACTCCCATGTTTACAGCAGTATCAAATATTTCTTCAGCAACACGTTGAGAAGTAATAAGGTCTAATTGAATAGGGTCCCAATATTTAGTCTTGTAAATATCATCAACAAGACTCATAAGTTCTTTATCAGCAAATAACTTATCGTTAAGCCTCGATAATCCTTGTGGCAACATGATACCAACTTTATGTTTATCAATAAGCACCCAACCTTTCCAAGTTCTATTATTATTTCTCGAAACACCAGCAAATGTTTCTCCACCTGAATCATCAGGATCATTTACATATCCTGCTTCCCATTTAAGAACTTTATTTAGAGCTGTTTTGAAATCCGCCATATTTAATCATTTTATTATATAAAGTATAAGCCCCCATCTTAGCTAATATAAGATCTCTATTAACATCATCTTTATCAGAAGTTAATGTATTAAGAACTCCCCAAGTAGCAAGAGTAATCCACTTATGCCAAAAAAGAAAATAAGGAATACGAATTTGAATAGTATAAGATGTAGCAAAATCTTCAATAGTAGAACCATTAAATTCTCCTATAACTCTTTCTTCTTTTATAAGTCTAATTTCTCTTAGACCACAAAGACCATATTCAAGAACTTCCATAACTTATTTAAATTAAACATTATTAATTTATTCTTTAATTTCATTACAATGTTTAACTAAATTATTAAAATTATCTTCATACATAAAGCAATATCCTTTACATCTATAACGTGGAACAGAAACTTTAGAATTAGCTTTACAAACTCTACTAATATTAGTGGAAGAATCATTTATAGATTTAGCAGCATTCAATACACTGTCAAATATTTCAGTATTATTATAATCTTTATATTTAAATTTAATTACTTTTATCTTTCTATCAACATTATAAGAACGAAGTCTATTTACTTGTTTGGAAACAGTAATAGGATTATTATTATTTTCTTTTATTGTAGCCCATTTAAGATTTTCAATATTGTTATTAAACGTATTCGTATCTATATGATCAACGCATTGTTTATTATCAGGATTAGGAATAAACGCAATAGCAACAAGTTTATGAACAAAATATGGAATAGCTTTTAATGAAACTTTATAATAATTTCCAATAATAAAAGTAGACATTAATTTATTAGAAATAATATTCTTAATTCTTCCTTTATTAGAAACATAATAAATATCATCGAAACCTTTAATTGGTTTCCATATTTCTCCATCTATATTATTTGGAGTTCCATTTTTATAGTGCTTAGTATTAAAATTAGAATTATGTCTTTTATTTTTAATCTTGCTATTATTATTAATAGTAAAATTAAAAATTACTCGTTTAACGTTCTCTTTATCCATCCTTTATAAAATTTAATTTGTGCAGGTTTGTTATCAACTATTTTTGTATAATATTTAATTCGGGCAAGTTTATAATTTGCAATAAATAAATCTTCACCAAGACTATCTCGTATCATTTTAAGACTATCTTGATAAAGAGTAATATCATGTTCAAGACGAATAATTCGTGCTATATTTTCTTGTTCATTAATTGTATCCTTTACGGGGATATAAATAGTTTCTTTAATAGGTACATTTCCATTAGATGTACATCCAATGTTAAATATAGATAAAACTATAATTGTTACTAACAAATAAATTTTTTTCATAAACCTAATGAAAATTGAGTATTAATTTGTTGCGCTCTAAGAGTTTTTCTTCTATCTTCAAGAATAGCCATAACTTCATTTCTACGATATGGCATTTTATGCATAGTAACTTTCTCAACAGGATTCTCTTTAATCTTAAAACTATTATCAGGAAAACGTTTAGGCATTCCATATTTGTTAAGAACAAAATCAGAATCTATATGACAAAGCCATAAACCAGCACAAGGAATGCCAAGAATGATTTCCACATAAGCGGCATAAATAGAAAGCTGCATATTATAAATAGAACCATTACAATTAGGAAGATTATTAAGAGGAGGCAACAGCCATTCATCTTTATGAACCCAAATATCAGTATCTTGTGCAGGTTTTTCAGTCTTATCTTTTTTAAAGTAACCAGATTCAAATTTAAGACCTCCACGATTAGTTTTATAATCACCTATAACAAATTTATCGTCTCGTATACACAAAACGTCAATAGTACCAGAAAGAAGATAATCAATAAGGAAGGCACCAATTTCGGCATAGATTTTATAACCATTCTTGGTATAATAATCAAATACATTATAAAGATCAGTATACTTTCCTTCAGTATAATCAATAAAAGCCTTAACATCGAGTTCTTTAACATGTTTATCTATTTGAGGTAAATCAGCAATAGTGCTCATAGAGTTATCTTCATATTGCTGAGAATATCGAATAGCATCATTAAACTTAGAAACAAGTTTTACTCCATCTTCAAGGCCATTATGAGTTTTACTTCCTCTATCGCAAGCTTCATCTCTAATAGCGTCCCATTGAGCTGCAAGTTTCTTTTCACTAATTCCAAGTTCTTTAGCTTTCTTACGAAGCCAATAAGATTTATCAAACCTCGGAGAATAATCGTGAAGAAAGGTAGTAGTAGAAAGATACTCGTTACCTAAAGTATCAGTATATTTGTGTCCATCTTCTTTAAATATAAGACGAACATCATTATAACGTTTATCTCTTAATTGTAACATAACTTATTTTGCAGTTGTAATAGCTTCTGTTAGAAAAGAAGAAAAGGTAGAAACAAACTTTTCATTTATAGATAATTCATTTTCACCCATAGTATCAAGAATAGAATGAGTAAGTTCGTGAAAGAAAGTATTCAGTTTATTACTTTCACTTTGTTTAGTATCTTTGTTACATAAATCTGCAATTTCAATTCTACTTGCTGCAAGTAAACAATTTCCTAAAGCATTATTATCACAACGTTCAACATGATTAATATTGACAGTAACTCCGCCAACATTAAAAGATTCAGGTATTTTAAATTCCATATTACAAACTACTATTAGCGTCCATACTTGAAGTAACACCTTTACCACCACGAGCCATAACTTGTTCAGATTCTTCTTTAAGATTCTCTTTAGCAACAGATACAGCTTTCATAAGTTCAGGAATTTGTTTAGCACGAGAAGTAATCTTATCAAGATTATCAATAACAGGACCAATATCTTCTTGTGTAATACCACCATTTAATTTCTCAGTAAGCAAATCATGACATTTATTAATAATAATATCGGCAGTATGAATAGAACGATATAAATTTTCTAATGCTATACCAGCAGGGCCTACTGCTAATTTATAATATCGAGCTGCTATTTTAAGGACAAGACTATCTGGGCTATAATCTTTGGGCAAATCAAAATTCTCAATAGCCTCTTTAAGACATTCTGCATCAGTAAGACCTTGTTGTCTTGCAGGACTTCGAGGATCAGCAAGATAATATATTACTCCGCACTCTTTCATATACTTAAGTTTATCTTTAGTATTATCACGTGCGTAAAGTAAACATATATCTTTATCTAATAATTGATGAACAGTAGGAGGTTTAGGCATCCCACTATCATCAATACTAATTATGTTTTCTATTAGTAAGCTCATCGTATTTTTCTTGTAATTCAAAATTAAAAGGAACTTCTTCAAATATACTCATACAATAAAGAAAAGCATCAGCATAAGCTTTTCCTAAAGTCATACAGTATCTAATATAACGTTTATTGTTACGTTTTTTAATCTTATCTAAAACACGTTTACGAATTGTTTCAGCTTTGATTTTATTTTCTTCATAAAAATACAAGCCTCTGGCATATTCTTTATACTCATCTTTATCCATAACTTGTCGGGCAAGTTTAAGTTCTTTATAATGAGCAGTCATTGCCTTATCAATAGGATTATAACGAAGATTGCCAACAAAAGGCAAAGCCATACATTTGAAATCTTTGACTCCTTTAGAAATAGTTTTCTCAATAAAGTCAATAATCATTCTACATGTATCTTCTTCTTTTTTGTTATTGAACTTTAAATCATTAAATATATCATCTGCATCTTTACAGATTAATACATATTCGGCATCAAGTTCATCTAAGTTTTTAATATTAACTATATCACTCATGTAATACAATTAAAAATAATAAAGCTGATATGAATAATAAGCACTCGCTTCGCTCGTGCGCTCCCCCGTAAAGGAAGCACCACGTTCCATTATTCATACCAGCTCTAAAATCAATATATTGTTAATTAACACTTTCGTTATTCTTTTCAACAAAAGGATGGAGTTTATTTCCGCCTATTTCATAAGCTCCAATAACATTATTAATAGGTACAATCTTAAACTCAACAAAACAGCATTTAGGACTTGCATTTTTACTATCAATAATAGCTTTGCCTTCTTCTTTGAAATAATCTCCAGTTATAATATCATTTCGCAATTCTTTGTCATCATCAATAAAACTATTAACTGCGGTTAAAGTAATATCATTACCAGCAGAATTATAATGAGTACCCATTTCAAGAGAACTTCTATTGATAACTGCTCGATAACCAATTTTCAGTCTTTCTTTAATATCTTCATTAGGTGTACAAACCTTTGCAATAATAGGAACAACTTCAACCGTGGGAGGATTTTTAGCATTAACTACACTTGCAAGACTAAATAATTTAATCTTATGTACAAGAGCAATAACACAATAATGATCTTGGAGAATAAGACTATTTAGCATAGCTTCATAATGTTCGGGAGTAATTTCCTTAACACTTGTGGGAATCAAAAGTGAATAGTCTTTTAATTTACTTTCTAATTTAATCATTTCTTTGTTGTTTAATTGTTATACGTTTAATAGGAGGAACTTCTGCATCACCCTCTTTAAGTTTTGTTTGAGTAGCATTAATTAGTACCATATAAATATAAATATTAAAATGAAACAATGGAATAAATTTAATCAATATTTATATAAGTACCAAATAAAAACGCTTTTATTTTATAATATTATAAAGATGTCAAAGAGTAATAACTATACATTCAACATTGTTTTCAATAACATTATCAGGAGTACGATTAGGATTAAGTATAGCACGGTCAGTATATAATTTCTTATTAGGTGTAGTCATTTGTCCAAGTATTTCTTTTTTAATAAGCATATTGATAGCATTTCTTGCATTACGTCTATTAATACCATGTTCCGCTTCACACTTTAAGAAAAACTTATCATCAAATTTAATAATACGAGTATTAATACCTTTAGTATAAAAGTTACGAAGAGTAGAAATAATATTACCATAAACAACAGTTTCGTTATGATTCAACTCATATAACATACTTGCAATAATAACAAATTTCTTTGTAGTAGAAATAACACTTTTAGGAACAGCAAGATTAATAACTTGTTGTTTACCATAAACTTTATAATTGGCTTCGTCTATAACTTGGCCATCAAAATTATTACCAATTAAATACATAGCAATATAAATTTAACAATTATTTATGTACAAATATACAAATAATTTTGTCAATACCAAATAAAAATGTTATATTGTGTAATATTCTAATACCTAAATAATATTATTATGAATGATTATGAAAATGAAGAAGTAGAAATCATCAATGAAGAAGATGTTGGTAGTGTTGATGATTTAATTGATGAAACTCTTAAAGAGCGAGGTTATTATTGTAGTATTTGTAATAATGATTAATTTATAATTACTATGGATTTTATAAATAATAAGTTTAATCTTTCTATTCAAGATATTGATAAACTTTATCATATAATGAATAATCTTAAAAAGGATCGTGGTTATTCTTTATCTACTATTACACTTATGGTTATGGAACGTTTTGACCTTACAGGAAAAGATATGTATAATTTTCTTGTCGACGTTTATTATAATTGGGATACTTATTTAAAAACTATGAATGATGAAAAATAAAATAGTTTGGAGGATAGGATTAATAATGATGATATTATTGTTATTAATTATTGTAGTTGTTATTGGAGCAGTTATTCATACTGGATGTACAATTCTTGGAATTGGATGATATGGATAAAGAAAATGAAATAGGAGGATTGACTATGTTGGTGATACCTGCCATAGTTATAGTAGTTATGATTATATTTTATATTATAGATTTGATAATCTGATAAAGAGTCGGGCTTAGGTCCGACTTTCTTTTTGTGGGTGTAGGATTGGAAAGGGGAAATGTAATGATAAAAAGAACTATTTTAATTATGGAGAAATGTATTGTAAAACAATAGTTAATTTTAATGAATAAAGAGATTATGAAATAAATTATTTTTATAAGGGTAGATAGAAAGAAGTTAATAATAAATTTTAAGTGGAAGATAATTTAGGAGATTAAAAGGAAATGATATAAATATTGTGCGACATATAAGATTAAGAGTTTAAGTTGAAGATATTATTTGAGTTTAAATGAAAATTGTTATTTTGGTTTAAGTTTGAGTTGTTATGTAAGATTAAGGTGGAGATGCTATTTGAGTTTAAGATGGAGATAGTAAATTGTAGTGTATATGTTTAAGAGAGGGGACCTATTGTATATGAACCCCGGGGTCTTGGATTGGACTTGAACTCCCCCCGTCTTGTTTCTACAAAATCAAATTAATTCGATGATGATTATATTATTATAAAAATAAATAAAGATGTTGATAGAACTACTGCCATCCCTCCAAATAATAACAATCAGAATCTTGGCATTGAACGTTTCATTGCTGTAACTAAAATCCACTATGAAAAAGTACATTGGAATCTTGAACTTCATCAACCACATCGTGTGCATGATTATATGCATTGTGGTTATCGTATTAGCCATCGAGAACGATGACGTGCTGTACTTCTGCGGTTGTATAATCGCATTGCCGTTACTGATGTGGAACCTGAAAGTGTTTGCAGAGAAGTTGGCAAATGCGTTCGATAAGTAGATGGTGATGCTGGGGCTGTATGTCCCAGCATTTTCACACACAATTCATCCTATTATTTAACTAAACAACTTACTATTATGTGGAACGTATTTATCGTAGATGACCAAACTATTAAAAGACGTGTAGACATTTGTCTTATAGACAAAATTGAAAACCTTGACATAGCTCGTAAAATCCTCAAAGAAGATCACGGTTTCGAATTTGCTGAAATACCAGAATATGATGAGGAGGACATTAAAGTGTATCCTTATCTTACCGAAGATAAACGTGTTGCAATGTATGCAGAGCTTATATAACATATTGCCAATAGTATATCTAAATGATACGCTATTGGCAATATTTATATCTATCCCCTCATATAATAACAATAAAGAATTTGGCATCGTTAGTGATGCTCCGGCTGTTCGTACTGGCAATACGACCGTCGTTAATTCTAATGCCCGTGCCAAAGGAGCACGTAACGTTGTTATGGCAACTCAAACCAAAGATGCGGTTACTACCGCTGTTACTATCGTGAAGACCAAACTGGTCCGCGTTAGTGTGTACGAAGGTGTTGACGGTATTCGCTACCGTTTCAACTTTGCAGATTCTTTTCCTGCGTATCGTCGTGGAGAAGATGGTCAGAATGTTTTGGCCACTGCTGACTACGTCGATTTCCTGCCTAACGTAGCTATCGCTCAACTCATCAACTGTCTGCCTGAACTTGCAGATCTCCACGTTGATGCTCGCGAGCGTGCTATTCGTCAAGGCGTGAGTGGTGGAATCAATGCTGCTCAATTGCAGATTCTCTGTCGTGGTGCAGAGTTCGTAATTGAGCGTGTTCAATTCGCTGCTGGCGATCCGTACAAAACATATGACGGCGATGATGCTGTCCACGAGCATGAGGGCTTCTCGACCAACATCAAAGAGGTCAAACTGCTCGACAAGCAGGTGAAACTGCTGGAGAACATGCAGATGCAGCTGCTGATGAACCAGCTGTGATACAATGGGAGAGGCGGTGAATAACCGCTTCTCTCCTTTCTGTTCTTTACCCTCATATAATAACAAGAAAGAATCCGAGCAATATAGGACATGATATTAAGCGTTCTATATAGTGCTCGTAATTAGTGGTCGTAATGGACGAGACACAAAGGGTAACTGCCATGCTGTCGCTGGTAGTAAAGTGTGTAAATTGAGGTCTAAATTGGTTCCTTTCCTCTCTCCTTTTTCCTCCTCTTTTCCCCCTTTTCTCTTCCCCCCTATAACCCCCTATTACTATACCCCCAAATCACCTCCTTTTTTCTCTCTCCAAACCTCCAAAGGAAACCGCTTCGCGGTTGATTTTATTAATGATTTTCTTAATAGAGATGATATTGATTTTATTATTGATTTTATTGATGCTCTTATTTATAGATTTTATTATTACTTTTGATATTAATTTTGTTATTGATAAAGTTAATGATATTATTTGTACTTAAGTTCATATTTGTTTTTACTTCTCCCCCCGTAAAGGAATTACTCCATAGAAAGCCTGAACTTGCTATTGATTTTCTTATTGATATTGTTCATGCTCTTATTTAAAGGAGATAATGATGATAATAATATTGAACTTGCTATTGATATTGTTATTACTAAACATAATGGAGAAAAATCACCATTAACAAAATCATATTTAAAATCATTAAAATCATTAGCAAAATCATTCATAAATAACAGAAGCACAAATAGAACATAAAATAACAACAGGAGAATTAATACAAAAATCATTATTAACTTCTATATTTTCAGATTCAGAATCGGTATTAAATTCTCCTGTTTCTATAGGAATAGCATTATGGATAGCTAAATCATAGTTATCAGCACTGGGTTTAGTAACAAAACTATCCATAATCTATTCCTTTAAATTGAATAATAGCAAAAGGAGTGGGATTATTAGTGAGGTTAGCATATTGTTTAGTGGATTTTACAATAGCAAAATCATTAGTAACCTGCTCCTTAACGATAAATAGGTGGAATAAGAATAAGATTAAGAGAAAGAGAAAGAGTTAAGTTGGAGCATCTGATTCACCTCCATTAATTCTTCATTTCACTTCTCCTTTCATCATCATCTCCACAATACTCTTATTCCTGTTAAACATTCATTTTATTTCATTCCTTATAAACATCCTAACATTGCAATAATTTTTCACTATTTCACACACTTTCTTCATTCCTATCTTTATTCTTTTCACCACTTTTATCTTCATTAAATCCACTTTTATTTTCACCACAAGATTTATCCTAACCCAAAATCATATATAATTTCAACCTTTAAACAAGTCAAAACAAGATAAACTATGGATACAATAACATTAATAACTGCATTACTATTAGAAATCACTCTTTATACAATAGTAATAGCAATAATTATGTTACAATTAATAGCTGTAATATGGATTCTAACTACAATAATTAAGAAAGTATTTAAAATACCAACAAAATAAATCACAACTTATGTTATTATACGCAGGAGGAAAATTAGCAGATTATACATCATATTCACGAGGCTCTTCTTTATCAGAACAAGGAGCAGAAATTCTACCTTGGATTATATTAGCTATTGTAGTAATAGTAATAGTATTTTTAATATACAAAAATACAGACCCAGATAAACATGAAAAATCATCAGATGGGATGGCTATATTTATAGCATTCATGTTAGTATGGGGTTTACCATTATTATTAATGATATTAACATCATAGCTTATGGATTCAATAAAAATAATTGTAATATGTATATCTTTAGTAGTAACAATAGGATCGACTATTATAGCATCTTATATAGCTATTAAAGAATATAAACAATACAAAAAATATAAGAAACTGAAAAAGTTATAATGTCATATTTGTTAGTACTTGTACTTTTGATATTATTTGCTCTTATTTGCACCCCCGTAGAGGAACTACACCGAGACACATCTGTACTTGCCTTATTAACATCAACAATAGTATCAAATCGATTTAGATTCATACTTTACGGGGGAACATCATTAAAAATACATTAAACTTCACCTATGGATAACATAACTGAATTCATATTAGCAATAATATTCTCTATAATAGTATGTACAGACATAATAACATACATTATAAAAAGTAGAGAAACTTGAAATTAAAACAGAAAAAAGACTTTTCTTCTTTCAAACATTATCAAAAGTACTATTTATGTGCTTAATAACAATAATGTTTCAATTAATAGTAAAAATATTCGAAACACTACATTCAGCATAAGCGATAGATACGGCTTTAACAGTATCTAAATTAACATTAATTATTAAATTATTATGGAACAACCTGTTGTACAAGGTGTAGAACAAGCTGCTGCTGTTCAGCCTGAAGTTAAGACAAGCGATTATGATGCCATCGTTAAAGGTATCATTGCTGCCGGTGGCAAAAAGATTCCGGGTATTCGTGTTAAGAACGCGAACTTTACTGAAAAGGATAACTATACTATGGTTTCCTTTACTCTCGCAAACAAAGTTCGTGGTTATGTTCGCGATGAAGAAACCGGTACTTACAAAGAGGGTATGACTAATGTCATTTTCACTTCTCTCTTTGCCATTTGTGGCGCACTCAAAGAAGATGACGAAAAGGCATGGATTGCTAATCATCTTCTGAACCATCCTACTGCTCTTCCTCTGCTGTTTGCAGGTTCCACTATTGACATTGTTCAGAGTGAGATTCCCGCTGGTGTTACATATCGTAATCCTTTTAGCACTCGTGAGAATGTTGAAGGTGTTACTTACGACCATGACACTATTATCAATAATCTTATCCGAGTTCGTTTCGGTAAGATGGGAGAAATTGCAGCAAGTCGTCTTATGGACAAGATGCTCGATTTGTAGCTATATATTAGTAGTGCTGGTGTAATAGCTGGCACTACTATTTTTACTTTATATGATGGATTATATTGCTGTTTATTGTATTTATATTACCATATTTCCAACTAATAGCATTATTATCGGTTATTGAGTAAAAAATATTATTATATAGTTGCATATTACAAAATAAAGATTTATCTTTACACTGATTTAATAACAAACCGCCATTTTATATTACTATTATTATGAATACTGAAAAAGTAGCAGAAAAGGCACAAGTTGTTGCCAAAAAACAAGAAGTTAAAGAGGTAAAAGAAGTGCCTGCTGAAAACAACGAACCTATGGGCGAACAAGAGCTTCCTCACGATGAGGGAGAAAATCGTCCTCAGTTTGTAAAAACTGAAAAGGAAGATAAGCTGGGTAAAATTGCCCGTAAGCTTAAGGAAAATCCTGCGGTTAAAAACATTCCTACTCATGTACTTGAGCTGGCATGTATTGTTAAGGATAACGCAGAGATTCGTCGTTTCACTTCTCTCGCTATTCTTAACTATCTTCATCAGAAGAATGAACTGCGTGGTAAGAAAGGTTACGTTGACTTTCTTTGGAACAAGTTTGCCGTTAAGGCTGGTGGACTGTCCCGTGAATATCGTTATACAGAGCCTTTCTTTATTAAGGCTCTTGTAAGCGCATTTACGAGTTTTGCAAACTCTGCAAATAAGACTATTAACAATTTTCTTGAAATTGAACTTAACACTGAAATCAGTGAAGTTACTAACGACAAGGAAATTGCTGAAATAGTTGAAACTATTGCAACGAAAGAAGAATAATATTTAACTATGAGAGATTATGACCCAGATGGAGTAGAAATTAACTCCGAACTTTATGATACGGATTATGATGAAGTAGGCTTTGAACCTGAACAAGTTTCTGATGAAGATAATGAAATGGCAGATAAACTCGGTTATTAATTTGTTAATTTAATTGTTTTTGCTTATGAACAAGTTTTGGTGGAGCGTGCTTATGATTGCCGCTATTTGTATTTTAGGGGTTATTGATATTAAGACTATAAACACTTGGGTTGTAGTCGCTAATGTTATTCTTGGAGTTGTTGCTGCATTTGCAGCATATAAACTTGGTAAGTTTCCTGCAAGTAAAAAGTAAGGTCATGTGTGTATTCCTCTACGGGGGATAAAATACGAACTACTTTAACTTATATTGTAGCATTGGTCTATCATGTTATACAATCTGCCATTTTAGAACGTGGTAGATTCAATGCTACAAAAATTGTTCTATGGTGTAATGGTAACACGTCAGATTTTGGTTCTGAAATTTCAAGTTCGAATCTTGGTAGAACAACTATTATAGATAATCATGGCAGAGATATAAATGCAACCAACAGATGGTTTGGTGATACAGTAAGTTGAGGCTTAACTGTATTTTAGGCTGGTGTAAGTCCAGCTGGTTATCTATATTATATTGTTAATTTTAATAATAAAACAACATATTTTATTTGGCCTTTTCGTCTAATGGTTAGGACGCGAGATTTTCATTCTCGAAATCAGAGTTCGAATCTCTGTTAGGCTACGGAGTAGGTTCGCTACTCGTTAGGCACATCCTTTAATATTAATGAATCAGTCATCCGTATTTGTCAGTATAGCACTTCCATAGCCAATTAATTCGACTGATTCATTTAGTGTCCATCTGCTGCGGACACATACTCCTCTTATGTCGTGATGATATTGGAGGAGTTTTTTATTTTGTTTAACTTAATACAATTCAAAACTTATGAAGTACGAAAAATGTAAAATTATTCTTGTTGAAACTACCGAAAAGTATGGCACTCTAAAAGTTGGTCCATCGGGTAAAATGTATCCGTGTCATGTATGTTGTGGTACATCGTTTGATTTCAAGTTCTATCATATGATGATATGCTCATACGAACCTGCATTTAATTCTGATATTAAAGTTTATGACAAAGAAAGTAATAAATTACTTAAAGTCATAGCTACCACAAATGAAAATTTGAATCTTCCTCGTCCGTCTAATGAATTTATTATTAAGTTCTGTAAGAATAAAGGTAATGTTTCTGATATTCTTGTAGAATATGAAACTCTTAAAAGAGTTGAAAGTTCTACTAATTACGAACTTGATGATATTATTAATGAAGATGGTGAAAAAATTATTTCAATAGATAGATTTAAATTTTTTCAACTTACTACTCTTAAAGTAGCTAAAGATAATACTATTACCATTCGTAAGATTAAATCAGAGTTTACTCGTGAAGAAGTTTTAACTCTTCTTAAACAAGCTTACGATTTTGGTAAAAAGTATCATCATAAAACTATTGATGAAAAGGCATATTTTAATTATATTATTGACGAAATATAAACTATGAAAGTACAATTTAGAAGAGATAAACGTGGAGAGATTTTAATGTCTGATACTTTTAATTGGGATTATAATCCTTATAGAGTAGGTGACATGATTAATATTTGTGGCATTATGTATCATAAATATACAGATGGAGATAAAGATGGCGATAATTTAATCAAAGTTCGTGATCCTGAATGGGACGGTATTTATGAAGTTATTAGTATAACTCATAATATACATATGGAACAAATTATATCTCAAAATTATACTCACGATTCTACTATTATACGAATTAAAAAGATATAATTATGTCAAACCTTACAATGCTTAACGATATTGCTCTTCTCCCTAAATCAATAGAATATTGTGGAGAAACGTTTATGTTTAATACTTGGATTACTTTTAAAGGTAAACTTTGTATTGGATATAAACATATAACTACTAAAAATGCTATTATATCTATTGTAGTAGGAAATAATCCTTCGTATGAAAGATATATGAATACTATAAAAATCAATGGGATAGAAAAAGATATTGAAAGTATTATTATTGAAATGACTACAATAGAAAACGCTTTTAATGAACTTTATAATATCGTAATTAGTGGAAATTATAAACTTAAATAATATGATTTGGTTATTACTTATTATATGTATTGTAATCACATTATCTTTCTTTGAGAATTTAATGATGATGGTAGCTAATTATATCACTTATACATCAGCTATTATAAGTGGAAAAACTTCTACTGAAAATCAAGAACAAGCAAAAAGACAAAACAATATTAGCAGTATACTTACTGTGCTTTGTGCTCTTCTTTGGACTTTATTTATTTATTTATGGAATTAATTTAATACTACTTTAAATATGAGTAATCTTAAAGAAGCTCTTATAAAAGATTTTCTCTTTTTACATGGAGATAAAAAATACAGTAAAGAACACAAATTTGTTGCATGTGAACGTTCGCGTGATGAAACTAATGTAATTGTTAGTTATGCATATCGTTGGCTTAACGATGCTGCAACTACTATTTCTCAATACTCTATTCCTATTTCTGAATGGGAAGATAAAGAAAAATTTATTACTTTTGACGATTATGTAAAAGAAAATTCTACACCGGGTGAAGAATATAATTTACATAATATTAATTATTGTATTAATATTAACGCTTTCTTTATTGAACATTTAGAAGATAATATGAGTACTATTATGGAACGTGAACATCGTAAAAATCCTCCTTACGAATGTTGTGATAAAGAAGTTGATTATTATGAAGAATTTGATTATTCTGATAATAATTTTCAAACAATATTTGATTAACTATGAAAATAAACGATTAATCGTAGTGATGCCGGGTTGGTGGAATAGGTAGACACGTTGGACTTAAAATCCAATGGCCAGTAATGGTCGTGCAAGTTCGATTCTTGTACCCGGTACTAAACCTTAAATTTATATTAATATGTGTGAAAAAGAAAATCTTACAGAAGCATTTAATGCTATATTTACAAGAGGGATTAATATAGCAAATAAAGAATCTATGAATCTTGTATTTAAACAACTTAATGAATATCATAAATGTATAGCTGCTGATAAAAGATATAAAATTAAGATTGAAATATATACATCTGATAGTTGTATTTTTGTTTATAAAAATAAACGATATTTTGCAGAGTTTTCATATACTCAATATAGCTGGATAATTAAAAAATCTTAATATTATGTGTAAATATTGTGAAGCATTGCAAGAAGATATGGAAGAAATAATTCTTGCTAAAAATAGTTATTGTTCTCTTACTATAAAGTTTGAACATGAAAGAGATGGTATAGTTATTGATTCTTTTATTCTTAAAGCTGCTGAATCTAAAGTAGCTGGTATTGTTATAAACTATTGTCCTATTTGTGGCACTAAATTAGAAATAAACCATGATTGATTTAAACATTTGCAATCTACCATCCGGTAAACTTGTTAACTTTCCTAAAAGTTGTCCTATCATATCTATTGGAACAGTATATAAAATTACTGAAAGAAACGCTAATTTACAAAATATCGAATTTGCTGATGGAACAATAAGTAATTATTATTTTGTTGTTAATTATGTTAATGGCGTACATTTATCTTTTGTATATTCTTCTGCGCGTAAAGCTAATACTGATCGTAATTATATCATTAAATGGCTGAAAGATTATGTTAATTGATTATAAAGACAGACAAATTATAGTTCTTCTTAATGTTACGAGTATTGAAAATAGTTTTCAAATTCGTAGCATTAAGGAAATGAAAACTGTTATTAACACTGCTAAAGCTATATCTAAAGGACGTTATAAAAGATATAAAGAATATGCTATTCATGTTCGTACTATGTTTAGTATGATTTGTGAATGGCGAGCGCATAATCTTTTATGGTCTTTAGGTATTAAACGAGAACGTACTAAAACTGTTGATTTAGAGCTTAAAGTTAAATGGTACTACAAAATAGGATATTTTATATTATCTTGTTGTTATTTAAGATGGTAATATAAAAGTAGATAAAACGAAGATATAATACTCATATAGGATAAAATCTACTTAAATAAGCTAATAATAGCTTATTTCCTCTCAATATATTGGTTTTATATATAAAGTTGAACATCTGTATCGCTTTACTATATAAAGCCAATATTTTGTCTATTTTGTATCATAATTATAAAAATATTATGCAATGAGTTTTAAAATTATTCAAACTGAACTTCCTAAAATAATATATGATAATTATATTCATATACTTAAATGTATAGAAAACAATATTCCTATTAAAAGAACTATACGTAGAGAAATATATAAATGGACCATTAATGAAATACACGAATATAAAAATCAGGAAAGATGCGCATTTATATGTCTTATAATAAAAAATATGTATTTTACTATTGTTTCTATGGAACGTCTTGAATCTGTTTGTAATTTTAATCTTAATAACGAAAAACAAAATGTATTTCCCGAATTAAACGTTAATAAGATTAAACGTTATGCTATAAAACATAAAATTAAAATAGATACTACAACTACTAATGCTGCATGGTTTGATGGTTATGATTATTATGCCAGAATTGATGTTCTAACATATTGTATTAATACTATTAATAAGAATATTAAACGGAAAAAGCGTGTTGCTCTTCTACGGGGGAACAACATTAAACAAACAATATCAAATAATAACAAATCTAATTCATTGTAAAGTTATGGCTAAGCGTCATTATGAGGAAAATGAATGTATCGCTGCTTTAAAGCGTCATTTGCTGGTTAACATTAACACTGCTGAAAAAGCTATCACTATGGCAGCGGAGGGAGTAGGTATTCATACTCTTGGAAAGATTGATTGCCTTGTCAATTATCATGGGTATTTTGCTCGTGTAGACAAAGGTTTTCGACCGCAGATTTATGTTCGTGAAAGAATAGATAATAAACCATCTGAACCTAAAGTCAAAAAACTTCGTATGGCTTCTATGGTAAAGATGGATGTTCGTATGCCTAAAAAGTAATGGCATATGCCAACTTTTAATTTCTCTGTTGTTAAAAAGAAAGACAAAAGAGAACATAAACCGGCTAAACAATATATAGTTTTAAAGAAAGGAATGACTGGTATTGTTTGCATTGATATAAATGGTAAATTTTATGTTAATGTAAATGATGTAAAAGTTCCTATTCTTAAAGAATGTTATTCTGCTAAAGGTAAAACTTATATATTTTCTCGTAAGTTAAAAACTGATGGTAAAAAACTATGTATTGTAAGAACTAAAAATGATGCTACTACTGTATTCGAAGAATATTTACCTTTTTGTCCAGGTTGTGTAGTTGAAGGTAATCTTCTTTTAAACCCTTATGGTACTACTTTGTTTAATATAAAGAAAGTACGATTGGAATATGAAAATGTTGATGCTAAAGTAGCATTTTTATATTGGAAAACTCATTATAACGAAATAGAAAGAAATAGAAAAAATAACAATGGAGTTTAACGTAGCTGGTGAAGCTTCGGATAAACGAATTGAATTTACAAAGGACCAAGAGGTAGCTATTAAGAATCTTATTGATTTTATTGCTACTCCTTGGTCTGATGTAGATTTTATTAGAGGTTTATGCGGTGCTGGTGGAACTGGTAAAACATTTATTACTGATTATATTATTAATCATTGTAGGTACAGTTTAAGTGTTATTAAATGTACCGCTCCTACTCATAAGGCTTGTCGTGTGTTAAGTGCGGCTATTCATGGTAAGAAAGTAGAAACTATTCAATCTACTTTTGGTCTTCGTCTTGATTTAAGACTTGAAGATTTTGACCCGGAACATCCTCAATTTAATCCTATGGCTTCTCCTAAAATTGCAGACATTAGACTGCTTATTATAGATGAAGCTTCAATGTTACCAATTAAATTGCTAAACTACATTATAAAGACTTGTAAAGAGAATAAAGTTAAAATTATAATGCAAGGTGATGCCAGCCAACTTCCCCCCGTAAATGAGAAGAAAAGTGCGGCATTTACTAAATGCACTAAAGTTTATTATCTTAAACAGATAGTAAGACAAGAAGCTACTAATCCTATTAAAATTTTACTTGATATACTTCGAGAAGATATTGACAACAGAACTTATCGTTTTCTTGAATATATTAGTAGAATGCGAGGTGCTGCAAATTACAATGAACTCAATGAGGGATTTATTGTTTGTGGTAAAGCTAAATTTAAAGAACTTATCGATAAATCATTTAATGATGAATTATATACTAAGAATATAGATATGTATAGAATTGTAGCATATACAAATAATTGTGTTACTTCTTGGAATAACTATATTCGTCATTCTATTATTGCTGACTCAGATAAAAGCATTATTACTAAAAATGACTTAATCATGTCGTATGAAACTATTGTAAATGAGTTCATGGAAATTGTTATTAACAATAGTGAAGAATATGTGGTTAAAGATATTGTTGATTATGTAGATGCTACATATGGGTTTAATGGATTTCTTGTTAAGTTCCAAATGGTTCATGGCGGTATGATTACTCGTCCTCTATTTATTATTAATCATAGAGATAAATTTAGTATTCAGAAATATTATCAAGTTATTACAAGTTTGATAAATGATGCTAAAACTGCTCGTAGTGGAGATAGAGGTGCTAAATGGAGATCTTACTATGATTTCAAAAAGAAATATATACTTGCTACAAATATTGTAGGTCGTGACGGCAGAATATTATTTTCACGTGATATTGATTATGGTTTTGCTATAACAAGTCATAAGAGTCAAGGCTCCACTTATGATACAGTGTTTGTAGACGTTAATGATATGGTTTATGATAGATATGGTGCTCCATATTCTAACCAAGATGATCTTCTTCGTAGATTATATGTTGCTTGTTCTCGTGCTCGTAAAGAATTAATACTATGTTACGGAGAATAGTATGGGTAGGAGAGGACCAAGTGCTGAAAGATATGGACGAGATGGTATAAGTTTTGTCCAAACTAAACTCGTTAAAAGCAGATGTGAATACTGTTCTAAATGTCCTAATAGACTTTTTGCTAAAGACGAGGAAACTATTGTATTTGGTACTGGAACTATTGTAACAAATACAGTATTAATATTACCTACTATTGAAGAACAATATTTCGAAAATAGTAACATAATAAATATATTAGCTGCTATATATAGTTCTTATACTAATAGAAATATGTTTGAAGATGTTTATATTACTTTTGCTACAAAGTGTCATAGATTAAATGATTATAATACTTTTGCTGAAGCTTATAAACATTGCAAAGCTATTTTAAAGTATGAATTATATAAAATTCATCCTACTGATATTGTATTATTAGGACCATACACTCATAGTTTATTAGGTAATGAAGATAATTGTGGATATGCAAGACTTCATCGTCTTATTAATCCTAATGTTTTCTATACTGATAAACAATTATGGGAAATATTTAAAAAACACTTTAGTTTACTTATGGTTCAACTATTAAATAGATGATATGATAAGATCAAAGTTTTACGATGTCGAAATTCTAAAGAATTTCTTTTCTATTACTATTATAGATATTACTTCCTATCTTGAAACAATGAAAGATATTTGTGATGAAAAAGGAAATCCAATACCTCTTGTTCAAAAACTTACTGTTGCTGAAATTAAGAAAAGATTAGATTCAGTTAAATTTGAAAGTTATTATATCACTGATACTGATGATAGTCAATTATTTGCTATGCTTAAAGCTATTAGTGATATGAGACCTCATTATGAGAAAAATGATAACGGCGATGATATTCCTGTTACAACTCATATGTATGGTTATAATAGTGGCAAATATGATAAGTTTATGATAGCAGCTTTGCTTATGCACCATAATAACGTTAATGGTACTAAAGAACTTATCAAAATATTATATGAAACTTCACAAAAAATTATTCAAAATCAAAATGAAGATCGATCTTATAATAAGAATGATTTTTATATTAATGCTTTGAATAAATTTAAACTTCCTTATACTGATATTGATATAATGCAAATATTTGCTTTAAATAAAGCAAGTGCTATTATAGATAAAAATGGTGAACGTAAACCTGTTCCTAAAAGTCTTAAACAAACATCTATTAATTTACAATGGTACGAGTTATTAGAGTTTGAATTGCCGCCTATATGTGAAAAAGACGTACATTATTATCATACTATTGATAGGTATAAAGGAATGACTATTCCTCAATTAAATTCTCTTATTACTAAATGGGAAAGATTTATTATTGATGAATATATTCCTCCTATGATGTATTATAATAAAAACGACTGTTTTATTGGTTGTGAAATGATACGTCTTAATATTGATGAAATTCGTTTGAGATATAATATTGCTCGTTCTTATGGACTAAATGTGCTTAGTGCGAGTAGAAGTAATATTTCTGATGCTTTTATTGAAAAGTTCTATTCTGAAATGAGTGGACTTCATCCTTCTCAATGGAAAGGAAGAAAAACTGAACGTAAAGCTATGGCTTTTAAAAAAGTTATATTTGACTTTATTAATTTTAAGACAGAGCCTTTACAGAAGATGTTACGAGAAATGAAAGAGGTAGTAATATTTTCTATTGGTAAAGATGCGTTTAATAAAGAGATTTCTATTAATGATGGAGTTTATACTATTGCTACTGGAGGTTTACATAGCAAAGATATTCCGGGAGCCTTATATAGTTATTGGCCGACAGATGATGCTCACTCTACGGGGGAACAAATAAAAGCTTCATTAAAAAGATTTAAATATGTCCATTGGGACATCTCCAGCTTCTACCCGTCAATAATGGTACAATATGGTGTAGCACCTGCTCATCTTGACCAAAAAGTTTTTGTTAAACTTATCAAATGGATTAGAGATACTCGCGTTACAGCTAAACATACCAAAGGAGATATTGATGGAGTTCCAGCTAATGTATTAGCCGCTGTTCTTAAAATTGTTATTAACGCTATTTATGGTAAACTTGGTTTTGAACATGGTGATTTATGTGATAGACTTGCAGTACTTAAAGTTACTATTAATGGGCAGTTAATGATTATGATGCTATGTGAAGAATTGGAATTGAATGGGATAAAAGTAATTAGCGCTAATACTGATGGTATAGTTGTAAAACTATATGAAGATAAAATCGAAACTTTTAATACTATTGCTAATAATTGGAAACAACTTACTGGACTTGATGCTGATAGCGAAGAATATAAATGCTATATTAATAGAGACATTGATTATTGGTGTCTTAACTCGGTGAATTGCTGGAACTCTAAACAACTATTATGTTGCATGACAATCAGCAGCCAAGCGTCTTAATAAAGATGAAGGTTCAGAGACTATCGAAAAGCAACATTTTACCGATGTTGAACTTAGTAGAGTAGGCAATAAACATATTATTGTCGAAGCGCCGAGCATTATTTATTGTTAATAATTATTTGTAAATGTAAACAATTATTTGTATATTGTACAAATATTAACTTTTTAAACTTGTATTATTATGAAACTTACAGAAAACATTCCTACTGTTGTTTGCATTTACAAAATTACAAATGAAATCAATCATCTAATTATTATTGGTTCTACTACTAATCTAAAAAATAGAATTAATCATTATAGAAATGATGTAAAGAAACTTAACCCTTTAAAATATTACAATGTTCGTTTTTATAATGATTTAATTAAATATGGAATTAATAATTTTAATGTTGAAATTCTTGAAGAAATAGATTCTAATATAACCAATAAAGAACTGAAAAATAAAGAAACTAAATATATACTAAAATATAATTCTATTAATCCTAAAATTGGTTATAATTTAAGATTAGATGTAAACGGTAAATATATTTGTAATAATTCAACTAAACTTATAAAAAAGTTACAAACTAAACAACAATGGCTTGAAGGTATTAGAGATACTCATTCTGATACAATGAAAAATTACTGGAAAGACAATACTAAAAGAAGAGAACAACAATCTAAAATTATGACTAATAATTTAAGTAAATATTTATATAATGTTTATAATATTAATAAAGTTAAAATATATTCTTTATTAACTTATAAACAACTTAAAGATATTGGTTGTGGGGTAGCGATTCGTAAATTTAGTATTTTTACTAATAATAAACGTGTGAATAATCAATTTGCCAAGCCAGTAACTATTGTAACATATAAAGATGTTTATGTTGAAAGAATTAAAGATGATAAATAATGAAGATATAGTCCGACACTCTATGAAAGTAGAGATAACAAATACGCAATAATTATTTCATTCAAGAATATAACGGTAAAATTACTGCCAAAGGAGCTTTAAATCCAAAGATGTATCTTGAAGATTTAAAAAAGGGTTACGATATGCCTATTGTTGCTGAAGCAGTAGTTAACTATTTTCTTTATAAAACTCCTGTAATGGATACTTTGTATAAAGCAAAGAATATTCTTGATTTCTGTAAAACGCAAAATATTGGTAAACAATTTCATGTTGAAGAGACTATTGTAGAAAATGGCAATATTGTTCGTAGAGTTTCTCAACGAAATTGTAGATTCTATGTTTCTAATAATGGTACTATTATAGAAAAAGTTAATCCTTTGGCTAATATTAGAAATAAACTATGTGCTGGTTATAATTGCACAATTCTTAATAGTCTTGACGATAAAGATATTTCTTTAAGAGATATTAATTATCAATATTACTTTAATGAAGCTATGAAAATTATTAATCCTATTAAACTTGGTATTTCACCTTCTCAAAAAGGTGACCCGATACATAAAACCAAAAGTGGTAAAGCTCTTCTTAAAAAATATAGTGGAATAACTCAAACCCTATTTGATGAAGATGGAGGTTCTTAATCAATTTTATGAAACTGTTATTGATAAATGGCGAAACAATAAAGGTAAAGGTACTATTCATTGTAATAAGCCATTTAGTTATGCCACTTTAGCTGTTACCACTATTGGTAAATTTGTAGCTAAAAGAGGTGATGCGAGTATATTTATAGTCGTACAAAGTTTTGATATGAGGAAAGAACTTATATCTGAGTTTGATAGACTTAAAATTGATCATTCGCGTATTACTTGTGTTAGTCAGAATTATATTAGAACAAGTTATAAGTATAATTATGATTTGGTAGTGCTTATTGATGTTACACCTTTTAGCATTATTCAAATGTTTTGTGATCGTACTAAATTTGTTATGAATATACTTACTAATACTAAAATTCTTGCTTCTCAAACTTTAAGTAAAGTTTATATTATACTTCCATCTATTAATGGAGAAATTAGTGTTCAACAAGCAAAGAATGCTATTATTTGCTCCCCCGTAGAGGAACATCGTATAGCAGTTACTATTTCCGCTGATGATAAAGCAGAATATGATAAACAGTCTGCTTATATTAGCAATACTATGGTTATTATTGGTGATATTAAAAATATTGACAGAATAAAACATGGTGATAAACAATTAGGTTTGTCTGGTGCTGAAGTACGTGATAAAATTGCTCGCGCTAATGGTTGGTCTGAAACTCTTGATATGTCTGTTCCTTTTAATAAAGAAGTGGATAGCGCATATAATCCTACACTACTGTATGAAAAAGCATGTACAGTATATGAAGTTATGAGAAAACGAAGAGATTTAGTTACAGATAATGAAGCTAAACTTTCTCATATATTAGATATTATTAAAGATAATCCTGATAAAAAATTCGTTATTATTTCTAAACGAGGTGAGTTTGCAGCTTTGATTACAAAACATCTTAACGCTAATGGTATTAAGTGTGGAGATTATCATGATTGTATTGAGAAAGCTGTTGCTATTGATGATGATGGAGTTCCTATTCTTATTAAATCCGGTGCTCACAAGGGGGAGCCTAAAATCATAGGCTCACAAGCCATTTCGACGGCCAATTTACGACGATATATTTCCGGTGATATTCAGATACTTTCAACAAAAAATAGCTCGTTAAACGGGCTGGAATTAACGTGTGATGCGTGGATTATTACGTCACCATTATGTGAAGATATTCGTACTATTAAAGGTAGGTTTGCCGACCTACATTTTACCACTAATCCTAATATCATTTACAATCTTTATTGTAATGGTACATTAGAAGCTACTGCAATAAGTAAAATAAAAGGTAGCGCAATTCACGCAATAGTGGAGGATGAACAAAAAAATTTATATATAGATGAAAATACCGGTGATATTATTTTGTAAATTCGAATTTAATCCTTATAATTGTAGTACCAATTAACGTTCTTTGATACAATGATGACGGAACAAACTAACAAACCGAATGACGAAGCTACTGTTAACAATGCCAAAGTAGCAATAGTCAAAGAGGATGTTAAACAACCCGTTACTGCTGTTAGTAATTTTAATGGTGGTTCTATTAATTCTCTTAATCTTTTAGACGAAAAACAACTTGCATCTGCAATGAATTTTCTCGATAAGATTATGAGAACTGATAAAGGTGGAATTAAGACCGTGAATGAGGGTCTTGCTGTTCTTATGAGAGCAAAAGACCTCGATATTCCTTTCAGTACCTCCCTTGAACATATCCATGTTATTAATGGTAAAACAGGTGTTGACATTCATATCATCAAAGCATTATTGTCGAGGGCAGGTGTTACTTGGCGTTGTACTAAAAATTATTCACCTCTGTATGAATATACAGACGGCATTAATGTTTATGTTGATAATGTTCTCCCGGACTATACTGAAAAATGTAGAAGCCGTAAAGAAGCAGAAGAGAAACAAATTAATTCTAAAGATAAAGATGTAGTTTATGTTTATCCTGTTCAGTTTTATAGTGATATGCGAAAGACTGTTTATAAGAGTTATCAATTAGATGGTCGTTTTGCTATTGCAGTTACAAAGACTGATGTTGACACGATAACTAAAAGTGGGAAATGTCCTATTTATCGTATTCCTAATCAAGCAGTCGATTATATTACTGAATATGAATTTCGTCGTACTGTAAACGGCAAAGAAGTTGTTGCTGTTAGTAGTTTTAGTTTTTCAGAAGCTATGACTGCTGGTATGTTCGAAAAAGATACTTACAAAAAATATCCTAAAGTTCTTATTGGTCATAGAGCATTTACTTATGGTGCTCGTGATATTGCTTCCGATGTTATTATGGGTTGTATGGAAACAACTGAACTTAAAATAATTTCGGGTAAAGAACTTAATGATACTGAAATTGCTGACTTTGAGGAAGTCAAGTAATGGAAAAAGTTATTCCTCAAAAAACAAATCAAACAATTAATTTTTAAACACAAAGAATTATGAAAACTTTTGGAAATGTTAAAAGCTCGGGTTTTGGTTTTGCTGTTGTTGCTGCTGGCCAGCGTAATATGACTGCTGATCCGCAGGTAATTGCTACCTCTACTGAGGGCGGTTTCCGTATTACTGGTCCTGTTACTCGTATTCTGGGTATTCAACATGGTGATTATGTAATGTTTATCAATAACGTTGCTAATATCGATCAAGCTATTGCAAATAAGGTTGAAGAGCTTGTCGCTTTTGTTGAAGAGAATGGTCTGGAATGGGGTACTCCCGAAGCTGCTATCGCTATTCATAAAGAGTTCGATATGTGGGCTATTGCAAAGGGTATTCAAGAATATGACAGCAAGGGTCTGCCCGTTCTTGGTAAAGAGCGTCTTACGCAGGCTGATCGTCTTCGTCTTGTTGAAGCTCGTTTCGATGAGATGCTTGCTGCTGCTCTTGAGAGTGACAACGAGGAGCTTATTGAGGCTCTTAACCGTGATGGTATTACGGAGGCTGAGCAGAAGAATCTGCTTTGTCCTTTTGTTCAACCTATCGAGGTTAACAAGTTTAAGGGTTCGAAAGCAGCCAGCCCTTCGAATGTTACGGGTCTTGGTGTAAACCTTACGTTTACGGATTCGAATGTTTGGGCACAGCTTAAAGCTGACCTTGGTGAAGCCGCTGATACCGTTAACCGTATCTATTCTGTCGATATTGATGACATTCAGAAGTGTATGATTAACGACGGCTACAAGGATGTAGAAGTTTCTATGCTTATCCTTGGTGAGTCGGAAGACAAGAAGCCCGTTCGTGTAGGTGCTAAGAAGCCCGCAGGTGAGGGTGAAGAAGCTGCTGAAGAGTAGTCCGTTCATTGTATCTTAAATTGTAGTCGGAGTAGTGGTGATAATGCTACTGCTCCGGCTATTTTTGTCTAATTAAACGTTTAATTAAAAATTTACAGAACTATGAGTGAAGAAAAAGTTGCTAATGCGGTTGCTGGCCAGCCCGCTGAAGTTACTAACAAAAAGAAGCGTCGTGGTATTTCCAATGAAACTCGTGCTACAAGTCGTTTAAAGTTTGATGATGTTCGTGACGCTAATAAAGCTAATGGTTTGTTTCAAGGTCATCTCGAAAGTGTTGAAGTTAAGAACATTACTATTGGTGAAGAAACAACTGGTATGCCGTCTTTTAACGGAATGACTGTACCGAAACTTGTTCTTACTTTTGCAAGTAATCATCCTGCTGCTACTGAACGTCGTTATGTAACTATGCAGTTCTTGCCTGCTGAATCTAATGTAGATACTATTCCTAATGGTTCTAAAGCATGGCAGGTTGACCGTATCATGGCTTATATGAAACATATTCTTGATGTTTATCTCCTTAAAGGTAGTCCTATGACTGGACAGCAAGAAGATGCTCTTACTCTTGCTTTTGAGGATTTCGACGATAATGGAGAATATGTTAGCGTAGATCCTACCGAAGTAATTAATGGTTGGCGTGTTCTCTTTGAGAATTTCGTTAACATTATGAATACCGGAAAAAATGGTAAACCTGTATATGTTACCGCTGATGGTAAAATTGTTCCTGTTTGGATGAAGCTGCTTCGTTTTACTAAAAATAAGGGACAATGGAAACCTATTGAAGGCGGTAATCGTGCTGGAGACCTTGCTTTCCCCGGATTTGTTGGTGAAGGTGTTCTCGAACTCTTTGTTACCAACAAAGCTCCTATTCTTAAAATTGATGCAACTAAAGAAAGGATTGCGCCTATGGATATTGCTAAGACTCCTACTAACCCTGCTGTTCCTGGTATGCCCGGAGTACCTATGGGTGGAGTTCCGGCAGGATTTACAGATGGTGCTGCTGCATCGGATGGAGGTCCTATTCCCGCATTTACTGACGCAGTAAGTGATTTACCTTTCTAATTCAATATAGTTAATATTTGAGCTTTCGCAAACCCCACACATACTGTTATTTATTATAATGGTTTGTGTGGGGTATTTTTTTATTCTATGCGCAGAAATATAAATAATACTAATCTTAATAAGAATTATATTCTTTCAAAGGTTAGCCAAATCAAAATATTTTCTGTTTATCTTGGTATTCCCGAGCAACTTATTCAACATTGTGTTGACACAGGAGAACTTATCTGTTCTACATTAAGAATAGACAATCATCCTACTGTTGGTTTTAAATATGACAATAGAGGCAAACTAAAATATAAAGACTTTTCAGGTTTTCTATGGGGTGATTGTTTTGACATAGCTGCATATGTTATCTCAGGTGCATATAATAAAATTATTAATGTTGAAAATAAAAGAGATTTTATTGCAGTTCTAAAACATATAGCTCTTACATTTAGTGATATTATCTATGGTACAGCTGTTGATCCAAATCTTGCTGGACATCTTGCTGAAGGTCGTATTCGTATTCAAAAATCAAAACCAATTATTGAATTTGTTAATCGTGAATGGAACACAGATGATATTACTTATTGGGGAAATATAGGAGTTGATATTAATTGGTTAAACACTCATTTTATTTATGCAGTAGACCAATATTATATAAACCGACGTATTAATCCTCAACCAAAATATTACTATGACTCTGACGATCCTTGTTATGCTTATGTTCTTGGACGAGATAGCAATGGTATACACAATATAAAATTATATTTTCCTAAACGAGATAAAAAAGATACTCGATTCATTACTAATTGCAATCATCTTGAAGGTATTTATAATCTTGAAAGAGATGATTATGATTATATTATTATAACGAAGTCTACAAAAGATAGAGTTAGTCTTGACAAGCAACTATGGATGATGCGTTTCCTTTACGGGGGAACATTCCAATATAACATAGGTGTTATTAACATACCTGCTGAAAATTACAGACTTAGTACTGCTGAATATTATTGGCTTTATGACAAACTTAAAGAAAAGAATCCTTATAATATTGTTAGTCTTATGGACAATGATAAAACAGGTTTTTCTGAAGCTTGTAATTTAAGAAAACAATATCGTATTCCAGCAGTTTTAATTCCTAAAAACTATGGTTGTAAAGACTTTTCTGAACTTCGTGCTAAATATGGTTCAAAAGAATGTACTAAATTTATAGTAGAAACCATTAAATATATAAAGAATTATGTTAAAAGAATTGAATCTATTAGGGATAAGAAAGAAAACAATAGTAGCCCGTTTTGATAAAGCGCAAATTGCTGTAATGGAAGCTATTGATGAAAAAACTGAGAAAAACCTTGACAAACTTTATGCTTGGTCTAATGGTAAAGAAATAATTAATAAAGATAAAGTATTTTTATACGGAGAAGTAAATATTGATGATAATGAAGATCGTAAAGTTATTAGGAGAGTACTTCCTATGTCTGATGATATTGCAGGGAATCAAATGCGTAGTGGATTTGATTACGAATCCGGTATTGTTCATCCTATTGATAATGAGTTTCGTTGGCATCCTGCTGTTGACCCTATTAAATGGTTTAAATACAATCATTGTTTGTTAGGTAAACCTAAAAGGGTTATTATATATAAGACTACATTGAGTATGTTATGATTATAGATTATAATGGTGAAACTTATGAGTTTCCAGATCATAATTTAAATCATTTAGATTATAGAGATTTAAATAGAAAATTACAATCTGAAATAACATCTTCTATACTTACTACTTTACTCAAAGATATGGATTGTACAAGGGAATATAGTTGTGGTCGTCCTATGATGACTGATTATCCTATGTATGCTCGTCATGTACAAGCTTATTTATATGTTTTAAGTAGTATAAAAGAGGATAGTGATAATGAAGTTGTTAATATAAATGTTCGAAAAAGTAAAGAATTATGGCTTGGAGAACTAATTGAAAGGCATAAAGAAAATCTTCTATTTGAACAAAATAATCCTTATATTCCTCCTACTCCTAAAAAGAAACAAGTTAAACGTGGTAAAATTGCTAAATATAAAACTCACGATTTAATTACTGGAGAAGATGCTTATCTTCTTGAAGATACTAAAACTAAAAAGCATGTTGTTCGTAAGAATCCAGATGCTTTAGATAAAATTAAAAAGAGTAAGGTTGAAATACCTTTAAATATGATGACATTTAATTTTTCAAAGAAATGACTGATAAAATTATTTACAGACGTAATAATCATGGTAATCCTTGTTATTGGTATGCTTTACCTTTAACGGAAAATACTTATTGTATTCATCACGGATTAGTTGGTGGCAAAGATATACTTACTACTGTTTGTACTAAACGTGATAGTAAAGATGAAGTTAAAAGTAAGTATAAAGAAAAACTTAAACAAGGATATAAATATCTTAATGAGTTAAGGGATGATACTACTTGTTCCCCCGTAGAGGAAGATGCACTCCTACAATACTTGCAAACGTATCTTCCACATGACCGTACTACTGCTGATGGAACATTACTTCCTATGCTTGCTAAAGTGTATAACGATAATGTATTTAATAAAATAAGTAATCGTCTTGGTCAATTTAAGATTAATGGTCTGCGTTGCCTTATTAGTGCTAAAAGAAATGAAGGTGATATTTTTACACCTCATAAACTTTTGTTTCAATCTCGTGAGGGAACATATTGGAATAGTCTTTATCATTTAGAAAATTATCTTCTTGAAGTTATCCCTGATTGGCTTCTTGATAAAATGATTGACGAAGATTATGTTTTAGACGGAGAAATTTATCTTCCCGGATATTCTGTTAATGAAATTAATCATTTTGTTAAAGACCCCAAATGTATTGAAAATGCTATGTTGCAATATTGGTGTTATGATATTGCTATACAAGATTATACTCAATTTAAACGTATTGAGGAACTTTATACAATCAAATCTCCTAAACATATCAGATGTAAAGAAGATCATCTTAATAATATTGATAGATTTGTTGTTCTTCCTATTGTTGAAATTAGTTCAACAGAAAAGGCAAGACAAATGCGTGATAAATTTATAGATATTGGTTTTGAAGGTCTTATTCTTCGTGATCCTAATGCAGAATACCAATTTGGCAAGAGGAACAACGCTATGATTAAATATAAGAGAACTACTGATGGTATATTTGAAGTTATTGATATTTATCCGGAAGGTACTAAGCGTAGTGACATTCCCTTGCTTTTATGTCGTAATGATATTAATGATAATACTTTTGAAGTTCATGTTAATGGTACGTTTGATTACCAAAATGAAATTCTTATCCATAGAAATAAATATATTGGACGTAAACTATTCATTACCTTTGGCGAAAGGTCTGGGGTAGATAAAGTTCCGTTTCATGTAAAAGAAGTTAAGTTTATAGATTAACAATCTATGCCTGATATTTTATCGTTTGATATTATAAATCCACTTACTAATAATAAACTACCGTTTTATAACAATACTAAATGTTTATTATATATTCCCGGTCTTAGTCCTAAATATAGATACTACATAGAATGTGCTCGTAGTGTCCCCAATGTAGGTAGAAGATATTATCTTTTACTTAATAGAGTTAAGTTTAATAGAGACTGCCGTATATGTCATACGGACGGATATGGTAGACTTGTTATACCTGTTCGTGGCGAACTAAAAGAATATCTTAATGATTGCTGTACAAGAACAAGAAATATTGAAGTAGGTATTGTAGAAGCTACTGAAGTATATGATATTTATTATATTAATGCTGATAATATGTAACAAAGCGGGGCAGTTGCTCCGCTTTTTCTTTGCTTAAATGCCAGCAATAATGCCTCCGGGCTTATATAATCAATTTTATATGCAAAGTAATACATTTGTTAAGCCTAAAATTTAATACGCTTAAATCGCCTAAAATCTACTAAATTTATATAATAACTTTTTCGTAAAATATTATACGAAATTGGATAATTTTTCGTATATTGCCGTCATGGAACAAAAATATAAAATTGTTATTGGAATTAGTGGTGCTAAAAATAGTGGTAAAGATACTGCCGCATCAATGATTCATTATATCTTTAAAAGTGGTATTACAAATGCTACTTATAAAGAATGGGCTTTAAGGTATGAACAGACAAAGTTTAAACCTCCTGTTATTCATTTTGCTGATTATCTTAAAGATATGCTTTCTATGTTATTTAATATAGATAGAAAACATTTTGATAGTAGAGTATATAAAGATGAACTTTGGTATGAAGTTCATGGTAATATTTTCTTTGATAAACCTAAACATTATGCAAGATTTGATAAATCTGAAGATATTTGTAAAGATGTAAGTATTGAAGATTTACAAAATACTCCTCTTGCTTATTATATTAATAATTATCAATTTGTATTTATTAAACTGCGAACTCTTTTACAATACTTTGGAACAGATATTGTTCGTAATCAAATTGAAAATAATAGATGGGTAAAACTTACTATTGGTAGAGCATGGACGCTCGCACGTAAAGAAGGACTTTGTCTAATACCTGATGTTCGTTTTGCTAATGAACAAGAATGGATTACTAAAACAGGAGGTATAGTTATTAAACTTAATAGACCATCTAAATCCACTGATAATCATTCTTCCGAAAATATGAGTGATATTAAAGCAGATTATGAAGTTAATAATAACAATACTAAAATGGTTCTGTTTTATGATCTTCTTCGTATTAGTAACGATATTTATAATAAAGCTATTAAAAGTACTAAACGAATAAATACGTTATTATGAATTACTATTGCTTACTTTGTGGAGCTTTTATAAGATTTAATGCTTCTCATTATTGTGATAAAGTATTTACTTATAGACCTGAAAATCATATATGTTCTAATTGTAAAAGATTTATTGATAATGGTAATATGGCGTTTAGGGAAGCTGATGTTTCCTCTACGGGGGAGCTTCAATTAGGAAATAAAACTATATTTATAAGTAAAGAAATTGCTTCTCGTGTTTGTAATGAACAACAATTAAAAGATGGAGTTGTATTTTGTTCTCCTAAACTTTTTGATAAATTGTTTGGTAAATTTAAATATATTGAAGATGAAAATAGTAAAACCGTCAGTTGAGTTATTACCTGTTAATCACACTATTGAACAAATGTGGTTAAATATGGAACGAGGAGCAAGACTTTGTTATGCTTCTGAACCTAAAGAAGGTAATACTTGGGAAGATGCTAAAATGTTTTGTTTAAAACATATTAAAGCCGGGCATGTAAGTATTGGACGACATGGTTCAGTTTATCTTAAAATAGCAGATCATATATTTGCAGAAGAATTATATAATAGATATAAAGAATCTCCTTTTGTTTTAATGAATTACGATGATGGTAATTTATATATTACTACTAATTATCAATTCGCTTCTGAAAACTTTGGAAATAAATTTATAGAAAGATACTGGTGCGATATGCCGATTCCTGAAAACGAAAGATATACTTTTATAGTAGTTACTCAAATATCTACTTCTCGTGAACTTAATCGTACTTCTCCTAATAATATTATGGAACAAAGTACAAGATATGTTAATTTCTATCACAAAGGTGGAACTATTTGTCAACCTTGGTGGTTTGATTTATTTTTAGATAAGTATGAAGATATTGAGGCTAATGTATTAGATAATACACTTTTTGTTTACGTTAATGATATAGGACGTCCTTGGAATAATACACATTGTAAGATTTTATCCAACAAAGTAGGATATTATGATTCTACTGCTGAAGCTCATATTATTAAATGGTGTAGAGATTTTAAATTCTATAATAGCCAAATTGAATATGGCATGCAGCCTCAAGATGCAAGAGAATCTTTACCTCTTGTAACTGCTACTAAAGTTGCTTATTCTTATAATATTAAAGAACTCATTGAAGTTGTAAATAAACGTTATTTTGGTACTACTGGTAAACCACATCCTAATGCTAAAATTATAGGTGAAATATTTTATCAATACGCAAAAAGAAATCCAACTCTTTATAATTGTGTAAACAATTATGGTGAAGTAACATCATGTAAATATAAAGGATTTACTGATTCTGCTGTTAATAAACAAGATTAACATGAAATATATTATAATATCCTACATAGATGGTATAAGACAATATTATACTCACTATGAAAATAAAATTCCTGAATTTTCTGCTGATATTAATGAAGCAATGAATTTTAAAAACGTTGCTGAAGCTAAACAAGTAAAAAATATGATTTTACTATATTTTCTAATTAATGTAAAGAAAAATGTTAATGTTGATATTGTTAATGTAACACTTAATGATTATGTACTATGAATTGGGATTGTTTTATACATGGACATAAATATCAAATCATTGAAAGACATGATTTGTTAGATGATAGAGGACTTGTTGTTGGAAAAGTTATAGTTTCCCGTTGTGAAACTTGTGGAAGAATTACAATTAAAACTATTTATACAGTAAATACATATGTCAAACGCAAATATTGAACAGAGCATCTTTAATATCGAAGCTGATCTTGAAGCTATATTCATGGAGCTTGAAGATAATGGTGGAGAATTAACTCCTGAATTGGAGGAAAGATTAATGATTACACAAGAAAACTTTGAGAATAAAGTTTCTAAATATGTAAAAGCTATTCGTTATTATGAAGATAATGTATCTATTCTTAAAGGACGAAAGAAAGGTATTGATGATCTCCTAAAAGTACGTGAAAATCGTGTTAAACGTTTACGAGCAGTAATTACCGATGCAGTAACTCGTTATGGAGTTAAAGGCAAATCTGGAAATAGTGTTCTTGAGCTTTGGGATGCAAAACTGTTTACAAGGAATACTGAAGCTGTTGAACTTGATGAAAAACGTATTGCCATTCTTACAGAAGAATTCTTTGATTATGCTCGTGAACTTTATAAACAAGGTATTCTTGAAACAGGAGAAGATATTGACCCAGCTGGAATGTTAGATGCTATTAATGAAATATGTGCTGCAAAATATGGTGAAGATTTTGTTTATTTCACTCTTGGCGATCTTGCTAATACTCGTTATAAAGTTTCTTTTAATTTAACTCCTAAAGAATTACTTACTGATACTCAATATATTCTTAAAGCATTTAGTGCTTTAACTTATTGTTCAGATGTTGAATTTTGTACTCCTAAAGACTCTATTAAAGGCTATATGAAAACTATTGATGAAAATGATTTAAGTATAGCTAAACTTAAAGTTAATACAAGTATTAGTATTAAATAGTATGGGGAAAAGTGATTTTATTAAAAGAATTGAAGATGAACTTATACTTGCTGCAAAAAGTAGTGTAATATCATCTTATACTGCTGAGACACTTGAAGATCTTTGTAAGACTTGGGATAGTCATAATTTAGATATTATGATTAGTACTGAATCTCCTGATAAAATAATAAAATTATTTACTGATCTTTGCAATGGTAAAACATTAATTCCTGTAGATTTTGAACAAGATGAAGTTGAAAATGTTTATGATAATTTTGTAAGATATAAAAGATGTAAAAATTTAATTAAAAATACTGTTACTAATACAATATCCTATAATAATGCTTATAAAATTGTTTGTAAAAAGTTTTATAATGCAGTGTTTCAATATTGTAAAAACTATAATGGTGTTTATGGTCCCAATAAAATATATCTTTCTAAAGGAGGAGTTATCACTAACGAATATATAGAAAAAGTCTATGTAAAAGGTGATACTTTTATGCCCAAAGATCCTATAAATCTTGATTGTAATTGTGTTAAAATTGGCATGAATGGTAGGATTATTTATACTATTGATTCTCGTTCTAATAAACTTAAAGCTCTTATGGAATTTTATGAAGTTCCTGTATTAAAAGACGATAAGTTTAAAAATATAGATTTACGAAACTTTAAATTTAAAGAAGATGAAAATAACGATATTAGTGATTGAGGCATTAGGAATATTTTGGTTAGTAATGGGTCTTGCTTATCTTTTTAAAGCACAAGGCGTTAAAGAAGCAAATAAGTTTGTAGTAGATAACTATAAACCTAATAATGTTTATAGAAAGTTTTTAAGGATTACTAATGATTGGTATGATGCTTATATTAAAAAATGTAAATATTGTACTTGTTATGTAGTAGTATTATTTATTATATTAATAATTGCTATTTTATGTTCAAAATAAAAGGTGTTCCTTTTAAACATTCCGGAGCTATTAATGTATCTGATTGTGAAACTGCCGAAGATGTCATTAAGAAAGCTAATCTTGATTGGAATGTTGCCAAGTGTGAGTTAGTGGCTAAAATGCCACCTGCTCATACTTCTGATGAAATGGAAGAGGGTCATTTCCTTTACGGGGGAGCAGAATATGCAGATGTTGACAATTTTTACGCTACCTATCGTACTGACCTTAATTATCCTTTGGGGATTGTTAAAGGAAAATATACTCCTGTTCAAAATATTAAAGCATTTGAGTTCTTTAATGATGCTATTGGTTTTAATAAAGCTATTTGGCAAACAGCTGGTTGCTTTGATAAAGGTCGAAGAGTGTTTGTAAGTGCTAAATTACCCAATACTGTATTTGTTGGTGGAGATCCTGTTGAAAACTATTTAGTGTTTATGAGTTCACATGATGGTTCTACCGGAGTTAAAATATTATTTACTCCTATTAGAATTGTATGTGAAAATACATTAAGTGCTGCTATTAGAAATGCTACTAATTATGTAAGTTTTAGACATACTGCTTCTGTTCATGATAATATTGTTATTGCTAAAGAACTTCTTGAAATTTGTACTATGAAAGCTACGTTCTGTCAGAAAGAATATACTAAACTTGCTAAAGCAACTGCTAAAGATGAAGAAGTTATGCGATATATTTGCAATAGCGTTCTTACTGATGATGAACTTGCATCTGTAAATGCTTACGGATATAATATTAAACATGTTATTGAACGCAACTTTAATTGTATTGAAGCTGCTAATATTTCAATGCGTAAAGTTAATATTATTAGTAATATGTGGCGTTACTATTTTGAAGGCCCTGGTCAAAAAGAACAAGTTGGTAATTGGTGGGGAGCTGTAAATGCTATTACCGGATATTATTCTAACGTTGATAGTGCTGAAGGAGACAAACGTATGGATAGTCTCCTGTATGGAGATAAATCTCGAAAATTAAGTAATGCGTTTGATAACGCTTTTGAAATTATTAATACTAAAAAAGCAGTATAATGAATAAATATATTGGTGTCAAACTTATTGATGCAGAACCAGCTATTTGTTGCAATAAAAACTTCTTCAAAAGTATGGAAGAAGCTATGGAATATCGTAATGAAACTTATAAGAATACAAGTAAAGTCTACGATATTGAAGATGGTTATAAAGTTGTTTATCCTGATGGATATACTTCATTTAGTCCTAAAGATGTATTCGAATCTGCATACTTCCAGCTTGGAGATGAAAAAGGTGAACGTATTACCTCAGAAGATGTAGATAACTTTGTTAAAGATACTTTTTCTGCTAAAGTTGGAAGTAAGACTACAAACACTACTTTAGTTCTTTTGAATGATTTTGAAGTTCATGGACAAGCAAGTTGTGTTAAAGCTGAGAATTATAATATAGAAATTGGTGAAAAATTTGCTGTAGAAAAAGCTAAGGATAAAATTTGGGAAGTTCTTGGTTTTGTATTGCAATGGGGAATTAATGGTATTAAAAAGAAATAAATAATGGCACGAGAAATTAATTTTAACAGTAAAGAAGAAGTTAAAGCAGAAAAAGACGCTCCTGTTGAAGTAGAGAATGAAAAAGTTTATCCTGTAAAATATGAATTTACAGATAAAGAAGCTCATGATGAAGTGTTGGCTTTAGTTAACGCTAATCGTAAAGCTGAAGGTCTTTCTCCTCTTGAATCTCTTCTTCCTATTAAAGCTTATGATACTGATGCAAAATATGATGTATTTGCTATTAAGCGTACATACGACAATGATAAAGATTATTGGGTTTATGATACTTGTCTTCGTCTTGAACCTCAAAAAGGTTATTGGATTGCATTAGTTCCCCGTAGTTCTAATCGTAAAACTGAATGTTATCTTCCTAATAGTGTTGGTACAGGTGATTATGGTTATCGTGGCTCTTATCTTTTCTCATATAAACCTCGTACTTCTGCTGCTGTTCGTAATGCAATTAATGTATTAATACAAGCAGTATCAGCTATTTGTAGTGTTACAGGTCTTACTCGTTGGCGTTCATCTGTTGAAAATCTTCGTATTACAAATAATCCTCCTTTTGAAGTTGGAGACCGTATTGGACAAATTTCTGTTGAAAAAGTCCATACTATTGAATTTATAGAAGCTGATCTTAATCCTGATGAAACAGAACGAGGAACAGGAGGACATGGTTCTACTGGAAAATAATAACTTATGACTGTTGCTCTTATTCGAACAAAAGGCTGTCAAGGATGTAACATAATGGTAGATATTCTTATGGAAGTAGTAAAATCTTATGCTGGTGTATCTGGAATAAGTTTTCTTATTTTCGATAAAGAAGATTTACCTTCTACTATACTTAAATATTTAGAGATTAAAGATTTTCCTACTTTAGTAATCACTTCATTTGAAAGAATTGTTTTTGATGAAGAAGTAGTTAATTGCGTTCTTCCTAAATCTAAAGGAGATTATTTTACTATTCTTGAGGGAACACAACGTTATGTTGATGTTACAACAGCTATTGAAAAGTATAGATAGGCAGGGCTTCGCCCTGCGCTCCCCCGTAGAGGAATTGATGCTCTCCATCTGTTGATATTGTTAGTGATATTATTGTTGTTAAAGTTCATGGTAGGTTGTATAATAATTATATGAAATCCTCTAAATTCGACCGTTTAAGCGTGTCAATATTAAAATTAAATAACTACATCTATTTAAATAATTAATAAATCATATAGCTTATAAATACTTATTACGTCCATTTAACACCTCGTTACGCTGATAATATCAATATTTCCTTTACGAACAACAAACAAAATAGCCCGTATTAGCACTAATTACAGTGTTAATACGGGCTTTTTTATTAGTACGAGCTACAACTGGTTATTTATTATACCAATCTACAATATTATCTACAATAGCGTTTCTCATAGAATTATCATCTAAACGATAGTACTGATTATTCTTTTCCAATTGTTCCAGACGATTAATATTACGCATAAGAGGAATATTACCAATAATAAGACGTGTAAATTTATTTTCACCTTTATAACGTCCAGTGGTATATTCAGGATTAAAGTCATCATCAAATAGAGCCTGCATACTAAGATTAAGAAGTTTAAGTAAATCTTCAGGTGCTTTAAATGCAGCAACAGGAGAACTCCAAAGAGTTTTACCCTCAGTAACTAATCCCCAAGGAGTATAAGAATTTGATTCAGTAATCCATCTATCAGCAGTATAAAGCATAAAGTTATACCAAGTAGTATCATAAAGTTCATCGTCGTCATCACCACCTGTAAGTAATCCAAGAGCAATAAGACCAATCATACCGGCCATAATACCACCTAAATCACCTTTTATACGACGAATATTAGCTTTTTCCCATTCAGGAAGAGTTTGATAATTAAGTCTTAAATTAGTAATAGTATTAATCATAGCGCGAGCTATATTTTTAATACTTTCCATAATAACAGCTTGAGTATCATCTCCATGCAACTCTTTAGCTTTTTTAATAGTACTTCTAAATTCAGTACTAAGCAAAGAAGCTAAAGAAACATAAGAACCTCGTTCAACAGAACCTCTAAATTCATTATAATATCCACGTCTACGCCAACGTTTCATAATACCTGGATACATATGTTTATGATACTGCATAACAACACTGCCCCACCAATGCTTTTCAATATTTGCAGCACCTATTTTATCATAAACGCCATGTATTTTTTTATTAACAGAAATAACAGCTATTTTAAATTTAGCAAGTTCATCAGGAGTAAGATGTGAATCAGGTTTAACAACTACTACACCATTATCATATATAAATTGATCTTTAACGTTTTCAAAAGTATTAAACTCTTCTTTAGCTTTTTTAAGCTCTTTATCACGTTCTTCAATATATCGACGAGTGATTTCTTTATCGCCATACATTTGTAAGAACTCAACATTAAAGTCTTTAGTAAATTGAGCATAATCTTTTGCATTCTTAATATCATTATCAATACTTTCAGCAAATTGATTATAATCTCGAAGCAATACAGGATTATCAGCGACTAACCTGCGAAGAATAGCTTTATCTTTATGCCAAGCATAATGAGCAAAACTACCAACAGTCCATTTACCTTTATCATCTTGGTACAATTTATGACTATACATCATAGCAATCATTGCAGTATTTTGCATATAATGCTCACCGGAAGATTGCATAGAATAAAGGAAATTACGCGCTCTTTGAATCCATTGTTCCCAATTCTCACCAGACCTACGTTCAAGCATTTCATCTAAATTAACAACATTCATAGATTTAATAATGCCATCAATAAGATTTCTATGACCATCATCATATAATCCAGCAAGAATATAATGAATAGAACCAAGATAATCTTTATGAGCACGTGCCCAATCGCCATTATCAAAGAATTCTTTAGCAAATGATTCACCAAATATATTAGTCCAACCGGTAAGAACGTTAGCAACACCTCCAGTATGGTTAAAAATCATATATTTAGCAGAAGTAAGATTCTGGAAAATATCAGCAACTTTAGTTAAAGTTCTATTACCAGATTTAAATTCACCATAAATAAAACGATTAATATAAGTTTCAACAAGTTCAATATTCTTACGTTGTTCTTCTTTCTTATATTCAGTATAACCTTCAACAGAATTAGATTTATCTTCACGAAGTTGACCACTTAAAGGAGCAGTTTTATAAGCTTGATTATCTTTAAGGTCTTGTAATAATAAATAAAGATAAGGTTTAATAGCTTCTTTAGCATTGTATTCAATAGCCCTTGCAACAAATGTTTCCATTACGTCTGACATATTGTCATTAGCAAGCTCTATATCAATACGTGCATTCTCCTTTTTAATCTCTTCGTTTTGCTTATTAGTAAGTTCTACATATTCTTTATATTCAGCATCAGTTTCATCAGATAATTGAGGACGAATATTAATAAGATTTTTAGTACCTTTACCTTTAAGTTCCGCAAACATATCAAAATCAGCAGGCACATCATATTCATAACCTACTTCATCTTTCCATTTCATACTACGAGCATTAGCAGAAAATCCAGCAGCACCTAAAAGTTCTTTACCTACTTCTTTAGGACTAATATCTTTAAGACGTAAACGAGGAATATTATCTTTTCCTACCCAACTAAGCATGCGATCATTACCAGAATAAGCTCGCATAACACTTTGCAAATAGTTAACCATTTCCTTTTCAGCAGGACTTTGTTTAATATTACTTGCGTATGCAGGATTACCATTGTAATTATAGCTATGCTTATCATACTTATCATTCTTTTTATTTTCCTTTACTTCGGAAGTAACATTATCTCCAATAGCATCATATTTATAACGAGATGTGCCATTAGGATCATCTTTAACATTTAAATTGGTCCATATAGTAAGAGGTTCATATTTACCAGTATAAGGATTAAAAACATGATTTTCTCTAAACCATTCTTCCCATCTACCTTCTTTACGGGCGAGATTCATAGCTTTAGTATAATATTCAGTAGGAACAAATTCTATGTTATCCTGAATAAATTTAATAGCTTCAGCTCTTTTATTATTTACATATTTTTCATCTTTAGGTTCAAAGTATCCAAAAACATTATCACCAGGAAGTAATTGATTTTCCTTATCTGTTTTAAGAGTACCTTTTTCCCATTTAGCAAAAATCTGAGACCAAAGAATTAGATTGTCGCCTGTAAGATTAGTAAGAGCCCAATTATATTCTCTATTAAATGCTTCAGTATTATGTTTAAAAGTAACAGCATTGGCAAATTTCTTACGCCAACCTTTATCACTATCATCTTTAAGTAATTCTTTACGAGCATTAGATAAATCATAAAGTTCAGCTAAACGTTGAACTGTATCTTTACCTAAATCAAATAACTTTTTAGAACTAATATGACCTTGGTCATCAACAGTTTTTTCAAGAATACTATTAATTTCTTGGTTATATTTATCTAAAATTTCATCATACGCATTAGCTTGGCGAGTACCAAGGTCTGCCCAGAATTTAGCATTAACTTGTTTTCTATCAGCAGGAACTTCTCTAATAGTAGCAGTAACATGAGGATTATCACTATCCATAGCGTATCGACGTTCAAAGTCTTTCTTCAACTGTTCAATAACAGTTTGAGGAATCTTTGTTCCATCAACAACACCATCAGCATCAATAATCTCAGGATGCTTATCTAAATACCATTTATAAGCATTCTTAAATTCATAATTAGCACCAAGATCTTTAAATGCTTGTGAAATCTGATCACGAAGCTCAGCATTTACACGTCTAATAGTATTAGCTTTAAGCCAATTATAAGCGTCTAAATAATTATCATCTTTAAGTCTTTCATCTAAAGTTTCATAAGGATGATTAGCTTCATATCGTTTAATAATATCAAGATAGTATTCAAGATTTTCTTCAAAACCTTCAACAATTTCCTTTTCAAAATACTCTTCATTAAGGTTACGCATAGACTTAATGTAAGTATTAAGAACAGAACTCTTATGAAGATCTTCCATACTTTTCATAGTACCATCTTCATAAACATCGCTTCTAAGAAGTCTTAATTCTTTTACAAGTTCATGACGACGTTTAAGTTGTTCATCAGATAAATCTGCTCTATTAAAATTACCTGTTCCATAAAGTTCGTGCATAATATATTTATAACGAACAAAATGATCAGGAGCATACTTAAGAACATTAGTAAGATAAGCATTTTTACGAGTATAATAATCTTTTTGAATCTTTTGTTCAATATTATCATTATACCATTTATCTTTTTCAAGAAGCTTTTTATAATACTCAACAGAATATTCACCATAAGTATCACGAGCTTCTTTTACAGCATTATTATATTTTAATTTATCCTCAATAAATTTCTCATTATAAGGGGTAACAAATTTATTATTACGTCTAACATTATTCCAATTAAAGTTAGGGTCTTTAGCGATAATATCAGCAATCTTAGTTCTTACAGCCTTAACGCTTTCAGGAATATCTTTCATTCTTACTTTCTCAACTTGCGCTTCAACAAAACGAAGAACAACTTGGATTTGAGAATTATTTAATTCATGAATATCACTAAATACTGAATCAAACCAATCAGCATCACCAAATTGGTCACGTAAATTAACAAGACCTTCTTTAATAACAGGATTACGACTAAATTGAGCAAAAGTAATATCAAATACATTCTTCATTGCAGTAACAACTTTAATGTTGTTACGAATAGAATTTATAGACTTCTTAATAGTATCGAGGTTTCTCGCAGTAGCGCTATCAAGACTTGTAACATCATATCTAAATATAGGATCAAATGATTTACCAATAGTACGAGCTTCAAGTAAGAAACTTACTAAGTCTTGCAATAATTCCTTATCTTCAGCAGCACGTTCATAAAGTTCAGGATTATCAATACTTAAACCAGTATCTTGGAAATTATTAATTTCATCATTAATATAATTACCTAAATCACGATAGAGATTTGCAGCACGAGCAAATATAACATTAGTATTTTCTGCTATACTTTGTGTAGTAAAATCTTCAATACCATGACTTTTAAATATATCAAGAACTCGTTCAAATTTAGGATTCTTACGTGCTTTACGTTTAATATCATTGTAAACTCTAAGAGCTATACGATCAATTTCATTAAGTTTATTTACTTCTGAATTAGCATCGTTAAGAGGAATTTCAGTAGTAGTAGCAAATACTTCAGGTTGGCCGAGGTGTTCCTCTACGGGGGAACTTCTCTTAACTTCATATAAAGTAGGAGCAAATTGACTTATAGGACTAAATTCATCATAAATAGCTTTCTCAACAGCATTAAGTTTCTTAATATTAGTAGGAGTTCTATTAATAAAAGCACGACTAAGAGCTTTCCTACGTCCAATACGTTTAACGGAGAATAATTCTTGCTCCCCCGTAGAGGAAACACCGAGGTCCTGAATAGTAACATCCCCAACATTAGGAAGCATACGACGAACTTCGGTATTCATTGTAGGAATAATTTTAACAGTCGTGTTATCTTTTATATCAGTAAACTCTCTAAGAACTCTATTAACAAAATTATATTTATCTTGAGTACCTAATCTTTTAACAAAAGCATTAGTATCTGTAACAGCAGTACCGCTCTTAGGTTGAACTATTCTTCCGGCAACATATTCTCGAAGATTGTCAACAGTTAAATATTTAGGATTCTCAATAAGGAATTGAGTAACTGATGTATAATTCTTTGCAGCTTCTTCAATTAAACCTTCATAATAAGCAGGAATATAATATTTATTATTCTTAGGATTAACACTCACATCATTAATCTCATTAGCATCAAGAAGATTAAGAGGATAATAGAAAAGACCAACACCCGGCTTATATAAACTCTTATATAAAATAGTCGATTTGGAACCGTTTGGCATCGTTCTTTGTATGCGTATATACTTTTGTACGTCAATATATTCTTTTTCAGAATTTGAAGCATCTGACGGCTCTAAAGACTGAGTTTTCGCATCTTCAATGTCTTTGACCGTGGCATATCCGGTATAATCGAGAAATTCATATCCAAGTTCATTAAAAGGAACTTCAATAATACCGTTATTAAAAAGTTTATTAAATCGAGTATCACGTTTAGGAATAGTTACAAGTTTGATAACATTAGGATTTTGTCTAACAAACTTTTCAAACATATCGTAAGATTGATTATCACCTTTAAGGAATGTGGCTAAATCAAAAGTAGTAGCAAAATGTTTTGTAGCTTGTCCTACAATATTAGTACCTTTTTGAGCAAGTGATTGTTTAAGGAATTGAGCAGTTATAATTTTGCTAATTGAACTCTTCTTAAATTTGAATCCCTCAACAACAAAACTATATTTCATTAAATCATAAGCAGCAAGACGAATAAGAGGATTTTTAGAATAAGCAGCTTGATTAAATTTAGTAAATATATTTTCAATGTTCTCTGCTTGATCATTGAAATACATATATTGTCCACTAATACCTTTGCTTTTAATTTCAGCAGTATTAGAAGTATTAACTTTAATATGTTCAAATACACCTTGATCTCTTGCAAAAGCTGTTTGAATAGCCATTACCTTTTGAACAGGTGTTAATTTAGTAAATCTATCAATATCATCTTGGGTAGGTTCAACAAAATTAAAATTAGTTTCGTTAGCAGTTTCATATGCAATTAAACCTCGTATACGAAGCTGTTCTCTATCCCAACGATTTCTAAGTAATTTACCGTCTTCTTCAATACGTTTACTATTAACAACAAACTGATTAAATTCATTAAGTGTAATAGGTTCGTTAATCCCCTCACACATATTACAAACAAAATTAACAGCATATTGTTGAAGCTCCCTATATTGATTAGCAGTAAGTTTAGTATGAATTGAATTTTCAAGAGCTTTAATAATTTCAGAAACATAATCACTTTCAAGTGCAAAAACAAGTTTATTTACTTCGACACTTGTTTTTGTAGCATATCGCATAAAAGCGGCAATATACGGATAGAAACTATTATCAACATCTATATTACCTTTACTGTCTAAAGGATATAATGCATCAATAAGATTTCGTCCATCTCGTACAGTTAAAATATCACCATTAGTTAACTTTTCTCTATATTCAGCAACTCTATCTAATACATCACGAGTAGATTTAATGCTTTGTTTAGCTCCAAATTTATCAGGATTACAACATTGCATATTTGCTTCTACTTTTCTTGTAGTAGTATAAAGTTTATTAAAGTCAAGAATATTCTTAATAACAGAACTTAAAGTAGGTTCAGATTTAAGATTATTTTCAAGAGTTTGTTGATTAAGAACAACTTTATATTTAATAAATTCTCCAGACGTCATAGGAATTTTAACATCAGAAACTTTATTTAAAGCTTCTATAACCATAGGAATAGGAGTATATTTATTAATAGTAGAACCGTCAGCAAGTTTAATCCCAAATTGAATAGCTACATTCTTTAAAGCAGTATTAATTTCACTACCATAAGAAGTAACTACTTGCGATTCAAGAGAATTATATGCTTCAACAATAGCTGAAACTCCGGGTTGAGCAATAAATAATTCAGCTGTATAATAATCGGTACCTAAATCAATAAGAGTTTTAAGAACACCGAATGTAAATTTATTTTCATTAAATAAAGCACCAACTTTGACAGCATCAAGAATATGAGCAGTACTTTGAGAACTATAAGCAGTAATTAATTGACCTACAATATTTCTATTATTTTTACTATTAGCAAAACGATTATGTTTAACGACATAACCATCTTTAGTATTTTTTACTCCGTCATATGCACTTTCAATTACAGATAAATCGTAATTATTATTTTTAGGATAAACAACAGTTACAGCGTCATCTGCATTCAAATAAACTTCACCAACATTACAAATAGAATTAAAAGTATCTCTATTTACAGAAAAAGCTTTAAGAATAGCGCCTTCTTGTGCTTTTGTTCTATTCTCAATTTGAGATAAAGGATTGTAAGGACTGTCAATTATATTATTTCTACCAGCAATAAGCTTATTTACTTTATTAGCAGCATCACGAAGATCATCATATTTACTACGACCAAGATGTTCCTCCATAGAACTATCATCTGACATAATAGTTTTAAGAGCGTCAACCATTTGATTTTCAAGAGCAGCAGTAGTATTTTGTTCTTCTATACTCCAAGTCTTAAACTCTTCATAAGTAAGATTCTCAGTTCCACTTTCGTTAAGTTTATATAATTTATAACGAAGTTTAGTATTTTCTTCATCAGTTTTATCGTTATACTCAATTTTAAATAATTCTCCACTCTTAGTACGTTTAGCTATATTATAACCAATACCATATACAGAGTCAATATCAAAGTCAGAACCAGTTTGAGTAACCCATTCATCAGGAACAACAATAGTAGAACCATAGGCTTCCGGTAAGAACTCTTTTACTTTGATAATAACAACAGATTGTTTACCTTCAGTAGGAATACGATAAGCAATTTGGAACTGTAAATCTTCGGGAAGTTCATCAGCACGCATACTCTCAGGAATAAGTTTACTCCAACGAGGTAAACGAACCTCCATATATGCCTCTTGAATAACTTCACCGTCTTTAATTACAGCAGGATGATAAGCAAGATCATCACTATAACCAACATTAGTAACCTGAGCAGCATGCCATCCGGGAAGCATTTGTCGTGTAATACCTCTATTAAATATAGCTTGAGCAATATTTTCAAGTTTAATACTAACGTTATTCATCCAATTCGGCATAAGAGGAGAACCCATCTTATCAGTAGAAAGATATTCTAAGAAATTACTATCTACTCCAAGACGTTGAGCTTCTTCTCTTGCTCTACTATAAATATTTTCAACATTAACTACTCCATGCTTGGCTTTAACAGAACCATTAGGATTCATTTCTAAACCAAGATTACGAATAGTTTTATCAAAACTACGTTTAATCTTAGCAACATATGCTTTCTGAAATTTATTAAAAGCATCTTTAGTTTGCTGAGAACCAGTATTTACATTATCGAAAATCTTTTTACTAATCTGAACAGCAAGTTTATTTTTAGAATTCCTCATATGATCAGGAACTTCTTGCTGTTTATAAAGATGATTATAATAATAATTTTCAATACCATAACCATTCTTTAAAGCATTAGCAAACTTTTCTTTATTTTCAACAGTAACATTACCATCATTATCCCAATACTCTAAAACATTTCGTTTAGCAGCTTTATCAGTCTCAACAGTATTAATTTGGTCAATATCATTATCAACCATCATATCATATAATTCTCTAAGAGAACTATCTTCAGGTAAAAGTTTAGGAATTAAAACAAATTCAGCATTCTTAATCTGACGAGGTTTAATAAGACCATCAACAGGATCAAATATTTGGTCATAATAAAAGTTCTTTTGAACCTGTATTAAACCAGCAACATTATTATAATTAATATCTTCAGGTTTAATATTAGGATCAACTAACTGCTTAATAAGATTTTCATACTTATCATAAGTACCATCTAAAATTCTACGACGAATAAATTCATCAATAGTAATATAAGATTGAGCATCATTAGCAATAGTTTTATCAGCAAAACCATCAATAATATTTTGAATTCTTTGTAAAGCAATAGCTTTTTCTTCGTCAGTTTTAGCATCTGCCATAAAAATACGTTCAAGATACTTACGCATATCACCAATACGTTTACTTGGACGAACAGTATTTTTAATAGTTATAGCTTTAAAGCCATTACGAAGAGTAAGAACATCAGCTTCCGCAGTGTTTCCTTTACGGGGGAACTGTATTTTACCTGTTATACTAATACTATCTCCGATAGCTCTATCGAAATTATTACTACCATATATTTCACCACCCGCTTGGATTTCTTTATTACGTTTAAATAAATCCTGCGGGTCTTTATAATATTTAGCATTACCTTCAAAAATATCATCAAAGGCCATATAAGCTAATGATTGATTAAAAATTAAATCTTCAATTTGTCTATCATTAAACTTATTATTAACAATATTGCTTATAGGTCTAACATAATTAAGAGCTTGATTAGAAACATGTTTCATCCATTGGTCAACAATATCTTCCAATGCAGCTCTATGTTCATCAGTAAGATTAAGTTTATAAGTACCAGACGCTTCATTAAAACTATAAATGGAGTTCACTTCTGTTCCCCCGTAGAGGAAAGCAAACCTCTTATCATTAGACAATAAAGCATTAATATTAAAATCAGTAGTTGCATAAAGTTTATAATACTTAAATGCGTTACCAACAAGTTCACCATTATCATCAAAAATAGTATCACCTTTACGGTAATATCTATCAGATAACTGCATAATATCTTTATTGAAATTAGCATAAGTTTTACCATTTCTACGTTCAAAATTACTGAGAACAGAAAGAGCTTTAAAACCTGCTTCCATTTCAGCAGTAAGCTGATTATAAACCAGTTTATAATAAGCGCTATTACGATTTACAGTTCTATTAACAATTCCCTCACGAATACCATATTCAAGAAGTCTATTATCAATTTCAGTAGTAATATCAATAGGTAATTGAGTTCCATTAGATTCAATACCTGTACGTACAACATTAATAAATTTACCTGTTGCAGTGCGTGTTCCTTTAAATTTTACAGTAGCAGAATGACCAGTAGCGCTATCTGTATACGTAAATTTAATTTCAACAGCATTATTATCAAGCTTAATAACTTTATAATTGTTATTTTGAATTTCATTAGGAGAATCAGTAATTAAATCTATAAGAACATCAGATTTAACATTATTAGTATTTTTAGTATCTAATTTAACATTATAAGTTACATTCTTATCATAGAACTTTTTCTTATATTTATTAAATGATTCATCATCAACTTGAAGAAGATCAGAAATACTATATTTAGGTGCACGGAAAATATAATTTTTAGGTGCATCAGAAGGAGTACGAGCTATATAACCTGCTATACTAAAAGGACGAGACTTTTCATCATAACGAGAAATAGGTTGAGTAAATGCAGTAAGCATTGCAACTAAATAGTCAGCAGTACTCATACTTGCATAACTCGATGCTTTACCGGTATCATTATTTTGCATACCAGCATATAAATAAGCATCTAAAATATCTTTAGCGTAATCATTAATAACAAAAGTGCTATCACCTGTTTTTCTAAACATACCATACGATAACTGATTACCAGCTTCATCGAATTGGTCAAATAGAATATGATTAGACTGTGTAGCAGGAGATTTAATATAAAATTCACCTAATGTACGAAGTCCAGCAAAACTATCTTCTTTATTGCCATATTGAATTCGTTCAACAATAGAAGTAATCCAGCTCGCATTAATAACATCAGAACCAATATTACCCTCAGCATTTCTACTGTTTAATTCATTCTTTACGTCAATAAAAGGAGTAAGAGCTTTAACAATCTTATCTAAAGCATTAGAAAAGTTTCCACTAAAATATTCATCAATAGTAGGAGCTTCAGATTTATTTTTAAACGAATTAGCTCTTGCTTCATCATAACGTTGAACAACATCTTCGCCTTGTTGTAATAAGTCAGTAAGATAGTTTACAAGATTACGATAATTATCAGTCTTATTTCCATAATTCAAATAAGAATCAATATCTTGTTGAGAAATATTAGGAAGATATATAGCAAATACATTTTTAATCTTTTCATTAGCAGATGCTAAATTATTATCATAAGCAATACCGTCTTTTGCTTTTTTAGCGCCATCAATATTATATAAAGCGCTACTAATCATACTTATATGATATTGTAGGCTTTCATCTTGTATAGTAAACTTTAATCTATTATAACTATCATAGAATACAGAAGTTTCAGGATTAACAACACGATTACTTTGATCTATATTGATTTCATTTCCTGCAACACTAATGATAGCTTTTTTAATTTTAGGTTTATTAAGCTGAGTATAAATTTTATTAGCAAGATTAGAATTATTTTTAAGAATATCGTAAAGATTAATTAAACCAGCTTTACTTCTATCCTTATAAGCAATGTCTTTAATAGATTCAATAAAATTATTAATAGAAGACTTATCAGCTTTATTAATTAAAGTCTGCATTACCTCTCGATAATTCATACGAGTAGGTACGCCTAAAGGATTATTAGTATCAATAATTCGAGAATCAGCAGATTCTAAATTAACGATACTATTAAAAAGATATTTAACATCATCACTTACAATTTTATCAAAACTACCTTTGATAGCATTATCACGACCAAATTCGCGCATCATGTTATCAACAGCATCACTATCAGAATTAACTAATTGTAAATCTTCTTCATCACTAGCAATAACTTCATCGTAATTCTCAGTACCATCAAATACAGATTTGTTTACTACTCCATCTAATTTAGAAGCATTAAATACATAATCCATAAAATCTTGGTCATTAGCTCGAATATTACGAATAAGTTGAGCAAAGTTTTTTTGACGCAATTCTCCATAATGACGAATAAGACTATAATCTAAAGCAAAAAGAAGCATTTTAGATTTATTTCTTTCTTCAGCAGTCTTAGTAATATTACGAGCATCATCAATCAATTCAGCTCTACGTTTAATATAACCATCTCGTTTAGAAGTATAAGCAGGACTATTGACAATATCAATAACCATAGCTTGGTACTTTTTAGTAAGGTCTGTTCGTATAGGAACATAAAAATCCGACCTTGAACGAAACTCAGTATTACCATTTCGTACAAGATCGGATATAATATCAGCAACATAATTACGTGCGGTTACAGCCGCATAGCTGTCACTAAATCCGTATAACGGAGTGCCAGCTTTGCCGCTCACATAATTAGACACAGACGGAAACTTAATATTATAGAAATTACGAAGAAGGCGTTTCAACGTATTTCCATTAATACCATCAAGCCCTTTTTCTTCATATTCTTTATTAGCTATTTCATCTTTCTTAATATAATCAAGAAATTCCTGATTATTGTCAAGAAACATAGCCATAATACGGGCTTTTTTAAAATCTCCCTGTGCAACATCATCAATGTGAGCTGCAATTTTAGGACTTAAATTAAGTCCAAATTCGATACAAGACATAATTGTTAGTTTATAAGTTTCACCAATACAAACATTAACTGTTCGTCTTAATTAGTTAATAAAAATATTATAGGAAAAGCCCATTTAGAGCCTTTCCTATAACATATAAAGAACGTGTGGAATAAAAGTATTAACAACGGAAATTAATGCCGCCATTTTGAACGAAATTGGCTATTCCGGGCTTTTCCCGTTCGTCGTATGTATCTATCAAAGATTTGATAGAATTAACATTATTAGTATTATCACTATCAATTTCAGTAGTAAAAGCACCTTTTGTAGTAGGTATTTCAAATAAATCTAAATCGTCATCAAATTCACTTTGTTGCTCAATATTTTCTTTTGTAGCAACTTCAATAGCATCTTCTTCAATATTAATAGGTTCTTCACTTTGCTTAGTGACATCTTCTTTAGCAACTTCTTCTTTATTGACAAGAGTAACATCATTAGTATCTGCAAGTTCTGCAATATTATTACCAAGTAATTTATATTCTCTTGCCAATATACTATTATTTTCAACATTATCAAAATTTATTCCAAATAATTTTAGAACAGCATCAATAAGTTTTTGAAAAAGAGATTTTTCTCTACCTTCAATATTATTATCTCCACGAGTAGATTTAAGCTCATTCATAGCATTAAGAATAGCTTGTTGAGAAAGACTTTCAACTAACCATTCTTCTGCAAATAGCTGTCTAAGTTCTTGTTCATTAAGACTATCTCTAAGTTTTTTAGGAAGATTATTAATATAATTATCAACAGTAAAATTATTTTTAGCAATCCATTCAATAATTGCTTTATATTTTTCAGGTTCAGCATTAATCTTTTCTATAAACTCATTGTAAATATCAATAAGTTCTTCAGTAATATCAGCACGTTTTCTATAACCACTTTCTTCAAAGTATTTATGGAATTGTTCGTGCATAAGAATAGTAACAGCTCTACGAGGATTTATATTCGATTCAGAAACAAATCCATTGAAGACACTAATACGACCAGTGTTAGCATTATAAGCTCCTCGTGCATTAGCTGGACCAGTTCTACGATAATAAATCTCTTTGGGTATAAGATTATTAATCCTTAATTGTTTAATAAGTTCATCAGAAACATTTAAACGTTTAAGTATTTTATCAGTATCATAAGCAGTATTAGGATTAGGATTACTAAATAACTCGAGTGGAACTACAATAGATTGGGTGTGTTCCTCTACGGGGGAACTACCCTTTTCTATCTTTATATGAAAACGTTCACCATCTCTCTGAAAATAATTACCTCCACTATCAACACCTTGGTAAGTATTAAAAATATTATTTTTAATAGCAAAATCAGTAAAACTGTTATAATCCAATTTTACTCCACCAAGATCAATACTTAAAGCATTTCCATTTTTAGTAGTATAATATGTTGGTTTAGAGCCATTTTCAAATTGTCTAAATGCAAGATAAGTTCTATTAAAACGAGTATTAGAAAGAATGTTATCAACAACATTTGCTATTGCAGCTTCATTATCTTTAAAAGTACTAAATGATCTACCAATTCCTTTATTGTAAACTGTAATACCAGTTCCATTTTGAGTTGTACCATTACGATAACGATAAGCGACAAACAAATATTCATTAGTACCTTTCTTTTTTAAAGCAATAGCATTATTACCACTTTTAGTAGGACCATAAACTATATCAAATCCAGTAAATAAATTATTATGACTATAATCTTTACCTTTACCTCCAAATAAATCTTTAATTTTACGAACAAGTTCGTCAAAGTTTTTACCCTCTAATCTATCTTTAAGAATATCAGTAAGTTCCTGACGAAGACCATCAGCAAGTTTACTACTTTTATCGATAAGATTAAAATTAGGTTCGGATAAAGCATATACAGGATGTTCTCCATCGCGAATAAGTAAACCAATAGTACCTGTTCTTAATCCATTAGCTGGAAAAGTTTCAGTTCTTCCTTCAACTTGAACAGTACCGCCATCAATAATAGCGACCATAGGATTATATGTAGCAGTAAAATGCAAATCTCTACTTGCAATACCTTTAGGTTTATTAGAAATAATAGCTTTACCACCATCAAGATTTTGAATAACAAAACGTATAGGTTTATCGGTTTCAATAGCATCTTGAATATCATATGTTTCCATATAATTGTTATAAACACTATTAATCCAATTATGTAAACTTATACGTTTATCTTCAATAGTAAAAGCATTCTTATCTTTTGTAAACAGTTTGCCTAACTCGTCTAAAATATAAGTAGCTTTATTATTAAGATTGTCACCTAATTCAGTAGGGAATTTAATTCCTCCATTTTCAATAAGTTTAGCAATTAAACTATTATTAAGAACACTATCTGCAACAACGCTTGTAGGTACTTCTCCATATTTCAAAGGATTAGTTACACCACTTGTACTATTAGCAAGATAATTATAAAGAAGTTCACGTAATGTAATTCCATCTTTCTTAACACCAGCTTCACTTCCAGTAAGAATAGCTTCAAACACTTCATCAAAATTAGAAGTATAAGAACCATTATTATTTTTAGTAATAGTATAACTTAAACCTGTAGTTTTATAATCTCGTACAGTAGAACCATTATTACTAACTTCTACTTTAGATAATAAACCAATAGGAGTATTAATTTTATTTTTATATAATAAAATACTATTTCCATTAACACGAGGCTCGAGAATATCACCATCTTCTAAAGAAGAAAGAATAGTTTGCTTTTCATCATCAGCTAATCTTTTAAAATCTTTAGAAGCAGATACAGTAATATCGTTACCTGTATTATCGTAAACAGTTTTATTTTCAATAAGTTCATTAAGATAAATATTAGCTCTATCGAGCTTAGCAGTTAACGCTCTAAGATTAGCATAACCTTTATAGGCATTGCCGCTATTAATAAACTTATAAGAAGAATTAAATTTAGAATCTTTAGAATTTTCAATATAAGTAGCAAGATTCATATAAATAAATCGAGCATCATCGAAACTTATATCTTTATTTTCTAAAAGATTAGCAAAAATATGGTCAACATCTATATAAGTTTTACCTTTTTTATTAGTAGGAATATTATTTTTTTCAACAAACTCTTTAAGAAAATCTTCAATAGTCTTACGGTCTTGAATACCATCAATAGAAGTTGTTAAAGCAAATGTAGTACGATTTCTATTCTTTTCAATAAAACGAAGAGCTTCTTCAATAGCACCATTAACTACTCTTTCATAAACATCAGAATCTACATTATAGTCTTTAATCTTGTTATCTAACTTTTCACGAATAAAACGATATTCTTCACTTTCAGGATTAACTCCATCTTTAATAAGTTTATCGAATATATTCTTATATTTCTTATAGTTATGAACAACAATACTACGAATAGTATAAATAGTAGGAGTTTCTCCAAACTCAGCAGTATATTCGGCATCAATATCTTCAATAACTTTAGCTTCAGTAGGAGACGGTTCAATAGGAGTTTCTACTTCAACAGGAGCAACATCAGCAAGGAGTTCTTGTCCGCTATCATCTGTTATTATTTCTTCCCCCGTAGAGGAAGCATCACCGGCTTCATCAGTATTCGTTGTTTCTTCAACAACTACTTCTGGAGCAGGTTCAGGAACAGTAGCTTTTTCAGCTTCAACAGGTTCTCCATTAACTTCAGCAGTATTTGCAATGATTTCATCAGTTTTACGTTTACTTTTTAAATCAGCTTCTAACATACCGTGCCATGTACGGCCACTATGAAAACCAATATTAAGAGTTTCAATTTCCTTTTGTAAATTATTGAAAATCCCACCATTATTTCGTAAATCAAAAAGAATATTATCATCAGTCATTTTATCTGAATAATTTAACATTCTTTCTTTTACTTTATCATAAGCATTAGTAATTTGTTTTTTAACAGCTCTATCAATAGTAAAACCAATTTCATTATATCTATCCTGTATTTCTGCATCAGTTTGATTAAGAAGAGCTTCTCTTAAACCAGCAGCAATTTCAAGGTCATTTTTACGAGCAATAAGATTATTTAAAGCCTCACGAGTTTCAACTTTATTAGAAAGATATTCTTTAGCAATATCAATAATTTCATTACTTTTTATTTCATTTCCAAGAGCAGTACGTTCTGCAATTTGAGCAGCAATTTGAGGTATCTTTTTAAGTTCTTCAACATAAAAATTAAAACTTTTATCAGTACTGTCTTGTATTGCAATCTTTTCAGTAATATTCTTATTAGTAGGATTGAAATCGAGTTGTTCAACCTTTTCGAGAATTTGTTCTACTTTGTCATATTGAGCTTGAGGAATATAATCAAAATTATCAGTATTTACATTATCAATTTCAATACCTATATCATTTGCAGCATTACGAAGAGCTTCACTACGAAAACGATTACGAGTGCGTTCACGAGCTATAATAGCTGTAATATTTTCATTATCCCCTTTAACAGTATTAGCTACTTTCCAGAGTTCGTTATAATATTTATTTTTAACATCTTCAACTCTATTAAGTATAGCTTTATCTAATTGTTCATTATCTTTGAAATTCTCATTAATATATCTATTGAGATAAGGACTTTTGAGATACTCAGTAAGTAATTCTTCGTTTCCTATTTCAACGGCAGACATTGTAAGATCAGTTACAAAGTCATTAATAAGCATTTCTTTAATAACAGCTTTATCAGCAACAGGATCTAATTGTCCGTATATTTCAGAAGACTGATTTTTATAATTAGTAATACCTTCAACTGTTTTCTCAGCATAAGGATTACGTCCATCATTTTCAAGAACATTAAGGTCATTAAGTAATTCATTAAACTTAATTTCACGACCTTCAATTTCTTGTTCTCTTAACTTTTCAAAAGTAAGTTTTTCAGGAACTATGTCATTTTTATTTTTAGCTTGTTGTTTCTCCCAAGTGTTAACAACTTTATTCTTAATTTCTTTAGAAGCTTGACCAATAGTTTGAAAACCAATACCTCCAATATATCCCCAAAACGCTTGTTCCCATATTTCGGGGTCAGAAAGATAAGAACCTAAATCACGAGTTTTAGATTTAGGGTTAAAAATCTTTTCAGCATATTCTTTACCTTTTTCAGTCTGAATACCTTGCCAACCCTCTTCAAAACCTTCAGAAAGTTCAGCATAAAGAGGACTATCTAACTTCTTTAAAGATTGTCCAATTTGCCAAAGTTTACCATATTTTTTACCAGCTTCTTTAGCACCATCAGCTGTAAGACTTGCAACAGAACTTAAATTCTTTGCACGAAGAGCAGAACTTGCAGCAGTTTTACCAACACCTCTATAAAGATTTGTAAGATTCTTTAATTGGAAAGCATCTAATGCTAAAAGCCACATATCATTAGTAAAAGTTTCTCCAGCTGATTCAGAAGCAATAGCTTGCGCAACTTCATCATCTGTTAAACCTTGCCAATCTGGACGACGAGAAAGAATACTTTCTTTTTGTTTTTCATCCATATTAGCCCAACGTTCTTTAGCGCTATCATAAACTTCTTGATAAACTCCACGAGCTTCTTGATAATTTTCAGCAGTACGCATAAGTAAAGCATCTGCTCCAAGTCTACCATATTTTTCTATAATAGCTCCATTAAGAACAGGATTAGTAGTAAATTTAGTATTTTTAGGCAATTTAGCAAGTGCTTTACCTATACCATATTTACCACGAGTAGCATATTTTAAACCTTTATTTAGTTTAGTAACTTTTCCTAATGCACCAACAGCACCAGTAATACCACGAGCTGGAATAGCTAAAGACAAAGTAGAAGCAATAGTGGTAAGACCATTAATCCACCAACCAGAATCACCAAAATTAAAAGTAGCATCAGGGTCTTCTTCATATACTTCTAATCTTTCTCTAATAGAGTTTTGTGCATTTTCAAGAGCTTCGCTTACAGGATTAGTATAATCGTTATAACCTTCATTAGCAATAACATTATATACAGAATCAAATATATCGCTAAAACCTCGAAGAGAACCTAAAACTATTTCATTAGTAACAACTTGTCCAACACCTCGACCTACTTGTTCAAGCCAATGTTGATTTTTAGCACGTTGTTTATCTGCTTCTTTAAGATCACTATTAACATTTAAATGTATATCATAATCAAGATATTCATTATAAGTTTCGCTGTCAATAGACTTTGGTGTGCGAGCAATAGCATCTTTATTAAGACCAGAGTAAGCAAGAGGATTTTCTTCTATATTTTCAGAAGTAGGGACTTGCACTGACGCAAGTCCCTTATCACTCTTTAAATTATTAATCTCTTCACTACTTAGTGGTTTCATTGTTTTGGAAATATTGTGCTATATAAGCATTAATATAACTATTTCTCATACCCTCTGACATACCGATAGCATCAAGTAAATCTTTATAAGCAGCAACAGCAGATAATTGTTCTTCTTCTGTTCTCAAAAGACCACTACGAGCAGCAGCATCAAAAGTTTTCCAAGTAGATGCTTTATTAACAAAAGTATAATCTAGTCCTCCATTAACAGGAGATTCAATATTACTTGCTTCATAAATAGCATAATGACTTTTATCTTCAGGATCAGTACCTACAACAAATCTTTGACCAATAATAGGAACATCAAATGCTACGTTTTGATAAAACAATAATTCAGAAGTTTGAATAGCAGCAGCTTCTAAACTATTATTATAAGCATTAAATGCAGGGTCATTAACGCCATCAACAATAATAAAACCTATATTAGATTTAGTATCTTTAAGAGAACTTTTAAGTTTATCAAAACCACTTCTTCTTGCATCAGTAGATGCTTTACTATCATCAGGCAACAAAGTAATTAAAGGATGATTACCTCTAATAGTAGGTATATGCACTTGTTTATCTGCAATAATTTTATTATCTCCAATACCACTTCTTGCAGCATCTAACCAACGAAGTTCTTCATCAGTAGGAACACGATAACGTCCAGTAGGATAACCATCATCATCTAATTCATTAACATATATCTTTTTATTATTAAGAATTCCGGGAGTAGAACGAAGATGCGAAATATATTTATTTTGTTCATCTTCAGAAAGATGATTATAAAAAGTAAATTCTTTACTATTAGAAGCGCCACTTCTATATTGTTGAAGCTCCCAATCACGAGGATTAACCCCAAGATTTATAGTAACAGGAACTTCTTTAGTATTGTTCTCAAATACTTCATTACTATCTTTAGTAAGTTTTTTCATCTGTAATTTAAATACATCAGCCCAATCATTAGGTGTCAATGTAGAAGTAATATTAGCAGCAGGTTCAATTATGCCTCTAATAAGTTGTCCAGCAGTAGTAGCAGATTGTCCCATAGCATTCATCCAAGCATTTCTATCATAACTTAAATCTTCTACAGAACTTTTATCTGCTCCAAGTCTAACAACTCTCATTTTTGTATCACCACCAATTTTACCTCTGAAAGCATTCCAAGTACGAGTTAAAACGCCTTTTTCTTCATAAGCATTACCAGCAGCAATCATAAAGTTTGAAAGACCATCTGACATTTCTTTAGGAATAGTTACACGAACTCTACCATCAGGAAGATTAGATTGTTCAATATTATATTTACTTAAAACTTCTCTACCTCCAAGATTTGAAACAAACGCATCAAACATACGTTTATCAGCTAAATCAACTCCAACATAATCACCATTACCATATATAGCATTAACTATGTTAGCATATTCTTGTTTAAATCTTTTAGTAGCTTCATCATCATTTTCATCTATAGGACTAATAGAACCACTTTGAAGTTCTTGTAAAAATTTATATGCTGAACGAGCTTCTTGAGAAACACCAGAAGTAGCTTGTTGTAAAGTAAGTCTGTCGGCAGCAGTAGCTTCATTAACAGCAGCATATGCTTTAAGTATATCATCTTTTTCAAAGTCGCCAAGTGATGTTTTATTAAGTAAATTATTAACATCATCAAGCGACATATCAGGAGTAACAAAAAGATTTAAATCTTTATATTTGTTATTAACAATATCATTAAATTTAGCATAAGCTGCTCTATATCTTGTTAACGTTTCCGGATTAGGAGTAGCATCAATTGTTACTAATGGACCAGAAACATCAGTTGTAGGAGGAGTAGCAGAAGGAGTCATTTTAGTATTATTACCTTTAGCAGCAGCTTTAGCCTTAATGGTCCAAAGACTATTAAGTAAACTATCATTATAATTATTTTTACTTACAAAATTATTATATTTCTTTGCAGTAATAAAAGGATCAATTTTATCTTGAACATATTCATTAAAGGTTTTAAGAACACCTTTGCTATTATATGCATCAGTAAAAATATCAGGATTTTGCTCATGCTTCCATTTATCAATTTTAAAGTCTTGTTCGAGACTTGCTTTAATAGCAGGATTAGCATTCATAGCAGCAGTAACAGCTGCTTGAAGTTTATCAGCACCAAGTTTCTCATAAGAATTAGTAACAGTATTAAGTCTTACTAATTCAGCTCCAGGAGTATAAATTTTAGATGTTTTACCCGTATTAGGATCTAAAAACATAGTATTCTCATAAGTACCAGAATCAGGAGAAACATATTTAAGTGCAGTAGTAAATACTTCATTCATATCAATCTGACTAACAGGTCTTTCATTAGGTTGCCATTTTGTGCCACCAACTACTTTTCCATTATCGTCAGTTATATCTTGATAATTATATTTAGTACGAGCACGATAATAATTCTTATAATCCTCAGATAAATCTGTACGCTTATCTAAATTATCAATATAAGTCTTATAATCTTGTTGTGCTCTAAGTCTACCAAGAAGAGCCGGGTCAGAAAATATATCTCCTTGTGCTCTAACCAAATCATCTACTGCTCCAGCAGCATTACCATATTTAGTATTCTCACTCAATGTAGTTCTAATACCGTCAATCTTTTGTTGACGCCAAGCATCTTCGGCTTCGTTAAGGTCGAGTTTAGCCATTTCAGTTTTAAGAGCAGATTCAAATTGAACAGCTCTTTGATGGCCTTGTTCTAATTCACGATATGTATTACCGAAAGTATCAATGTCAACAGGGCTGACATTACTTCTATGAATAGGATTAAAAGTTTTCATATTAGTACATTATTTCTTTTTATCTTTAGCTCTTTGTTTTTCTTTTCTTGTACGTTGACGCGCTTGTTTATGCGTTTCACCATCACGAACATAATAATCAGCTCGCAAACCATTATCTCGAAGAAGTTGAGCAGTAACATTAGGATTTGCAGTAGATAACATAGCTAAAGTATTATTATTATTTCTACGTACTTCAATTCTACCAATAAGATCTTGAATGCCGCTATTAAGACCTTCCATAGTTGAAATAGTATTTTCAGCAAGCATTTCTCGTTTCTTATTTTCAAAATCAGCTTTACCAGCAGCCCAACGATTATATTGTTCAATATTACGAGCACGAACGGCTTGCTGATTCATCTTATCTTGGTTAATAAGTTGAGTTTCAGTATTCTCTTTATTACCGTAAAGTTCGTTACTCTTTAAAAGTGCATCAATTGATGCCCTCCCTTTACGGGCAAGCGCCACTCGACTACTTGCAGTATTAGCATCTACATCTCTGTAATAACGATTAACAGTTTCTCGAAGTTTATCAATCTGAGGATTAATATTAATTCGAGTTTTTAATTTAGCAGCAGCAATAGGAGTGGGAGCATTACTATATCGCATACTTTTTATAGTTTTACGATTACTAATACCACTTGCTAAAGAACCAATAGTATTTGCGCCAAGTCCAATATAATCAGTAGGAGTTATAGTTTTAAAAGCAGGAGTTTCATGTTGCCAACCATCAGTATTTCCAGATTGAGGAACTACACCTTGTTCATATTGAAGAGGATTAACTCTAAAACTAAGTCCATTATCAATAGCTTTTCTTTTAGATTCGTTAATAATAGGGTCATAACGTTCAAAGCCATCACTTCCCAAAGCAGCTTTTTGTCGTTCCCCCGTAGAGGAAGGCACACGGATAAGCCGCTTATTGCCACCAATAGTAATCTCTACAAGTTTATATTTAGGACTTTCTCCTCCCATTTCTTTTTTATCTTTTTTAAGCTCAGGATATTTACTATAAACTTTACTTTTAACATCTGACCTACCATGAAGCCCAGCTAATCGCAAAGCGTCAACAGCATCAGCTTTTGTAGGAATAGGATAACTTCTGCCACCTCCAGCAAAATCTCCTTTCTTAACTTTAGGATAAGGTTTTTTAGAAGAGCCATAATCTTTTGCTCTACTTAAACCTCCATTACGAAATTTCATAGTACCGTCATCATTAAGTTTGTTTCTGTTTTTAAACTCTTCTTGAGCATTAAAAACATCATTAGGATTGTCGCCACCAAGAACTTTCTCAGCAGGACTTTGCCCATTTAAAATAGGCTGCGCACTAAAGACTTTAATTCCATCTTTAGAGAGGTGCATTACTTCACCATCTTCTACCTCAAGACCGCTCTTAGGATCAGCACCAATATCAATACCACCTTGCTCGTGCTTGCGACCTTTCATGTAATAGTAGTTTTTTCCAACAGGAATAGCTCTTCCTCCAGACACTACTTTAGGTTTAAGACTTTTCTTAGCCATTGTAAAATTATTATATAAAATTTTGTATTTCCGGCCCTCTGTTTAATTCATATACATAGGCTTTACATTTATTCACCTTAATACATAATATGCAGATAATAGCCTATAAATACTTTTTATTTACGTTTAACTCGCTTACGACCACCGCAACGGTAAACATCGGTGCGGTTCTTATAAACATCATTAGTAGGATTAGCAGGATTAACAATATTACCGTCTACAATTTGTTCTCTATTACCAGCATTTTGCTTATAATCAGGTTTTTGAATACCAACTTTAGGAGCACTACTACTGAATCCAACAGCTTTTTTAACTTGTTTAGGAGCAGCAGTACTTTGAAACAAAGAACCTACAAGACTTCCAACACCTCCAGCAGCTGCACCAATTTCAGCACCAATAGCTGCTTTTCTACGAGTACCAAATCGTGCAGTTGAAGCAGTAGAGTATTTATTACCAGCAGTAGGCTGAACAGTATTACTATCAACAATACGTTTATTTTTAGCTTCTTGGGCTAATTGATTATTTTGCAAAGTCTTTGCGTTACTCGGAGTAAATTGAGGAACAGTATTAGTAGGAGTTCCAGCAGCAGCACTAAGACCATTTTGAATACCAACAGAAAGACCTGTAATCAAATCTCCAGTATCTTGTTTAGTCCATTTAGAACCTGCATCAGTTCCAAGTTCTGCTTTCTTTCGTCCACCACAACGATAAATACGATTTACAATCTTCTTTTTACTTTTGGTTCTATCAGAGTAACCACCCATCTTTAAAGTAACCTTTTTTTGATAATCTTCAACATAACTTTGATCAGCAACTCCAGAACTCAAAGCTTGAGCATTTTGATAAGTCTCAATTTTATTTTGTTCTTCTTGTTGTTGTTTGAGCATAGCTCTTTCTTGTTTACGTTTTTTAGCAGCACCAAATAAAGAACCTGCAATTCCTGATACTGCACCAATAGCAGCACCAATAAAAGCTTTTTTACGTTTAACTACAACTTTTTTCATAATTGTCTATTTTTAACAACACTGCCATCAACATTTTCAAATTCTATACGAAGATTATCTATATTATTGAATCTAAATTCAATAACAAAGAAATTCCCATAAAGTCTTGTATAAATATCTTTAGCAGTAGGATTAGGTTTATTAATATCATTACGGAAATAATTAAAGTTCCAATTACCAAGTTCAAACCAAGGTTTTCTATAATCACCTGGATTATAAATATTAACTGAAACATCAATATCTCCACTGTCACATATATCATTGAAGATTCTAATAATATCTCCAGCATAAGGAGTTTGCTGTTCCTCTACGGGGGAGTAAGTAAAATCTTCTTTGGCAATACCTGCAACTTTTCGTAATTTATATTTAATAAACTCAATAAGTTTAATTACCTCGTATTCGCTATTAATAATAATATTTATATAGCTACCAAAAGTATTATTATTTGTATTATATTTTTTAGAAGGAGTTTTAGTATTTCGCATTTGAATAGGGATGATACCATACTCATCCTGTTCATTAAAAGTATAAACTTTATCATTATTATTAGGAGTATTAAAATCTCTACTTAACATATAAAGTTTTATTTTAGTATTAAATGCTTCTGTAAAATAATAATCATGTAATGAAACAAAACCTCCATTATCATAATGATAACTCAATACATCAGCATTAATTCCATCAGTATAATCAAATTTTATAAGTATACGTTTGTTAAATTTATCATTAGCGAATCTTACATTCTTAGCGTTAATCTTTTTAAGCCATAATGTAATATCTTGGTCAATAACATTAAGTTTACCATTATCAAATTGAAATAATTGACGAAAATCATTATTATAGAAGATATAACCAAATTGATCAATAACAAAACTTAAATCATCTTGTAGTCCTCCATAACCATGATCTGAAGTAAATACTTCAACATAATTAGTTTCAAAAGCATCAGGTTGACTTAATTGAATATCTTTATTTTCTGTTTTAAGAGTACTATCTCCATTAAACATAAATAAACTATGTTGAGTATGTACAAGAAGATAAGTACCAATACCTATAAGATTAGTAATAATCCCTTTATTTTCAGTAATATTTTTATAACCTTCAACAGGAAAAGTACGCCAAGCATTAACACGACTCTCATCTTGAATCACATTACTACGACGAACAGTTTTATCATAATCTTCAACAGATAATACATCCTCTCTGTAATTACTATATTTCTTTATGTTAAAATCATCAGCAGAACCTTGAGGATTAGAAAATAAATCAATACTATTTTTAGGTTCTACAAGAGCACCTGCCCAAGTAGATTTTGTGTCACCTGTTTCTTTATTAGTAGGAAATATATATGCTTGAGGAACATTATTAAATTGTTTGCTCTCATAAAAATATGTATCATAACAAGGAAATTGAACATAATTTGCAAAAGGTATTACGTTCTTATAAACCCTACGAGGATCTCCAGTAAATTCACTATTTACATATTTAGTGTTTCCACCTCTAACTCGACGTAAAGTAAAATCTTCAGCATTATAAGTTACTCCGGGATTTTCATAAATAATAACTCCGTCATAAGTTATAACACCTGGTAAACCATTAATAAATAAAGTATTACCAGTAGAATATTGTATATCAGTCATTCGAATAAGTTCTTTATTCTTTGACATATACAAGTTTAATGTATGATTATACAATGTAACTAAGTATACGTTAATATCAGGTTTATCACTTGCAGATTGATAAGCAAATAATCCTGTATTATCTTCTAATTGTAAAGCAGAACCAAGACCAACTCTATTACCTTTAGCTGAATCAGCAACAACTAATTCAAATTTAGGCATAGCCATAATATACTGAATTTCAGTTTCAGTACCACCTTGAGAACCATCACCTAAATCAGTTTTAGGAACACCAGAAATATCATATATAATTTTATTTAAATCAAAAGGATATGCAGTAAAACCATTCCTCGACATACTATCATAATAACGAATTTCAGGAGTATAACCGCCTTTTAATTCAATTTCGAGAACATTATAATCGAGTTTAATAGAATCAGATATATCAAATTTACTACTATATAAAAACATAGTATTAGCTGTTTTACAATTAGCAGTATCTAATACATCTTGAACATTACCATTTGAACCTTTAACTTTACTTATAGTTCTAAAATCATTACGAGTAAGAAAACCAGTAACACGTTGAATAGGTTCAAATTTCTCATAACTAATAAACCATCCAACATATCCATCAGGTAATTGAGGAACATCAACATAAATACCATAAGTATAAAAACTATGATAACCCCATTGATAATCAGGGTCAATATGGAATTTTTTCTTTGGTATTCTATGAAGTCTATCTCCATTATTATTTATATAAATACCAAAGTTTTTTCCAATAGCTGTATTTATAACTTGATATATTCTTAAATTACTATAATCAGAATCACCAATAAAAGTATTATAAATTTTATTTACAACAGTTTTAATCTGATCTAAAGTTCTATTAGTAACTGGACTTGTTAAATCTAAATCTACATAACCAGAACCATCATCAGATACTCTGTATAATCTATTATTAGTTATAGCAGAATTTACATTACTAAATGTAGTATCTTCAGGAACAAGAGTATAAAAAACATCTTGATTCTGAGAGATAGAACTTGTAAAATTAATAGGAAGCGGAACACAATTTTTACCACTTACAGGATCGATATAAGTTTTCTTATTTTCTAATCTATAACCGTTAGTTACATGACCATACTTATCAACAAAATGAATAAAGAAATTATATACTTCATTAGGTAAAAGAGTAGTTCTTGTTCTTCTATTTTCAAAAGTGGCAGCATTATCATATACTTTCTCAACAGAAGCCATTAACCAATTAGATACATTTACTTCGAAGTAATATTTACCATCATTAGGATCTGTATATACTCTAAGTATAGTACCTGTAGTACCAAGAACACTATTATAAAATTCAACATTTGCTGGGATAGAAGTAACTCCACCACTTGATTTAGCTCTTAAATATATTTTACTTAAATTAGTATCAACAGCTGTTGCAGTAGTTCCATCACCTGTAACTCTGGCTTTACGTATAGTACCATAAGGTAAGTGTAAAAATTCAGCAACAGTCATACTTGTTCCATTACTAATTCTACTATAAGGTACAAAATATTGTAAAGGAGAAGTTTGAGCATTAGGATTATAAAAAGTAATACAATATTTTATATTACTATCTAACATTGGGCCATATAATGCTCCATCGTTAGAATAAAGTTTAACATTTATAGAATCAATAATAGACTGATCTATTTTCTTATTATTAAGAGAATGTTCTTTATAATTAGAAATATAAAGTCTATTTTTATAATTTATAATATTTCTTACATTAAAATAATTATAATTTTCTTCAATAAAACTTTGAAGATCAACTTCAACTAATTGTTGAATATCAAAAATATATGATTGACTTTGCCATTGCGCAGTTGTATTTTTTATAACTCTAATATCTGAAGTTCTCCAAGATTTAGTATATCGTTTAGATGCACAAACTACACCTATTTGATAATACTCAAAATTGTCAACAATATTATTAGTATTTATAACTACTTCAAACGTATTAGATGCTATATCTCCTGTAGAACTTATATCATCAAAACAACCATTGCAAAAACCATCAGTAGGCCAATCAGAAAGAATACTATTTCCAGAAGTATATCCGGGTTTAGCTCCAAAAACATATCGCATTATTTGAGTTCTCTCATAAGTATCCATAAATATAGGATAACCTATGTGAAACCATTGAGTATAATCTACTTCATTAATTTTAAAACGAATATAAATATAATGCCAACCTTTATAGCAAGAACCAGCAATATAGTTAACTGTACTAAAACTTGGAAGTTTAAGTTCAGGAGAAATAGCTAACTTACTATCAGGAAGACCTAAATCTCCACCTACAATAGTTTTAGTTCCATCAACATCAAAATGACCAAGATTAATAGTTTTTAAAGGTATATCTTCACCTTCTACACCATATTCAGCAACAGATATAATAAGATCATTTTCTACATTATAAGTAAACGTACCTTTTATATTACCACCAGACCATTGCCAATTAGAACCAAAAAGATATAAATAATCATCCTTTTCTCTGTATCTAAATATATGGTTTTGACTATTTTCACCATTGATTCGACCATTAATAAACAATACTACTTCATCATTACAAGGAATATAACCGACTATCTTCCATTTACCAGAAAAAAGATCAGATAATCTATCATCTATTGAAGAAATATCTTTAATACCAGGTTCATTAGTAAGACAACTCATGTCCCCACTAATCATCATATTCTTTGCAAGAGTCAAAGAAAGATTCTCACAATCTTTCGGATGTTTATTGAGATTAAGTTTAGGAACAATATTCATAATTATTCATCACGTCTGAAAGTGAAATTATAGAACATACCTCCCCAAGCATTACCATCATATTTTCCTTGACCATCAATAGCAACAGAACTCTTAGCTTTACTACGAAGTTCCATCCAAGCTACATAAGGATTAATAGCAGGATTATTAGCAGTAAGATTAAGCACAGGATGTTTCATTCCACGAGTAAGCATTTTATACATACAGAAAGCACCAATAGCTTCAATAAGTAAACCGTTATTAGGAATCTCAGGTAAATCACAGTGGTAATAATCACTATAATAAGTTTTTACTTCTTCACTTTCAATAGTGATTTCATCTGTATCAAAATTAAGTTCTATTTGATTTTCACTAATAAGAACATAATTATGATAAGTTTTACCATTACGTTTTATTTCTTTAACATTATAACGATCAGGGTAATCTTTATCAATACGAGTCTCAGCAAACATATCAGGTCCATAAGCCGCGTTAGGATTATAACTAACACCAGCAGTACCAGTTCGCATTCCACACTGTTGCTCCCCCGTAGAGGAACAACACCGTTTCCCATTTGCATTAGACATCATAGGAATTTTACAACCTTGCTTATCATAAACAACAAGTCCTTGCACTTTAATAGCACAAGGAGAATAAGCAATACGGTCAATAACTTTTAATGTTCTTTTCTTTCTTTCAGTACTAAGAACTTTTAATTGAGACATAGCATCAATAGACCAAGCAGCAACACGCGGAATCCAATCACTTGTATCTGGATTAAAGTCGTTGTCTATTTTTGCTATTATGTGCTCCACGTTTGTATTTATCTTGTTCAGCATTTCTAATATACTTTAAATAATCCGTTGGATATTTAAAAAGAGTAGCATTTAATTTATATGCTATATTAACTTTAAGATTAAGAATATCTTCCCTGTCTTTACATAGTTTTGAAACTTCTTCTTGACTTTTACCTCTAAGAGGAAGATCAATATATTCAACAGTTTTAAATTCTTGTTTACTTTTATGTAGTATTTTGCTATTAACAATATCTATTTCATAATAAAAATTATCTTGCCTATAAACCCTATAATCTTCTACTTCATATTTGATGCCTCGTGCTTCATACCAAGCAGCTTTTTTAGCGTCATAGAGTTCTTTACCTTCAGCAAGTAGTTGTTTCTTCTTAGCAGCAGTAGCAGCAAAATCAATAATCATTTTAGGTTTACCAGTAGTCCAACGACTTATAAGAAGATCACCTATACCATAACTATAAGCATAAGCGTATCCATCTAATATAGCTTTATGAACGCCATAACCATAAAATTTATTAACTAATGCTTTAAATTCTTTAAACTTTAAAGAAGAAGTACTTTTAGCAACTTCATAATTATTAATATGACGATTACAATGTTTAAGCAAACCACAGTATTTAACAACTTGTAAAACTAATAATCTTTTAGGACCAACTTCAAACTCTTTAAGCATCTTATGTGCTTTCTTAAAAAGTAGTTCTTCACTATTATATTTAGTCATTCCCCATTCAATAGGAAAATCAATAAGTTTGATACCAAGGTCATAAAGTTCAGTAATATTCTCAATCAAACGATTTTTACAATCTAAAAGAATAGCATAAGCGGTTTCATACTTTTCTTTATAAATAGGAATGTTTTGTTTAGCTTGGTTAACAAACATATAATAGTAGTCATTTATCTTATAATCGGGTTTCATATTTTATCCTCTAAGTTTATTAATTTCAGGAGTTTCATTAGTTTGACGATGAATCTCTAAATGAAGCCTTTGATAAACCATATCTTTAACAGCACCTACAAGGTCTTCCGGCAATAAGAATTCATCGTCATCAATAGTAAATTCATTAATAACTTTTTCACCTTCAACAGTTTCAGTTTTAATAATCTGAGGATATTCGAATACAGATTCAATAATAATATTTTTAATATTAGCAATATCATTGCCAGGAGAAAGACGAATATAAATATATTCATTAATGTAATCATAAGTAGCAAGATTACACATACCTGGAAGAAAATTATTAAACCTTGCAGAAGCCTCTTTTGCAAAAGGAATTTCATGAGGATTATTAACCCCAGCAGTTCTTACAGAATGAAAAGGAATATTATGAGGAAGACGAGTAGGACGAGGTACTTTTTGAGCAGTACGTTTAATAACAGAAAGTTTAAGATCATCAGTACCTTTTAAATCTCCATCAGGAACATCAATAAGACTAAGACGAAAACGCTGTTGAAGCACTTTGTCTGTAATAGAGTGATTATTATAACTCTTACGAATAAGTTCGTTACGAGCATGAATAATCTCTCTTTTAATTGCAACACGAAGAGCATTATTATTAGGCTCTTGAGCAACATGCGCAATCTCAGAAACAAGTTGATTAATAGAACTCATATTATCATTAATAAGATTATGATACACAATAAAGATATAAAAAATATTTGGAATAACTTGCATTTCTGCAAAACTTTTATAATAAGAGAAACAAAAAGGCTCGACGTTAATACGCCGAGCCACACAAAGAATAAGAAAATAAAGAGTTTAAATAGCCTTAAAGTACTCCCAAACTTTATCATCATCTGCATCTACATCCTCAAACCAATTAACGATAGTAGCTTCAATGATTTTTTCTTTCATTTCGTCTTCACTAATATTGCCAAACCATTTTTCATATAAAACTATATTGTCATGGTATTGAGCATTAAGTGCAACATAAACATCCCATACAGTAATATTGCTATTGATATTTCTAACACGTTTATCGTAAATCTTTTTAGCATCTTCCGGAGTAAACATATGACGAGTAATTTTATTTCCTTTATCGTCTATATGATACATTTCCTCAACTTGCCATTCTCCATATACCTCATCAAAATGAGGACCTTTAATCTTTTCATGTATGTTACACATAATCTCCCAACAAGCGTCTTTATCCTCTTGAGTTTTATGTTGAAAATGAGTATCAAAACTACTAATAATATCCCAAGCAGTTTCATTATCTAATCTATGTGTAGACTTATAATGGTCTACCATTTCTTTAAACTTGTGCATAATCTTAAACGTTATATTGTTTTAAAATATCTTTAAATTCTTGTATATCATCCTTATCTAAACAAATAGCTTTGCTCATAAAAGGAATCTTAATTTCAACAGCTCCATTTCCAATTGCCATCCCATGCTCTTCCTTTACGGGGGATGAAATAAGATTATCAATGACGTCATTAAGAATACCGTCAGCATCAATCATCCCATCTTCATTAGCAATCAAAGATAATGCTTTGTCTATTTTAGAAATATTATTATTTATAATTCTTGTAACAAAAGGACGAACAAAAACATTAACCAGTTGACTATCGCTTGATAAAATTGTAAGTTTATTATTAAAAAATTCAATAAGTTTATTGATAATAATTTCTTTATTTACCATAGTTTACTTATCATTAATAGTTTTAATAAATTCTTTATATGTTAATTCGGGATTAGCCTTAGCTGCAATTTGAAACTTTTTAAACATTTCAATTTCTTTATTAGATTGTGCAACAATTTTATCCTTACTACTTTTAATAAAATTCAATTGTTTAGTCAGTAAATCTTTACCAACTTCGGAAGATTCAACAACACTCTTAACAGAATTAATAAGAGCCTGCTGAATAAGTAATTTTAATTCAGTATCAATAGAAGAATAAGTTTCACTATTGAAAAGAATATTTCTTTGATCTTCTGTAAGACTTGAAACTTCTCTATCAATTTCAGTCCAAAGAGAATTAGTAGCAGTATGTTGTTTAACTTGGATATACTGCTCTTTCATGGCTTGTAACTTTCTCATTCTATCTTCAATCTCACGTTCATAGTCAACGTTATTAGGACTATAAGGATTTTGAAGAAGAGGGTCAACACCAAAATTAACTGTATAATTGGGATTAATCATAGCTATTTATTTTCTTATTGTTTGAAAAGAAGAACTACTTTGAACCGAAGCCCAAAGTAGTTCCCCCGTAAAGGAAGCATCACGGCCGAATTACTCAGCAGCAGGAGCAGGAGTAGCAGCAGCCTGACGGCAAGGATTATAAGAAGGATAACCAGTAACAGTAGGTTCGTTAGGCAGAACAAGCTCACCCGTAATCATACGGCAAGTACGACGGAACAGGTTAAAATCAGCATGTTCAGCAACACGACGAATATCCGACTGAATAAGAGCATCTTGATAAGGACGAGTAGCAGTAAGAACAGCAATCTTAGTTTCCAGATCGCTAATGCGAGCATTAGTAATATCAAAACCATCACGCGTACTCTTATAAAGACCAAAGTCTGCATCAACTTGACTCTTATAAAGACCAAACATCTCCGAGTTAATAACCTGACGATCATTAAAACGAGCATTCTGTCCCTGATAAGCAAGCGACCACATACCATTGATAAGTTCACACTTATCTTCTTTCTCTACACCAGCAGCAACAGCACCAGCAGCACCCATGCGATTACCGAACAGACCTCCACCAAGGCCACCTTGCAACAGCTAAAGAGCAGTACCAGCAATACCGAGTCCAAGACCAGCACCAGCTACACCTTTGGAAGCATACTCCTTGTGAGAACCAACCTCAACAAGTTCTTCGCCATTCTCTTTATTAATCAGTTTCATAAAGGAAAATTTTAAAATGTTAATTTGTAAGTGATTTTGTAAACGTTTACATTACAAACATACATTTGTCCGGCGAATATACATAACGATAACAAAAAGCCCCGCAGACGTTAATCTGCGGGGCATGGACTTGGCAATGAGTTGCCAATAAGGGATATTTACTTTACAGTGTTTCTTATTCTTTTTAATTTAATACCAATAAAATCACTTTCATTCCATGAAAGTTCTTTAAAGCCAGCAACTTTACGACCAGGAGGAATAATACCTTCACGAACGTAATTATCAAAAGTAGATGGACTACAATGAAGTATCTTTTCGCATGCGATAGTTTTACTAATACGTTCTCCGCCTTTGTTTATAGTAGCAAGAAGTTTAACAAGTTCAACCAGTTCTTCTTCTGTAATTTCACTATTTCCGGCGTCAATGTTTTCAATCGAGTGTTGAAGTTCTTTTTTCAATACTTTGAGTAACACGCTCATCTTTTGTAGTAGTGTTAGTATTTTTTTGTTGTGAAGATACAGACCAATTAGAGTAAAAACGCCAGCTAATATGTAATATAATAACAATAGCAGCGAATACCCACATTCTATACTTGTATATCTAATGAAAAACGTTAATAGCATAACAGAGGCATTATAACTAATAACAACTCTATGCCAAGTACAAAAATTAAAAGCATAACTACAAGAATACATAAGAGCAATCCCTGCAATAGAAACTCCAATTGTAAAACTCATTAAATCATTTACAGCATCAGAAGAATTAAAGTAAACAAGTGTAGCATTAATAAGGATTCCGATAGCAGTAACTACCGGAATCCATTTGGCAAGTAATAGAAAAACTTTATGTTTAGTCAACATAATTTATTTCTTTTTACCACCTTTTCGAACATCAGAACTGCGAGGTCCAGCAGTACCAACTCCAATCATAGGCTTACTCTTCTTTGCCATAATATTAAAATTAGTTGATTGTTATATTGACAATATTGTCAATTCGAATATAGGAATAAATTTTGTATTTATAAAATTATTTAGAGGAATATGAACGAATTTTTATATACTCAAACCAAGCATAACATTTTCTTTGTTTAAGATAGTCAAAATTAGTATCATTATTGTAAGCTTCTTCTTCAAATGAAACATCATGATAACTATCATTTTGTTTTTTATGGAAAAAACAAACAATTAAATATTCAATACTATACCAAAGATAAAAACCAATAAAAAGAGTTTCTAACATTTGACGTGTATGAATACGTTCATGGTTCTTTGTTTTAGCGCTAAGAGTATCTTTATAGAATACTATTCCACAAATATTAATAGCATTGTAAGAACCAAAAGGAAAAACTTTATTTTTAATCCAAATCATAATCAATTAGAATTATCTTGTTTATAACCTATTTTAAGTTTATTAATTATAGGTTTAAGAATCCAAGTCCAAATAACAGGAGCAGCAATAGAACTATTAATAAGTTTTAAAGCGTCATCATAATTATTATATTTATAAATGCAAAACATAATTATTGTAGCAAGAACAAGAAAAATACGTTTAGTAAGAACGGGGACTTTTTTGTCCCCGTTAAAATAATCAGCAGTTTTAATAAGAAAATAAGTTACAATATTAATCATTAAGATATAGATAATATCAAAACTATCAAACACTTGTTTAATAAGAGTCTGTTCCATAAGTATTATTGAGTTACTGTCATATCTATTACTTTAGCAAATTGAGCATTAAAAGCCGATTCAGTAGTATATTTAGTACCACCACCCAATTTATAAGCATTGAACGCAGATTGTAAATATACATAAGTACTATTTAACAAATTAGTAGTAGTATTAAATAATACTCTGGTAGCTGTTATATTATTAGCATTTGCATTTTGTAGATTAAAGAAATAAATCGCATTAGAAGATACAAGCCCTTTAATATGTACTTTATAGCTACTGTCAGTAGAATCTTCAACAACCAAAATATTTGCCCTCTTAATACTATCTTGAATAGATGTATCTGTAATAGTAGTATTTAATAATGTTTTATTTATGATAACAGTATTATCAAATAAGAAATTATTAATACTATTAAAAGCTAAATTGCTTGACTTTCCTCCATATGAGGCATAATATGTATATGGATCACTATTTGCTCCAATTATATTACTACATTTTTTAGTGTTACCATAATATATAATTTTATTTAAAGTTAGCCTTCCATTTGTAGCATTAGATATAGCGCAAAAATTGAGATTACCTGATGAACTACTACCTCTTACAAATACTAAAACATTACTCTTTGCTATAGCATTGGTAACAATAAGAGTAGAAGCATTTAGAATATTATTAGCTTCTGTATCAGTCAGAACAGTATTTAATTTAGACGAATCTATTACATAAGTATTTTCTGTAAGTTGAGCTGCAAGCTCTTTATACATTAGAGTTTTATTTGTTTTAGTACCACCTTGTGTTTTATAATTATCAAAAACTCCTTCATCAAATTTAGAAATACTAATAGAACTTAAAATATTAGTTTCTAAATTTAAACTAATCGAAGATATACCATACCCGTCATAATTACAAATATAGTTTATCATACGAGTACTAGTAGCCCCTCTTACAAAAATCTTAGTCTTACCGCTACCTTCATCCAATATAAGGAAAGTAGCATTCTTAATATTCTCTAACTTATCACCACTATGTACTTTATTTAAATCAGAAGAAGTAATATTATAAGAGTTCATATTAACTAATCTTGCCACTTCTTGATTAACAGCAGAAGAGCTTTTACCAGTGAAACCAAATTGAGAATAAGCTCCATAAGGTAGAGTATACTTCTTGGTAACTATGGTCCATACTTTAGTAGAAGTATTTACAGACAACTCTTTATAGGTTATCATTTGTTCAGAATTATCTATACTCCCAACCATAACAAACTGCAAATACGTGTTTGTTTTTGATTTAGTAAGATAAACAGATTTATTATAAGGTTTAGCGACATCGTCGTTTATTAAAACTACAGATGCTTTTTGTATCTGATCAATAGTATTATCATCTAAAGCTGTCCCTAAAGTACTATAATCAAGATATACAAAATCAGGAAATTCCTTAACTTTTACAAGACTATAATTATTATCTTCTTTGAGAATTTTATAAGTTTGTAAGTACCCTTGATTATATATTCTAAAAGTTCTTTTAATAGGATCTACATCAATTATAGGAGAATTATAAGCAACGCCATTATAATACCAAAGCAAATTTATCAATTGAAACTTATATCTTTGATTAAGATATGTATATAAGTTAGCAAATTGTGAAGTATTTGTACTTTCAGACAAGTCAAGAGGATCTGTAATAGTTCCTAAATCTAATGTATATGTCTTTAATCCAAGATACTCTATCCTATCAGACCAATTTTTATCTAAATCAATAAGGTTAATGCCGCTCCAACGAAAACTATGATTTGAGTCATTACCAGAACCAATCTTTATATAAATTTTTCCTTCTTCAGGCTCAACAATTATCCAATCATCTTCAGAAGTATTAGTTCCAAAATTAATAAATTTCTTATTATATTTAAAACTTAAAGTTCCTTCAATAGAAGTAGAGCCTTGAATATAATAAACTTTATCAGTATAACTTTGATTATTTAAATAAAAATTAATAGGGTTGCTACCATTAATAATGCTTTCAAATTCAATAACATCATCTACATAACTCGGTAATTGTTCAGCAGGAACTTTACCTCCTATGAGATCAGCTTTGCTATCAATACTTGAAGCAGTTTCATCAACATAATCGATAATTAAAGTAATAACTCTTTTAATCCATGCAGGCATTGTTAAAGAGTTAAACGTTTTTAAAACACTTTCTTTTGTGAATTTCATAAGTCAATTAAACTTTATATTTATCTTAATATTAATTATCTAATTTAAATGTAAATAAACCATCAGGGTCTACTTGAATAAGAAACTTAATAGTTGTGTTTTCTCTTGTTGCACTTAACCAACAAGTATTTACATTTGTAGAAAGACTATTTGTATAACCAGTAACAACAGGAACTTTTCCATCATAATAGTATTGTTTATTACCATAACCAAATTGGAGTTTACAAACCATTGGCCAATTATTTTCTACACATTCTGCAATAAAACCAATAGGATTAGTTACAATATTTAATTGTGTATAAACAGCTTCTGCTGTAAGTGAACTTTTAAATTCATCTTCAGTGGGACTCCAAGCTTCACCAGCATATTCAGTAACTTTATCAAAAATCCATTGAAATGCTTCTCCAAGATCAAAACCACCTTTATATAAATCTTCTTGAAAATATGGTAAGAATTCAACCATATTATTTTCTAAAACTACAAACTTACAATATAAACGAGTAAATACTTGTTCATAAGAGCGCATAATATAAGTAAACTCAACAATACTATTACCATTGTCATAGTAACAATTAAAGTTTTCAACTTTAGAAACACAAGTACGTCCGTCAGAATCTTCATATTTTAGGATTATATCATCGGCGTCAATAAAAGAATCAAAAGTAATACCAGAAAGAGATATATCGATAGGTCTATTAAGATCAGGATTTGCAAAAGTATTAGAAGAGAAAATTAAAGTTTTAGGAATATTAGTTAATTTACTCTTTTCAGTAGGACTAATTAAACCGGCATATTGCGCAGTAGCAAGAGGAATATCTATATATTGATCTGTACCAGCACCATATTTACCATTATCTTGTTTTTCAGAAGTTTGTAAAGCAATTCTATAATAAGCAGCATTTCTATTATTACTGATAGCTTGTAAATCAACTAATTTAGTAGGCAATGTTGCTACAATATCTGTAACTGCTTTACCTTTACCACCATCATAAGCTGTACCAGTAACTTCTCCAATAACTACTCCAGCACCAAGTGGAGCCAAAGCAGTACCAGACCAACGATATGTAGAATTATTAGTAGTATTACAATAAATTTTATCAGCAACTAAATCTTCATAAACCCAATCGTTAACAGAAGTATTAGCATTTAATTTAATAATCTTATTTTTATAAGGATTAACAGTTGTAGAGCCTGTTATAATAACTTGATTAGTATATGCAATATGTCCTATAATTTCAGAAGTATTTGCAAAATTAGTAGATGTTGTAAAATCCATAACATCATCAACATAAGAAGGAAGATATTTAGCATCTACTTTAGAACTTGCATTAAGAGGACAAATTCCACTTGCAGCTCCTTTTTGATTTTTATTTATAAAGTCATCAGTACTATACTCAATAATACCGTTAAGAATCAATTTTGGTTCATTAATATCTAACCAACTCCATTCTTGTTTAATAAGTATTTTACTATTACCACTTTCACAAAAATTACAAATTATTTGAGCAGTATTAGTATTAGCGCCATCACTCATAAATTGCATAGTTCCTCTTACAGTAGCCCATACAGGATCTTCAGTTTTATAAGTAATTATGCAATCAAAAATATAGACTTTAACATCTAAAGGATAAGCTTCAACAATTTTTTGTATTTGAACAGCAGCATTATTTTCTATCGAAAATTGTTTGTCACCATTACTTAAAGAAGTTTGATAAGTGGCTTTAATATAAATAGTGCCTAAAGGTTTTTCTACAATATAAAATTGAAAAGAATTAGTTTCTATATTACCCTGAAAAACAAATTTATTATCAGCATTATAGTCATAACCAATAGCAGTTATTAAACAATCATTTTCATGCCTTATAATAGAACAATTTAATTTGTTATATACAATAGTTGATTCTGCAATAACGTTTACAATACAAATTGAAGGCATTCCAACATTAGATAATATGTAAGATTTTACTTCATCAATATTGCTTATAGTAAAAATTGATCCATCAGTAGTTTCAAAATTAATAGTAGGTATAGAAGAACTTTGTCCTCCTCCACCTGAACCAGCTTCAATAAGAGCTTTAAGTGCAGGATAATCATCTAAATGATTAAAAACATAATCAGTTCTATTGTAAACACTTAAATCGATAGCAGACTTTAAAGTAGGATAATTATTTATATTATTAAAAACAGAATTAATAAGAGTAGGAGCAATTTCTACAATTTTATCTG
>ENA-UOJL01000225-UOJL01000225.1-human-gut-metagenome-genome-assembly--contig:-P47-NODE-225-length-91586-cov-31.472365_pt1 | contig 91586 bp, 69 predicted proteins | sample MGYA00242347_ERZ723894 | MGnify/ENA metagenome assembly ERZ723894
ATTATTTCCTGAAAACTCAAGCGTTCACCTCCCTCATAATTTGGAGGCGACAATCAAGAGCAAATTATATCAGAAGGGGAGAGGACTGTCAAAATAAGCTCTCCAATTCCTTAATGGTGGTTTGTTGGTACAATACCAATGAACCGCTTTTTTTATGCAAAAATTCCGGATGCCCCAAAAGGGTAAGCGATCACTTACCCAAGGCGGTAGGATGATAGGAAAGACAGTTAGTGCCATTGCCTGGCAAGTGATAATTTAACCAAATACTATTTCAAAAATTTGGACGATTTGACAATGATTTTTTACGCTCTTCAAATGATGAGGCAGAAGTGGTATGATTATCATAATCAAGGAAACCGCGGCCGGGAGATCAATCTATTGTAAGGACGTAAAGGGGATGCGTTATGGGCAAACTGGGGAAGATACCCCGCAACATACTGATCGTCTGCGGTGCGCTTTTTATCCTTCTGGGATGCGGCCGTCCAGATGGATTTTATGGATGTCATGATTATGTATGCGCGGCTGTTCGACGAAGCGGACTTCTGGCTGCGGAATTAACAAGGAGGCTATCATATGGGATTCTTTTTCAAAAAGGCAAACAAAACCAACCGCTGCCTGCTCTGCGGCAGTGAGGTGGCCGCGGGTAAATGCACGGCTTGCGGACGTGAGGCCAAACCGCTGGTGCCGCTTTCCGCTCTGAACTGGCAAAAGGTACCCCTCAGTGTAGGCGAAGCCCTCGGCGAGCAGAAAAAGAAGCTGTTTGGCAATGCGCTGCTTACCGTAAAAGAAATGATTGCAAACGGCGAACTTTATATCGCGGATATTCACATCGATGGTGTGTACGAGCACGAATATGACAGCACCCCCGATGAAGAGGATTGCCGCACCGAGTATGACTATTACATCCAGTTCTCTACCCCGGACCTTGCCCTCTGTGACACAGATTGCGAGGTCTCGGAGGGCGACTACGACCGAGCCGAAGCGTTGCTGAAAAGCGGCCGGCATGACGCTAAGATCCTGTGGGGCCGCAAGAAGAAGGCCAACTATTACTATGCATTTGTGCCGAGAAACAGCGATGCGGCGGCCATGCTGACAAAAGGCCTGTTCGAAAAATTCATCGGCTTTGGCGAATGCACCGAAAAGCGCAAGCTGCCCTACTAAAAGGGGAGCAAATCTGTTTGAAACAATATGTCCAGAAAGCTCTGTGAGCTTACAACATAGAAATCAAAAAGAAGGTCACTATATGGGACTTGGTGAAATGATGGGCGTGAAGAACGTCAAGCTGGAGCTGAAAGGGAATTATGCTACACTGGCAGACCTGTTAGAGGCGATGAAGGACATTCAATTTGAAGCTGGAGTTCCGGAACTCACGAAGCATGGCATCGGTGCGGTAATTGTATTCCCGCCGGTTGACCGTAACAACCAGGTGTGGATCACGGGTGCAAAGGGAAAATTCACCATCATGCGCAGTGCAGAGGTAGCTGGCCTTGGCAACATGGCGAAGAATGCCGTTCTTGATACCTTGACCGACGGCTGGAGCAGTATGAGCGGTGCTTTCGGCAACAAGAAAAAGCGCTGCATGGAACTGGTGGACATTACTGCCAAAGAAATCAAAGAAGCAGGAATTTGAGCCTGTATATAGAGGTGTTGTTTCAACAACAGAAATCCCCCGGTCTATCCGGTATACTATGCCTGTAAACGGCAGATACTGGATATGACTGGGGGATTTTTTAATGAAAATTATTTTTTATGGCACGCGGGAATACGACCACTACTATTTTGATGTGCTGGCAGCGGATCCGGAATATGGCTGCGAAATCAGGTTCCTGACGGCCAATCTGGACGCTGACACCGCGCCGCTGGCGCAGGGCGGTGACGCGGTGTGTGCATTTGTCAATGCGGACTGCTCGGCACCGGTGCTGGAAAAGCTGGCCCAGGTGGGCATCCGCTGCCTGCTGCTACGCTGCGCCGGGTACAATCATGTGGACCTGGCGGCGGCTAAAAAGTACGGTATAACGGTGCTTCGTGTGCCGGGGTACAGCCCGGAGGCCGTGGCCGAGCACGCCATGGCGCTGGCTCAGGCGGCCAACCGGCGGCTGTGCAAGGCGTATATCAAGGTGCGCAACAACAATTTTGCGCTGGACGGCCTGCTGGGGTACAACCTTTACGGCTCGTCGGCGGGCATCGTCGGCACCGGGCGCATCGGCGCGGCCATGGCCCGTATCTGCCACGGATTTGGGATGACGGTGCTGGCCTACGATCAGTACAAGAACCCGGCGCTGGACGGTATTGTGCGCTATGTGGAGCTGGACGAGCTGCTGCGCACAGCCGACCTCATCAGCCTGCACTGCCCGCTGACAGCGGAAACCTACCACATGATCAACGCAGATACAATCAAAATGATGCGTGGCAGTGCAATTTTGGTCAACACGAGCCGGGGCGGACTGATCGACACCGACGCGCTCATCGACGCGCTGCGTCTCCGCAAGTTTGCGGGTGTCGGGCTGGACGTCTATGAGGACGAGGACGAACAGGTGTTTGAGGATTTTTCCGACGATGTATTGCAGAACGAGGTCGTACCGGTTTTGCTGAGCTTCCCGAATGTGGTGGTGACGAGCCATCAGGCGTTTTTTACCCGGACCGCGTTACAGAGCATTGCCATTACGACGATGGAGAATGCGCGGGCGTTTGCGCGAGGGGAAAAGCTGGTGAATGAGGTGAAGGGGTAAGCAGGGCAGAAGGGCGGTAAAGGCAAAGCTGCGGGAATCCCTCCGGCCTCGCAGGCTCGGCCACCTCCCTTTGACAAGGGAGGTGCGGGCGGCATATATGCCGCCCCTACTACATAATCCCTTTTGAGGGAGATTGTAGGGCGGCCTGCCCTCAGGCCGCCGCAGAGGGGCAAGACACATTTCCTACAAAGCAAAGCGAAAAGGGGCGGCAAGGCAAAGCTGCGGGCCGGGCATGCCCGGCCCCTACCGTGGAGGCCCGCGGCGGAGTTGATTCACCAAAACAAAAAAGCCACTGCTTGCGCAGCGGCTTTTCTGTTTTTATACAGCAACTAAAGGATGGCAGGAATCAGCGGTTCTTCTCTTCGTCCAGGCGATCCAGCAGGTCCCAGACGCCGAGCATATACTGGACACCCAGCGCACGGTCATACTTGCCGTAGCCGGGGCGGCAGTTGCCGGGGCCTTCCTCCCACAGCTGGCGGCCGTGGTCGGGGCGGATGCAGCCGTCAAAGCCGCAGTCGTGGTAGGCGCGCAGGATCTCGATGATGCCGGTCTCGCCGCAGCAGTCACGGTGGGCAGCCTCAGAGAAGTCACCGTTCTCGAAGTGGTGGATGTTGCGCACATGGGCGAAGGGGATGCGGTCGCAGTGCTTGCGCACGATGGCGGCCACATTGTTGTTGGGGTTGGCGTTCATGCTGCCGGAGCAGAGCGTCAGGCAGTTGTACGGGTCATCGACCATCGTCAGGAAGCGGTCGATGCTCTCGGCGTCAACCAGCAGGCGGGGCAGGCCGAAGATATCCCATGGGGGATCGTCCTGATGGATGGCCATCTTGATGTCGCACTCGCGGCAGGTGGGCATGATCGCCTCGAGGAAGTACTTCAGGTTATCCCACAGCTTCTCCTTGGTGACGGGGGCGTAGGCCTTGAACAGCTCGTCCAGCTTGGCCATGCGCTCCGGCTCCCAGCCGGGGAAGGTCATGTTGTACTTCTCGGTAAATTCGAGAATGTAGTTTGCCATGCCCTTGTAGTCGTCCTTGATCAGGTCCTTCTGATAGAACAGGGCGGTGGAGCCGTCGCCGACGGGGTGGAACAGGTCGGTGCGCGTCCAGTCGAAGATGGGCATGAAGTTGTAGCAGATGGTCTTGACGCCGAACTTGGACAGGTTGCGGATGCACTGCTTGTAGTTCTCGATATACTGATCGCGGGTGGGCAGGCCGATCTTGATGTCGTCGTGGACGTTGACGGACTCGACGACGGTGGCGCTGAAGCCGGCCGCGTGGATCTGGTCTACGACCTCCTTGATCTCGGACTCCTCCCAGATCTCGCCGGGCATTTTGCTGTGCAGGGCCCAGACGATCTCCTCAACACCGGGGATCTGCTTAATGTCGCCGAGGGTGATGGGGTCATTGCCCTCACCATACCAGCGCCAACCCATTTTCATAGACATATGGTGCTCCTTTATGTGTTAGTTGGTTTGATGCAAACATGGGTTACTTGTAGGGGCGGCATATATGCCGCCCGGCAGCTTGGCGGTTGCCGCAACGTTCTGCGGGACGCATATATGCGTCCCCTACAAAGCACCCCGAAGGTTCAGTGTTTGGATTTAGCCGTTCACAGCCTCGTGCAGGGTCTTGCGGACGGCACCGACACCGGCGATCTCGGCCTTGAAGTAGGCCTTGATCTTGTCAGCCAGCACGGTCTTGGTCAGGTCGCTGCCGAAGATGGAAGCGTTAGACAGGATGCCGTCCAGCTGATCGGTGACGGTCTCGGGCTTGCCGAACTCGATGCCGGCAAGCTTGGCCTGCAGGTCGTCCTTCAGCGGATCGGCGGAGACCTCAAAGGCGTTGCCGTTGTCGTCGATGGCCAGCAGGTAGCGCAGCCAACCGGCGATAGCCAGAGGAATGGAAACCAGCGTGTTCAGGTCGCGGCCCTCGGCGATGTAGCTCTTGATGGTCTCGCCGAAGCGGATGCCGACCTTCTGAGAAGTATCGGTGGCGATGCGCTGCGGCATATCGGGCATGAAGGGGTTGGGCAGGCGCTGCTCGATGACCTCGTCGATGAAGGCCTTCGGGTTAAGGATCTTCGGGTCAACGACGACGGGCAGGCCCTCGACGTAGCCCAGGCGCTTGATGAGGGCGACGATGTCCTCGTCCTTCATCTCGGCGCAGATCAGGTCATAGCCCAGCATGCAGCCGTACACGCTCATGGCGGTGTGCAGCGGGTTCAGGCAGGTGGTGACCTTCATGCGCTCGGTCTTGTTGACGGTCTCGCGGTCGGTCAGGTAGACGCCGGCCTTCTCCAGTGCGGGGCGGCCGTTGGGGAACTTGTCCTCAACAACGAGGTACTGCGGGCGCTCGGCGTTGACGAACGCGGCGATGAAGGTGTTCTTGGAGGTGACGATGGGAGCCATGCCCTCGATGCCGTCCTTCTCCAGGGACTCCTCGACCATCTTGTGGGGACGCGGAGTGATCTTGTCGATCATGGACCAGGGGAAGGTGATCTTGCTCTCATCGGACAGGTAGTCGATGAAGTCCTGGCCGACATAGCCTTTTTCAAGCCAAGCCTTGGCAACGGTCATGACGCTGGCCTGCAGCTTCTCGCCGTTGTGAGAGCAGTTGTCCATGCTGACGACGGCCAGCGGGGCGGCGCCGTTCTGGAAACGCTCCAGCAGCAGGGCGGCGACCATGCTCATGGCGTGGCGTGCGTGGGCAGGGCCCTCGTCGATGTCGGCCTGGACGACCGGCATCAGGCTGCCGTCGGGACGATAGAGGGCGTAGCCCTTCTCGGTGATGGTGAAGGAAATCATCTGCAGGCCGGGATCGGTGAAGATCTGCTTGAAGCGGGCCATCATCTCGGCGTCGGCAGAGTTGGCGCGCAGGCCCTCGGCCACAGAGCCAATGATCTCGCGGCTGGTGGTGCCGTCCGGGTTCAGGGTGACGTTCATCGTCAGGTTGTCATACGGGGTGTAGATCTTGTCGATGATGTCGTAGTCGAAGGTGTCGGCTGCGATGATGCCGCGGTCGGCGGCACCCTCGTTCAGCAGACGCTGCTGCAGGGCGGCGATAAAGCCGCGGAAGATGTTGCCGGCACCGAAGTGGACCCAGATGGGGTGCTCCTTGGTGGCAGCGGTCATGGCGGCGTGGTCAAATGCGGGCAGCTTGACGCCCAGCTTTTCCCACTCGGCCTTCTGGTTTACGATGGAAGACGCATTCATCTGCATAATGATTTGCTCCTTTGTTGCTTGTGGGGGTGGGCAGCGCAGAACTGCCCGCGATATCAACAGTATACCACGCAATTTTTTGCAAGAAAATAACCGTAGTTGCTTGAAAAATTGTAAAAATTGCGGTAAACTAAACCTAGCATCGAAAAAGGCTTCTCCCATGGGGGAGAAGCTGCCGCAGCAGGCGGCTGATGAGGGGAGAACTTGCCGCAAAAGCCCTTTTACGGGGCGGCAGCGGCACAGCCGCCCCTCATCCCAGCCACCTTCCCCCGATAGGAAGGCTTTTGAGGAGTTCCCCTATGTCAAACTACAACCCCTACACCAAACGTCAGACGATGATCGCGCCCGACTATGAGGTCTACCGCTACCGGTCTACCTACATGAACGAGGTCGAGCTGCACCACCATGACTTCTATGAGGTCTACCTGCTGCTGCGCGGCCGGGTGGAATATATCGTGGAGAACCAGCTTTACCGCGTGCGCCCCGGCGACTGGATGCTGTGCAGCCCGCTGGAGCTGCACCAGGCCCGCATTGCCACCGATGCCGACGCCTATGAGCGCATCGTGCTGTGGATCGCGCGGCCGTTTTTGGAGAACCTGTCCACCCCGCACACCAGCCTGACCCGCTGCTTTGACACCTCGATCCCCAGCCACACGAACCTGCTGCGGCTGCCCGGAGCCACCGGCGCACCGCTGCGCACCACGGTGGACAAGCTGTGCGCCTTAAAGGCAAGCAAGGACTACGGCAGTGACCTCTTGGCCCAGAGTGCGCTGGTGGAGCTGATGGTGGGCCTGAACCGTGCCGCTGCCGAGCGCGGCGACGCCCGCCCCACCGGCACCAGTGACCAGGTCGTGGACGCGGTGCTGCACTACATCAACGAGCATTACAGCGAGGCCCTAACGCTGGATCAGCTGTCGGAAAAGTTTTTCATCAGCAAATACCACCTGCTGCGCAAGTTTGATGCCCAGGTGGGTACGACGGTACACCGCTATATTTTGCAAAAACGCCTGCTGAATGCCAAGCAGCTGCTGGCCGGCGGCGTGCCGCCGAATGAGGTCTGCCAGTACTGCGGCTTTGGCGATTACGCGAACTTCTACCGCGCGTTCCGGGCCGAGTACAACCAGACACCGCGGCAGTATATCCAGAGTGCCAGGGGGAAGTGATCGGCTGAAGGGGTAACGGCAGTCCCCCGGGAGGTTGTTCTTTCTTTTGGCAGCAAAAGAAAGAACCAAAGAAAACTGCCGCTGTTTCGACGCAGCGGACCCGCGACCTAGGGGCTGCACGCCCCTAGGAACCCCAAAGAGGAAGTCGGAAGCTTCGGCGGCTAAACGGACGCAGTATTACTGTCCGTTCTTAACGCCGCCGAACCTTCCTCCACTTTAAATTCGGGGCAAGCAAGCACCCCGAACCCCCGCAGTTGTAAACTTCCGCCTATTTGTAGGGGCCGCATATATGCGGCCCGCCAACCTGCCGCCACATCCCGTTTCCCCATCACCACCCTGTAGGGGCCGGGCATGCCCGGCCCGCAACCTGACGCCATCTCCCACAAAACCAACCGCCCCCTCCGAATCCCACTTCGGAGGGGGTGGTTCACTAACCTTTATATATACACTAAATGGTGCTGCGAATTACTCCACATCCTGCAGCGCGGCGTAATCCTGCTCGCCGGTGCGGACCTTGACGACCTTTGCCACATTGTAGACAAAGATCTTGCCGTCGCCGATGTGGCCGGTGTACAGCGTCTTGGTGGCGGTGTCGATGATCTTCTCGACCGGGATCTTGCTCACAACGACCTCGACCTTGACCTTCGGCAGCAGCGTGGCGTCCACCTCGGCGCCGCGGTACTTTTCGCCGCTGCCCTTCTGCAGGCCGCAGCCCATGACCTGAGTCACCGTCATGCCGGTCACGCCGATGTCGTTCAGCGCCTTCTTCAGCGTCTCAAACTTGGCAAGCTGCACGATGATGGAGACCTTGTGCATACCGGAATCCAGCCCGGCGGGCAGCGGGGCTTCCTGCGTGACCTTGACGGCCGCCGCGATCTTCTCGGGGCTGGCCTTGGTGATGTCGTTCTCGCCGAGGTCGGTGTTTTCGTTGACATCCAGCTCGGCGTAGGTCGGGTCGCTGATGGCAAAGCCTGCGTAGGCGCTGGTCAGGCCGTGCTCATGGATGTCGAGGCCGTCCAGCTCCTCCTTCTCGGAGACGCGCAGCCCGATCGTCTTTTTGATGATCGAGAAGATGATGAACATCGTGATCAGCACCCAGGCCGCCACGCTGACAACACCCAGCAGCTGGATGCCCAGCTTGGCAAAGCCGCCGCCGTAGAACAGGCCGCCCTCGGTGGCAAACAGGCCGACAGCCAGCGTGCCCCAGCAGCCGTTGACGCAGTGGACGGAGACCGCACCGACCGGGTCATCGATCTTGGCGATCTTGTCGAAGAACTCGACCGAGAAGATGCAGAGCACACCGGCCACAATGCCGATGACGGCTGCGCCGAACGGATCGACCACATCACAGCCCGCAGTAATGGCAACCAGACCGGCCAGCGCGCCGTTGAAGGTCAGGGACACATCGGGCTTGCCGTACCGCACCCACGAGACGATCAGCGCCGCAACAGTGGCCAGCGCGGCGGCAAGGTTGGTGTTGAAGCAGATAAGGCCTGCGGAAATCATCGTATCATCGCCGGTCATGCTGACGGTGGAGCCGCCGTTGAAGCCGAACCAGCAGAACCACAGGATGAAAACGCCCAGCGCCATGGCGGTCAGGTTGTGGCCGGGGATGGCGCGCGGGGTGCCCGCCTTGTTGTACTTGCCAATGCGGGGGCCGAGCATCCAGGCACCCAGGCAGGCCGTGACGCCGCCGACAAAGTGGACCGCCGTGGAACCGGCGAAGTCATGGAAGCCGAGCTGCGCCAGCCAGCCGCCGCCCCAGATCCAGTGGCCGGAGATGGGGTAGACGATGAGGCTGATGGCGGCGGAGTAGCAGCAGTAGGCGCTGAACTTCGTGCGCTCGGCCATCGAGCCGGAAACGATGGTGGCGGCGGTCGCGCAGAACACGGTCTGGAACACCGCGTAGACCCAGACCGGCAGCGTGCCGAAATCGTAACTGCCGCGGATGAACGGGTCAAACCCGCCGATGAGTGCGCCGGAACCGGCGAACATGATGCCGAAACCGACCAGCCAGTAACAGGGTGTACCGATGCAAAAATCCATCATGTTTTTCATCAGGATATTGCCGGTGTTTTTAGCGCGGGTCAGGCCTGCTTCGCATAGTGCAAAGCCCGCCTGCATAAAGAACACCAGGAACGCCGCAACAAGTGTCCAGGTAACGTCTGCTGAGTTGTACATACCTTGAAACCCCTCTCTCTTGCTTTCGCACAGAATACTTGCAAAAGAAACAGAAAAAGCGCCGGGCAGAAATACTCTGCCCGGCGCCTTTGCCGTTCTTTCGTTGCGTTTATGCTATCACAGAGTTGCACATTGGTCAAGAGGGAAAAGACATATTTTGTTCATATTTGTAAAAAGTGCTGTGCGATCAGCCCAAAATCCACTTGCAAAATTGTGCATCATGTAGGGGCCGGGCATGCCCGGCCCGCAACCTCACCGCTAAATCCCTTTTACGGTTAATTCGTAGGGGAGGGATTCATCCCTCCCGGGCACCTTCCGCCACCGCAGACGGCCACGGCGGCCAGAGGGCTGGCCGCCCTACAACCTCACATCAAACCCGCGCGTAGGGCGGGGTGCCCTCACCTCGCCGAAATCTGCCGCCCCCTACATGCACCATCTGTACATTTCCCTAAATTTATTCATTTTTTTGTAAAAAAATCTACCAAAAAAATTCTCTTTGTGCTATAATATCATCAAATAGCCTTTTTCCGGCCGTTTACCAATTAAAGGAGGATCATCCATGCCCAACCTAGCTCTGCTTGCCCTGGAAGCCAGCGACGGCACCGTTGTTCTGACCAGCATTACGCTGGTTTTCGCGATGCTGGTGGCCCTGTGCCTTATCATCACGCTGGAAGGCAAGATCTTCGACAACATCAACAATAAGAAGAACGGCAAGCCTGCCGCGTCGAAGGCCCCTGCGGCCCCCGCTGCCAAGGCTGCCCCTGCCGTCAAGCCCGCTGCCCCTGCAGCCAAGGCTGACAACGGCTCCATCCCCGGCGAAATCATCGCCGCCATCTCCGCTGCCGTGGCCTCTGTGTGCGGCGGCAATGCCGTGATCTGCGGCATCAAGCGCGTTTCCAAGCCCGCTGCCGGCTCCCGCCGCGGCGCATGGGGTGACGCAGGCGTGCGCGAGCATACCGCGCCCTTTATGTAAGGAGGTATGGAAATGGGTGCTATTTTTACCAACATTGCTGAAATTTTCGCCAAGTCCGGCTGGGCGCAGATCTTCTTCACCGAGGGCGGCTGGAAGTACGCTGTCATGCTGGCGGTGGCCTGCGTGCTGTTGTATCTGGCCATCGTCAAGCAGTTTGAGCCGCTGCTGCTGCTGCCCATCGGCTTCGGTATGCTGATGACCAACCTGCCCCTCGACGGCATCTTCCATATGGATATCTTCATCAACGAGACGAATCATATCAACTGGGAGCTGCTCGGCTCTTCCGGCGGTATGGTCGACTATATCTACTTAGGCGTCAAGCTGGGCATTTACCCGCCGTTGATCTTCCTCGGCATCGGCACTATGACCGATTTCGAGCCGCTGATCGCCCGCCCGTCCAGCCTGCTGCTGGGCGCTGCCGCACAGCTGGGTATCTTCTTCACCTTTGTCGGCGCTAAGATCCTGGGCTTCACCAATCAGGAAGCCGGTGCTATCGGCATCATCGGCGGCGCGGACGGCCCCACCGCCATCTATGTCACCACCAAGCTGGCCCCGCATCTGCTCGGCTCCATCGCGGTTGCCGCGTACTGCTACATGGCGCTGGTGCCGGTTATCCAGCCGCCTATCATGAAGGCCCTGACCACTGAAAAAGAGCGTCAGGTCGTCATGACTGCCCCCCGCCGCGTCTCCAAGACCGAGAAGATCCTGTTCCCCATCATCGTTACCATCATCGTTGCCCTGACCCTGCCTGACGCCGCCATTCTGGTCGGCTGCCTGATGATGGGCAACCTGATGAAGGAGTCCGGCGTTGTTGAGCGTATCACCAAGACCGCCGGCAATGAGCTGATGAACATCATCACGATCTTCCTCGGCTTCTCCGTCGGCTGCACCACCAACGCCGCCACCTTCCTGAACATCCAGACCGTTGAGATCATCGTTCTGGGCATCATCGCCTTCGGCGTCGGCACCGCCGGCGGTGTTATCCTGGGCAAGGTCATGTGCGTTGTCACCCACGGCAAGATCAACCCGCTCATCGGCTCCGCCGGTGTTTCCGCCGTTCCCATGGCCGCCCGTGTTTCCCAGAAGGTCGGCCAGGAGTACAACCCCCGCAACTACCTGCTCATGCACGCCATGGGCCCCAACGTTGCCGGTGTTATCGGCTCCGCCGTTGCCGCTGGTATCCTGATCAATATGTTCGGCTGATTCGGATAATTCTGCAAAAAGCAAGCACCCGCATGGTTCGCGCCATGCGGGTGCTTTTTTTGGGGCTTCCCCCTCGGGGGGAAGGCTTACCGGTTCACATCAAACCGCTCTCCGTCGATCTCGACATACGCCACCGCTTCCGGGTCGATGATGTCGTAGCTGTCCACACGCAGGGTTATCTTCCCGGAATTTTTGGTGATGCGGCCATACTGCCCCATATAAAACTCTCCGTCCCAGCCGTAGGTCAGTTCCGTGCCGTCAGCGCGGAACAGCTTCACGCGGGACTGCACATCGTACCGCGAGGTCCCGCCCAGCGGCAGACTGCCGTGATTCTTGCCGATGACACTGACCGCCAGCGGTTCAATACGAACCTCTTGAATGTCAAACGTCGCGTCGGGATATTGCTCGGCTTCTTCCTCGGTCATATCATAATGGAACCAGTGCCCGCCCTTCAGCGCGATGGTTTTCTTTACGTTTAGCGTCACTGCTTCAGCCATGTCTGGCAGCATGACCTTAACATGTGCAGAGGCCTTGTGATTTGTCAAATCGCAGATATACAGCGTTCGCGTGTCGGTGGCCGTCTGGGTCAACGGAATATCCACATAGCAGGAAAGAACGTCGCCTTCGCTGACCGCGTTGCGCGTTGCCCACGAACCAATGGCGTACCCATAACATGGCCCTACCTGTGCGTTGCTTGCAATATAGAGCCGCTTGTCGCCGCTGTTGTCCGCTGCACGCAGGTAAAACGCGCCGGTGTCCCACACCAAATCGTTTGGCTCCATCCCTTGGGCGTTGTCCACATCGTACAGCACTCGCAGCGTGTTTTCGCCGCGCAGCAGCGCCTTTACACTGACCGTGCGGCCGTTGATCTCGGCGGTCAGCGGTTCGTCCAGCACCTCGCCGTACTTCTGCACCAGCGCGTTCGTCTCGTTGGCGGCGCTCATGGGGTGGAAAAGCCCAAGCACCACCGCGCCCGCGGCCACTAAGCAGAGCGCTGCCGCCGCGGCTGCCAGCCGCCAGCCGCGCAAAACCCGGGGCTTCGGGCGGCGGGCCAGTACTTTTTGGCGCAGTGCTGCGGTTTCCTCCGCCGTCAGGGCGTCTGCCAGCGGCGGGTGGTCATTCATCCAGCGTTCCAGTTCGGTCATAGGTCAGCCCTCCTTCAATAGCTTCTGCAGTGCCAGCCGTGCGCGGTGCAGCCGGGTACGCACCGTGGCGGCGGGCATGGCAAACCGCGCGCCCAGCTGCGCCGCAGTCTCGCCGTATAAGTACCGCCGCAAAAACAGCTCTCCGTCGGGCGGCGGCAGCGCCAAGATCTGCGCCATCAGCTCGCGGCTTTCCAGATCGCTTTCCAGCGCCACGGCCAACTCGGCGTCATCGCGGTCGTCCAGCGGCAGTGTCTCGCCCCGGCGCAGCAGGGCGCGGTAGCGGTCGATGGCGCATTGCCGCGCCGTCAAAACGACCAGCCGCCGCCGATGGGTCTCGTCTGCGGGCAGGTGTGCCCCGCGCCAGAGCTTGTAAAATGTGTCGGCCTCGGCCTCCTCGGCGTCCTGCGGGTGGCCGGGCAAAATGGCCCGGCAGACCGCCCGCACGGCACCGCTGTACTCCCGCAGGAGTATGTCCAACTCGCGTTCCGTCATCCGCGCCGCCCCCTTTCATCAAGAGTATACGACAAAATCGGGCGGGGTGTTTCAAAAATTTGCGAAACACTGAAATCTATGCTATAATACGTTTAATAATGGGATAATGTTGGAAAGAGGTGCATCTATGCTGAAAGTTACCCTGCTGGGCACCGGCGGCACGCAGCCATTGCCGGAACGGGCGCTGGCCGCGGCGGCGGTGTCGGTGGGCGGGCATAACATTTTGCTCGACTGCGGCGAGGGCACGCAGGTCGGCCTGCGGCGGTACGGCGTCAGTGCGTATCGGCTTTCGGCGGTGCTGCTCACCCACTACCACGGCGACCACATTCTGGGGCTGCCCGGGCTTTTGCAAACGCTGGGCAGTCTGAACCGCACCGAACCGCTGACCATCTACGGCCCCCGTGGCATCGAGGCTGTGAGCCGAGCCATCATGGCGCTGGCCGGGCCGCAGGCCTACCCGGTGCGCTGGCAGCAGGCCGACGCGCCGTTCACCGTGAATGAGCTGCAAATCACGCCGTTCCCGCTGACCCACCGCGTGCCCTGCTGTGGTTACGCGCTGGCGCTGCCCCGCGCGGGCAAGTTTGACCCCGCCCGCGCCAGGGCGGCGGGCATCCCGATCGAATACTGGGGCACCCTGCAAAAGGGTGAGAACGTCGGCGGCTTCACGCCCGAACAGGTGTTGGGCGCACCCCGGCGCGGGCTGAAAGTAGTCTACGCCACCGACAGCCGCCCCTGCCCGGCCATTGTGGATGCAGCCCGGGACGCCGACCTGCTCTGCATGGACGCGACCTACGCCGACGATGCCGACCTCGACAAGGCGAAGCTCTATGGTCACGCTACCTGCCGCGAGACCGGCGAGACCGCCGCTGCCGCCCAGGTGCGCAGGCTGTGGCTTACCCATTACAGCGCCGCTGTCAGCGACACCGGCCCCGGCCTGGCCGCCGCCCAGGCCGCCTGCCCCGCCGCCGTGGCCGGGTACGACGGCCTGACGGAAGAACTGGAATTTGACAAAACATGACAAAGTGGAAAAAGAATCTGATTTTCGCGGCGGTCGTTCTGGCCGCTGCGGCAGTGCTGTGGCTTGCCACCCGCCCGGGCGGCAGCGGCAAAACGGCCGTGCTGCGCTATGGAGACCCGCAGGTCGAACAGCGCATAGATTTACGAAAGAACGCCGATTATGACATTGACACCGGCCTGTACACCATTCACCTGCACGTGGAAAACGGCGGCATCGCCTTTGTGAACAGCCCCTGCCCCGACCACACTTGCGAGGGCTTTGGCGTTTTGAAAAACCAGGGCGATTGGGCCGCGTGTATGCCGGCAAAGGCAAGTTTGACGATAGAGTAAGATAAAAGGAGTTGCCATGAACCCAACATTCAAGCAAGTGACCAAGACCCGCTATGTGGAACTGGTGGCCGAGCTGGCGCAGGAGATTTTCGTCCAGCACTATACCAAGCTGACGCCGAAGGTCGCCGCCGCACTGGCCGATAAATACCAGAGCGACATCCTGACCGATGACGAGATCCACAGCGGTGTCATCAACTATTTTCTGATCTACCTCGGCACCGAGCCGGTGGGCTATTTTGCGCTGGACCTGGGGCCTGCGGGCGCAATGTGTTTAAGCCGCCTGTTCTTGAAGGAAAAGGCGCGCGGCCAGGGCATTGGCCGCAGCATCGTGGCTTACGCCCAAAAGCTGGCCGAGGGCGACGGCCGCAGCCGCCTGTATATGAAAGTCTGGGCCCGCGACCTGAAGGCCGAGGGCTTTGCAAAAAAGTGCCGCTTCCGCAAGGCCGAGACCGCCCCCATGGAGGTTTTGCCCGGCACCACGCTGGATATCACCACCTGGGAAAAGCTGTGGCGGTAAAGCGCCGGGGCGTCGGAGACGCCGCCCCCCCCTGCAAACGGCAGGCTGCCGGGTAGGGGCCGGGCACGCCCGGCCCCGAACATTCCGGCAAGCACCCAATATCCGCAAAGCCGCACGGCAAATGCAAAATTTGGAGATATATCATGAAATTCCTACACTTGGCTGACCTGCACCTTGGCAAGCGGGTCAACGGGTTTGATATGCTGGAGGATCAGCGGTTCATTTTGGACCAGATTCTGACCATTTGCGATAAACACGGCGCCGAGGCTGTGGTCCTGGCGGGCGATATCTACGACACGCCGGTGCCGCCCGCCGCCGCCTGCACGCTGCTGGACTGGTTCTTGACCCAGCTCGCCACCCGCAAAATTCCGGTGCTGGCGGTCTCCGGCAACCACGACAGCGCCGAACGCCTTGACTTCGCCAGCGGCCTGCTGGCCGAACAGGGCGTCTACATTGCCGGGCGTTTCACCGGTGCGCCGCGCCAGGTCGTGCTGCACGACCGCCACGGTGCCATTGAATTTACACTGCTGCCCTTTGTGCGGGCCGCCACGGTGCGCCACTACCTGCCCGATGCCGATATCACCGACTACGACTCTGCCGTCGGCGCAGCGCTGGCCGTCTGCGAGCCTGCTGCCCCGCGCCGGGTGCTGGTGGCACACCAGATGGTCGTCTCCGGCGTGTGCCCGCCGCAGCTCTCTGGCAGCGAGACCGCGCCCCTGACCGTCGGCACGGTGGATTCCATCGATGCAGCGCGGTTTGCGGGCTTCTGCTATGCGGCGCTCGGCCACATCCACCGCGCCCAGCGCGTCGGCATCGATGCCGTGCGGTACGCGGGCTCGCCGCTGTGCTACCACCTGGACGAGTGCGGGGCCCAGAAATCCGTCACCCTCGTGCGCATCGGCAAGCGCGGCGTAGAAAAGATCGAGCCGCTGCCCCTGACGCCGCGCCGCGCTATGCGCCACCTGACCGGCCCGCTGGCAAAGCTCGTTGAGCACCCCACCGACACCGAGGATTACATCTGGGCGACCCTGACCGACCCGACGCCGCTGCCGGACGCCATGGCCCAGCTGCGTGCCGCCTACCCCAACGCAATGCGGCTGGACTACCAGCCCCAGGGCGCGGCCGCGCTGCCCGCCGATATGACCCAGGCCGTGCGCGGCAAGCCCTTTGCCGAGCTGTTCCAGGACTTTTTCACAAAGATGAACGGTCGCCCGCTGACGACCGAGGAAGTGCTGGCTGTGAAAAAACTGCGCGAGGAGGCGTCAAAAATCGAATGAAACCCCAGAAGTTGATCTTGACCGCCTTCGGCCCCTATGCGGGCCGCACCGAGCTGGATTTCTCGGTGTTCGGCGGCAACGGACTGTTTCTGATCGGCGGCGACACCGGCGCGGGCAAGACCGCCCTGTTCGACGCCATTACGTTTGCCCTGTACGGCGAAACATCGGGTGAGAACAGAAAAACAACGATGCTGCGCAGTGATTTCGCTGCGCCCGATGCAGAGACCTCTGTGGAGCTTACCTTCACCCACCGGGGCCGTACTTACACGGTGCGTCGCTGGCCCGACCAGCAGCGCGCGGCCAAGCGCGGCAGCGGCATGGTCAAGGTGCCCGCCAAGGCCGAGCTCATCCGCGAGCCGGACGAGCCGGTCAGCGGCGCATCCGCTGTGACCGACGCCGTCGTCAAGCTGCTGGGCATCGACGCCAAACAGTTTGCCCAGGTGTCGATGCTGGCACAGAACGACTTTACCAAGCTGCTCAACGCGCCGTCCGCCGAGCGTGCGGCCATCCTGCGCCGCATTTTTGATACGGCGGATTATCAGCGTGTGGGCCAGGCCGCTGTGGACCATGCCCGCAAGGCGGACGAGGAATGCAAGCGGCTGGACGATGTACTTTTGATGCACATGGGCACACTGCTGGGCGATGGCGCCGACGAGGAGACCGCTGAGGATCTGCGGGAAATGCAGGCCGAGCGGGACCCCTTCACCGCCGGTGCCGCCGCTGAACTGGGGAAAATTTTGCTGGAAGCCGACGACGCCAACGAAAAACGCCAGACCAACGTCATGAAGGACCTGGACGAGAAAATCGCCCGGGGCGATGCCGGGCTGAAAATCGCCGAGGAACGCGCCGCCCGCCGCCGCCAGCTGGCGGGGCTGGTGGCCGAAGAACAACGCGCCGCCGATGTGGAGCACCAGACTGACCTGGTCATGACCGACTTAGAGAAGCGCACGGCAAGTTTGAAAGAGAACATCGCCAAAAACGAGGCCGACCGCGCGGCCTTGAGCCAGGCCGAGGCTGACCTGCTCAAGACCGACCACCGCATTGAGCTGGCGGAGGGACTTTCCGCCGACTGTAAGCGGCTGCTGCAAAACGAGGCCGACGCCGAGAAAGCCCAGCATGACGCCGCTGCCCGCCAGGCGGAGTACGTGGCCGCCCAGGCTGCGCTGGATGCCGCCGAAGAAGAATACAGCACGATGCAGCGCCAATTAAACGCCAACCGCGCGGGCTTGTTGGCCAAGGACTTGAAAAACGGCAAGCCCTGCCCGGTCTGCGGCTCGACCCGGCACCCCAAAATCGCGGCGCTGCCGAAGGATCATATCACCGAAAAACAGCTGGAGGAGCGCGAGAAAGAACTGACGGCCCAGCGCCGCAGCACTGCCGCCGCCAGCCGCACGGCCGGTGACGCCGCGGCCCACGCCAACGAACTGCAGACCGCTTTGCAGCGGGATGTAGATGGATTTTTCGCTCGCCGCGGAGACCGCTACACCGGCAAGCCCGCCGCCGAACTGACCGCCGACGAGCTGCGCGACGCCCTGACGGCCCAGCAAAAGAGTTTGGCCGATGGTCTGCGCGGCCTGCAGGCCGACCACCTGAAGCTGAAGCAAAAGACCGACCGCGCCAAAAATCTGGCGAAGCAGGCGGAAATTTTGAACCGCCAGCTGGCCGATCTGGAAAAACAGAGCTTTGCGGCCAACCGCCGCGCCGCCAACGCCAAGGCGGGCCACGCCGCCGCCACCGCCCGGGTGCAGCAGATGCGCGAGACGATGCCCAAGCGGGACAACCCCGATGCGCTGACCCAGTTGCAGGACGCGCTGGCCCGGCTGCGCCGCGACCGCGCCGCCGCCATGGAGGCCCGGGATGCCGCCGTACACCGCCTGCACACGAACCGCGCCGCCATCGACGCGCTGCAAAAGGCGATGAGGGAGAGCGCCGTCGCCCGCGAAAAGCGTGCCATGTGGGATAACCTGTCCAAAACCATCAACGGAAACCTGGCCGGTAAAATCAAACTGCCCTTTGAACAGTACGTCCAGGCGTTCTATTTTGACGGCGTGGTCGAGGCCGCAAACCTGCGTTTTACCCGCATGACCGACGGTCAGTACCGTCTGCTGCGCCGCAAGAGCGAGGCCGTCGGCGGCAAGACCGCGCTGGATCTGGACGTGTTCGACGCCTACACCGGCAAGACCCGCCCGGTGGGGAGCCTGTCCGGCGGCGAGAGCTTTATGGCCGCGCTGAGCCTGGCATTGGGTATCAGCGACACGATCCAGCAGAACGCCGGCGGCGTTGTCATCGAGACGTTGTTCATCGACGAGGGCTTCGGCTCGCTGGACTCTGACAGCCTGGAAAAGGCCGTGGATACGTTGGCCGGTTTGGCCGGGGGTGATAAGCTCATCGGCGTCATCTCCCACGTCGAAGCACTGCAAGACCGCCTGACCCGCCAGATCCATGTGACCAAGACCCGGGCGGGCAGCAAAGCGGAGATTGAGATTTCGTAACCCCAAAGACTTCTCCCCTTGGGGGAGAAGCTGCCGCCCGCAGGCGGCTGATGAGGGGAGAGTCTGCCGCTGCCAGCCGTAAAAGGGAGAGCACGGCAGACCCGTCCCTCATCCGCCCTCGGGCGGAGCCTCGGGCACCTTCCCCCACCAGGGGGAAGGCTTTTCTGTTGGAAGGTAACCTATGACTGCAAAATCAACGCTGCAACAACAATTAGAAACCCTCTCCGCTGCCCGCTATCCGCTGCATATGCCGGGGCATAAGCGGCGGGTGCGGCCTGCGCCGGGGTTGGACTGCTATGCCTGGGACCTGACCGAGATCGACGGCGCGGACGACCTGCACGACGCTGACGGCATTCTGGCTGACGCCATGGCCCGCACGGCGGCGCTGTACGGCGCGCGGCGGTGCTGGTATCTGGTGGGCGGTTCCACCGTCGGCCTGCTGGCGGGCATTCGCGCGCTGGCACCCTTTGGCAGCACAGTCATCGCGGCCCGCAACTGCCACAAGGCCGTCTACCACGCCATCGAGCTGGGCCATCTGACGGTCCATTATCTGACGCCGCCGGCAGACCCGCAGTTCGGCGTCTACGGCAGCGTGCGCCCCGCCGATGTGGCCGCCGCGCTGGACGCGGAGCCTGGCGCAAAATGCGTCATCCTGACCAGCCCGACCTACGAGGGCGTGCTCTCGGATGTGCGATCCATCGCGGAAATCTGCCACGCCCGCGGCGTAGCGCTGCTGGTGGACGAGGCCCATGGTGCACACTATCTGCCCTTTGCCGCGCAGTACGGCTGGCAGGGCGGCGCGGTGGCGGCGGGGGCTGACCTGGTCGTACAGAGCGCCCACAAGACGCTGCCCAGCCTGACCCAGACCGCGTTTTTGCAGCTGAACGGCGATTTGGCCGACCCCGCCGAGGTGGAGCGCCAGCTGGACGTGTTCGAGACAAGCTCGCCCAGCTACCCGCTGATGGCGAGCTTAGACGGCTGCACGCGGTGGCTGGCCGAGGAGGGCAGCGCGGCCTTTGCGGCCTGGCGTGCCCGGCTGGACCGCTTTGACGCCGCGGTAAAAGACCTGCAAAAAACAAAAGTCATGTGCTTCGGCAGGGACGCGTTGGACGCGCATCCATGCTTTTTTGCACATGACAGCGGTAAAATTTTATTGCAGATCGGCGCAGAGGGCGCGGCATACCTGCGGGCTGACGGCTTTGAGCCGGAGATGGTCTGTGGCCCCAATGTACTGGCCATGACCAGCCCCTGCGACGAGGAAAACGCCCTGGATCGGCTGGCCGCTGTGCTGCACGCCTGGGAGGAACAGGCCGTGCCGCCTGCCCCTGCGGCACACATTTTGCCGCCCCCGGGCGCAGCGCGGTGCACGATCGCCGAAGCGCTGCTGCGCCCGGCCCATACCGTGCCGCTGGCCGATGCCGCAGGCGAGACGGCAGCGGAGTACATCTGGGCCTACCCGCCCGGTGTGCCCTTGCTGGCCCCCGGCGAGGAAGTGACGCCGGAATTTTTGGCGGCCTGCCGTGAATTGGAGGCGGCAGGGACGCGGCTGAAGCATATCGGCGGCAGCGGGAAAATGGAGCTGCGTGTTATGCGTTAAACACGTATTTATCCAACCGTTCGAACGCCTCAACCACCAGCGATTTCGGCAGGGCCAGATTCACACGGATAGCGCAGGGGCCGTGGAACATACGGCCGTCCTGCCAGGCCACGCCGACATCCCAGCCGGCCTGCTCCACCTCGTCGATAGTCTTGCCGTGGGCGGCGCACCAGTCGGTGCAGTCCAAAAACAGCAGGTATGTCCCTTCGGGCTTGGCCACGCGCACACCCGGGAAATGCTCGGCAATGTACCGACAGGCGTAGTCTACGTTCTCGGTCAGCACGGCGCACAGCTCGTCCACCCAGGCGCGGCCCTCGGGGGTGTAGGCTCCCAGCAGTGCGTGCATGGACAGGACATTCATCTCGTTATAATGTGTTTTTTCGCTGCGGGCGGCCACACGGTCCCGCAGCGTTTTGTTGTATATGATGTGGTAGCTTCCGATCAGCCCGGCCAGGTTGAAGGTCTTGCTGGGGGCGTACAGCGCGATCGTGCGCTGGCGGGCATCCTCACTGACGGACTGGGTGGGGATGTGCTTGTGGCCGCCCAGGATGATATCGGACCAGATCTCGTCCGAGATGACGGTCACGCCGTTTTCGCGGTAGACGTCCATGGCCTTTTCAATTTCCCACCGCTCCCACACGCGGCCGCAGGGGTTGTGGGGCGAGCAGAAAATCGCCGCATGGATGTGGTTCTCTTTACATTTGCGGTCCATGTCGGCGTAGTCCATCCGCCAGGTGCCGTTCTCGTCCTGCACCAGCGGGCTGTGTACGATGCGGTAGCCGTTATCCTCCAGCGTGTGCGTGAAGCCGATGTAGGTTGGGCTGTGCAGCAGCACCGCGTCGCCGGGGGCGGCCAGGCACCCCAGCGCCGCCGCCACGCCGCCCAGCACACCGTTTTCGTAACCGATGGCGTCCTTGGTCAGCCCCTCGACGCCGTTGCGGTCGCGCTGCCAGCCGATGATGGCGTCATAGTAGGCGTCCGGCGTCAGGAAATAGCCGTACAGCGGGTGGGACGCGCGCGCAATGATAGCGGCGGGGATGGTGGGTACGGTGGCAAAGTTCATGTCGGCTACCCACATGGGGATGGCAGAAAAGCCTTTTTTGGGTGCGGGCGGCGCAAAGCCGGGTTTGCCCAGGCCCTCCACCGCGAGTGCATCTTTGCCGTGGCGGTCGTAAATGGTGGTAAAATCGTAGGGCATGGTATTTTCCTCATAATGTCAGTAGGGGCGGGGTCCTACTCCGCCCGGGGCCGTTCGCGGCTGTGGACGGTTCCCCGGGCGGAGCAGAGCCCAGCCCCTACGCTGTACTATTGAATTTTTACGTTATTTCTCACACGCCCCGTCGTTGCCCTCGCCGCATCCGTCGCAGTCACTCTCGAACTTGACGGCGTTCTTCGCCAGCTCGGGGTCCAGGCGCTGGGCGACCTGCATCATCAGTGCGCACTCCATCCGCTTGCGGAACACCTTGCAGCCGTACTCGTAGGTGCCGTGGATGTCGCCGGTGGCGTGCAGGGCGTTGGCCGCGCAGCCGCCCGCGCAGTACAGGCGTGCCCAGCAGTCCTTGCAGTCGGGGCGGGCGTAGACGTTGCACAGCTTGAACTCGTCGCGCAGGGCGGTGTTGGTCACGCCGTCCCAGACGTTGCCCAGCTTGTAGTTCGGGTCGCCGACGAACTGGTGGCAGGGGTACAGGTCGCCCCAGGGGGTCACGGCCATGTACTCGGTGCCGGAACCGCAGCCCGAAATGCGCTTGTAAATGCAGGGCCCATGCTTCAGGTCCAGAATATAATGGTAGAACGTGATGGGCTTGCCCGCTTTCTGGCGGCGCAGCATATCGTTGGCCAGCAGCTCGTACTGGTCAAACAGCTTGGGCAGATCCTCTTCGGTCAGGGCCTCGGGGGAATCCGGCGGGGCCACGACCGGCTCCATGGACAGCTCCGTAAAGCCGAGATCGTCAGCCATGTGGAACAGGTCTTTCGTGAAATCCACATTGTGATGCGTAAAGGTGCCGCGCATATAGTAGCCCTGGCCGCCGCGTGCCTTGACCAGCTTCTGGAACTTGGGCACGATGCGGTCATAGCTGCCGTTGCCCGCCAGGTCCACGCGGAAACGGTCGTTGACTTCCTTGCGGCCGTCCAGCGACAAAACAACGTTGTGACATTCTTTATTGCACCAGTCGATGACTTCATCGGTGATGCCGATACCGTTGGTGGTCATCGTGAAGCGGAAGTTCTTGTTGTGCTCCTTTTCGATGCTGCGGGCGTAGGCGACCAGCTGTTTGCAGACCTCGAAGTTCATCAGTGGCTCACCGCCGAAGAAGTCGACTTCGAGGTTGCGGCGGGTGCCGGAATGCTCGATGAGGAAATCCAGTGCGCGCTTGCCGGTCTCGAAGCTCATCAACCCGGCCTCGCCGTGGAACTTGCCCTGCGCGGCAAAGCAGTAGCTGCAATTCAGGTTGCAGGTGTGCGCAACGTGCAGGCAGAGCGCCTTGACGACGTTGGAGCGGTTTTTGAAGTCAAAGGCGTGGTCGGCGTAGGCGTCGGGCGCAAACAGCTGGCCCGCGGCGGTCAGCTCGTCGATATCGTCCAGCACGTCGTTGATGTCACTCTCGGTCACGTCGGCGCGGCCTGCGTATTTTTTGGCAAGGGCGGCGGCGGCCTGCTCCCGGCTGCTGCCCTGGTCGATCAGGGCGATGGCGTCATAGGCTACATCGTCCACCGCGTGTACGCTGCCGCTGTACACATCCAGCACGATATTGTAGCCGCTTAATTTGTATTGATGGATCATGGTTTTCTCCGTTTTGTTATGGTGCAATGCGGCGGACGGCCACGGGCGGATATGGAATCCGCCCCTACGGCATTCCCCTTGTAGGGGCGCATTCTATATGCGCCCGCCGCACCCTTTGTATCATAGAAAATGCCGGGCTGCCATGCGGCACCCCGGCATCAAAGCCAGCAAAAATTACTTGTCGGTCTTCTCGCAAGGCTGGTTGGCAATGCCGCAGCTGGTCTTGCAGGCGCTCTGGCAGGAAGTCTGGCACTCGCCGCAGCCACCGTTCAGCAGGCTCTTAGCCATGTCGCGGGTCTCGAGAGTCTGGATGTGCTTCATAAAACAGTCACCCCTTTATACATTTTAGAATTACTACTATAATACACGTAAGCGGGCGGTTTGTCAAGCGCAACCCGAAAATCAACGGCCGATCGGTGCGCACTTCTCCTTCAGCCAGACCTTCTCGTCCTCGTGCAGGCGGGGGCTCAGCATCTCGTAGACGTGGGCGTGGTAGTCGTTCAGCCAGTTGATCTGGTCGCGGCTCAGCTCGTCCACAAGCACAGGCTCGGTGGCGATGGGCACCAGTGTCAGCGGCGCAAAGCCCAGCCAGTGGCCGTACTGGTTGTCGCCCAGGTCCACGCACTCCAGCTCGTTCTCAATGCGGATGCCGACCTCGTCGGTCTCGTAGATGCCCGGCTCGTCGGTGATGGTCATGCCGGGCTTGAAGATGACGGGATTGTTCGGGCGCAGGCTCTGGGGCCCCTCATGCACGCCGGAGATGAAGCCGACGCCGTGGCCGGTGCCGCAGCGGTAGTTGACCTTGTGCGCCCAGACCGGGCCGCGGGCAAAGGTGTCCAGCGCAAAGCCGGTGCAGTAGTCCAGGAATACCGCGCGGGCCATGTCGATGTGGCTCTGCAGCACCCAGGTGTAGTAGCGGCGCTCGTTGTCGGTCAGCGGGCCGACGGGGTAGGTGCGGGTGATGTCGGTTGTGCCGCAGTCATACTGGCCGCCGTTGTCCACCAGCAGGAAGCCGTGCGGCTCAATGACGCTGTTGACCTCGCCCTCGGCGTGGTAGTGCATCATGGCGGCGTTGGTACCGTAGGCCGCAATGGTGGAGAAGCTGTCCTCAAAGTAGCCGGGCATCTCGGCACGGCGCTTTTGCAGCATCGTGTCAATGTCGATCTCGGTCAGGGTCTTGCCCTCGGCCAGGGCTTTTTCCAGGTCCATCTGGAACCGCACGACCGCAATGCCGTCGCGGATGTGGCACTCGCGGATGTTCTTCAGCTCGACCTCGTTCTTGATGCCCTTCAGGGCGAAGATCGGGTCAGCGCCGGCCACCGTTTTGTGGGTGGTCAGGGCCTCGTACAGGGCGTAGTTGGTGGCCTTCTCGTCCACCAGGAACACTTCCTCGGCGGGCAGAGCGTGGACGGCGTCGATGAGTTCATTGTAGCCGCGCAGCGCTACGCCGCTCTCGGCCAGCGTGGCGGCGTCGGCGTCAGACAGGCGGCCCGGCGCAATAAACAGCGTGCAGGCGTCCATCGTGACCAGCGCGTAGGCGACGGCCAGCGGAGTGCAAGGCAGGTCACGGGCACGCAGGTTCAGCAGCCAGCCCACACAGTCCAGGCCGGTGACGGCCAGGGCGGTGGCCCCGGCCTTTTGCAGCTCGGCGCGGACCATGGCGATGCGGTCCGCGGCGGTGGCCCCGGTCTGGGCGGGGGTCAGCAGCTCACAGGGGGTGTCGGGCAGGGCCGGGCGCTCGCCGGTGGCGTCCCAGATCGGGCTTGCCACGTCCTGGCTCTTGAGGGAGGCGCCCTTCTTGGCCAAGGCGTCGATGTACTCTTTGGCAATCGTGGCGGGTACGCAGCTGCCGTCCAGCAGCAGGGTGTCACCCGCGCCAAAGTGGTTCTCGAGGTATTCCGCCACGGTGGGCACCCCGGCGGAACCGGCGTGCATACATTCAATCTCGCTGCCTGCCAGCTGCTTGTCGGCCTGGACGTAGAAGCGGCCATCACACCACAGGGCGCTGCCGCTCAGGGTCACAACAAGGGTCGAGTTCTCGCCGATAAAGCCGGAAAACCACGGCAGTGCATTGTAGTAGCCGGGCAGATACTCGCTGCAATGGGGGTCGCTGGTCATGATGAGCACGCCGTTTGCGCCTGCGGCCTTGGCAGCAGCACGCAGCGCGGCGATTTTTTCATTGGTAGTCAAAATGGATCGCTCCTTTTTGTATATAAATGTGGGTTAGGTATATCATACCACTTTTTGGGGAAATAATAAATAGGAATTTTTATAGAGTTGTAGGGGCCGGGCATGCCCGGCCCTCAGCCTTCCCATAAGCGCGCAGTTTCCGGTGTGCCGCGGGCCGGACTGTCCGGCCCCTACAGGGAGGCAGTAATCCAATAAATTTTGCAAAAAATTCAAAAATTACGGCGCAAAAAGGCGCAAAACCCCTTGACGCGTTTGTTATAATAGTATTAGCAGTTAGTGTAATAGATTGCCAACTATCTGAACATTTGAACACATCTTGAATAGAGGTACCCAACTATGGCAGAAAACAAAACCAAAATCGACATTTTCTCCGGCTTCCTCGGCGCCGGCAAGACTACCCTTATCAAAAAGCTCATCAAAGAGGCGTTCGCAGGCGAGAAAATCGTCCTGATCGAGAACGAGTTCGGCGAGATCGGCATCGACGGCGGCTTCATGCGTGAGGCCGGCATCCAGGTCAACGAGCTGAACTCCGGCTGCATCTGCTGCAGCCTGGTCGGCGACTTCCGCGAGGCGCTGAAAAAGGTCGTCGAGACCTACCACCCCGACCGCATCCTCATCGAGCCGTCGGGTGTTGGTAAATTGTCCGACGTTACCCGCGCGGTGGAGGGCGTGGCCGAGAGCCTGCCGGTCATCCTGAACAGCTTTGTCACCGTCGCCGACGTGAACAAGGTCAAAATGTATATGAAAAACTTTGGCGAGTTCTACGACGACCAGGTCAGCCATGCGTCCTGCATCATCCTGAGCCGCACCGGTAACGCCAGCGAGGAGAAAATCGCTGCCGCCGTCGCCCTGCTGGCCGAGAAGAACCCCACCGCCACCATCGTGACCACCGACTGGACCGCCTTGACCGGCGCACAGATCGTCTCCGTCATGGACGGCAAGCGCGACCTGGTCGCCGAGTTGCTGACCGAGGCTCGCGCTGCCAACGTGGCCCACGCGGACGAGGACGAACATCATCACCACCACCATCACCATGATGAGGATGACCACGACGAGCACGAGTGCTGCCACCATCACCATCATGACGATGATGACGACGAGGATGAGCATGACCACGAGTGCTGCCACCACGACCATGATGAGGATGAGCATGACCACGAGTGCTGCCATCACCACCATGACGACGATGAGGACGAGCATGAGCACGAGCATCATCATGAGCACCACTACGACGAGCACGGTGTCTGCTCCTGCGGGCATCATCACCACCACCATGACCACGACGCCGACGAGGTGTTCACGAGCTGGGGCAAGGAGACGGCCCACAAGTACAGCCGTGAGGACCTGGACAAGGCCCTGCACGCCCTGGACGAGGGCGCTTACGGCATGATCCTGCGCGCCAAGGGCATCGTGGACGGCGGCGACACCTGGTACGAGTTCGACATGGTCCCCGGCGAGCATGAGATCCGCACCTGCGGCCCCGACGTCACTGGCAAGCTCTGCGTCATCGGCTCCGAGCTGAAAGAGCACGAGATCGCGGAGTTGTTCCACGTTTGATGTTGCAGGGGGAGGGATTCATCCCTCCCGCAGGCCCGGCGGATAATGCCCCTTTGCCTTATACCACCGGGTAGGGGCGGCATATATGCCGCCCGCAGCTTTGCCGCAAACGACCGTCTGCCGTACACGCGCGGGCCGCATATATGCGGCCCCTACAACTCGGCTGCGATGGAGCGCCGCAGTTGTGGCGCACGGCTCGGGAGGGATAAATCCCTCCCCTACGAATATTTCTCCCGAAAGGACACCCCTATGCCTAAACAAATCCCTGTCTACCTCTTTGTCGGCCAGCTGGAAAGCGGCAAGACGAAATTCATCCAGGAAACGATGGAGGACCCCAACTTCGACTCCGGCGACAAGACCCTGCTGCTGGTCTGCGAGGAAGGTGAGGTCGAGTACGACCCCTCCAAGTTCGCTTTCGGCGGCGTACACGTTGCCCAGATCGAGGACAAGAGCGAGCTGACCCAGGAGAACCTGACCGCCCTGGAAAAGAAATCCGGCTGCGGCCGCGTCATCATCGAGTACAATGGTATGTGGCTCGTGCAGGAATTGTACGACGCCATGCCGGACAACTGGCTCGTCTACCAGTGCCTGGCGACTGCCGACGGCACGACCATCAAGACCTACGCGGGCGACAGCGCCATGCGCAGCCTGCTGTTGGACAAGATTCGCGGCAGTGAACTGTTGGTCGTCAACCGTGCCGAGGCCGTCAACGACGACGAGAGCCGCCAGCTTATCCACAAACTGGTACGCCAGGCCAGCCGCCGCTGCGATATCGCCTACGAGTTCAAGGACGGCAGCGTTGCCTACGACGACATCCCCGACCCGCTGCCCTTTGATATTGACGCCCCGGTCATCGAAATCCCCGAGGAGTTCTTCGGCGTCTGGTACATGGACTGCATGGATGACCCGAAGAAATACGACGGCAAGACGGTAAAATATCTGGCCCAGGTCTGCCAGACCCCGCAGGCCGGCAAGGGCGCGTTCGTGCCCGGCCGTTTCGCCATGACCTGCTGCGTGCAGGATATCCAGTTTGTGGGTATGCCCTGCAAGTACGACGACTACAAAAAGCTCGAACAGCGCAGCTGGATCAACATTACCGCCAAGGTCAACGTTAAGTATCATCCCATCTACAAAGGCCAGACCCCGGATTCCACCGGCCCGGTCCTGACCGCAGTCACCGTGGAGCCGGGCGAAAAGCCCGCCCAGGATGTGGTGATGTTCAGCTAAAAGTACCACAAAAAAGCACCTGCTTTCGTGAGAAAGCAGGCGCTTTTTTGTTGGTCGGCTTGTAGGGGCCGGGCATGCCCGGCCCGCAGCCTCCCCGCAGACGACCGTCTGATTTTATGTTGAGGGCCGGACATGTCCGGCCCCTACGGTGCGGCTTCTCCTTTTTACCCTCTCGTTCCCTCAATCTTGGAATCCGTGCTCCAGCCTTGCAAATCGGTGGGCGTCAAACTGGACATCCAATTCTCGTGCTCGTTCTCCCACTGGTCCCAGGCGGCCTGGCTGCGGATGGCTGTGCCGCTCTCGAAGCTATCGTCCCAGGGGTTGACCGGGTCGGGATCGGTGGGGTCCCAGCCGCGCTTGTCCTCGTCGTCGGGGTCGGTGTAGATCGTGCCGGGCTTGCCCATCGGGCCGGGGTCCTTGTCGTTATAAATCACGACCGGCGTGCCCAGCGGGCAGTTGTCATAGATCCACTTCACGTCCACCACGGCCAGCCGGATGCAGCCCAGGCTGGCGACGGTGCCCAGCTTGTTGAACTCGTCGTACTCCACGTCGTCCTTGTGCTGGCTGTAATACGGCACGCTGTGGAACAGGTAGCCGTCGTAAATGCGGGTGGCGTACTGGCCGTAGCTCGGGCCCATCAGCAGCCGCCAGCTGTAACTGACCGGCGTGGCGTAGTACCCGGTGGGGGTGTCGTTGCCCGCGCTGCACACCATGGCCATGTAGGGCGCGGCGTACTGGCCGGTGGCGGCATCCACGGTGTAGACCGTGACGACGCCCGCCTCACGGTTGACCGCCAGCAGATAGGGGTAATCGGCCTTGGCGTCCAGCGTCAGGCCCCAGCGGCCGAACTGCTCCACCAGGCTCGCCAGCGTCTCGGCGGCGTTGTCATCCCAGGTTGCGGGGTCCTTCACGTCGGGGGCGTCCTTGGTGGCGTTGTTCGTGGCGGAGGCCATGGCGGGCACCATCGTCGGCTCCGGCGTGGCGGTGGGGGCGGGGGTGCTTTCCGGCGTGGTGGTGGGCTGTGCCGTGGGCACAGGGGTGGGGTCCGGTGCGGCGTTGGGCATTTCTACACAGCTGCACAGCAGGGTGACAACCAGCAAAAGCGGAAGAATACGGCGTAAAATCGACATAAATGCTCCTTAGTGTTTGGTGACGCCGTACTCCTCGGCGACGAATTTTTCCAGCGCGGCAAAGCTGCGGCGAACCTTCTCGGTTTCGATGCAGTACGCCATGCGGAAGTAGCCCGGGCAGCCAAAGCTGTCGCCGGGGACCAGTGCCAGGTCATATTGCAGCGCCTTCTGGCAGAACACCTTCGCGTCGTCCTCCAGCGCTTTCGGGAAGATATAGAACGTACCATCGGGCTTTACGACCGTGAAGCCCAGGGCTTTCAACTCGTCGTAGATCAGGTTCATGTTTGTCTCATACACGGACAGGTCGCTGGTCACGTCCAGGCAGCGCTCCACGGCCATCTGGATGAGGGACGAAGGGCAGTTGTGGCCGATCCCGCGGGAAATTTGGCCGCACATCGGCACGATGTACTTGGCCCCCTCGCACCGGGGGTTGGCGGCCACATAGCCCATGCGCTCGCCCGGGATGCTCAAGCTCTTGGAGAAGGAGTAGCAGGTCAGCGTATCATCGTAGAATTTGGCAGGGTAGGGCGTGGCGGCGCCGCCGAACGCGATCTCGCGGTACGGCTCGTCGGACAGCAGGAAGATGTGGTGGCCGTACTTGGCGGACGCCTCGGTCAAAAAGTCCGCCAGCTGCCGCAGGGTCGCCTCGCTGTACGCGGTGCCGCTGGGGTTGTTGGGGCTGTTGATGAGCACGGCGGCGGTGTTTTCGTCCACCAGCCCGGCAAAGGCATCAAAGTCGATCTGGAAATCCGCGCACCGGGGCGGTGTGACCCGCAGCGACAGGCCCGCGCCCTCGACATAGGGCTTGTACTCGGGAAAGAAGGGGGCAAAGGTCACGATGTTCTGCCCGGGCACAGCCACGCAGCGCAGGGCGTGGGCCAGCGCACCCGCCGCGCCGGTGGTCATAAAGATATGGTCAGCGGTGTAGTCCATGCCAAAGCGGCGGTTCAGGCTCTCGGCCACGGCCTTCCGGGTCGAGGGCAGCGTCAGCGTCGGCGTGTAGCCATGCAGCTGGACCGGGTCGGTGTTTTTCAGCAGGTCTTCGCAGGTCTCGGTGAACTGCGGCGGGCAGGGGACAGACGGATTCCCCAGCGAATAGTCAAAGACATTCTCGTAGCCGATTTCCTTGCCCCGCGCGGTGCTCCACTCAGAAATTTGGCGGATAACCGACTTGGCCCCCAGCATATCTTTATAGTGCTGTGCAATCATAATAACAGCTCCTTTGTAAAATGTTTGTCGAGATGCGGGAGGGGGAACGGCAGTCCCTACTGGGTACTTCCCGCCGCCGCAAACGGCCACGGCGGCCAGAGGGCTGGCCGCCCTACATGTGACACGGGAAAGGCTGCTCCCCTGCGGGGCGTCGAGGACGCCGCCCCCTACAATCCTTGCCGTAAACCTTCCGGCTACCCTGTAGGGGCCGGGCATGCCCGGCCCGCAACTTACCGACAAATCCCTTTTACGGTCAATCCGTAGGGGAGGGATTCATCCCTCCCGGGCACCCTCACCCCAAAATCACCTTTTCCAGTGCGGCGGCGTCCTCGGCAAGGTATTCGGCCCCGGCTTCGGTCAGCTCCTCGCGGGTCCGGAACCCCCACAGCACGCCGCAGCAGGGCAGGCCTGCATTGTGGGCGGTCTCCACGTCCACATTGCTGTCACCCACATACAGCACGCCGCCGTCAGGCTTTACGCCAAGCGCCGCCATCAGCGCCCGCGTGCCCTCGGGGGCGGGCTTTGTTGGTACGTCGGGCATGGCACCGCGCACGATTTCAAACAGGCTGGCGTCAAAATACCGGGCCACCACCGCGCGGGCAAACTCGTCCGCTTTGTTGGAGAACACGGCCATCCGCACCCCGGCGGCTTTCAGCCGGGCCAGCAGTGTCGGTATGCCGGGGTAGGGCGCCGTCTTGTCGTGCATATGCGCGCCGTATACCTTGTCAAACTCGGCCAGCGTGGCGGCCAGCTGGGCCGGGCTGCGGCAGTCGGCGGGGCTGAACCGCTCCACCAGCTTGGGGATGCCGTTGCCCACAAAGTAGCAGTATTCGGCCGCCGTGTGCTGGGGCCAGCCGTGGGCCGCGCAGACCCGGTTGGCCGAGTCGGCCAGATCGTCGATGGTATTCAAAAGTGTGCCGTCCAAATCAAACAGTACGGTTTTATACATTTCCCAAAACCTCTTTGCACAAGAAATCACTCTTATTATAGTTGCATTTGACGAAAACAGCAACCCACCGCGCCCATTTACAGTAAAAAAGATGTAAAATCTCAAAAAAATGTTCCCATTTTCTTGTTTTATGGTATGATAGTAGGTAGCAAATAAGGAGGCTTCCCACTTATGGAATTGTTTTTGGACCTGCTGCGCTCGGTCGTCTACGGCGTGATCGAGGGCATTACCGAATGGCTGCCCATCTCCAGCACCGGTCACATGATTTTGGCCGAGCAGGTGCTCAAGTTCAGCCTGAGCGCGGAATTTATGGAGATGTTCCGCGTCGTCATTCAGCTGGGCGCGATCATGGCGGTCGTGGTGCTGTATTTTAAAAAACTGTGGCCGTTCTGCGGCGACAACGGCTGTGATTCCGGCCTGGCAAAGCACATCCGCTGGCCTGTGCTGCGCCTGTGGCTGAAAATCATTGTTGCCTGCCTGCCCGCTGCCGTGCTGGGCCTGCTGCTGGACGACTGGATGGACGCGCATTTTTACAACAGCGTCGTCGTGGCGGTCATGCTCATCGTCTACGGCATCGCGTTTATCCTCATCGAGCGCCGCCCCCGTGTGCCCGCCACCACCAAATTGAGCCGCATCACCTACAAGCAGGCGATCATCATCGGCGCATGGCAGGTGCTGGCGCTCATCCCCGGCACGTCCCGCAGCGGCGCGACCATCATTGGCGGCCTGCTCTGCGGCATGAGCCGCGCCTGCGCGTCGCAGTTCACCTTCTTCCTGGCAATCCCGGTCATGGCGGGTGCGTCGGGCCTCAAGCTTGTCAAGTTCCTGGTGGGCGGCGGTGTGTTCACCGTTGCCGAGGTCGGTGCCCTGCTGGTGGGCTGCATCGTGGCGTTTGTCGTGTCCATCATGGCAATCCGCTTCCTGATGGATTACGTCAAGAAGCACACCTTCACGATCTTCGGCTGGTACCGCATCGCCCTGGGCATCCTGGTTCTGGGCATCTGGGCGCTGCAGAGCTTCGTGCTGGCGTAAAATACACAATAGAAAATCCGCTGCTTCCCCATGCCGGGGGAGCAGCGGATTTTTTGTGGCGGTTGCGCGGTAGGGGGCCGGGCATGCCCGGCCCGCGGCTTTCCCGCAGGCGCGATTTTACCTTTCTGTTGCGGGCCGGACATGTCCGGCCCCTACAACTCTATGGATTTTTCGGGAACGTCACCCTTTCTTGCGCCCAATCCACAGGGCCGCGCCGCCGCTCACCACCAGCATCACCCACAGCAGGGCAATATTCGCGCCATCACCGGTAGCGGGAATCACGCTTACCGCCTGCGGGGCAGGGGTGGCTGTGGGCGCAGCGGTGGGAGCCGTAGTCGGTGCAGGCGTGGGGGCCTGGGTCGCAGCCGGGGCGGTGCTCTCCTGCGGGGCCTGGGTGGGTGCGGCCGTGGGGGCCGCGGTAGGCACCGCTGTGGGGGCTGCCGTCGGCGCGGGCTTCTTCTCCAACGCGGCAAGGGCATGCTGGATGTCGGCGGCCATGGCGTCCACTTCGCTTTGCTGGGTAATATCCTTCGTGCGGTCAACGGCATCAATGGCCGCCTGCACCGCCGCAAAATTGGTGTAATCGTCCTTGTTCAGGGCGTTGGCCTTGGTGATAGCGGCGTCCACGGCGGTGTAGTCCGCGCCTTTCAGCACCAGGTTTTTCACCGCATCCCGGATGGCCTGTGCCATGGCGTCTACTTCGGACTGGTGGGTGCGGTCATAGCCGCGCACGACATTGGCAACGGCGGTATCCACGGCAGAAAGGTCGGTGTACAGCGTGCGGTCAAGCTCGTTGGCCTCGGCAAGAGCGGCGTCGACTGCGGTATAATCGGCGGGGCTGGAACCCAGAATGGGGAAACCGCCGCCATTCGCGAAAGAAGCGCCTAACAGACGTGTAACCGTGCCGTCGGCGAATTCTTCCGCGGTCTTTTCGGTGGAAGTATCTTTTGTTAGCGTATTGTATCTGCCAGGGGTAACAGTAACGTTGCCCTGGTAACAGTTGGTGGTGAAAATTTTTGCGGTGTAATCCGAACCATTCGTTTGCAAGCAACCAACAAAAGCGCCAACTCTGTTAAAGTTGTACTGACTGTCAGCTGCGATAGAAACTTGGGTGTTATAGATAAAGCAATTCGTAAGAGAGAGAATCTCCTCAGTAACTTGACCGCAGAAGCCGCCGACACAGTTACTATTCTGTACGTTGGAAGAAGAAGCAGTAACGGTGGAATTGGCTACATAGCAATCGGTAAAGGAAGAAGAACCGTTAGCATAGCTATCATCCAGTTCACCGATAAAACCGCCACAGTATTCAGAAGACTGAATTTGATTGTTTACGGAAGCACATTTGGTAAATTTGCCGACAGAGGAAAGGCCGACCAATCCGCCAGCACGGTTACTGTTGCTAGGGGCACGGCTGCTGCTTAGTTTGGAGCCAGAAACAGAGCAGTTGGCGATTTCAGAATCAAGAACGATACCGGCAAGACCACCGGCAAAGGCTTGCTTGTTATTACCTTCCGCAGAAAATTCTACATTCTCTATATGCAGATTGCTGATAGAACCAAAATACACACTGCCGAAAATACCGGCGAGGGTATAACCGTTGTCTGTTATGCCGGAGGAAAAAGCATTGCGAATTACATGATTGCCACCGTCGTAGTGACCGGAAAAGTAAAAGTGGGATTCATCACTATACCCGATAGGGTCCCAGGCTGCGCCCTGCAAATCAATATCCGCAGTCTGTTTGAAGTAGTAGCCGTGGAAGTTACCGATATCTTCTCCACAACCATCGATATCACAGTCGATAGCTTTGCCGCTATTGATGTAATCCGCCAGCGCCTTCAAATCGGCGGCGGTACTGATAAGCCAAGGGTCGTCCTGCGTGCCGCTGCCCCCGCTCAAAAATTCATTGGGGGGGGGTGACGGCGAAAGCCGAGATGGGCAGCGCGGTGAAGCAGAGCACCAGCGCCAGCAGCAGACTTAGGAACTTGCTGTTGTGTTTCATGGGGTCGCGTCCTTTCCTGTAATAAAATACTATATAAAGTCATTTTAATACGCACACGGGCAAAATGCAAGATGGGTAGGGAAATTTTGGGGAATGAGAAAGAAAAAACCGGAACGGCTGGGGGCCGTCCCGGTGGTGGGGGTGTTAAGGGGATAGGGGCTTTAGCAATCCAGCCTTTATGGCAGCCTTACCCCTTCGGGAAGGTCACCCGTATCGTCGTGCCGGTCCCGACCTGGCTTTGCAGGTCTATCTTCGCATCATGCAGCAGGGCAATGTGCTTGACGATCGCCAACCCCAGGCCCGTGCCGCCGGTGGCTTTGGAGCGGCTCTTGTCCACGCGGTAGAACCGCTCAAACACGCGGGTCTGGCTGTCCTGGGGGATGCCGATGCCGTTGTCCTCGACCTCAAAATAGGGGCAGCCGTCATTGCCAACGCCGCAGCGCAGCTCCACATGGCCGCCCGGGCGGTTGTAGCGGATGGCATTGTCGCACAAATTCTGCGCAAGCTCGCTCAACTGGTCGCGGCTGCCGCGCACGGTGGCGGGCCTGACGTCGTATTGCAGCGTTACATAGGCCCGGCGGGCGTTCACCGTCATGTTCTGGGCCGTCTCCTTGACCAGCGCGGCCAGATCCACCGGGGCAAACTCGGTCACGGTCTCACGGCTGTGGCTGGCCTGGGTGCTGTCCAGCTCGCTCAGCTGCAAAATATCGCTGACCAGCGCGATCATCCGCTGTGCTTCCTTGTGGATGCGCGCGGCGAACGTCGGCACGTCGGCGGGCTTTGCCATGCCGGTTTCAATCAGCTCGGCATAGCCGGAAATGCTCGTCAGCGGGGTTTTCAGCTCATGGCTGACATTGGCGGTAAACTCCCGGCGCATCGTCTCGTTGTCCTCCCGCAGCTTGCGGTCGGTCTGGATGGTCCGTGCCAGGGGGATAAGCTCCTGATAGGGCACATCAGCCTCGATGGTGTCCAGGTGCTCGGCCAGGTGGTTGATAGGCTGCACCATGCGGCGGGTCAGCCACCAGCTGAACAGCGTTGCAGCGGCCAAAATCAGAACCATGGCCGCGCAGAGCAGCGGCAGGGTGTCGGTGCTCAGGCCCCAGATGTTGGCAATATCCTCGCCCACGCGCAGCACCTGCGCACCGTCGGGCGTGTCGATGCGCACGGCGTAGTAGTGGGTCTCCCGGCGCACGGTCTCGCTCTCACGGGTGACGCTGGCGGTGCCGTCGGCCATGGCCTGCTGGAACTCCGGCCGGTCGGCGTGGCTGGGCAGGTGGGAGTCCATGACGGCGTACACGGTGTTTGCGGCATCGTAGACAAGGGCCGAGGTCTGGCTGTCAAACAGCACGGTGCCGTCGCCGTTGATAAGCGTAAAGCGCGGCGCATCAACGCCCGGTTTCGGCAGCAGGCTGACCAGCGTTTTGGCGTCGTGGGTGGGCTGGGCCTTGTAGGCGGCGGCGTAGCTGCCGCCCAGCTGGGCCAGGTAGTCGTCCACGCGGTCGGTGTAGCTGCGCTGGAACAGAACGGTGGCCGCCGCCAGCATGGCCAGTACGCAGAGCACGCCAGTCAGGATCAGGCCGCGCCGATAGCGGCGGGTCATGCTCAGGGGCTGTTTTTCGCGGCGCTGCTCGTCAGTCATCACTGCCCTCCGTGCTCAGCTTGTAGCCCACCTTGCGCACGGTGCGGATAGCCTCGCCCGCCGCGCCCAGCTTTTGGCGCAGCGTGCGCACGTGCATATCGATGGTGCGGGATTCCAGCAGATCATCGGTGTCCCAGACGTCCTTCATGATGCGTTCACGGGCCAGGACTTCCTCCGGGTGCTCCAAAAACAGATGCAGTAGCGCATATTCTTTAAAGGTCAGCTCTACCGGCGCACCGCCGACGCGGACCGTGCGGGCCATGTCGTCCAGTACGATTTCGCCAAAATGCAGCGTCGATGCAGCGGGCGCGGGGGCGACCGCCCCCGCGCGGCGCAGCACAGCCTTGACGCGGGAGATGAACTCCATGATGCCGAAGGGCTTGCACAGGTAGTCGTCCGCGCCGTGGTCCAGCCCCTTGACGACGTCGATCTCGCTGGTTTTGGCCGTGACCATAATGACCGGGATGGACGCCGTGGCGGTGTTGGCGCGGAGCTTGGTCAAAATCTGGTAGCCGTCCTCGTCAGGCAGCATGACGTCCAGAATGACCAGCTCGGGCCGGGTATCGCGCAGTGCAGCCCAAAAGCTGGCCGCGTCCTCGCAGCCGCGTGCGTCATAGCCGTTGGACTGCAGCGCGTATTGCTCCATCTCACGGATGCTGGAATCGTCCTCGACGATATAGATCATAGTAAATACTCCTTACTATAAACGTAGGGGCCGGGCATGCCCGGCCCGCGGCTTTGCGTGGCCGTCCGATAACGGGCGGCTGCTTTTCTGTTGCGGGCGGGGCATACCCCGCCCCTACAAAAAGGCTTCCCCCTCGGGGAAAGGCTTTCAGCCTTCGGCCTGATTCTCCGCAGGCTCGGAATATGCCTCCGGCGGGAAGGTGTAGCGGCCACGGTATTTCTCGTAGCGCTGCTCAAATTTTACGCTGCCGCCGTGCTTGACGTTGGCAAGATACTCGTGGGTATCGAACTTGTCCGCCGCAACCTCGATCATCGCGACCGCAATGTTCGAGCAGTGGTCGGCGATGCGCTCGTAGTTCGTCAGCAGATCATCCAGCACAAAGCCGTACTCGATGGTGCAGACACCGGCCTGCAAACGGGCAATGTGGCGGGTCTTGACCTCGCGCACCAGGCCGTCCACGACCTGCTCCAGCGGCTCGATCTTGCCGGCGGCGTAGGTGTCGCCCTTCTGGAATGCGTCTACCGTGCGGTTGACGATATCCTGCACGGCGGCTTCAAGAACGGACAAATCGTTGAGGGCTTCCTCGCTGAATTTGATGCTTTTCGTGCGGATCTCCTCGGCCGTTTTGATGATGTTCACGGCGTGGTCGGACACACGCTCAAAATCGCCGATGGTGTGCAGCAGCGTGTTGATGGTGCGGTTATCCTCGCCCGAAAGATGCTTGGCGCTCAGCTTGACCAGGTAGGTGCCCAGCACGTCCTCGTAATGGTCAACAGCGTCCTCTTTGCGCAGGACTTCATCCGCAATGGCGTCGTTCCAGACGCGGGTGGTGGACATGGCCTGCAAAAGCGCGGTGCGGCAGATTTCCGCCATATCGCTGCCGGTCAGCATGGCGCGGCCAACAGCCACAGAGGGGGTGGTGAGCAGACGCTCGTCCAGCAGGGTGTTCTCCTGCTTTTTGTCGGCGGGGGAGTCGGGCACGGTCAGGATGGCCAGCTTTTCCAGCAGGCGGTTGAAGGGCAGCAAAATAGCGGTCGTTACCACGTTGAAAACCGTGTGAACGATGGCAATGCCGAAGGTGTTGGCGGTCTCGTTAAAGAAAGAGAATTGGATGAGCGCGTTCAGCCCGTAGAACCCGCACAGGAAGAGGATCGTGCCGATAACGTTAAAATAGAGATGGACGAAGGCGGTGCGCTTGGCGTTTTTGTTGGCACCGGCGGAGGAAATCAGCGCTGTGACGGTGGTGCCGATGTTCTGGCCCATGATGATGGGCACGGCGGCGGAGTAGGTGACGGCGCCGGTGCTGGTCAACGCCTGCAAGATACCGACGGAGGCCGACGAGGACTGCAAAACAGCCGTCAGCACTGCGCCCGCGATAACGCCGAGGATGGGATTTTTGAAGCTGAGGAACAGATCCATGAACCACGGCTCATCGGCCAGCGGGGACATGGCATGGGACATCGTGTTCATGCCGGCCATCAAAATAGAGAAGCCCAGCAGGATTTTACCGACGCCGCGCTTGCGGTCCTTGCCGATCATATACAGCCAGATGCCGATAAAGCCGAGGATCGGGCTCCAGGCATTGGGGTTCATCATCTGGGTGATGAAGCTGTCACCCTCGAGGCCGGACAGCGACAGCAGCCAGCCGGTGACGGTGGTGCCGACATTCGCGCCCATAATGACGCTGATGGCCTGATGCAGCTCCATCAAACCGGAGTTGACGAAGCCGACCGCCATAACGGTGGTGGCACCGCTGGACTGAATGACGGCGGTGACGGCCATGCCGAGCAGCAAGCCGCGGATGGGGCTGCTGGTCATGGTGGACAGGATACCCTGTAATTTGCTGCCGGCGGTCTGCTCCAGCGCTTTCCCCATCAGGTCCATGCCATACAGGAACATGGCAATGCCGCCCATCAGGGTGAACACATTAAAAATGGTCATCCGGTGTTACACATCCATTCTCTTATTTTGTTTACACTATACCGCCTTCTATTATAATGTATGCGCGCAGGCTACACCACCATAGGAAAGTAAATGTTGTGTAAAATTTGTGTAAAGCTAAAAGGCTTCACGCATTCATCAGCGGCCAAAGCCCCTCTCCCCAATTTTTCAATTCCTTTACAAACTTTACATCTCCCACACAAAACACCGCGCTCTTTTGCAAAACCTTTACCGCGATTGTACCGTACCATGGTCGATACCCGCAAAAAAAGGCGGTACAATAGGGTCGTTCCGATGAGAACACACCCAAAACACTATACCAAAAACAATATTGGGGAAAAGGGAGAATACTTTACATGAAACGTACTTCTGCAATCGCTGCTGTTACCGCTGCCGCTCTGGCACTGAGCCTTGCCGCCTGCGGCTCCGCTGATTCTACCGCTGACACCGCCGCCGAGAGCACGGCGGCTTCCACCGAGGCTGTCTCCTCGGAGGCTGCTTCCGAGGCTGCCCCTGCCGAGAGCACCGGCGACTTCGACACCGACCAGGATATCACCGTCATCTCCCGAGAGGACGGCTCCGGCACCCGCGGCGCCTTCATTGAGCTGACCGGCGTTGAGGAGAAGAACGCCGACGGCAAGAAGGTCGACAACACCACCGAGGCAGCCGCCATCCAGTCCAGCACCAACGGCGTCATGACCGCTGTTGCCAACGATGAGACCGCTATCGGCTACATCAGTCTTGGCTCTCTGAACGACACCGTCAAGGCCGTCACGGTCGGCGGTGTGGCCGCCTCCGCCGAGACCGTCAAGGACGGCAGCTATGTACTGGCCCGTCCGTTCAACATCGTTACCAACGGCGATGCCACCGATCCCGTGGCCGTGGACTTCATCGCCTACTGCCTGAGCAAGGACGGTCAGGCACTCGCCACCGATAAGGGCTACATCGGCGAGGACGGCGCGGACTTCACCTCCGCCCAGCCTGCCGGCAAGATCACCGTCGGTGGTTCTTCCTCCGTCTCTCCGCTGATGGAGAAGCTCATTGAGGCCTACAAGACCGTCAACCCCAACGCCGAGCTTGAGCTGCTGACCACCGACTCCACCACCGGTGTTTCCGGTGCGCTGGACGGCACCTACACCATCGGCATGGCCAGCCGTGAGCTGAAGGACTCCGAGACCGAGGCCGGCGCCAAGGCTACCGTCCTGGCACTGGATGGCATCGCCGTCGTCGTCAACCCTGCCAACACCACCGAGGATCTGACCGTTGACCAGATCAAGGGCATCTACACCGGCGAGCTGACCACCTGGGCCGATGTGCAGTAAAGTATAGCAGCACCGTAGGGGCGGGGCATGCCCCGCCCGCAGCGTACCCGTGACCGCGCGGTTATGGGAAGGCCGCGGGCCGGACATGTCCGGCCCCTACATGGCATATAACCAAAGGAGTATAGGAAATGACCTCCAAGCTAAAAGAAGGCGTCATGCAGGTGGTGTTCACACTCTGCGCCTGTGTATCCATTCTGGCGGTCGCGCTGATCTGCATCTTCCTGTTTGCAAACGGCGTGCCTACTTTGTTCAAAATCGGCCCGCTCAAGTTCCTGCTGGGCACCACTTGGAAGCCCGGCAACGATATCTTCGGCATCCTGCCGATGATCCTGGGCAGCATCTACGTCACGGCGGGGGCTATCCTCGTCGGCGTGCCCATCGGCCTGCTGACCGCCATTTATATGTCCAGGTTTGCCTCGCTCCGCATCAACAAAATCATGCTCCCGGCGGTGCAGCTGCTGGCGGGTATCCCGTCGGTCGTGTACGGCTTCTTCGGTATGATCGTGCTGGTGCCCGCCGTGCAGGCCATGGTCAAGACGCCCTTCTTCAAGACGGTGCTCCACGTCAAAAGCGGCAAGGGCATGAGCCTTTTCACCGCCGCCGTGCTGCTGGGCATCATGATCCTGCCCACCATCATCACGGTCAGCAAGACGAGCCTTGACGCCGTTCCCAACAGCTACTATGAGGGCAGCCTGGCCCTGGGCGCGACCCATGAGCGCAGCGTTTTCTGCGCCGTGCTGCCCGCCGCCAGGTCCGGTGTGCTGTCGGCGGTCATCCTCGGCATCGGCCGCGCCATCGGTGAGACGATGGCGGTCGTCATGGTCGCAGGCAACCAGACATGGATGCCCAAGGGCCTGTTCCAGGGCCTGCGCACGATGACCTCCAACATCGTCATCGAGATGGGCTACGCCGCCGACCTCCACCGCGAGGCGCTGATCGCTACCGGCGTTGTGTTGTTCATCTTTATCCTGCTCATCAACCTCTGCTTCAGCCTTGTGAAAGGGGGCAGCGACCATGCCTGAGATCACCGCAACAAAGACTGCGGCCGATATGACCTGCGCAAGACCGCATACGCTTATGCCCGGCGGTGGGCAGAACCGCCGCGCCGCCCGCGCACAGGCTGCCGCGCTGCGGTGGCTGGTGCGGATCGCCGCCTTCCTGACGGCCGCCGTGCTGGTGTTCCTGATCGGCTACATCCTCGTCATGGGCATCCCCAACCTCAAGCCCGAGCTTTTCGCATGGGAGTATAACTCCGAAAATGTCTCGCTGACGCCCGCCCTCATCAATACCGTGCTGATGACCGCCTTCGCGCTGCTCATCGCCACGCCGCTCGGCATCTTTGCCGCCATCTGGCTGGTCGAGTACGCCCGCCGCGGTAGCAAGCTGGTCAAGGTCGTGCGCGTCACGACCGAGACGCTGCAGGGCATCCCCTCCATCGTCTACGGCCTGTTCGGTATGCTGTTCTTCGTCACCCAGCTGCACTGGGGCTACTCGCTGATCGCCGGTGCGTTCACGCTGGCCATCATGGTATTGCCCGTCATCATGCGCACGACCGAGGAAGCGCTCATCGCCGTGCCCGATTCCTACCGCGAGGGCAGCTTCGGCCTCGGCGCGGGCAAGCTGCGCACGGTGTTCACCATCGTGCTGCCCAGCGCCATGCCCGGCATTTTGTCCGGTGTTATCCTCGCCACGGGCCGCATCGTGGGCGAGACTGCCGCGCTGATCTACACGGCCAGCTCGGTCGCCAAGATCCCCACCAGCGTATTCAGCTCCACCCGCACGCTGGCCGTACATATGTACCTGCTCTCCAACGAGGGTCTCTACATCGGCCAGACCTACGGCACCGCCGTGGTGCTGCTGGTGCTGGTGCTGGTCATCAACTGCCTGTCCGGCTTTCTGGCCGGCAAGCTGGCGAAGAAGTAAAGCCGCCTGCGGGGCGTCGAGGACGCCGCCCCCTACATACGCAGCAGCTTGTAGGGGCCGGGCATGCCCGGCCCTCGGCAGACCCATTACCGCTCTGCTTCCGTAAGGCTGAGGCCGGACATGTCCGGCCCCTACGGCTCGGCAAAGGCATATATGCGGTCTATAAACAAGGATATAGCAAAGAGGTCATTTCATGAACAAATTTGAAGTCCGCGGCATGGACCTGTACTACGGCAGTTTCCATGCATTGAAAAACATCAACATCAACATCCCGGAGAAGGAGATCACCGCCTTCATCGGGCCTTCCGGCTGCGGTAAATCCACGTTTTTGAAGAGCCTGAACCGGATGAACGACCTGGTCGAGGGCTGCCGCATCTCCGGCGACATCAAACTGGACGGCGTCGATATCTATAAGGATAAGATGGACGTCAACGTCCTGCGCAAGCGCGTCGGCATGGTGTTCCAGAAGCCGAACCCGTTCCCGATGTCGATCTACGACAACATTGCCTACGGCCCGCGCACCCACGGCATCCATAATAAGGCCCAGCTGGACGAGATCGTTGAAAAATCCCTGCGCGGCGCGGCCATCTGGGACGAGGTCAAGGACCGCCTGAACAAGAGCGCACTGGGTATGTCCGGCGGCCAGCAGCAGCGCCTGTGCATTGCCCGCGCCCTGGCGGTCGAGCCGGAGGTCCTGCTCATGGACGAACCTACCAGCGCCCTGGACCCGATCTCGACCTCGAAAGTCGAAGAACTGGCCACCGAACTGAAAGAGAACTACACCATCGTCATGGTCACCCACAATATGCAGCAGGCCGCGCGTATCAGCGATAAGACGGCGTTTTTCCTGCTGGGCGAACTGGTGGAAATGGGCCCGACCGAGCGCGTCTTTGCCACGCCGGTGGACAAACGTACCGAGGATTACATCTCGGGCCGTTTCGGTTGAGGAGGTTTACAATGGGTACAAGTGTACGCAAAATGTACGATGCGGAATTGCTGCAGCTGGACACGATGCTGGCCCGCATGGGCCATGCGGCGGGCGGTGCCATCGAGAGTGCCATGACCGCCCTGCGCACCGGCGACACCGAGCTGGCCCGCAGCGTGATCGCCCGGGACAGCGAGATCGACTCCGCCGAGCATGAGATCGAGCACCGCTGCTTAACGCTTTTCCTGCGGCAGCAGCCGGTGGCGGGCGACCTGCGCAAGGTGTCCACGGCCTTAAAAATGGTCACGGATATCGAGCGCATTGCCGACCAGGCCAGCGATATTGCCGAAATCACCCTGCATCTGCACCCCGAGGGGGCGCGCACCGTCGGGGTGCTGGATGATTTGTACGCCATGGGCGATATCGCCCTGCGGATGGTCAAGGATTCCATTGCCGCTTACGTGCAGGTGGACCTGTCCACCGCAGCCCAGGTCATTGCCCGCGACGACGAGTGTGACGCGATGTTCAGCCGCATTTCCCAGGAAATTGCCGCCTACATCGCCGCCCACCCCGATGACGCCAGCACGGCGCTGGATCTGTTCATGATCGACAAATACCTAGAGCGCCTGGGTGACCACGCGGTCAATATCGCCGAGTGGGTCGAGTTCTTAAAGACCGGCGTTCACAAATCCCGCAAGATCGTGTAACGCGGGGCAAAACAAGCCATTCCCTTATTTTCCTATACCAACCAAAATGGGGCCTGCCGCAAAGCAGACCCCATTTTGGCGTTGAGGGAAAAGGCTTCCCCCATGGGGGAAGCTGTCACCGAAGGTGACGGATGAGGGCAAGCCTTGCCGAGGCTGCGCGCAAACAGACTGTGGCCGTGAACTTCCCCCTCATCCGTTTGAGGTCGGGGCCGCAGACATCTTCCCCCAAAGAGGGAAAGCACAGACTGCCAAAGACTTCCCCGCAAAAAATCCCGGGCAGCTCACGGTGAGCCGCCCGGGATTGTGCTTTTATTTCGCGCCGCGCCCCGCGAAAACCACGTACACGGTCTTGAACAAAATCTTTACGTCGTTCCAGAGCGACCAGTTATCAATGTAGGTCACATCCAGCTTGACGACTTCCTCAAAGTCCTCGATGTTGCTGCGGCCGCTGACCTGCCACAGGCCGGTGATGCCCGGCTTCATCGACAGGCGGCGCTTGTGGTGGCTCTCGTACTGCTTGTACTCATCCACCGTCGGCGGGCGGGTGCCCACGAGGCTCATGTCGCCGCGCAGCACATCAAAGAACTGCGGCAGCTCGTCGATGCTCGTCTTGCGGATGAACTTGCCCACCTTCGTCACGCGGGGGTCGTCCTCCATTTTGAACATCAGGCCGTTCATTTCGTTCTTGGCCATCAGCTCTTTCTTGCGTTCCTCGGCATCCATGTACATACTGCGCAGCTTGTGGATGTAGAAATACCGGCCGTTCAGGCCCACGCGCTTCTGCTTGAAGAAGAGCGGCCCTGGGCTTTCGATCTTCAGCGGGATGGCCACCACCGCAATGATGGGAATGCTGATGGCGCAGCCCACAATGGCACCGGCAATGTCCATGGCGCGCTTGGCAACGCGGTCCCGCAGCTTCATTTCCACGGTGCCCATCGTCACGATGTTGCCCCCCGCGCAACGGCCCAGCGTGCGGCTCAGCCGTGCCGAGCTCGTCTCGTCGCAGCAGCGCGCCTCGATATGGTCCAGCAGCTGCAGCCGGAAATGCACGGTCAAGCCCATGCTTTCCATCTCTTCCAGGTAGGGGATGAAGCTCTCGCCGCTGTCCATCGGCACGTCCACATAGACCTCGTCCAGCGCCTCGCGCCGCAGCCAGGCCATGAAATCATCAAACGTTGCCTTGACCTCGACCCCGGCCACCCTGGTGCCGACGGTCTCGGGTGTGGCTTCCAGCAGGGCTACGCCGATGATACGGCGGGACCAGTCGCCCTGGATCTCGGCGATGAGCTTTTCGGCGCGGTCACAGGTCGTCACAAAGCCCACAAGGCTCTCCGACCCGCGGCTGTGCTGCAATTTCAGCAGGAACTTCTTCAGCAGCCCATGGGTGATGGGCATGAGCACCACGTTCACAATGGGGACCATGACCGCAAAATAGCGGGAGTCCAGCAGCGTGGCTTTCGCCAGCACCAGGCAGGCCGCATTGACGACGCCGAGCACGACGTTGAATTTCAGTGCCAGGATGATTTCGTCGCCCTTGGAGCGGGTCACGATGTTCTGATCCTGGTCAAAGCACAAAAACGTCAGCACAAAGGCCAGCAGCAGCAGGCAAAGCGCCTGGATCCAGTCAAAGGTTGCGTAATCCTGCAGCTTGTTGAACACGTTATCCGTGATAAGCCATGCCAGCACAACGCTGATGCCCGTGGTCACAAAATCGGTGAGAAACACATACGCGTACTGTAATTTTTCACGTTTGCTCGTCATATCGGTGAAGATTCCTCTCGTATATAGTGGCAGATGCCGCGCATGATAGCGGCGGCATACAATGCAATGACACACATATCACTGTATTTTATCACAAAACGAGACAATTTTCAACATAGTTCCGCTGAAGCGTAATAAATCTGTAAGAAATCGGGAAATAAGCGGCGTGTGTTTGTAGGGGGCGGAGCAGAACTCCGCCCCTATCGTGTTGTAAGGTGGCCGGTCCTCTGGCCGCCGCAGGCATTATTCTGCCTCGGTAACATCCGCTTTCAGCACGTCCTGTATCTCCACCAGACATTCCAGCAGCAGGGGATTGAACGTGCCGCAGTCGCCGTGCAAAATCATCTGCACAGCGGTGTCGGGGGCGTAGGCGGCCTTGTACACGCGCTTGCTCACCAGCGCGTCGTACACGTCGGCCATCGAGACGACCTGCGCCGAAATCGGGATGCGGTCCCCGGACAGGCCGTCAGGGTAGCCGCGGCCGTCCCAACGCTCGTGATGCCAACGGCAGATTTCATACGCGGTGCGCACCAGTGCTTCGCTGCGGTATATGCCCAGTTTGTCCAGCATATTTGCGCCGATGACCGTGTGGGTCTTCATGATGTTGAACTCCTCCTGCGTCAGGCGGCCGGGCTTGTTCAAAATCTTGTCGTCTATCGCGATTTTGCCGATGTCGTGCAGCGCCGATGCCAGCACGATCAGCTCCTGCTTCTCGGGCGGCAGGTCGTACTTGTCGGTTTTCTGGGTCAGGTGCTCCAACAGGCGCTGGGTCAGCGTGCCGATGTGCTGCACGTGCAGGCCGCTCTCGCCGTTGCGGAACTCAACGACCTCGCTCAAAATCGAGACCATCATCTGGGTGTTCTTCTCTTTCTCGCGGGTCTGGCTCGTCACCAGCGAGATGAGCCGCCGCTGCTTGGCGTAGAGCTTGATGGTGTTAAAGACGCGCCGGTAGACGATGCTTGCGTCAAAGGGGCGGCTGACATAGTCCGAGACGCCCATCTCGTAGGCGTGACGCACGACCGGGTCGGAGTCCTCGCTGGAAATCATGATGACCGGGATATCCTCGATCCAGTGGTTGCGGTTCATGGCAGCCAGCACTTCAAAGCCGTCCATCACCGGCATGACGATGTCCAGCAGAATCAGCGCAATGCCGGTGTCGTACTGCTCCAGCATGGCCAGGCATTCCTTGCCGTTGGCGGCCTCCAATATATTGTAGTCGCTGCCCAGAATCTCCGACAAAATCGCGCGGTTCATCTCGGAATCATCAACGATCAGGATGTTCTGGCGGGTCTGGTTCTCGCGCCCGGCGGCGGTGCTGGCCCTGGGGGCGGCGGTGTCCTCGGTCACGACCGTGTTTTTGTGGTTCTTGGCCTGGTACATCAGCTTGTCGGCGCGGCCAACGGCGTGCTCCACCGTTTCGTCCGGCTGGGACATCACGCCGCCGATGCTGACCGAAAGCTGCAGACAGCTGTACCCCGGCACGGTGGCGGCGTGGATTTTCTTGCAGATGCGCTGTAATTTTGCGTTGAACGCGCCCCGCTCAATGCCCGGCAGCACCAGCAGAAATTCGTCGCCGCCGTAGCGGATCAGGCTGTCGCTTTTGCGAATGTTGGCGCGCACGACCTCCATGGCGGTGCGCAGGGCCAGATCGCCCGCGTGGTGGCCGTAGGTATCGTTGTAGAGCTTGAAGTCGTCCAGGTCCAGCACGGCCACACCGGCAGGGTCGGTCTTGTCCTTGAGCACATCCTCAAAATAACGGCGGTTGTAGCCGCCGGTCAGGGCATCGTGGTAGAGCTTGAAGTGGTAGCCGGTCACGCTGTCCATCAGGCGGTTGCTGTTTTCGGGGTCGATAAGGGTTTCGCTGTCCAGCTGCTGGATCAGCTCCATCACGCAGGGCTGGCCGTCCACCTCACGGTAGACCGCCGTGACCTGAAAGACCTGGCTGCCCATGTATTCCAGCTTGGTGCGCTGGGTGTGGTCACGCAGGACCTGCGCCGAGATACAGTTCTGGCACTGGGTGTGCTTCTGCCAAAAGTCGTAGCATTTGCAGTAGTCGCTGAGGGTCTTGTCACTGCCGACCTGCGCAGCCTCCAACAGGCGCACGACCGTAAAAATCGTGCGGTATTGGGCCATTTCCTTTTCGACCTGTTCTCTGGTCATATTCTGCCGCCTTTTGTGGATTTATTGTGTTATATACTACAGCAGTATAACATCGTGCGGCGAAAAATGTCAATTTATTTGTGGCGATGTCGTACATAACCGTGGGCAGCGCCGCATAGGCTTGTACCGTGAGGGGGGGACGACCTATGCGCCGAGTTGTATTCTATCTATTTATAATAGCTGTTTTTCTGGCGGCCCCGCTGGCAGCGCTGCCCCGGCGGGGGGAGACTGCGCCCGCTGCCACCCCTGCGCCCACGGCCACGGCAGAGCCAACCGCCGCCGCGCCCTACCGCGCCGTGTGGGTCAGTTACCTGGAATGGCAGCAGGTGGATTTTTCCACGCCGGAGACGTTTTCTGGCGATATAGCGGTCATACTGGACAATATCCGGGACCTGGGGGCCACTGTCGTGCTGGCGCAGGTGCGGCCCTTTGGGGATGCACTCTACCCCAGCAGCTACTACCCGTTCAGCCACCTTTGCACCGGGCAGCAGGGGCGGGACCCCGGCTATGACCCGCTGGCCCTGCTGGTGCAGGCCGCCCACGACCGGGGGCTTGCACTGGAAGCATGGGTCAACCCCTACCGCATCCAGGCTGGGCTGACCCCGGCGCTCTGCGGCGCCAGCCCGGCCAAGCTGCACCCCGATTGGGTCAAATACACCGACACCGGCGCGTACCTGGACCCGGCCAACACGGCGGTGCGGCAGTACATAGCCGACGCGGTGGGAGAGCTGTGCGCCAACTATGATGTGGACGGCATCCATTTCGACGACTATTTTTACCCCACCACCGACCCGGCCTTTGACGCGGCGGACTACGCGGCCAGCGGCACGGCGCTGACCCAGGACGACTGGCGGCGGGAGAACGTGAACGCGCTGGTGGAGCTGTGCCACGCCACGGCCCGGCGGTACGGCGTGCGGTTCGGCGTGGCCCCGGTGGGGGACCCCGAGCAGAACTACGCCCTGCAATACAGCGACGCGGCCCGCTGGCTGCGCCAGGGCACGGTGGACTACCTGATGCCGCAGCTGTACTGGGGGCAGGAATATGTGAAAGATGGCGACACATCGCACAGCCTGGCCCGGCTGGCCGGGGCGTGGGCCGCGCTGCCCCGGGCAGTGGGAGTCAGGCTGTACGCGGGGCTGGGGGCCTACCGCATCGGCGCAGGGGATGGATCCGACGCGGGTTCCGAGTGGGTATCCGGCCGCGCCCTGGCCGACCAGCTGAATTTACTTGACCGCCTGGGCGTGCAGGGAGCGGGCCTGTACCGCTATGCCAGCTTGTTTGATGCGTCCGACTATGCGGGTCTGGCCGCTGCCGAAGTGGACGCCGTGCAGCAGGTCTGGCAGATCGACCAAAGAAGTAAGGACTAAAGAATTAAATGAAAATTCTACTTAAATATCAGGAAAGAGTATGGTATAATAAAATACAAAGCTTCCCCCAAGGGGGAAGGCTTGGAAAAGATTAAGGAGAAACCTTATGACCAATACCCAAGAACTCTACACACGCTGGTTATCCCAGCCGGATCTGGACGATGCCATCAAGGCTGAACTGGTCAGCGTGGCGGGCGACAACGACGCCATCGCCGACCGCTTCTATCGTGACCTTGCGTTCGGCACCGGCGGCCTGCGCGGCGTCATCGGCGCGGGCACCAACCGCATGAACCTCTACACCGTGCGCAAGGCTACGCAAGGTCTGGCGGACTACCTGAACGCCAGCGGCCTGCCGAAAAAGGTCGCCATCGCCCACGACAGCCGCCACAACGGCGAACTGTTCGCCCGCGAGACCGCCCGCGTGCTGGCGGCCAACGGCATCACCGCCTATGTGTACCCCCGCCTGGAGCCGACGCCCGCCCTGTCCTGGGCTGTGCGGTATCTGGGCTGCGGCGCGGGCGTCTGCGTGACCGCCAGCCACAACCCCGCCAAGTACAACGGCTACAAGGTCTACGGCGCGGACGGCTGCCAGATCACGCTGGAAGCCGCGGAAAAGATTTTGGCTGCGATTGAAAAAATCGACTGCTTTGACGGCGTCAAACTCGCCGACTATGACAAGGCCCTGGCCGACGGCAGCATCGTTATGATCGGCGATAAATGCCTTGACGACTTTGTGCAGGCTGTCTACGACCAGCGCGTCGGTGACGGCGCGGGCATTGACGCGCTGAAGCTCGTCTACACCCCGCTGAACGGCACCGGCCTCGAGTGCGTCAAAAAGCTGCTGGCGAAGCTCGGCGTCACCCATGTGACCGTTGTGCCCGAGCAGGAAAAGCCGGACGGTGATTTCCCCACCTGCCCCTACCCGAACCCCGAAATTCGGGAGGCTATGCAGAAAGGTCTGGAACTGTGCGATACGGTCAAGCCGGATATCCTGCTGGGTACCGACCCAGACTGTGACCGCTGCGGCACCGCCGTGCCGGACGGCAAGGGCGGCTACCGCCTGATTACCGGCAATGAGATGGGTATCATTCTGCTGGATTACATCTGCCGCACCCGTCTGACCCAGGGAACCATGCCCGCCGACCCGGTGGCTGTGACGACCATCGTTTCCACCGATATGGCAGCGCCGGTGGCAAAAAAATACGGTGTGGAACTGCGCCGCACCCTGACCGGCTTTAAGTTCATCGGTGAACAGATCGGCAGGCTGGAAGCCGAGGGCTGCGCCGACCGCTATATCTTCGGCTTTGAGGAGAGCTACGGCTACCTGTCCGGCGCACACGTCCGCGACAAGGACGCCGTCAATGCCACGCTGCTGGTCTGCGAGGCCGCCGCCTGGTACGCCCAGCAGGGAAAGACGCTGCTGGACGCCATCGAGGCGCTGTACAAGGAGTTCGGCTACTACCGCAACGCGCTGTGCAGCTTCGCCTTTGAGGGCGAGAGCGGTATGCATACGATGCAGAACCTGATGAAGAACCTGCGCGCCAACGCCCCGGCGGAAATTGCCGGGTACAAGGTGGAAAGCGCCGTCGATTACGACACCGACGGTACCGGTCTGCCCCGCGCAAATGTTCTGGAATACCACCTGGCGGGCGGCCACAAGCTGATGATCCGCCCCTCCGGCACCGAGCCGAAGATCAAAGTTTATCTGTCTGCCGTCGGCGAGAGCGAAGCGGCCGCCGACGCCGTGAACGCCGCACTGAGCAAAGCCGCTGCAGAAATAATGAAAGTGTGATCGTATGGCAATCGTAAAATTGACCCCAAGCTGCAAAGATTATCTGTGGGGCGGGAGCCGCCTGCGCACCGATTTCGGCGTGCAGAGCAGCCTGGACCCCCTGGCCGAAGCATGGGTGCTGTCCTGCCACCCGGACGGCCCGAGCTACCTGCCCGACGGCAGCACGCTGGCTGACTATGTGGCCGCCCACCCGGGGTGCCTTGGCACCGACTGCGAGAAGTTTGAGCAGTTCCCGATCCTGACAAAATTCATCGACGCCAAGAACAATTTGTCTATCCAGGTGCACCCCTCCAACGAGTATGCGCTGAAAAACGAGCACCAGTACGGCAAGACCGAAATGTGGTATGTGCTGGACTGCGAGCCGGGCGCGTTCCTCTACTACGGCTTCGACCACGAAGTTTCCAAAGAGGAATTTGCCGAGCGCATCAAAAACAACACCCTGACGGAAGTTCTGAACGCCGCGCCGGTGCACAAGGGCGACTGCTTCTTCATTCCCTCGGGCACGCTGCACGCCATCTGCAAGGGCATCGTCGTGGCCGAGGTCCAGCAGAACTCCAACGTGACTTACCGTGTCTACGACTATGGCCGTGTGGGCGCCGACGGCAAGCCCCGCGCCCTGCACGTGGAAAAGGCGCTGGACGTGACCCTGCGCACGCCGCCAGTCAAGCATGATTTCGGCGGGCATCTCGCCCGGTGTGAGTATTTCACCGTCGATGCCAAGAACGGCGATTTTGACGGTGTGGCCGATGAAAAGAGCTTTGTCTCGCTGCTGATCACCGACGGCGCGGGTGAACTGACCTGCGGCGGCGAGACCGTCCCGGTCAAGAAGGGCGAGAGCTACTTCCTGCCCGCCAACAGCGGCGCGTACACTGTCAAGGGCCAGTGCCAGACACTGGTGACGGTGGTGTAAAAAGAAAACAAAAAAGCCTTCTCCCTTGGGAGAAGGTGGCCAAAGGCCGGATGAGGGGCGCGTTTGCCGTTATTGCCCGTGAACGGGTTGTAATTGCAGCGTCGCCCCTCATCAGTCTGCTTCGCAGACAGCTTCCCCCAAGGGGGAAGCCAAAAATAAAGCACCGCATCACGGTTTGTTGACCGTGATGCGGTGTATTTGTTTACAGGGCTTTGATATACGCCAAATCGGCCTGCGCGGCGGGGAGGATGACCTCGTCCCGCAGTAGGGCGGCGTCGGGGTGGTCGCGGTGGAGCCATTCGCGGATGACGGTGTAGTCCATCTGGCCCGCGCCCAGGGCAGTGGGGGTGCGCGGCGCGTCGGGGTGGAACACGGCGTCCTTCATATGGACACAAGCTAAATCTTTGCCGATGACCTCGCACCAGGCGGGCCAGAACGCGGCCTGGCGGGACACATCCGCCGCCGTCAGCACATTGACCGGGTCAAAGATGATGTGGAAGTGGTCGTGGTCAGCCACGGCCTCTTTCAGGGTGTGCAGCTTTTCCACCGTGCCCAGCGTGTGGACGAACACCGGTTCCAGCGCAAAGCAGGCATCGATTTTGGCAGCCTGCTCCACAATACGCAGGATGCTGTCGGTCAGCAGCGGCAGGGTCGCAGCTTTCTCGTCCTCGGTCAAATCGCGGCAGGCGCTTTCGCTGCCGACGTGTTTCGCACCGACGGCTTTCTGGTAGTGCAGGGCGCGGCAGACTGCGGCGACGGCGTTTTCGCGGATGGCGGTGTCAGGATTGCTCAGATCCTGGTAGCAGCTCAGCACCGAGATTTCGATGCCTGCCTCGGCGAAAGCCGTGCGGATATCCGTGAGCTGGGCGGGGGTGATATCGGTAAAATTCGGGATGCCCCGGATAGCCTTGGGCATGGCCAGCTGGGCGGCATTGTAGCCGTTGGCGGTCAGCACATCGGCCAGACCTTTGGCGGTAAAGCACCCGTAATCATGGGCGCGGCAGCCGTATTTCATGGGGGAAACCTCCTTGTGTAAGGGTAAATATGCAGTGACGGCAGGGCTGCGGGCCGGGCGGACGCACCGCACCTTTTCTGCATCGTTCAAAAAATGCCCCCCGGCAAACCGGAGGGCAGCTGCGGCAAGAGAGAGGGAATCTTACCCCTTGACGCCGCCGGCGGAGACACCGCCGACAATGTATTTTTGCAGGATCATGAAGAGGATGACGATGGGCAGGATGGACAGAACCGATGCCGCCAGGATCGAGCTCCAGTCCACGCCGGTGTTGCCGATGAAGTTCTTGATGGCAATCTGGATCGTGTACTTCTTCTGGTCAGACAAAACCAGCAGCGGCAGGATGTAGTCGTTCCAGCGCCACATGAAGCTGAAGATCGTCAGCGTGATGGTGACGTTGGAGCCCAGGGGCAGCATGATGTTGGAGAAAATCTTCCACTCGCTGGCACCGTCGATACGCGCAGCCTCGACGAGGGACAGCGGTAGCGACATATAGTGCTGGCGGTACATGAAGATACCGGTCGTGGTGGTGACAACAGGCAGGATGACGCCCCAGATGTTGTTGTACAGGCCCATGGCGCTGATAACGCTGAACTGGGGGACGGTCAGCGTCTCACCGGGGATCAGGGTGCCCAGCAGGAACACGCCGAACACGAGGTTGACGTACTTGATCTCAAAGCGGTAGATGGCCAGCGCATAACCGCACATGGCGCTGATAAGCAGTGTGATGAGGGTGCCGACCACGGCCAGGAACAGGCTGTTCTTCACATAGCCCATGAAGCCGCCTGCCAGGACAGAGGAGTAATGCTCCGTCGTCGGGGTGGAGGGGAACATATGCAGCGGGTAGGTGAACAGCTCGCCGGACGGTTTGAAGGAGCTGAGCACCAGCCAGATAATGGGGAAAATCACGATGACGCCGATTGCCAGAGAAAGGATCGTCATTGGAATGCTGACGTGCTTGTCTTTCATCAGGTTTCACCTCCGTTATTGACCTTGAACTGGGCAAAGGCAATCAGGGCAAAGATGATCATGACAACGGTGGAAATGGCCGAAGCATAACCGTACTGCATCTGGTTGAAGCCCTTGTCGAAGATGTACTGGATGATAAAGGTGGTGCTCAGGCCGGGGCCGCCCTGCGTGATACCTTGGACCAGGGCGTACTCTTTGAGCAGGTTGACGGTGGACAGCAGCACGACCATGAATGTCGTGGGGGCCAGCATCGGGACTGTGATGCGGAAGAAGGCCTGCACACCGCTGGCACCATCGATGGTAGCAGCCTCATACAGATCATTGGAAATGCTGTTGATACCGCCGATGTAGAGGATCATGTTGAAGCCGATGGACGCCCAGACCGATGCGAACGCGATGACAAAGGTGGCAAGACGCGGGTTCAGCGACCATTCCAGCGCGGTGCCGCCCAGCGAACGGATGATAAAGTTTACAAGGCCGTACTCCTGGCTGAACATCCAGTTGATGGTAATACCGACGACCAGCGAACTCATCAGAACGGGGATGTAGACCATCGTGCGGGTTAGGCTCTTGCCGGCAACGCGCTTAGAGCAGAGCAGTACCGCCACCAGCAGCGGGATGATGACGCGGAACGGCAGCGTGCAGACCGTGTACAGCAGCGTCCGCCCCAGGGACAGATAGAACTTGGAGTCTTTAAACAATGTAATGTAGTTTGTCAGACCCACAAAGTCAATGGTTTTCCAACCGTCATAGTTGGTGAAGGAAAAAGCGATGCTGAGCACAAGCGGCACAAGGAAAAAGACACCGAACAAAATGCAGCAGGGCGCACAGAACGCCCAGAATGCGCCGGTGTGTTTCAGCGACGATTTCTTCTTCATATTCATTCCTCCTTTATTCTCTTTGGCCGGGATTCCACCGCCCGGTCCCTTCGATATGCTTAGTATAGCATTGCAAAAGGCGCAAATACCACCGTTTTTTTGCTTGCTTGTCCCAAAATGCATTGCATTTTTTGCGCGATTTTGGCAGGTGGCGCAAAATCTGACCGTCGTCTTGGCGAAAACGTACAAATGCAATGCTGTGAAATTGTGCAAACTGTAAAATCATGCATCCACAGTGAATGTCACTGCGCAAATTGTACATGGATTGTGCAAATTTCAAAGGGATGCAGCGTCAGCGGCAGGCTGTGCTGCACGGCTTCTTCTCCGGGCAAGGGCTGTTCCATCGGCGTGCAGCGCACGGCAGCGGCATCATCCGGCAGGGCCAATGCCGCGCGGGTGCGGGTACCCCAGCTCTCATACAGGCGCAAAATCAGGCCGGAGCCATCCTCGGCTTTCTTCACGGTCTCCAACACGACATTGGGGGCATCTATGCGGAACTGGCTGTACGCGGCAGGCAGCGTGCCCGCGGGTTGGGCGGCCACGGCCAGAGGCAGCGCCGGGGCGTTCAGGTCGTACCCGGCGGGGATGACCCCGCCCTGCCGCCAGTCGCCCAGGTGGGGCAGCAGCGCATAGGTAAAGTCGTGGGCCCCCTGGTCGGCGTGGGGGTCCGGGTAGGTGGCGGCCCGCAGCAGCGAGAGCCGCAGCACGCCGTCGTGGACATCATAGCCGTAGCGGCCGTCATTCAGCAGCGCCGCGCCGTAGCCCGGCTCGGACAGGTCGGCCCACTTATGGGCGCAGACCTCGAAGCGGGCCTCGTCCCAGCTGGTGTTGGTGTGGGTATCCCGGGCAATGCTGCCGAACTGGATGTCATACTGGGCGCGGTCGGCGCAGATATCCACCGGGAACGCAGCTTTCAGCAGCACATGCTGCTCGTGCCAGTCGATGTGGGTGGCAAAGTCGATGCGGCGGCTGTGGGGGTAGAGGGTGATATCCTGCACGAGCTGCGACCGGGAAATGGTGCGTTCCAGATGCAGGCGGCAGCAGACCGGGCTGTTCTCGGCCACGGTCAGGCGGGCCGCACCGTCCAGCGCAAAGCGGTGGCGGCGGTAGTATTTTTCCAGGTTCCAGGCGTCGTACTCGTCGGGGCGGTCCTCAAACAGCTGCAGCTCGTTGGCGCACTGCCCGGCAGGGATCAGCTCGCGACCGGCCTCTTTGTCCAGCAGGGCGGTGATCTCGCCGCAGCCGTTGAATACGATGTGATAGAGCGGCGTGTCAATGATATAGCCGCCGTCGTTTTCGGTGACTTCGGCGCAGGGGGTCTCTGGTTCTGCATCGGCAAAGGGGTAGAACCGCCAGCCCTTGGCGGGCAGGTTTTGGGCGACAAAGGTCAGCGCGCCGTTTTCGGCATGGCAGGGCAGCGGGTGTCCGCCATCGGTGATGCCGCTTGCCCCGCAGGCGACGCGGACGACGGTGTCCCGGGCAAAGCCCAGTTGGTTGAACACGACCACGCCGGGACGGTCGGTCTTGACGAGGGCCGCGACGGTGTGCAGCGCGTCATCGGTGATTCTGGCATCGGACGCGAGGATCTCGCCGTACTGCTGCTGCGAGACTTCGTATACCTCGCCCAGGGCCGAGCCGGGTAAAATGTCGTGGAACTGGTTCAGCAGGGTCAGCTCCCAGTTGCGGTGCAGCGCGGCGGCGGGGTAGGCGTAGCCGGTGCGCAGACTTTCGGCCAGGGCAGCGGCGGTCTCGGCGGTCAGGTTGGCAAACTCGGCGGCGCGGTTGGCCCGCTTGTTGCGGCCCTGGCTGGTGAACACGCCGCGGTGGTACTCAAAGTACATCTCGCCGTGCCAGCAGGGCAGGTCGGCCTGCGTCTCGTCAAGGTGCTGCTTCAATTTGTCAAAGTAGGGGGCCGCGTGGGTCAGGCGGGTCTGGGGCGCACCGGGGATGCCCTTCTCCATGCGGCGGTTGAGCTCCAGCATTTCAGCGGTCACACCGCCGCCGCCGTCGCCGTAGCCATAGCATTGCAGCACATCCTGGGTCAGCTCCTTGTCCTGAAAGCGCTGCCAGCAGCCCATGACCTGCCTGGGGTTCAGCAGGCCGTTGTAGGTCGTGTTGAAGCTCGGCTTCGGGTTGCGGTCGGGGCGCTTGTCGTAGTCCTTGGTGGAGATAAAGTAGGCCAGTACCTCGGTGCCGTCGATGCCGCGCCAGCGGGTCAGATCGTGGGGCATACAGTTGGTATCGTTCCAGGCCATCTTGGTGGTCATGAACCAGTCCATGCCGCACTGGGCCATAATTTGGGGCAGCGCGCCGCTGAAACCGAAGGCATCCGGCAGCCACAGGATGTGCCCCTGTTTGCCGAATTCCCGGCCGAAAAATTCCTGCCCGTGCAGGAATTGGCGGATCAAACTCTCGCCGCTGGCCATGTTGCAGTCGGATTCCAGCCACATACCGCCCTCCGGTTCCCAGTGGCCGTCGGCGACGCGGGCGCGGATCTTCTCAAACAGCGCGGGGCAGTCTTTGCGCACAAAATCATAGAGCTGCGGCTGGCTGGACAGGAACTTGTACTCGGGGTAGCGGTCCATCAGATAGTTGACGGTGGCAAAACTGCGAATGGCCTTTTCCCGCGTCTGGGCCAGCGTCCAGAGCCAGGCCACGTCGATGTGGGTGTGGCCGACACAGTCCACCGTGACCGGCTGCCGCTGGCAGAAGCTCTCGTAAAATTCCTCTTTCATATAGCGGCGGGCGGCGGCGACGCTGGCGTAGAATGCGGCGCTGTACGGGTCGCGCAGGTCGAGCATATCCAGCGCTTTTTCCAGATACCGCCCGATGCCGATGGCGTTGGTGTCGCCCTCGTCCAGCTGGACAAGCACCTCGTAAGGGGCTTTCAGGTCGTAGTACAGGCCGGTGATCTCATCGTCCCGCACGGCAGTCTCGACTTTTAAAAAGACGTCCTGAGCCGGGGTGTTGCAGTAGGTGTACAGTCCCAGCTGCCAGGTCTGGCCCTCGGCAGCGGCGGGGGGCAGGTCAAACTCGGTGTGGTTGACATCCAGCCCGCAGACCAGCGCACCATTTAAGTAGGCGAGGAACTGGGGGTTGTTGTTGTTCCAGATATCGGTTGCGCCGGTGGAGACCAGGCAGACAAGGTGACGCCCGGCACTGCCCGCCGGTGCGGTGATGCCGCCCCGGAAGCAGTAGTGGGCCTCAACGCCGCCGATAGCATCACCGGGGGCAAAAGGTGTCCAGCCGGGGGCTGTGGCCGGGTCCTCCTGCACGGTGTCCCAGCTGTGGTAGGGGCAGGATTTTTTGCGCAGCCCCAAAACCGGGGTGCGCCCCTGCAGCGCCAAAGTGCGCAGGGCGTCCAGCACCGGGCGCGCCCGGCGGCGGAGTTCAGTGTTTTGCATGGCGGCTCCTTCCTTTTCTATAAGGTTGAGTGTGTGGTAAGGGAAGCGGCGTCCAGGGGACTGGCTGCCCTACGAGGCAGCAAGGCGGGTAACGGTATTGTAGGGGCGAACGTTGTTCACCCGCACCCAGGCAACCCCTGTTCAGGCACAGTATAACATCTCAAAACCGTGCAGACAATGCAGTTTTTGCGCGGTAGGGGGCGAACGGTGCGCATTTATTGTTTATGGGGGAAAACGACCGCTTTTTATTAAAATTTGGTTACAGAAACATTGCATTTCTTTCACTGAAAAAATAAGCGCCGGCGCAAAATAAGCGCAACTTGGCATCATTAGAACAAACGATGTGTGAAAAGTGCACAATTTCAGCCGCTTTTCTTGATGCAATTTGCCAAATTGAAAAATCGAGACGCAAAAAATGCAATATGCCGCAATGCAAATCAGCAAGATAGGCGTAGAGAATCCACCCGCCGCAATGGTACACTATGGATACACCAAGGGAGCTGAAAGCCCAGTTCCCAAGCCCCGGAACGGAGCAAACCGGGTGAGGGCCCGGTGGATATACCCTATTTTTATTTCTACTTTACAGGAGGTAAAACCAACATGAAAAAAGCACTTTCTCTGGCTCTGGCAGCCGCGATGGCGGCTTCTCTGGCAGCCTGCGGCGGTTCTCCCGCTGCATCTACGGCCAGCTCCGCTGCAACAACGGACACCGCAGCTTCCGGCGCCGCTTCTGCCGGCGGCCAGACCCTGAAGGTCATGCTGTCTGAGGAGCCCGGCGAGGGCGATGCATTCGCTACCACCCTGAACAAGTGGGCCGACGAGACCGGCAACACCGTTGACATCATGGTCATCCCCTACGATGACCAGCTGACCAAGTTCCCCCTGATGGCCAAGAACAACGACCTGCCGGATCTGCTGTCCACCACCCGTCTGGCCCGTCTGTATCCCGATGAGTTCGAGGATCTGGGCAAGTGCATTGACACCTCCATCTTTGAGCCGCAGGCCCTGCAGATCATCAGCCAGAACTACCTGACGGATAAGCTGTCTGTTCTGCCCCAGCAGTTCACCATCACCAACGTATTCTACAACAAGGACGCTTTTGAGGCTGCCGGCATCGAGTGCCCGACGGTGGACGACCGCTGGACCATGGACGAGGTCTATGAGGCTGCCAAGAAGCTGCAGGATTCCGGCGCTGTCAAGTACGGCATGGCTATGGATGCCTCCCGCGCCCGTTATGACAACCTGATGTACATGAACGGCGGTTCTCTGGTCGAGAAGGACGGCGACTCCTTCAAGGTCGTTGCAGACAGCCAGCAGAACATTGACACCCTGCAGGCCTTTGTCGATGCCAACAACAGCGGCATCATGCCCAAGGCCATCTGGGCCGGTGGCTCCAGCGACAACCCGGGCGACTACTTCAAGAACGGTGACGTAGGCATCTACTTCTCCGGCTCCTGGAACTACAACCCCTTCGTGCAGGATATCACCAGCTTCAAGTTCGGCGTCATGCCCTCTCCTGTCGGCTCTGCAGGCGGTTCCGCTATCCTGGGCGGTGCCGGTCTGGCCGTTCCCACCAACGCAAAGAACAAGGATCTGGCTATTGAGTTCCTGAAGTGGTTCTACACCGACAAGAACTTTGCCGATTATCTGGCACTTGATAAGGGCCTGTCCTCTCTGAAATCCGTCACCTATGAGCCTGCTGATCCCGATCAGGCTGCCGACTACAAGGTCCTGCAGGCTGAGGTCGGCCAGACCACCGATGCATTCGCCATCGACGAAAGCTCCGAGTGGCGCAACTACTACGACAACGAGTACCGTGACGCTCTGAAGCAGGCTGTCAACGGCGACCTGACTCCGTCTGACGCTCTGACCGAGTTTGCTACCGCACTGGCTGACAAGGCCGGCTGGGCACACTAATCAACCGAATCAACAGGGGAAGTGATTCCCCTGGGCGAACAGACGCCCCGCCCAAACCGGGCGGGGCGTCTGTTGTTTTTTTATAAACCTTTTTAATAAAGGAGAAGCCGAGGTATGGCAAACGAATTGCATTTTCCCTTGTTTCACGGGTATGTGGACCGCTGGCTGGTCAGCGGCGTGACCGAAACGCCGGTTATCACCAAGCCCACGGCCCTGCACGGTGCCGAAAACGAAAAGCTGAACACCGCCCCCAAGGATAAACCCGGCGAGGAACAGTTCAAGGCCGAGCGCCGCGCCAAAGCCACTGCCTGGCCCGCGCAGCTGGACACCCGGCCCGGCGGGCTGGTGGGCGGCGCGGATAATGTTACCCCCTTTACCGTCTACTGGCCGTTTGACGATATCGGCGTGACCTACGCCTGGGACTGTGAGACCCCCGCCTGCCTGAGCGCCTGGGCTTACACTGAGTTGGACGCCGCCGAGGCGGGCAGTGTGCCCTTTGACCTTATCACCTGCGGCGGCGCGGCCCTCTGGCTGAACGGCGAAAAGCTGACCGAAGTGACCCCCTACCACCACAACGAGCCTGTCCCCACGCCGCTGACCCTGCCGCTGCAAAAGGGCCGCAACAAGCTTCTTGTGTTCTTTGACAACTACGCCGAGCGCGATGCTACGATCATTCTGCGCCTGCGCTGGAAGGGCGAGGGCACCGCGCCCGAACAGGTCATCCCGGTGGGGGAGGCCGACGCGGCCCGCCTGGCCGAGGCCGAGCACCTGATGCGCAGCCTGGCGTTCCACCGCAACCACTTTACCGCCGGCCCGGTGCTGCTGGACTACGACGGCGCGGATATCGCCGAGAGCTACCACCTGGCCTTTGTCGGCGGTACCGAGGAAAATGTCAAGGGCGGCGTGCTCTTCCGCCGCGAGGCTGACACTCTCCCCCACGCGAGTCAAATCAGCCTGGGCGACTGCAAGACCTTCCCGCTGGCATTTTTGCTGCTGCAGGTCACGACCGAGGTCGAGGGCATCCGGCTGACCCGACCCATCAGTGTGGAAATTCACACCGAGAGCGTGCTGCCCCGCGCCCTGCCCACCGTGGCTGAGCGCAAGCGCCAGGCGCTGGAGCTGCTGGCCCGCTGGGGCGAGCAGAACACGAACCGCGCACTGGCGATCTTAGCCACCGGCGGCGACACCGCCGAGGCAGAAAAGCTGCTGGCCGTGCAGTCCGACTACATCCGCCGCCGCTTCGACTGCAGCGATTTTTACCTTGTCTACTACCCCTACATCCTGCGCACCTTCGGCAAACGCGGCAGCGGTATTTTGTCCGAAAAGACCGAGAACGAGCTGACCGACTGTCTGCTGGGTTTCCGCTATTGGATCGATGAGCCGGGCAACGACGCCATGTGGTTCTGGAGCGAGAACCACGCCCTGATGTTCCACACCTGCCAGCTGCTGGCGGGCGAGCTGTTCCCCGATGAGGTCTTTATCAACAGCGGGCTGACCGGCCGCCAGATGCAGGCCAAGGCCAAGAATATGCTCTACGACTGGTTCGTCACCTTCCGCAAAGAGGGCTTTACCGAGTGGAATTCCAGCCCCTACCTGCCCATTGACACGCTGGGCTTCGGCAGCCTGTATGCCTTTGCCCAGGACCCCGCCATGCGGGAGCTGGGCCGCGAGGGCATGGATTTTGCCTACTACCTGCTGGCCGTCCACAGCCAGCAGGGCATCTTCGCCTCGTCGTCGGGCCGCACCTACATCAAGGAGCAGTTCGGCAACTGGTCCAACTGCCCCTCCGGCCTGAGCTGGATCGGCTATGGGTACGGCGTGCCGGGCCACGCGGGCAAGGGTATCACTTCCTACTGCCTGTCTGATTACGAGCCGCCGAAGGAGTTTGCCCAGTGGTTCAGCATCCCCCGGGGCAAGGAAATGATCTGCCAGACGACCCAGGGCAATGACGGCTATGTGGATCTGTACACCTACAAGACCGCCGACTACATGATGACCAGCGCCAACGACTTCCACCCCGGCGAGCCGGGCCATCAGGAGAACCCCTTCCAGCTGACCTTCAACGCCGTGGCGCAGCTGTGGGTCACCCACCCCGGCGAGCGGGTGCTCTTCGGCGCAGCGCGGCCGTCCTACTGGGCGGGCAATGGCACCCTGCCCAAGGTCAACCAGTACAAGGCGTTCGCGGGGCTGATCTATGATATCGCCCCCGAACACCCGGTCGATTTCACCCACCTGTACCTGCCGTCGATGGAGTTTGACCGCTGCGAGGTCGAAGGCAAGTGGGCCTTTGTGCAGCTGGGCAGTGCCTATGCGGCGGTGTATTGCAGCAATGGGATGCGGATGCAGGACTTCGGCTCCAACAAGGACCGCGAGTGCATCGCCGAGGGCCGCCGCTGCATCTGGCTGGTGCGTGCCGCGCAGGCCGACGAGTTTGCGGCGTTTGAGGATTTCAAGGCCGCCATGCGCGGGGCTGCGCTGGATGCCGATGCCGAGGGCCGCCGCTACCGCTTTGTGGATCCCGTCTACGGTGAACTGCGCTGCCAGTGGGGCGAGACGCTGTATGTAAACGACGTCCCGATGCAGTACAGTGGTTTTGACAATTACGGCAAACTGACGATGCAGGAAAAATAAAAGAGGTGCCTGCCCCGAGAAGGGGCGGCACCGGAAAATGTTACACCTTCGTGCTCCCCGGGGAGGGGTCCTTCTCGAAGGGAATGGCGGTGATGGGGGTGACGACGCCGTTGACGCGGAACTGGGACGGCGAGGTATGGCAGAACTTGTTAAACACCCGGTTGAACTGGGAAAAACTCGTAAAGCCGCAGCTCGTCGTGATATCGGCAATTTTCATGTCGGTGTACAGCAACAGCTGCTGGGCGTTGCGCACCCGGGTGATCTGGATGTAGTTGATGAGTGAGAACCCTGTCACCCGGCGGAACTGGTGCGACAAATAGTACGGACTGATGAAGAATTTCTCCGCCAGATATTCCAGCGAAAGCTCGCTGGCGTAGTGCCGGTGGATGTAGCTGGTCACGGCGTAGACCTTCTGGGTGATGAAATCGCTGAGCTCCTGCGGCTCGTAGCTGCTCTCGCCCGCGTGCTGGGCCACGGTGGCCAGAAATTGCAGGAAATGGCAGTGAATGAACTGCTGCGTCAGCGGGGTCATCGGCTGCTTGCCCAGTGTGAAGATCTCGTTCAGGTGCGAAAATGCCTGAGCCCGCGTCTCACCGGTAAAGCGGTAGATGGGCACCGCGGCCCCGAAGGGCTGTAAACAGCTTTGCAGCATTTCGTGCAGCGCGGGGGAATCATCCGGCACGCGGAAGTTGATGATAAGCCGCCGGCAGTCGCCGCCCGACGGATACTCGGTCTTGTGCATCATGGAAGGGCGCAGCAATACGATATCATAGGGCTGCAGGGTGTAATAGTCGCCCTCGATGAGATGGGATGCACGGCCGCTTAACAGAATGTGTATCTCGTGAAACTGGTGGAAATGCTGGAAACTCATGTTGATCTTGAACGACCGCGAATCGTAGTCGAACAGGTAAAACAGCGGTGAATCCAGGTCGTTGATCGAAATCATGTACCCCTGATTGTACAGCAATGCGTCGTCCAGATACATAGGCAGCCTCCGTCAAAAATGTTCCTGTCTCTATTATACTCGCACTCGCAAAAAGTGCAATATATTTCAGTGACAAAGACAAAATCAGAGTGGTTTTTGCCTTTGCCCCTATGCTATACTTTAGGCAAGTTCGAACGTTATGTCTACCTATTATAATAAAAAGGAGAAAACCACCATGCAGAAAGCTGATATTGAAAACAAACTGGAGCTTTGCATTGAGAGCTTCAAATCTGTCCTGTATGAAAGGGACGAGACCTTCCTGGAGAACATGGCAAAATCCAACATGGATCAGGGCAATCTGGCCCGCTATATGCTGTGGGAGTGGACCCAGGGCGTGGGCCTGTACGGCCTGTGGAAGCTGTTTGAGAAAAAGCACGACCAGCGCTGCCTGGATGTGCTGACAGAGTACTACGACGCCCGCATTGCCGAGGGCCTGCCCAGCAAGAACATCAACACGATGGCCCCCATTTTTGCCCTGAGCTACCTGTACGAGTACACCAAGAATGAAAAGTACGGCGATATCTGCAAAGAGTGGGCCGAGTGGGCCATGCACGGCCTGCCCCGCGCGGGCGAGGGCGGCTTCCAGCATGTCACATCGGATCGCGTCAACGAGGGCGAGCTGTGGGACGATACGCTGTTCATGACTGTGCTGCCGCTGGCCAATATCGGCCGCATCCTGGGCCGCCAGGACTACATTGACGAGGCTGTCTACCAGTACCTTGTCCACACCAAATATCTGGCTGACAAAAAGACCGGTCTGTGGTATCATGGTTTCTGCTTTGATGGCTGCCATAACTTTGCCGAGGCTTTCTGGGGCCGCGGCAACAGCTGGGTGACGGCTGCCATCCCCCTGCTGCTGGAAATCGTCCCCGTAGGCAACCCCGACCGCCGCATCCTTGAGAACGCGCTGCTGCGCCAGATCGAGAGCCTGGCCAAGTACCAGGACGAGGGCGGTATGTGGCACACCCTGATCGACGACCCGACCTCCTACCTGGAGGCCAGCGCCACCAGCGGCTTCGGCTTCGGCATCCTGAAAGCCGTCGAGCAGGGCATCGTGCCCGAAAGCTACCGTGCCAATGCCATGCGCGCCCTGCAGCCTGTGTTGGACTGCATCGATGAAAAGGGCGTTGTGCAGCAGGTGTCCTACGGCACCCCGATGGGCCGCGAGAGCAAGGACTTCTACAAGCAGATCCCCCTGCACCCGATGCCCTACGGCCAGGCCATGGCAATTTTGTTCCTGATGGAAGCTGAGGCCCAGGTCTGATGACAAAAAAATGGAGCAGCCGCCTTACCTTCTTTGCCTTTGTGGTGCTCATGGTGGGGCTTGGCAGCAATGACAGCCTGCGCGGAATTTTTTCCACGATCTTCCAAGAGCATTTCTCCCTGACGACGACCCAGCTGGGGCTGATCGTCACGGCAAGCTACATCGGCAACCTGGTGTTTTTGCTGGTGGGCGGCAACCTGAGCACCCGCTTTTCCAAAAAGCGCGTGCTGCAGGTGCTGATCCTGATTTGGATGGCCGCCCTGGCGCTGTTTGCCTTTACCAGCAATTACACGGTGCTGCTCATCGGCATGGCGCTGGCGCTGGGTTCTTCCACCTTATTGAATACCACGATGAACCTCATCACGCCGCTGCTGTTTGCCACAGCGCCGGGGTTCTTCGTCAACTTCCTGTTCTTCACCCAGGAAATCGGCACCAGCGGCAGCCAGTATATTTTGGGCAGCCACGCCGACGGCTTTGCCTTCTGGCAGCACACAAATCTGGTGCTGCTGATCCTGGGCGCGGTGGCCTTTGTGCTGCTGCTCTTCTGCAATGTGCCGGAGGAAGCCGCCGCCCCGGCGGATGCCCCGGCACAAAAGGGCGGCTATGACTGGCGTATCATCGTGCCCTATGTGCTGGTGTTCGGGTTCTACTTTATCGCCGAGCACGGCGTCATGAACTGGATGGTCGCCTACGGCGTAGACGGTCTGGGCCTGCCCCAGGCCTCGGCGGCCAAGTATCTTTCGGTGTTCTTTGGCGGCATGATGATCGGGCGGCTCTGCCTGTCCCCGCTGGTGGATAAGCTGGGGGCCCTCAAAAGCCTGGCGGCTTTCGGCGGCGTGTCCTGTGTGCTGTATCTGATCGGCTCGCTGGGCGGCGCGGTGACGATGCCCGTCTGGGCCATCAGCGGCTTGTCCTTCTCCATTTTGTACCCCACGCTGGTCATGAGCATCCGGCTCTATTTCCCGGCGCAGCAGGTCTCCGGCGCGGCGGGCACGATTTTAAGCATCGCGTCGCTGGCGGATATCCTGTTCAACGTCGGCTTCGGCAAGCTGGTGGATATGACGGGCTATGCCGTCAGCATCCGGGTCCTGCCGCTGTCCGCACTGGCATTTTTCATCGTGTTTATACTGTTTACGAAATTCTGCAAACCGACGCAGAAATTGAAATAAAGTGAAAGAAGCGAGGTAGATTATGCGTTATTGTATCGGAATCGATCTGGGCGGCACCAACATTGCAGGCGGCATTGCCGACCTGGACGGGAAACTGCTGCTGACCGACAGCATCAAGACCGGGCTGCCCTGCCCGGCGTCGGACATCGCCGACCGTATCGCGCTGCTCTGCCGCCGCATGGCGACTGCCCTGGGCCTGGCCCTGAGTGATGCCGCCTGGGTGGGCATCGGTGCGCCCGGCAGCGTCGATGTGGACACCGGCACCGTGCTGTATGCCAACAATCTGGAATTTGACAACGTCCCGCTGGGCCAGATGATCCACGAGCGCACCGGCCTGCCCGTCTATGTGGATAACGACGCCAACGTTGCCGCCTGGGGCGAGTACTGCGCGGGTGCAGGCAAAGGGAGCAGCAGCATGGTCATGGTCACGCTGGGCACCGGTGTCGGCGGCGGCGTAGTGCTGAACGGCAAGCTGCTGACCGGCTGCAACGGCGCAGCGGCCGAACTGGGCCACTTTGTGATTGATATGCACGGGAAAGAGTGCAACTGCGGTATGCGCGGCTGCTTTGAGCAGTACGGCAGCGTCACGGCGCTCATCTGCCAGGCGCGGGAGGCCATGGCCGCCCATAAGGAAAGCAAGCTTTGGGCGTTGGCGGAAAACGAGGAAGCCAACGTCAACGGCAAGATCATCCTGGCTGCCTACGACGCGGGCGACGAGACCGCCGTGCAGGTGGTCAACACCTATGTACACTACCTCTGCATCGGCGTGACGAGCATCATCAACATCTTCCAGCCCGAGGTGCTCTGCCTGGGCGGCGGCATCAGCCGCCGCAGCGACGTACTGGTCGAGCCGATCCGGGCGTTCAATGCCGCACACGGCTATGGCCGCAGCTGCCCCAAGCAGCCCCGCATCATGTCGGCCGAGCTGTTCGGCGACGCGGGCATCATCGGCGCGGCCCTGCTGGGCAAAGGCAAATAAGGAGAGCGGACCTATGCGCAAACACTATGAACGGATCCTGCACGACAGCGAAAGCCGCGTGCAGCGCTATCTCGATATCCAGATTTTGGACGAGAACAGCCCCTTCTGCGGCGGTTTCCCCAAGGCGGACAGCCTGGCCGAGCCGAAAACGGCCATCTACCGCGCCACGACAATGACGGCCTGCTACCTGAACCCCGAGAGCCGCTATTATCTGGACGCCGAGCTGGGCCGCCGCCTGGCACTGGCGCTGGCTTTTGTGCGCCGCTCCCAACGGCCCGGCGGCTACTTTGACCTCATCAACTGCAACTTCTTCTCCGGCCCGGATACGGCTTTCTGCACCAAGCGGCTGCTGCCCGCCTATGTCTACCTGTGCAAGGTCGTGGACGGCGCACTGCCCGCCGCGCCCGAAGCCAAGGCCGCTGCCGCAGAGCTGAAGCCTAAGTATGAGGCCATCATCCGCGATGCAGCCGATGCCCTGTGCCACTGCGGCTTCCACACCCCGAACCACCGCTGGGCCATTGCGTCGGTGCTGATGCTCTGCGCCAAGCTGTTTGATAAGCCCGAATGCCGCACCGCCGCCGAGGCCATCCTGAAAGAAGGCAACGACTGCAACGAGGACGGCGAGTACGCCGAGCGTTCGGCCGGCAACTACAACCGCATCAACAACGATGCCATGATCATGCTGGCCGTGGCCACCGGCGACGAGAGCTACTATGCGCCGGTGCTGCGCAACCTGGAAATGATGCTGACCTACATCGACCCCGACGACAGCATTTTTACCAACAACTCCACCCGCTGGGACATGGGCAAAAAGATCTACCCGCGGGAGTATTATCTTGAATACCTCTACATGGGCTATACCTGCCGCAAGCCTGAACTGCTGGACGCCGCCAACGCCATTATGCAGATGGTGGAGCGCCACGCCCTGCGCAGCTTTGACTGCCTCATCAACCTGATGCTGCTGCCCGAGCTGGCCGCGCTGGAGCACGAGGGCAGCGCGACCCCGACGAACTACCACAAATATTACGAAGGGTCGGGCATTGTGCGCTGCCGCCGCGGAAGCTGGTCCTACACGATCTTGAACAACAGCCCGAGCTTTTTGTTCTTCCAGCACGGCGACTTCACGCTGACCGTGCGCATCGGCGCGAGCTTCTGCGAGCACCGCAACTTTGTCCCCGCAGCGCTGGCCCCCAAGGACGGCGGCTATGCCCTGCACCAGACCATGACCGGCTGGTATTACCTGCCCTTTGCCGAAAAGCCCGCCACCAGCGATTGGTGGCAGATGGACAACGCCCACCGCGAAAAGCTCTACGGCCCCGACATGGTGTTTGACGTGCAGGTGAACGAGGTCGAAAACGGCCTGGACATCCACATCGTCAACTCCGGCATCGACCGCGCCCCGCTGCGGGTGGAGCTGGCCTTCAACGCGGGCTGCCGCGTCGAGAACGAGCATTTCATGCTCGAGGGCAATGACGGCGGCGGTGTCGTCGTCAAGGACGGCACGCTGGTTGCATCCAAGGGCGTGAACGGTATTTCGGTCGGCCCCTGCTTTGCCGAGCATAACTACACCGCCGGCAAGGAGGGCAGCATGGGCCGGATGGACGGCTGCTTTACCGCCTACCTGACCGCATACAGCACCTTTGACCGCACGATCTCCCTGCGCGCCGTGCCCAGTAAGTACGACCAGGCGTAAAAACTGCATAATTTACCCGAGCACCTGCCAGTTTTGGCGGGTGCTTTTTCTTTTTGCTGGAAAATATAACCTTTTGCACATCCACGCACCTCGACGCCTTTTGCGGGGCGGGGGCTGTATACTCCAAAGCGATCCCTGTGGGGGACAACCCCCATGGGAGACTGTGTGAGGAGGAACAGCATATGAGAAAACGTCTGTTGGCTGTGTTTCTGGCCTGCTGTATGGCGGCAAGCACGGCCAGCACAGTGTTCGCGGCGGACGATCTGCCCGCCCTGACCGGGCTGCCCGCCGTGGCCGCCCCGGCTGACCCTGACCCGCCTGCGGCGGAAGAAGTCGTGGTCGAGACCGAAGTGCCCGACCCCACGGCGGAACCGGCTCCGGAAACCACCGAAACCCCGCCGGACTCTGCTGCCGAGCCGACCCCGGAACCCGTGCCCACCGAGGCCCCTGCCCCGGAGCCGACAGCCGAGACAACACCCGAGCCGACGGCGGAACCTGCCCCCGAACCGACGGAACCGCCCATCCCGGACCCCACCGCCGCGCCAACCCAGGCCCCGGCTGGCCCGGAGCCGACGGCGGCCCCAACGCCGCAGCCTACCGTGCCCCCCGCGCCCACGGCCAGCCCGACACCGCTGCCCACGGCCAGCCCGGTTTCACAGCAGACTGCGGAGGAGACGGAATATGCCGCCGTGCTGGCAGCGCCTATACCAGAGCCGACGGCCGTGCCCCTTGTAGTGGACACGCTGGAAGTAGAGGACACCATCAGCACAGACGGCTGCTTTACCGCTGTCGTCAACGGCAGCGCGGAACGGCAGGACGTGACCTACACCTGGTATCGCAGCCACGATGGCCAGAACTGGGAGCAGGTCACGCCGCGCATCTGTACCGGCAGCGAGTGGAACATCACCGAGGGCAGCGAGCACAAGCTGAACGCCGCCATTGATTCCTGCATCGCCAATGTCGGCCCTACCGAGCGGCTGTATTACAAAGTGGAAGTCACCGGCTTCAACGGTACTAAGGCGGCCGAAGCCCGTGTGCCCTACCATTTGCAGCTGCAAAACGGCAGCTTTGAAAGCCCGAGCCTGCACAGCATGGCGGTGGAGCATACCCGGACCGGCGTGCTTTCCTATGCACCGGAGGACAAAGAACAGACCATAAAAAGCCATTTTGCCCAGTTGGCGGACACCACACAGGGGCTTGTATGGCACACGACAGGCCTTTACTACCACTGGACGGACGAGGAAGAAACACGCGCCGATAAAACCCAGTGGGCCAACTACATAGAAATTGTAGATGGAACCAACCACAACTATAATGACGACTTAGAAAACAACGACCCCAGGGTCAGCTACAACACCCGCAGCGCCCAGGACGGCAATCAGTTCGCCGAGCTGAACTGCGAAGCCTACGGTGCGCTCTATCAGGATGTGCTGACCGTGCCCGGCTCCACGCTGAACTGGTCGCTGGCCCACAAGGGCCGCAACGGCGCGGACACGATGGTGCTGCTGATCGCGCCGGTCACGGTGGCCGAAGCAATCACCAAAACGCTGACTGCCGCCGCCCAGAACGAGGCTAAAGACAGTGTGCGCAATGCCCTGAACGATCTGGTCGAGTACAACGGCCAGAAGGTACCCATCAGCACTTTTATGGTCGGCGGCGAAATGACCGATGGCATCGCCAACTGGGCAACACACAAGGGCACATACCAGGTCCCTGGCGGGCAGTATGTGAGCCGCTTCTTTTTCCTGGCGGTGCAAACCCAGGACGACAAGCGCACCGAGGGCAATCTGCTGGACAACGTCTGGTTCAGCACCGACCCTGCCCCGGCGGTGGCGGGCCGCGCAAATCTGACCATCCGCAAAACCATAACGGGCGGCCTGACTGTCGAGGAGCTGACCGCCGCGCGGGCAAACCTGACGTTCACCGTGGCGAACCAGAACGGTACGGTCGCGACGATCCACGGTGCGGATATGACCGTGGACAGTGCTGACCCCACCCGCAGCCGCTATACCCTGACCGACCTGCCGCTGACCAGCGACGACGGCAGCGTAAACTACACCTACACCGTGGAAGAGACTGGCCACGATGCCCCGGCGGGCCTGCTCTACCTGGGCACCCAGGCGGCGGTGAACGGTGACAATGAGCAGACAGGCACAAGCCTGGCGGACATTACGCTGACCACAAGCGCCGACACGACCGCAGAGTTCCGCAACATCTACGCCCGCCCCACCGGCAGCCTGCACCTGACCAAGGCTGTGGCCGACGAGGCGCAGCAAGCGGAAGCCGACGCAGTGACGAACACCTTCACGGTCAGCAGCCTGCCCATCGGCAGCTATACACTGCAATTTGATGATGGTACGACCGAAACGCGGGAACTAACGGCGGGCGGCGCGCTGACCATTGCGCTGAAGGGCCTCACCGGCGTGACGCTGAAAGACATCCCGGTCAACCGCTATACCGTGACCGAGACGGCCCACCCCGACCTGGCAAACTACTACTGCACGACCACCGCCGACGATGCCGCAGCCGAAGTGCAGGTCATGTCCGGCCAGACGGCAGAGGTGACCATCACGAACAGCTATGCGCCGTTCCTGACGCTGACCATCACCAAGCAGGTGACAGGCGGTCTGGGCGACGCCCGCCGTGAGTTTCCCTTCACGGCCACGGTCGCCGGCCAGGCCATCACCGCCGCCAGCGCCTATGTGACGAAAGGGGAAGGCGCGGCCCTGACCGGGAGCGGCTTCACGCTGCGCCACCGGGGCAGCATCACCATCGGCCACCTGCGCCCGGGGGATGCCTTCACCGTGACCGAGACCGACAACACCGGTTACGAGACGAGCTTCGACCTTGACGGCAGCGTCGAGGTCGGCGCCAGCGGCGGGGGAACCCTGGGCGCACAGAGCGCCACGCTTACCTGCGTCAACAACAAGGACGGCGCACCGCCCACGGGATTTGGCCCGGACACGGCCCCGGCAGTCTGGATGCTGCTCTGCGCCCTGCTGGGCTTGGTCTGCCTGCGCCGCCGCAAGGGGGCGTGACCTATGGAGCCGCAGACCCGGCGCCGGGCAGCCTGGGCGGATATCCGGGAGTTTCTTGTGCGGGCCGGGGCGCTGGCCGCGCTGCTGGTCATGCTGTTCGGCGTCGTGTTCGGGCTGTACATCCAGCCCGATGCCGCGATGCATCCGCATTTGAAGCCCGGTGACCTGCTGCTGTTTTACCGGCTGCCCCGCAGCTGCACGGCAGGGGAGGTCGTTGTCTTTACCAAGGATGGCCAGCGCCGCACAGGCCGGGTCGCGGCCCGGGGCGGCGACACGGTGGAAGTGACCGACGCAGCGGCGCTTGTCATCAACGGCAGCACGGTGGCAGAGCCTGATATCTACGAAGAAACGCCGAAATATGACAGCAACGTGACCTACCCGCTGACCCTGGCCGACGGCGAATATTTTATATTATGCGACGCCCGCGCAGGCGCCCGCGACAGCCGCTGGTTCGGCCCGGTGCAGGCAGGGGAGATACAGGGCCGCGTGATCGCTGTATTGCGGCGGAATGGGATATAAAGGGGCGGCCTTGCCGTTGCCGTCCGCCTTTCCTTCCGAGCCATCCATCACATAAAAACGAGGTACTTACCATGAACACCATCAAACTTTCTGCCGCTCTCACCGCTGCTGTGCTGGCCGGGGCGCTGTCCACGGCGGCCTATGCAGCCGATGCCGAAAGACCTGCCAGCCGCATCACGGTCAGCGGCGGCAGCATCATCCTTAAAAAGGCCATCAACCTGGACAAAGCCCCCGGCGCGGGCGGCATCAAGGGCACGATCACTTTCAACGTGGCCGCAGGCCAGGATGGCGACCTGCCCCAGGCCCACACCGCGGACGAAATGCTCGGCACGGCGGATCAGCTTGCCAGTACCACGGCCACGGCGGAATTTACCGCCGATGCCCAAGGAAAAGCCAACACCGAGAGCAATGTGACCGTTGATTTCAATATGGACAAGTTCACAAAGCCCGGCATCTACTACTACCGTCTGACCGAGCAGGCCCACGGCATCAGCGGCCTGTCCACCGCGCCGCTCTACCTGCTGAAGGTCAGCGTCGCCAATGAGAGCGAGGCCGAGCCGGATGGACAGCACTTCAAGCTGGAGTATGCCATCCTGGCCGAGAAAGAGACCGGCACAAAAGCCGAGCTTGTCACCAACGAGTACACGACCCACAGCCTGACCGTGACCAAGCGGCTGGCGGGTGACTTTGCCAGCTATGGCGACAGCTTTGACTTTACGCTGCACATCACAGATCCTGACACCGAAAACCATATGGCGTCGGTGACGCTGCGCACCGGCCCGGCAGACGACGAGCTGAGCGGCCCCGGCACGGTGTATACCCTGGAGAACGGCAAGAAGGAGATCAAGGTGACCCTCAAGGGCAACGAGCAGTTGGAAGTGACCGGCCTGCCCGAGGGCGCGACCTATACCATCGATGAGAGCGGCACCGACGCGGCGAAATATACCTCGACCACCTGGGTGTTCCCCGGCGGCACCGGGAAAGGAACCAGCCTGGGCCAACAGACCATCGGCACGGCAGACGCGGCCATCACGGTCACGAACATCCGTGACGCGGTCACGCCCACCGGCCTGCTGTTGGATGCTGCGCCCTACGGCGCTATGCTGGCCCTGGCGGTGGGCAGCGGTGCGGTGGTGTTCCGCAAGCGCCGCTGTGATTGATGCTTTCCGCAGCGGCACACCTGGCCCGGCTGGGCAGTGCGGTGGTCAGCGCCCTGGCAGCCGTGCTGATGGCGGTGCTGCTGGCTTTCGGCGGGTTCGCCCTCTGGCAGGACGCTGCCGTCAGCCGGGGCGCATTTGCCAGCGCGGACCTGCTGCAATATAAGCCCGCCGACAAGAACACTGCTGCCCCGACACTGGCCGAATTGCAGGCGCTGAACCCCGACGTCTGCGGCTGGCTGACCATCGACGGCACCCACATCGACTACCCGCTTGTGCAGGGCGCGACGAATATGGACTACATCAACCGCGACGTCTACGGCGAATTTTCGCTGTCGGGGGCGGTGTTTCTGGACAGCCGCAGCAAGGCGGATTTCAGCGATGGGTATTCCATTGTCTACGCCCACCATATGGAGAATGGCGCAATGTTCGGCGATATATCAAAGTTTGTGCAGGCAGACTACTTTGCGGCGCACCCTTCCGGCAGTCTGATACTGCCCGATGCAGCGTATGAGATCGAGCTGTTTGTCTGCCTGGAGGCAGACGCCTACGACGCGGAGATTTACGCTGTGGAGCGCTACACCGCCGACACTGCCGCCTTGCTTGACGCGGTGCAGGCCCGGGCTGTGCAGCAGCGGGCGCTGGATGTGGGCTCGCAGGACAGGCTGATCGCCCTGTCTACCTGCGCCGGGGCCGAGACGAACGGCCGTGTGGTGCTGCTGGGACGGCTGCGCCCGGCAACTTTGGATGAAGGAGATGAAACACAATGAGTTTTGGCAAAACGACCCTGCGGCGCTGGCTGCCCGCGGCGGCGCTGGCGCTGGCGCTGCTCTGCCCGCTGCCGGTCTTTGCGGCACAGGCGGGGGCCGAGATCCCGGTGACGGTGCGCACCGACGGCGCAGCCTGCGACACGGTGTACACGGTGGAAATCACCCCGCTGGATAACGCCCCGACACCGGCCCAGACCAGCGTGCAGGTCAAGGGCGGCGGCACGGTGTATTTTACCGGTCTGACCTTTGACGCGCCGGGGGATTACCGCTATAAGCTGGCCCAGGTAAAAGGCTGCGCCGCCGATACGACCTACGACGGCCGCACCTACACTGTGACGGTGCGGGTGATGACCGCCGCCGACGGTAGCCTTGATACCGAACTGTGGGCGGTGCGCAGCGGCAGAACTGCTAAAGCGGCGGGGGTGGTGTTCACCAATCGCTATGACCCGCCCGCCCCGGCAGCCACGGCCACACCTGCGCCGAGCGCCGCGCCGATGCCGCGCCCCATAAAAAACACGGCCCGCCCGGTGGGAGCCCTGCCCCGGACCGGGGATGCTTTCCCGCTGGAGGCACTGGCCGCGCTGCTCTGCGCGGGCGTAGTGGGCTTTGGCACGGCCTGGAACAAACGCAGATAGTATGTAATAAGGAAGGCCCCGGCAGTTTGCGGCTGCCGGGGCACTTGCTTTGCAGGGGAAACCTGACTATAATAAACAAAAAAGGTCACTTGCAAATGCAAGTGACCTTGTTTCTATGTTACAAAAAAGATACCCGTTACAATGGGAAGACTATAAATGATGAAAATACATCACAGATAAAAAGGCAGCATTTTTTCAGCGTAAAAGTCAGCGTAAATTCAAAAAGTCAGCGTAAAAGTCAGCGTAAATTCAAAAAGTCAGCGTAAATTATCATTTGTTGATTTTGTACTTTGTTCCGCGGCATTTGCCAACAGGCTGTAATATGCCATCTTTGCACATCTGCCGCAGAATGTAATAGGTTTGGTTTTTATTAAAGCCACACAACTCCTGCGCTTTCTGGTTCGTGATCCATGGCTTAAGTTGCAAATACTCCACGATTCGCCCCTTAGCCTGAATTTGATTGACTGTTTTATCCTGAACATAAGCTACGTCGGTTTTTACCGTTTCGTAGACCTTGAGTGTCAGCATATAGGTCTTTCCATTCAATTCCAAGAGTCCCTCGTCTCGCAGGCTATTCAATACTTTATGGGCGGTATTATCGGATTCTTGGATGGTTTTTGCTGCTTGCTTTAAGGTGATTTTTTGATGTTCACGTAGATAGTGCAGAATCATCAGTTCCGACAGGGTAAACATTTTTGAACGCTTATCCTGCATTTCCGCGATGAAGTGCACAAAGTTTTGATTCTCCATTGTGCTTCGCAAGGTCAGCCTTACAGAATTTGGCGTACTGGTATACTCCGGGTAAGGCTTGCCTTCTGTCAGCATACTCTGGTACATAATATCTACGCCCTGTCCTGAACGCTGCACATATTTCAGATGTTGGAGCGTCATAGCAATCAGTTTGTTGCGTGGAATAGACTGATGTGTGATAATATTGCTCTCGTTGATGTCTTCTGGAAAACCGCCAGGGTTTTCTATCACGATTTTTGTCGGATAATGCTTGACATAAATTGGGGCGGTCTCTTCGTATGACCGATGCGCCAAGGCGTTCAACAACGCTTCTTGAAAAACGGCTTCCGAAAAATCATAAACCTCAAGACGATACAGCCCAACCTGCACATTGGTCAAGTGGTTATAGGTTCGGATACGTTCCGTCAGCTTATCTAAAATTGAAATAAGTGGCTCTTGCATATCCATTCGGTTGTCGTACTCTGTCTGTGCTTCGTCGCTGTAATGGAGATAAATTACCTCCGCCTGCGGCAACAACCGTGAAATAGATGTGGTCTTACCCACAAACAGTAAACCAGCCACAGTTACACGCACTTCGTCTTTTTCAAGGCGAATGAGCTTCAAGTTATCCAGAAAAGTTGTATCTGCCAGGGCGGGCAACGCGGAAGCTGAATCGCGAATCCGCAATTTTTCCTTTAAGCGATATACTTCCAGCAAATCTATGTCACCTTCGGAAGCACCCTCTACGATTTTGGATGAAAAATCCAGATTATCAGCGGGTGAGTATACGTCGTTTGCAGGGTAAAATGGTTTAGTTACTTTTCCTAGTCGCTTATAGTAAATACCGCTGGTGGTTGCCACAGGGGAGCCTACCTTATCAACAGACACAACCAAAACAACCCCGTCAGATGTTTCTACCGCTTCAATTTCGGTAAATAGGCTGGGACGAGTCATATCGTAGATAGCTTCCATCAAAGCCTGCGGATCGCTTTCTGAACATCCAGTAATGGTTCCGTCATCTTCGACACCAAACAGAAAAACGCCGCCCACTGCATTGGCTAGGGCAACCGTGCTTTTCACCGCAAGTTCTTTTCGCTGCTTGTAATTGCCGCATTTGACCCATGACTTAAACTCTTGTCGGGTGTTTTCGCCAGCGGCAATCATTTTTCGAAGCTCTTGTTCTGTCATGGCTTCTCCTCTCCCTCAGAAGCAAAAAAAGATGATAACCATATTATAGCATATAAAACAAATAAGGCAACTCACTTACGCAAGTTGCCTTATCTCTATGTGATAAACCACCCTATGAAAAAGTCAGTGTCTGTTAGGGCAATCTGTATAAGTTTCGTAGGCGCAAATGAGAAGTTGATGAATGGAGCCTTTATAGTAAAACCGGTATATTTATGACCGAACACCTTATCGAGAAAAAGTTGAATTCGTACGATAATTTTAGACATCAGTGCATCCCCTCCTTTTGCAACAACCTTCTCATTTGCTTTTATCCTATCGGAGCCTAGCGGATCTGGTGAGCCAAGGAGGGGAAGAATCTTGGCTCAATAATAGTATAGCACATCAGGGAATAGAAGTTGAGAACAAACTATGAATTATCGCTTTTTCTTTTTTGCTTGTACCGCCTCAAATACTTTCTTCTCAACAATCGCCTCATGTGCATTTTCTACCATGTACATAATCAGTTCTCCACGATTCTTCACCTGTTTCCCAGTCAAAAAATCCGGTGTGTAGGTCTTTTGCAGTAACAGAGTGCCCATATATTTCTCATTGCTTAGCATACGGTCAATCGTTGATGTACTCCATTCGGATTTTCCTGTAACCGTTCTTATACCGTGTTCCTCCAAGTACCGCTTAATTTTGCGGACACCGTTGCCTTCTAAATACAGCGAAAATATCTTACGGACGATCTCGGCTTCTTCGGGCACAATTACAAGTTGCCCTTCGGCATCCTTGGTATAACCTAAAAAGCGGGTGTGATTCAAAAGTGCTTTTCCTTCGCGCATACGTTGATGAATACCAAATTTGATATTCTCGCTCTTTGTGGCGCTTTCTTCCTGTGCAACGGCAAATAAAATAGAGAGCGTGGCATCATCTATCTTTAAGGTGTTGATTCGTTCAACTTCAGAGATAAGTCCAATATTCATAGCTTTCAGCCTCCTTATGGTTGATAGAGCTTCAAGCGTATCCCGCCCGAAGCGGCTCAATGACTTGACGAATATATAATCAAAACGATGTCGCTTCGCATCGCGTAACATTTCGCAGTACCCGCTGCGGCCAGACTTTCGTGTGCCTGACGCAATATCGCTGTAAATTTTATAAAGCGTCCAATTTGGGTTTTCAGTGATAATTGTATTGAAATGGAGTGCTTGAATTTCAAGGCTGTGCAAAAGTTCAGGCGTAGCTTTGCTCACGCGGCAGTATGCCGCGATGCGTAGCTTCTGCAATTCAAGAGGTGTTTCCTTTTTAATAATAGCAGGATATATTGTATAAATCTGTATAGACATAAAAAGCGCCCCATGTCTACTATAACATGAGGCGCTTACTATATAAAACAAAAAGTTAAAGCTACATCCAAATTTCTTTGAATGTAGCTTTTAACTTGGTGCGCCGGAAGGGACTCGAACCCCCGACCTTCTGATTCGTAGTCAGACACTCTATCCAGCTGAGCTACCGGCGCATATTCTCTTGGCGTTCTCGCCGGAGAACGTGTTTTATTATAGCGCCGGCGGTGGGGAAAGTCAAGCGGTTTTTCAAAAAAACTCAAAAAAATCTGCAAATGGGCATCTTTACCGAAAATTCGCAGCTAAACGCGCGGCTTTTCGGCTGTTTGTCGTTGCTGGGAGCGCGACAGAGAATTGACAAATACTTTGCAACATTTTATAATATTCATAGATTTTGGATTACGAACGATGGTGTTTGCAATCGCAGCCGCCATCGGCTTTTTTATTCTCTTTCGTGTCCACAGTGTACGCACAAATGCGCGTGCACAGTACAGAACATTAAACGGATAAACCAGAATCGACCCCAATTTGTATTCCATTAAGAAACGGAGTGGCACTAAACCATGGCGAAGTACATCGTCAAGCGCGTGGCAATGGGCATTTTCAGCGTGTTCATCGTCGCGACCCTTACCTTTTTCATCATGAACCTGGTCCCCGGCGGCCCGTTCGTGGCGGAAAAGTCCATCAGTAAAGCAGCCCAGCAGGCTCTGGCCGAAAAATACGGCCTGGACAAGCCCCTGGGTGTGCAGTACCTCAACTACATGAACAGCCTTGTCCACGGCGATATGGGCCTGAGCCTGAAACAGCGCGGCCGTACCGTCAACCAGATCATCTTCTCCAAGCTGCCTGTGTCTGCCCGCACCGCCGGTCTGGCCGTTCTGGTCGCCCTGTGCGTCGGCATTCCGCTGGGCTGTCTGTCTGCGTATAACCGAGGAAAATGGGCTGACAACCTTATTATTGTCTTCGCCACCTGCGGCATCGCTATCCCGAGCTTTATTTCCAGCGTCGTGCTGCTTTACACCTTCGGCATGAATCTGAAAATTTTGCCCACCGTCGGTTTGAATGAGCCGGCGGCCTACATCATGCCCGTGACGGCGCTGGCTATTTACCCCACCGCCTACATCACCCGCCTGATGCGTTCCAGTCTGCTGGACGTCATGGGTCAGGATTACATGCGCACCGCCCGCGCCAAGGGCGTTTCCAGCGTGAAGATCCTGTTCAAGCACGCCCTGCGCAACGCCATCCTGCCTGTTGTCACCTATGTCGGCCCCATGCTGGCAGGTCTGATGACCGGTTCCTTCGTCGTCGAGAAGATCTTCTCCATCCCCGGCCTGGGCCGTGACTTCGTGTCTGCCATCACCAACCGTGACTACATGATGATCATGGGCACCACGATCCTGCTGGCGACCCTCGTCATCGTTGCGAACGTCGTTGTTGACATCCTGTATAAGATCATCGACCCGCGCATCAAGCTGAAGTAAGGAGGAGCAGACAAAATGGAAAATCTGAAAAAGAATCCGTTGAGCCTGCAACTCAACGTGGAAGATTTCGCCCCCGCATCCAACGACGAGAAGAAGAGCCTCGTTGTCATGCGTGAGAGCGTCAACTTCTGGAAGGACGGCATGCGCCGCTTGAAGAAAAACAAGATCGCCATGGTCAGCCTGGTGGTCATCCTGCTGATTGCCTTCATGGCCTACATTCTGCCCAGCCTCTGGCCGTACAGCTACGAGCAGCAGATCAAGGGCAGCAACAACCTGGCTCCGTTTGAGTATTCTGCCGCGGAGCAGAAGCTCATCGACCAGGGCGAGAACGTATTCCCCCACATTCTGGGCACCGACCGTATGGGCCGTGACTTTGCCGTGCGTGTCATGATGGGCACCCGCGTCTCCCTGTCCGTCGGCCTGCTGGCCTCTGTGCTGGTCCTGCTCATCGGTGCGACTTACGGCGCTATCTCCGCATTTGCGGGCGGCTGGGTCGATAACATCATGATGCGCATTACCGATATTCTCTACACCATCCCCGACATCCTGCTCATTATCCTGCTGGCTATGGCCATCAAGGAACCGCTGGAGAGCCTGGCCACCAAGCCCGGCTTCGGCTGGATGCAGAAGCTCGGCCCCAACATGGTGTCGATCTTCATCATCTTCGCGCTGCTGTATTGGGTCGGCATGGCGCGTATCGTCCGCTCCCAGGTCCTGACGCTGAAAGAGAGCGAGTATGTCACCGCTGCCCGCGCACTGGGCGCATCCGGCGGCCGCATCATCAAAAAGCACCTGCTGACCAACTGCATGGGTACCCTGATCGTCACCACCACCCTGCAGATCCCGTCCTCCATCTTCACCGAGAGCTACCTGAGCTTCCTTGGCCTGGGCGTTGCTGCGCCTATGCCGTCCTTGGGCTCTCTGGCAACCGACGCCGTCAAGGGCATGAACACCTACCCGGTGCTGCTGATTGCCCCCGCGCTGATGATCAGCGTTATGATCCTGGTTTTCAACCTGTTCGGCGATGGCCTGCGCGACGCATTTGACCCGAAACTGAAGAGCTGAGAGGGGAGGAGAAGCAAACATGAGCGAGAAAATTCTTGAAATCAAGGACGAACGCCTGTCCTTCTTCACCCCCGCGGGCGAAGTCAAAGCGCTGAACGGCGTGTCCTTCAGCATGAACCAGGGCGACGTGCTGGGCATCGTCGGCGAGTCTGGCTCCGGCAAGTCTGTCACGGCGTATTCCATCATGGGCTTGACCGCTTACCCCGGCCGTCTGGTCGGCGGCACGGTGTGGTTCAACGGCCACCAGATCGACAAAATGACCGAGAAGGAGTTCCGCAAGATCCGCGGCAACGAGGTCTCCATCATCTTCCAGGACCCTATGACGAGTCTGAACCCGGTGTACACCATCGGCAACCAGATCGTCGAGGTCATCCTGCTGCACACCAAAAAGACCAAGCAGGAAGCCTGGGCCCGCGCTAAGGAGCTGCTGGAGTTGGTCGGCATCAACGAGCCGGACCGCCGCCTGAAGCAGTACCCCCACGAGCTGTCCGGCGGTATGCGCCAGCGTGTTATGATCGCCATTGCGCTGGCCTGCGAGCCGAAGCTGCTGATCGCTGACGAGCCGACCACCGCGCTGGACGTCACGATCCAGGCGCAGATCCTTGAGCTGATGAACGACCTGCGCCACAAGCTGGGTATGTCCATCATCATGATCACCCATGACCTGGGTGTTGTCGCCCAGATGTGCGAGAAGATCGCCGTCATGTACGCCGGTCACATCGTTGAGTACGGCACCACCGACGAGATTTTCTACAACCCCCAGCACGAGTACACCAAGGGCCTGATCAACTCCATCCCCAAGCTGAACGCCGAGGAGAAGGAACGCTTGGTGCCCATCGAGGGCCAGCCGGTCGACCTGCTGAATCCGCCTGCGGGCTGCCCCTTCGCGCCGCGCTGCAAGAGCTGCATGAAGGTCTGCCTGAATAAAATGCCGCCCAAAACCGAATTGAGCGACACCCATTACACCTATTGCTGGCTGCGCCAGAAAGAAGAATTTGAGAAAGGGGGCAAAGCCGAATGAGCGAGAATCTTGTTGAAGTAAAGCATTTGCAGCAGTACTTCCCGGCCGGCGGCGTGGGCAAGAACAAGCAGTATGTGCAGGCTGTCGATGACGTCAGCTTTGCCATCCGCAAGGGCGAGACCCTGGGTCTGGTCGGCGAATCCGGCTGCGGCAAGACCACCACCGGCCGCACCCTGCTGCGTTTGTATGAACCGACGGACGGCACCATCATCTATGACGGCAAGGTGCTGTTTGACAAGGAAAAGAAGATCGCGGTGGATATGCTGCCCTACCGCCGCCGTATGCAGATCGTGTTCCAGGACCCCTACGCGAGCCTGGACCCCCGCATGACTATCGGTGATATCGTCGGTGAGGGCATCGACATCCACCACCTGTGCGCCAACGCCAAGGAGCGTCACGACAAGATCATCTCCCTGCTGGAGCGTGTCGGCCTGAACAGTGAGCACGCCAACCGCTACCCGCACGAGTTCTCCGGCGGTCAGCGTCAGCGTGTCGGCATCGCCCGTGCGCTGGCTGTGGACCCTGAGTTCATCGTCTGCGACGAGCCTGTCTCCGCGCTGGATGTCTCAATTCAGGCACAGGTCGTCAATATGTTTGAGGATCTGCAGCAGGAGATGGGGCTGACCTACCTCTTTATTGCGCACGACCTGAGCGTTGTCAAGCACATTTCCAACCGCATCGGCGTTATGTATCTGGGCAAGCTGGTCGAGCTGGCCGACAGCTTTGAGCTGATCGCCCACAGCGTCCACCCCTACACCCGCAGCCTGATCTCGGCCATTCCGGTGGCTGACCCCGTGATGGCCCGCCAGAGCCACCGCATTGTGCTGCAGGGCGATGTGCCCAGCCCGCTGAACCCGCCGAGCGGCTGCCGTTTCCGCACCCGCTGCCCCTACGCCGATGAGCGCTGCGCTGCCGAGGTGCCGGAGTTCAAGGAGGTCAGCAGCGGCCATTGGGCAGCCTGCCACCATCTGGATAAGGTAAAATAAGTAGGGGGGGCGGCGTCCTCGACGCCCCTGCGACCTGCTGGACGGCGGCCGTGAGGGCCTTTGGGCGATTCTGTCCGCCGACTGACTTCACTCGGCCTGAAATTTATACATATGCAAGGCGGTCAGCTGTGGCCGCCTTGCGTTTTAAGCAAAATTGTATGCGACAGAGAGACATCTATCTGCGACACACAGAATTGTCCGCGGCGGAGATACAAACGGATTTTCTATCAAAACAGTTACAAAAATTACAGAACACTTGCAAATGCCGCTTTAGAGTGGTAAAGTATAAATATTCACTCCGTTGGGGGCGCTGCCCCCGAGGGGGATTGGGTATAAAGTATAATGAATTTGGAGGGTATTTCACATGAAGATGAAGAACGTTGCTGCCGTGGCTATGGCCGGCTGCATGGCTGCTTCTCTCGCTGCCTGCGGCGGCTCTGCCAGCACCGCAGCCTCCACCGAGACCAGCACCGCTGCATCCACCGAAGCTGCGACCAGCGAAGCCACCGAGGCTACCGGCGACGCTACCGGTTTCACTGTCCAGCTCGGACCTAACCCCGAGACCCTGGATCCCGCGCTGAACAGCTCTATCGACGGTGCCAACACCATCATCACCACCTTTGAGCCGCTGCTGCTCATCGACGAGAACAACGAGGTTGTTCCCGGCCAGGCAGAGCTGCCCGAGGTCTCCGAGGACGGCCTGACCTGGACCTTCACCATGAAGGACGGCCTGAAGTGGAGCGACGGCTCCGACCTGACTGCGAAGGACTTTGAGTACTCCTTCAAGCGTCTGGCCTGCCCCGACACCGCAGCCCCCTACGGCGAGACCGTTGTCGGCATGATCGACGGCTATAAGGATGCCATCGGCAACCCCGATGCGGACGGCAACACCACCACCGATCCCGACTGGGATGCCCTGAACGTCCACGCCAGCGAGGACGGCAAGACCTTGACCGTCCAGCTGTCCTATCCCTGCTCCTACTTCGATAAGCTCTGCGCCTTCGCGGCTATGAGCCCCGTGCAGCAGGCTACGGTTGAGGCCAACGGCGATGCCTGGTGCACGCAGCCTGACACCTTCGTCTGCAACGGCCCCTACATGATCAGCGATTGGATCCCCTCCGAGCGTATTGTTCTGTCCAAGAACCCGAACTACAACGGCGGCTGGGATACCTCCAAGATCGTTTCCGACACCATCACCCTGCTCCTGCTCGAGGACTCCAGCGCTGCCTACGCCGCCTACAACAGCGGTGAGGCACAGCTCATCAAGGACGTCCCCACCGATGAGATCCCCAGCCTGACCAAGGCTGAGGACGGCGGTGACTTCTACGTTGACACCATCCTGGGCACCTACTACATCTCCCTGAACGACCAGAAGGAGCCGTTCACGAATGCCAAGGTCCGCAAGGCTCTGAGCCTGGCCATTGACCGTGACTACGTTGCCAACACCATCATGCAGGGCACCTACGAGCCCGCTTACAACTTCGTCGGCCCCGGCATCGTCGATGAGAACGGCATGTTCTACGACAACGCCAACGGCGGCGAGCGCTACATCAGCGACGACTACGACGCCAACCTCGAGGAGGCCAAGCAGCTGATGGCCGATGCTGGTTACCCGAACGGCGAGGGCTTCCCCACCATCGAGTACAGCGCCAACGACGCCGGCTACCACATCCCCGTTGCTGAGTACGTCCAGCAGGCCTGGGGCGAGCTGGGCATCACCGTCAACATCAACAAGGTCGAGTGGGCCAGCTTCCTGCCGATGCGCCGCGCCGGTGACTATGACATCAGCCGCAACGGCTGGTCCATGGACTACAACGACCCCTCCAACATGCTGGAGCTGTTCACCACCAACAACGGCAACAACGACGGCAAGTACGCCAACCCCGACTTCGACAAGGTCATCGAGGAGTCCCGCGTTGCCGACAAGGCTACCCACTTTGAGAAGCTGCACGAGGCCGAGGACATGCTGATGGCCGACGCCGCCTGCATCCCCGTTGCGTATTACAACGACTTCTGGCTGCAGAGCCCCTCTCTGAAGGGCACCTGGCACAGCCCCTACGGCTACTGGTACCTGCAGTACGGTTATGTTGAGCAGTAACTAACCTTTATAAAAGGCACGACCTGTTAAAAGGCCGTGCCTTTTTTTGTTGGTGAGGCTTCCCCTTGGGGAAGGCAAAACCGTTACAAAACAGTAACATATCGTTGCCGAACTTGCAATCCTGTGTTGCGCGTATTATAATAGTCAATGTTCGCCTGTCACGGACAGACAACGAGTGTAAGAAAGATCCATCAGGAGGATACAAGCAACATGAAGAACAAGAGAATCATCGCCGCGGCGATGGCTGCCGGCATGGCAGTTTCTCTGGCAGCCTGCGGTTCTTCCGCAAGCACCACTGACACCAACGGCAGCGCCGATACTGCCACCACCGAGGCTGCTGACGCCGCCACCGGCGAGGGCACCGGCTTCACCGTCCAGCTCGGCCCCAACCCCGAGACCCTGGACCCGGCCCTGAACGCTGCCGTCGACGGCGGCAACACCCTCATCACCATCGAGGAGCCCCTGCTCATCATCGACGAGAACAACGAAATCCAGCCCGGTCAGGCCGAGAGCTACGAAGTCAGCGATGACGGCTTGGTCTGGACCTTCCATCTGCGCGACGGCCTGAAGTGGAGCGACGGTTCCGATTTGACCGCCGCCGACTTCGAGTACAGCTTCAAGCGTCTGGCCTGCCCCGACACCGCCGCCCCCTATGCTGAGACGGTTGTCGGCATGATCGACGGCTATCAGGATGCCATCGGCAACCCCGATGCGGACGGCAACACCACCACCGATCCCGACTGGGACGCCCTGAACGTCGTTGCCAGCGAGGACGGTAAGGACCTGACCATCACCCTGAGCTATCCCTGCTCCTACTTTGACAAGCTGGCCGCTTTCGTCGCCACTTCACCCGTGCAGCAGGCCACTGTGGAGGCCAACGGCGACGCCTGGTGCACCGAGCCCGACACCTACGTCTGCAACGGCCCCTACATGATCACCGATTGGATCCCCTCCGAGCGTATTGTTCTGTCCAAGAACCCGAACTACGTCGGCGGCTGGGATTCCTCCAAGATCGTTTCCGACACCATCACCCTGCTTCTGCTCGAGGATTCCAGCGCTGCCTACGCCGCCTACAACAGCGGTGAGGCACAGCTCGTCAAGGACGTCCCCACCGATGAGATCCCCAGCCTGACCAGGGCCGAGGACGGCGGCGACTTCTATCTCGATGAGATCATGGGCACCTACTACATCTCCCTGAACGATCAGAAGGAGCCGTTCACCGACCCCAATGTCCGTAAGGCTATGTCTCTGGCCATTGACCGCGACTACGTTGCCAACACCATCATGCAGGGCATCTACACCCCCGCCACTGCGCTGGTTGGCCCCGGCATCGTGGACAACGAGGGCTACTTCATGGACAATGCCAACGGCGGCAAGCCCTACATCGGCGACGACTACGAGGCCAACCTCGAGGAGGCCAAGCAGCTGATGGCCGAGGCCGGCTACCCGGACGGCGAGGGCTTCCCGGTTGTTGAGTACAGCGCCAACGACGCCGGCTACCACATCCCCGTTGCTGAGTACGTCCAGCAGGCCTGGGGCGAGCTGGGCATCACCGTCAACATCAACAAGGTCGAGTGGGCCAGCTTCCTGCCGATGCGCCGCGCCGGTGACTATGACATCAGCCGCAACGGCTGGTCCATGGACTACAACGACCCCTCCAACATGCTGGAGCTGTTCACCACCAACAACGGCAACAACGACGGCAAGTACGCCAACCCCGACTTCGACAAGGTCATCGAGGAGTCCCGCGTTGCCGACAAGGCTACCCACTTTGAGAAGCTGCACGAGGCCGAGGACATGCTGATGGCCGACGCCGCCTGCATCCCCGTTGCGTATTACAACGACTTCTGGCTGCAGAGCCCCTCTCTGAAGGGCACCTGGCACAGCCCCTACGGCTACTGGTATCTGCAGTATGGTTATGTTGAGGAGTAATTCTTTATAACGGAATAAATTTAAGGCACATCCGAAAGGATGTGCCTTTTTTCTTGACTCACGCCCCCAGCGTTGCCGCCATCACGGCCTTGATGGTATGCATTCTGTTCTCGGCCTCCTGGAACACAATGGACTGCGGGCCGTTGAATACCTCGTCGGTCACTTCCATGGCGTCGCGGCCAAATTTCTCGCCCATTTCCTTGCCCACGGCGGTCTTGTGGTCGTGGTAGGCCGGCAGGCAGTGCATGAACACGGCGGTGCCCTTGGCCTTCGCCATCAGCTGCGCGTTGACTTGGTAGGGGGCCAGGGCATTGATACGCTCCTCCCACACTTCCACCGGCTCACCCATGCTGACCCACACATCGGTGTAGACCACATCGGCCCCGGCCACAGCGTCGGTATCCTCGGAAAGTGTGATGCTTCCGCCGCTCAGGCGGGCAAACTCCCGGCATTTGGCGACCAGCTCGGGGTTCGGCCAGTAGGCTTTGGGTGCGCAGGCCACAAAATGCAGGCCCATCTTCGCGCAGCCGATCATCAGGCTGTTGCCCATGTTGTAGCGGGCGTCGCCCATGTAGGCAAATTTCAGGCCCTGCAGCTTGCCGAAATGCTCACGCAGCGTCAAAAAGTCGGCCAGGATCTGGGTTGGGTGGTACTCGTTCGTTAGGCCGTTCCACACCGGCACGCTGGCGTACTTGGCGAGTTCTTCCACAATGGCCTGGCCGTAGCCGCGGTACTCGATGCCCTCAAACATACCGGAGAGCACCTGCGCCGTGTCGGCGATGGACTCCTTTTTGCCGATCTGGCTGCCGGTGGGGTCCAGGTAGGTGGTGCCCATCCCTAAGTCGTGGGCCGCGACCTCGAACGAGCAGCGGGTGCGGGTGGAGGTCTTTTCAAAAATCAGCGCCACGTTCTTGCCGCGCAGCGTATCGTGGGGAATGCCCGCCTTTTTCTTGGCTTTCAGCTCGGCCGCCAGGTCCAGCAGGCCGCCGATCTCAGCCGGGGTAAAGTCCAACAGCGTCAAAAAATCATGTCCTACGAGGTCCATATGGTTGCTCCTTTTGTAAATATGCGTATTATCTGTATAAATATACATATGATTATACCACGTTTGCAGGCTATGTGCAAGAGCGAGTTTGTGGTATAATCTTTATAAAGGCTTCCTCCTCGGGGGGAAGGCAAAGAGAATGGAAAGGAGGCCGCCCCACCCATGCCCAAAATCTACTTCCACGTCGATGTCAACTCGGCCTTCCTCTCATGGTCGGCGCTTAAATCGCTGCAGGACGGCAGAACCGTCGACCTGCGCACCATCCCCGCCGTTGTGGGCGGCGACGAGGCCAAGCGCCACGGCGTTGTGCTGGCCAAAAGCGGCCCGGCAAAAAAATTCGGCATCCAGACAGGAGAGAGTCTTTTCGCCGCCCGCGCCAAGTGCCCGGGGCTGACCATCGTGCCGCCGGACTTTGACTTCTACGTCAAAAACAGCAAGGCATTGATTGCTATTTTGAACGACTACACCCCGGATGTTGAACAATACAGCATCGACGAGGCCTTCCTTGACATGACCGGCACCGAGGCGCTGTTCGGCCCGCCGCTGACCGCCGCCCACACCATCCGCCGCCGCGTGCGCCGGGAGCTGGGCTTCACGGTCAATGTCGGCATCGCGCCCAACCGCCTGCTTGCCAAAATGGCCTCCGACTTTGAAAAGCCCGACAAGGTCCATACCTTATATAGATACGAGGTCGAAAAGAAGATGTGGCCGCTGCCGGTGGGCGATCTGTTCGGTGTCGGCCCCAGTGCGGCCAAGCGGCTGAACGGTTGCGGGGTCTACACCATCGGCGATTTCGCCAAGCTCGACCGCGAGACGGCGGTGGGGCTGTTCGGCACCCGGGGCGATACGCTGTGGAACTACGCCAACGGCCGCGAGTCTGACCCGGTGACGAAGCAGGGCAGCCGTGACAACAGCTACGGCAACAGCGTAACGATGCCCCGGGACTTGCCCCGGCCCGAGGACGCCGACGCCACGATGCTGGCGCTCTGTGATTCGGTGGGCCGCCGCCTGCGGGCCGACGGCAAGACCGCCCGCGTGGTGACGGTGCAGCTGGTGGATAACGCCTTTCGCCGCACCAGCCACCAGACGACACTGCCCAATCCGACGAACTCCACCGACCGGCTCTATCACGTCGCCACCGAGTTGATGCGCCAGATGTGGCCCGCGCGCCCGGTGCGGCTGGTGGGTGTCAGCGCCGAAAAAACCAGCGAGGACAACTTTGAGCAGATGGACCTGTTCACGGATGCCGCCCGCATCGACAAGCAGGAAAAGCTCGACCGCGCCGCAGACGCCCTGCGGAAAAAGTTCGGCGGTGCCGCCGTGACCCGCGCCAAACTGCTGACCCCCGAGACCCGCAAACCCGAAGCCCTGAGCGCCGCCAAAGAGCGGGATAAAAAATGACCCATGGAGACGGTGGCTGCCTCTCATGGGTCATTTGTACTTTGTGTGAGCATGGCTTCCCCCGAGGGGGAAGCTGTCAGCGGCCCCGACCGCTGACGGATGAGTGGCAGCCTTGCCGTGCCGTCCGCTATCGGGGTGCCGCGGTACACGCGCCCCTCATCTGGCCCTGCGGGGCCACCTTCCCCCAAAGGGGAAGGCGAGTAGAACCCTCAATTCGCCTCAAACTCGCAATATTCCCCGTCGATCTCCACGACCACGGCGTTGTCCCCGGTCACCCAGTACGAATACCCAGTGCCAAAATTCGAGCACCTGTCTGTCTCAGGGAATGCGTCTCTGTCGACGCTGTCGGAGATCACGCCGTCCGGGTCGCGGTTAGCGATGAAATCAATCACCTTCGGCGACTCAAAATAACGCACGCCGTCGATCTGCACGCACCGTGCCAGGCCCAGTGCGGTAGACGACTCGGCAGAATCCTTTTCTGCCCCCTCCTTGGCGGCCGCGTCCCCATTGTCTGCCTGCAGCGCAGCGGCGCTCAGCATTGGTACATCCGGTGCGGGGGCAATCTCGGCGGCTTCCTCCGGGGCGTCGTCGGCAAAGGCAGCGGCTTCGCTGGTCATGTTGGCTTTGCGGAATCCGTCACTCTGCCACACGGCCACGCCGCCCAGGAAGATGCACGCGCACGCCGCCACCGACACCAGCTGCCGCCAGTATACCGGCGGTTTGCGGCGCTTTTTCAACGGCGCGTCGGCGGCCAAAATCAGGCCATCGTCCACATGGCCGATGGCCTCAAACAATTCACGTTCTGTCACAGCGCGGCACCCCTTTCCTGTAAGTATGCGGACAGCTTGCCGCGCGTGCGGTGCAGCGTCACCCGCACCTTGCTCTCAGTCAGACCGTACCGCGCGGCAATATCTGCCGTGGCGTCGCAATACCAATAGCGGCGCAAAAATATATTGCGTGTTTCTTCCGGCAAAGTGCGCAGAAAATCGCTGATGATCCGTCCGGTTTCGGCGGCGTCAAAACTGTCCTCCACGCCGCCCGGCGCGGCGACGCACTCGGCCAGCTCGTCCAGCGGGGCACAGGTCTGCCCGCTGCCGCGCTTCTGGGCCGATGCCTTGTCAAAGCGATCCAGCGCCAGATTCCGCGTGATGCGCCCCAGATACGGCGCCAGCCGCGCGGGGCGGTTGGTGGGCATACTGTTCCACGCGGCCAGCCAGGTGTCGTTCTCGCATTCTTCGGCGTCGTGGGCGCTGTGCAGAATGTTGTCGGCAATTTTGCGGCAGTACGTGCCGAACTTGGCCGCCGTCTCGGCCAGTGCCTGCTCGTCCCGGGCCCAGTACAGGTCCACGATCAAAGCGTCCTCCATGGTTTTGACCTCCTTTATATATAAGGTAGGGATTTGCCCTGCAAATGTTACACAAAACGCCTGCTTTTTGCGGCAGGCGTTACATTTTTGTGGGGGTGCACGTGTGTGTGCCCGCCTTACAACATATGCTTTTTGTGCAGCACCCACGCCGCAAACACGCACAAAGCCAGCGTCAGCGCCAGCACAATGGCAAACCCGGCGGTGGTGTTGGCAAACGGCATACCGTCGGACTGGACGTTCATGCCGTACAAACCGCTGATAACGGTGGGCACGGCCATCAACAGGGTGATGCTGGTCAGGTATTTCATGGCGTTGTTCAGGCGGTTGTCCAAAATCGAGCTGAACAGCTCTCGTGTGCCCTTGATATCGTCGCGGTAGATGCTGGTCATCTCAATGGCCTGGCGAATTTCGACGATAACGTCGTCCAGCAATTCGCGGTCGTCGGGGTACTGCTCCAGCCGCTTGTAGCGGGTCAGGCGGTCCAGCACCGTGGCGTTGGCGCGCAGACTGGTGGCAAAGTAGACCAGCGTGGATTCCAGCGCGTGCAGCTCCATCAGGTCGCTGTCCTTCAGCTCTCCGGCAAGATTCTTCTCAATGGCCTGGCGGCGGCGGTCGATGAGCCGCAGTTCCTGCTGATACATAGTGGCGGCGCGGTACAAAAGCTGGTAGACGAACCGCATCTTCTTCCGCGTTGAGAACCCCTTGACACGGCAGGCGGCAAAATCGCCGACCACGGCGGTATCAGCGGAGCAGACCGTGACGATCAGCTCCTGCGTCAGCAGGATGCCCAGGGGGATGGTGGTGTACACGCCCTCGCTCGCGCCATCCACCTTGATGGGGATGTCCACGATGATGACGGTGTAGCCGTCCTCCAGGCTGATACGCGCCGATTCCTCGGGGTCTGTCGCCGCGACGATATCGGTAGGCTCGATGTCCAGTGTTGCCGCTACCCGGCGCACTTCCTCATCGGTGGGGCTGGTCAGGCAGATCCACGCCCCCTCGCTCATATCATCGACCCGCGTCAGCTGCTTGTCCTGCGTGCGGTAAATCTTCATCATGGCTCGTTCCACCCATACATTATTATAGTATCAGTATAAAGCTTTTCCGCACGATGCGCAAGCGGATATTTTCCCCCGATGCACCCCGCAACCCAACCCTTTACGGCAACCACTCACCCAACGGCCCACCCGTAGGGGCGGCATATATGCCGCCCGCGCACCCTGCCCGCATCACCAACTTTCCTCCATCTGTTGCGCCGTAGGGGCCGGGCATGCCCGGCCCTCCGCCTTGCCTATACCACCCGATTTCCCCTCAAATGCCCCTCCTGAAAAAAATCCAAAAAACTTTTAAAAACCCTATTGACATTTTTGGTTGGACAGGATATAATATACA